>Ga0210383_10000178_pt1 | contig 63898 bp, 49 predicted proteins | sample IncBWC14OmetaG_FD_160072 | JGI IMG/M metagenome (GOLD analysis project Ga0210383, IMG submission 160072) | Forest soil microbial communities from Barre Woods Harvard Forest LTER site, Petersham, Massachusetts, United States - Inc-BW-C-14-O ...
TAACGGCGCGCTGACCGGAGCGCTCCTGGCGCAGGAATCTGTCGCGGCTCCTCCGTCGTCGAAACAAGCTCCCGCTTACAAGACGGCCATCAAGTGGAAACGATTCGACTACACCTGCGAAGGCGGAGAGAAATTAGTGGTGTTTCTGCACGACCAAACGGTGAAGGTTCGCTTCAAGGATTCCAACTACCTGATGCGGCAGGTGTCCTCCGCGGATGGAGGGCGCTATTCGGACGGCAAAGTGGTGTGGTGGGGAGTCGGCAACGGTGGCTTTCTGCAGGAAGATAGCCCGGATGGCAACGGGGCAATGATCGTAAAGGATTGCAAGCTGGATAAGCCGATGAACGGCGAAGCAGCGCAAAGTTCTGGCGCCGGCAGTGTAACCGGCAGGGTTACTTATTTGCAGCGGATGGCGCTGCCTCCCAGTGCAGTCGTGCAAGTTCAGCTCCTGGACGTTTCGCTAGCCGATGCGCCATCGAAACTCATCACCGAGGAGAAAATCACGCTCGGTGATCGCCAGGTGCCGGTGCCGTTCGAACTGAAGTTCGATCCGGCTGCGATTGACCCGAAGCATGCGTATTCGGTCAGCGCAAAAATTATGGTGGATGGCGAGTTGCGATTTATCAGTGATCAATCGCACCAGGTGCTGACTCGGGGAAACCCGAACAAAGTGGAGATTGTTGTGAAGCAAGTCACACCGCAGAACCCCAGTCGGCCGTGACGGGTGAGGTTTGCGTCAATGACCATCGCTGCGCGAGATGGGCGGCGTTGCGGACCGCCTCGGAAGGCGGTCCCTGCACAGGAAAGAGAAACCCAAGAGGCGGGGCAAGCCCCGCCCCTACAGTGGCAAAACCAGATCCTTCCATTCGATCCTACAGAAAATCCAAAGCTCACCACCCTGTCCGCTGGGACAGGTACCTGCCTGGAATCCGTACTTTCGGGCCGTAGCGCCATGCAAAACGCGAACCTATACTTTCGGCATGGCACCAGTCTCGTCCGCGGAAGTGCGTCAGGTAGGCCTGCTTGTCCTCGAAGACGACTCCAGGAATTCCACAGCGCTAAAGCAAATCCTCGATTCGGAGGGGTGGCGCGTCCGAATTGTGCCGGACCTGAAGCTACTCCATGCGGAATTAAAAACCGGCGAATACTCATTGGTGGTTGCAAACATCGCCATTGTGGGGCTGGAATCGCCAACCTTTCACGTGCTGCGCGAGCTGGCCGCGGTTGCTCCGGAAGACGGAGGCCGCATGCGGGTACTTTTCGTGGTCCCGGAACTGTCCGGGGGACAATTTGTCGCGCCTTTGGAAATGGCCCGGCTGCCTTACGCCACCCGTCCCTTTCACCTTCATGATTTCCTGGAAAAGGTCAGCGATCTGTTGGTGGAAATTAAAGCCATCGTGGGGCCGCTGCGCATGACTCGCTATGAATTCGGGGCGGCGCGGAAAAAGAAGACCCAGGATGGCCGGTCAAACTCCATGTTTGCCTCGCGGGACTCCTATAGCTATACGGAAGAGGAATTGGCTGAGTACGAGCGGGCGGAGGCGGAATCTTCGAAGACGCGTCGCTCGAAGCCGCGTACCAATCTGGGTGACCCGCTGCGGTAAGAATTCCACCCTGATTCGGGAGCTTTTGTGGAGGTCTCGGGACACCCGAGCGAAATTCTTTTGTGATGCAAGAAATTTCCCGCCTGCCGTTCTAACTAGGACTCGTGCACTCACCGCACGACCTGGAGGCAGGTATGGATCGATCGTTCTTCTCCTATATCAGCGGTGCTTTGCTTGGACTCTCCGCGGTCAGTATTGCGACACTCGGTTTTGTCTGGTCGCCGCCGGGCTCTTCCGCATCGGGGCCAAAACCAGATGGAGCCTGGCGTCTTCTCGATGGCATTACTTATGAAAATTTCACTATCTTCCCGGTAGTCAGTTCAAACGGTTATGACACGAGCGCGTTTCTTACCCTTGAGGACGGGCTGTCTACCGGCGAAATCACTGTGCGGGAACAAGGCGCGGAAACACTGATTCGCAATCGGCAGGGGGAACGCCCGGTTCTGCAGGCTTACAACAACGGGCCTGCCGTGAATCAACTTGTTTTGATCAATCACAGCAAGCGGCCTTTGCTGCTGCTGGCCGGGGAGTTGGTGAGCGGGGGAAAACAGGATCGCATCATTGCCAAGGATCGCATCGTTGCCCCGGGCGCAGATCCGCTGCCACTGGATGTATTTTGCGTAGAGCATGGACGGTGGTCGGCAGGCTCGCAATTTACGGAGGCAAAGACCATTGTGCACCCTAGCGTGCGGGAAAACGCGGCGGTGAAACAGAAGCAGGCGGACGTGTGGGCGTCGGTGGCACAGGGCTCCAACGTAAGCGGCCAAGGGAGCGGGCTAGGTAGCGGGCAGGGGGCCGGGATGGCGACGACGCAGACGGTGGAGGTGACAGCGGCCGCGCCTGTCGTTTCTACCGCAGAAATTTCCAGCACGATGGCCACGGAAGCGCCCACGCAGTCGTACTCGAAAATCTACGAGTCGCGGCGCGTGAGCCGTCCCGTGGATACCGTGGTGCAGGAAATACAACGGCGGTTTCGCAAAGAAACCTCGGGATTGAAGGGCGAAGCGGTTGTCGGGGTGGTCGTTGCATATGGCGGCGAAGTGGCCTGGAGCGATATTTTTGCGTCCAGCGAACTCTTCGATCACTACTGGATGAAACTTTTGCGCAGCTACGCGGTGGAGGCGGTGGCGCGGCCAACTCTGCGCGAAGCGGCTTCGCGCGAGGATGCGCGGGAATTCCTGCGGCATCTGGATGGGCACGAAGAAAGTGAGTCCGAGCCTGGTGTTTATCGCTGGAGGCAGACCAGTGAAGGGCAGCTCTCGCAGATCGAGCTGGATGCGCTGCAGCCGAAGGTGATTACGTTGCACCGGTTAGTCGTGCGGCGCACGAGCTGACCAGCGGACGCGGCGTTTGAGCTTTGCAGATAGTGTGCGCTTGGTCTCTAGTTGAGGTTCTTCGCGCATCCTCGTCGGATGCACTCAGAATGACAGAAATGCGGCTCTTGGGGTATCTACGCCATAACCGCGAGCACAATAACGGAGCTAGGGCGCGAATTTTCGTACTTCGCTTTGGTCTGTTGTGCGGAACAGCATTTCCGTGGCGTCCCACGGCCAGGAAGGATGCTGCAAATTGGGCGCGATTTCAGCCAACGGAACCAGAACAAACCGCCGCTCCAGCATGCGGGGATGCGGCACTTGCAATTCGGGAATGTTGATCGTCTCCTCGTCGTAAAGCAGAACGTCGAGATCGATCAGCCTTGGACCTTTGGCAAAGGGCTTCTTGCTCCCCATCTTTTTTTCTATTTCACGCAGAGTGCGTAGAAGGGTCAGCGGCTTTCGTTGCGTCTCTGCTTCCACCACGGAGTTGAGGAACCAGGCCTGCTCCAGGTAATCGAGCGGTTCGGTTTCGTAGAGGCTGGAAGTTTTGATCACGAAGATGCCCGATTCGTTGAGCAATCGCAACGCTTGCCGAAGATTTGCCTGGCGGTCTCCCACGTTGCTTCCCAGCGCTAGATAAACTCTTGCCGTGGATCTGGACGCCGGATTGGCCGGATAGTTTGGCACAGCGGTTTCCTACTTCGCCCCAAATCTGCGGCCGATCGATTTCGTCAGCGCTTTTGCTTCGGGCAGATTGATGGCCATGCCCGTAGCAAAAAAGACGACACCATACATGCCCAGCACAATCGCAGCGGTCAGAATTGGGCCGCGTGTTCCCATCAGAATCAGCAATCCGCGCCCGATGGCGGCGGCAACCAGCGCGGCGACCCACACCTTCGCGAGAAAGCTCATCGGAACCCCAACTTGCCCGATGCGCTGGCGGATTCCGCGCTGCAGCAGCGTGAACTCCACCCACGACGCGATGCCCGCCGAAATCGTGAGTCCGGCTACACCCCACCGAGGCTCGATTCCCAGCAGCCGCGGCAATGGAAGAGCCGCAAGATAACCGAGCGCGCTGGTGAGCAGGACTCGCAGAACCGCGAAACGCAACGGTGTTTTTGTGTCGCGCAGTGCGTAGAAACCTGAAGAGTAAAGCCTACCGAGTGTGGATGCGAGCAGGCCGACCGTCGAACCGGCGAGGATTCCCCAAACGTACGTCACGTCCGCTTGTTTGAACTGGCCGGATTTGTAAATGGCGGCAACAATGACGTCGCCAAGAACCAGGAAACCCGCCACGGAGGGAACCACGAGAAATGTAATTTGCCGCAGGCCCGCGTTCAGCCTGGTGCGGAGAAGGCTGGCGACCTCGTCCGCGCCGCCGACCGCGCCGCTCATCACCGGCAATTCCGCGGCGGAGACGGACATGCCAAAAAGGCTGACCGGTAGAGTGTACAGCGTTTGCGCGTAGGCCAAGGCCGAGACCGCGCCGGTGGGCAGCCAGCTGGCCAGGAAGGCGTCCACGTAAGCACTGATTTGCACCACACCGCGGGTGATGAACACTGGAACAAAATTTCGAATGACCGTGCGAACGTGTTCGGCCTGGTGTGCAAAGGAGAGTTTCAGGCCACCCAACAATTTCAGGACAACGGGGAGTTGCACCAGGACCTGCAAAGCACTTCCGACTACGGAGGCCCACGCGGTAATGACCACCAGCGAATTTTGCGTGCGCACGGAGCCGAAAGCAATCATGCCCGCGATCATGGCGATGTTCCACAAGACGGGCGCGGTGTACGAGAGGAAAAATTTGCGGTGACTGTTCAGGACGCCGAGGCACCACGCGGAAGCAACCAACAATCCAGCGCCTGGGAAAAGAATGCGAACCAGCAGGGCGGTGAGTTCGCGCTTTTCGCCATGGAAACCGGGAGCGATGGCATCGATCAACCAGGGCGCCGCGAGTACGCCGACGAGAACGAGAATCGAAGTGCTTAGCGCAAGCAGCGCGGCGACTGCACCGGCAGTTTTGCGCGCCTCTTCCTTGTCGTCTTGCGCAAGAAGCCGTGCGTACACGGGAATGAAGGAAGCGGAGAGCACACCTTCACCGAAGAGATTTTGCAAAAAATTGGGGATGCGGAAGGCGGCTTTGAACACGTCGGCGGCATCGGAGTTGCCGAAGTAATGGGCAAATACGCGGTCGCGGATCAGTCCGGCGACGCGGCTGAGGAAAATTCCGGCGGCGACGAGGAAAGCAAATTGCCGGGAGCTTGCGGGTTGGGAGCCGTTGTTGGCGGAATTGGTCACAAGAGGTTCCAGGCTCGGTGGCGAAGGGCGCTGCGCGTTTTGTGCGAATGACGCAATTTTCTGCCAGCAAGTCCGTAGAACGAAGATACCTTACCCGTCCAAAAACCACGTTTCGGGAATTGGAAGAGTGTGCGCGGAAGTTACTTTGAACAAGTCCGCGAAGTCCTCGCGTTTCGCTGAGCCAGATCTAACGGTTTAGTGGCCTCGCGAAGAACACACAAGCGCTTTGTTAGAATGTTGTAAGAAAGGTCGGTGAGAACATGCACGAGGCCTGGGGGTCTTTCGCGAAAGAGTGGATTGAGGGCGCACGCAGCGTCACTAGATGTGATTGGTGTGGCCGGGAGAAGGCGAAGAACCGGAGGGGTTTATGTCGTCATTGTGACGGGGTGCGCAAGGATCTCGAAAGCGTCGAAAAACAGGCGACGGAGTCGCCTGGAGCGTTCCAGAGGTTTTCAAACTTCATTCTGGAATGGGAAGTAGCGATTGCCAGACAAAAGAAAAGCGATTGCATTTTCTGGGGACGACACTTGCAAGGTATTTTGCACGGCCCTGTTGATTCACTCACTTTGGAGGGTTGGTTCCGCCAAGTGGCACAGCGTATTGCGAGAGACCGTGATATTCACTACAACACGGCCACGCCCCTTAGCTGGACCTTCACCCCTGAACAACGCCAAGTCCTCGCATATATGTTCTGGCAGATTTTCGGAGAAGAGGCGAGTCACAACCGACGAAGTCACGCCCAGGCAAGAGTCCAACGTGAGCATCTTAGGACGGAAGACTCGCAAACGGAGACCTGCCCGTCCCAGGGAAACCCCCGTGCTATGGGTATATGAACATCACGAATTCCGTAGATGAGAAGATTATTAGAAAAGTGCGGAAGATTGCCGCGGAGCGGGAAACCACCGTAACCGCCTTGGTTCGCGGTTACCTGGAATAGCTCGCGGCAGAAGCGCCAACTCCCGGCTCCAAGAAAAAACAGCTAGAAGCCCTTGAACGTACCTTCAAGAAATTCAGTTCTCACGTGGGTACTCGGACATGGAAGCGGCAAGACCTATACGAACGCCCTAACAAGTGTAGTTCGAACAAAGAAAACTAGAACAAGCGAGGCTGGCGCTTGGGTAGTTCGCGCTCGAAATATTGGTAGGCGCGCTGGGTGGCTACGCGGCCGCGCGGGGTGCGGTCCAACATGCCGATCTGCATCAGGAACGGCTCGTAGATTTCCTCGATGGCGTCTTCTTCTTCACTCAGTGCGGCCGCGAGCGTGCCAAGGCCCACCGGGCCGCCGTTGTATTTATCGATCAGCGCGAGCATCAGGTTGCGATCGACTTCGTCGAGGCCGAGTTCGTCGACACCAAGCATGCGCAGGGAATCCTGCGCCACTTCGCGGGTGATGCGGCCCGCGGCCCGTACTTCGGCGAAATCGCGCGCGCGCCGCAACAGGCGATTGGCCACGCGTGGCGTGCCGCGGCAGCGACCGGCGATTTCCTCGGCGCCACCTTCGTCCATGGCAATATTCAGAATTTTCGCCGAGCGGTGCAGGATGATCAGCAAATCCGAGGGTTCGTAAAAATCCAGCCGGTGAACGATGCCGAATCGCGAGCGCAGCGGCGCGGTGATCAATCCAGCGCGTGTGGTCGCGCCAACCAGGGTGAATTGGTTCAAGTGGAACGGATGAATGCGTGCGCCCGGACCCTGCCCGATGACCAGATCGACGCGAAAATCTTCCATAGCGGGATAAAGAACTTCCTCGACCGCAGGCTGCAAGCGGTGGATTTCGTCCAGGAAGAAAACTTCCTTCTTTTCCAGCGACGTAAGAATCGCGGTAAGGTCGCCCTTGCGTTCGAGGAGCGGGCCGGCGCTGGTTTTGATGGTTACGCCCAGTTCGTTAGCGATGATTTGCGCAAGGGTGGTCTTGCCGAGACCTGGAGGGCCGTAGAGCAGCACGTGGTCCAGCGCTTCGCCACGGCTGCGCGCGGCTTCCACGGCGATGGCAATGTTTTCCTTTACTTTCTTCTGGCCGATATATTCGCTCAGCGTTTTCGGGCGAACGCTGGCGTCCAAACGGGCATCGTCTTCCAGTGCGGAGCCGGAAACGATACGGCTGGGATTTGCGGGATCGTCTGCCGCGCGGCCTGCAAAGGATTTTTTCTGTGCGAAGTCAGCCATAATTTTTTAGACCATCGGAAAAAACGATCAGAAACTTTCTTCGGGGGCTAAAGCCCGATCGCGAGCTTTGACACTCGCCGGGGCTGAAGCCCCGGCATCCTAAAGAACGGCGCCTGCCTCATCGCGTTTGCGCCGCGGTGAGCGAAGCCAGCGTCGCTCGCAAGAGTTTTTCGAAGCTGACGACTCCTGTTTCCCGTTTCGCCGCCGCGACGGCGGATTCCGCCACGCGCTCTTCATAGCCAAGATTGACGAGCGCGGATTTGACGTCAGCTTCGACGCCTGCCGGTGAAGGCGGCGAAGCCTTTTCCGTTTCCACCGCGACGGCTTCCAGCTTGTCCTTCAGTTCAACCACCATGCGTTCGGCGGTTTTGCGGCCCACGCCGGGAATTCTGGTAAGCCGCGCCAGGTCGCCGGTGCGAATCGCGGGCACCAATTCTTCCACATTCATTCCCGAAAGAATTTTCAGCGCCAGCGATGGGCCTACGCCCGAAGCGCCCAGTAAGAGTTCGAACAGATGCTTTTCCCGCGCGGAAAGAAAACCGTACAAGGCCAAAGCGTCTTCCCGCACATGCATGTGGATCAGAAGCGTCACTTCCGTGTGCAATTCTCCCATCGCCGCATACGTGGAAAGCGGCACGGCCACCAGATAGCCGACGCCGCCTACATCGAGGATCACTTGATTGGGCCGTTTTTCCAGCAAACGCCCGCGCAGAAGTCCGATCATCGCCTGAAAGTATTGCCGCGATGCGCAACAGTGTCAATCAAGGCCGTGGATTCGCAAAAATGCTTGCACATCGGAATGTTTCCTTTCCTCGGCAAGGAATCGCGCAGACTTGCCGTCGTCAGTTTGGGCTGTCAGGTCCGCGCCGTGGGCTATCAGCAGTTTAAGGATTTCGAGTCTTCCGTTAGCCGCGGCGGTTAGCAGGGGCGTGTAGCCGGGACCGTAGCGATAGTTGGTGCTGACGCCATTTTCGAGGAGCCATGCGACGATTTGCGTGTGGCCTCCCGCTACGCTTGCGGTGAGGGAATTGTAGCCGCTGCCATTGGTTGCCGCGGCGTTCAAGTCGGCGCCCTTCTCAGCAAGATACCGAGCCACATCCAGGTGCCCGAAGAAGCAGGCCAGCGCCACGACAGGAAATCCGTCGGGCGAGTAGGATTTTGCGAATGCGGGATTTTCTTCGACGAATTCTTTTATCTTCTGCAATTTTCCCGCGGCTGCGGCATCGTGCACTTCCAGAACCGCACCACACTGCAAGAGCAGATCGCGTATCTCCTGCCGGCCCGTATAAACCGAAGTGAGAACCGCCGAGACGCCGCTGGCATCCTTTGCGGAGGCGATTTCGGGATCAGCGTCGAGGAGCGTACGAACCTTTCCGGAATCACCCGCGCGTATGGCGTCGAAGAATTCTGTTATGGACATTGAGCTTCTCCCGACGAACTCACGAGGGCTAGGATCTGACAACAGGACGTGGCAAACGAAAAGCGCCGCCTCAGAGGCGGCCGCTACGAATACGAACCCAAGATGGCGGCGTAAAGCCGCCCCAACAAAGGTGACGTTCGCGTGGACTCTAGCGGCGCGCGCGGTCTTTGCGGACGGCTTCGTCGACGAGCGCATCAAGCTCGGAGCGCGTGAGGGTGACTTCGTCGGTGGTGTTTTCTCCGTTGTCGCACGTTTCGGGAAGCTCCGCGCCACCGCCTGGAGGAGGCGTTACGTGGTAGCGCGCGCGAGCCGCCATCAGCTTGGCAACTTCTCGAGTAGAGAGCAGCTGCGGCTCGCCAGCCAAGCGCGCCGCGAGCGTGATTTTCGCGAAGTGTTCCAGCGTTTCCATGCGGAAGAATGCAGTCAAAAGATCGGGTCCGCAGGTAACGGCGCCATGGTTGGCCAGCAGCAGCGCATCGTAATGCGGGATGTGCGGCTCAAGGACCGCGCTCAAGTCCGGAGTGCCCGGCGTGGCGTAGCGGACCAGCGGAATCTTCCCCAGGCACACCACCACTTCGGGCAACAGCGCCTGATCGAGTCCCTGGCCGGCCACCGCAAATCCGGTGGCGGTGGCGGGATGACCGTGACAAACCGCGTTGACGTCCGGCCGCATGCGATAAAAGAGCAGATGCATGCCTGCCTCGGATGAAATTTTGCGGTCGCCCTGCAGGTGGTGGCCATCCATATCCATGATGACCAGATCACCCGGACCCATCATGCCCTTGTTCATGCAGGTTGGCGTAGTAAGAATGCGTTCGGCGTCGAGACGCACCGACAGATTGCCTTCTCCGGCCACGATGAATCCGCGCTCGTACATCCAGCGGCCAATGCGGCAGATTTCCTCGCGGAGTTGTGCTTCGTTGCGTCGGGAGAATTCAAGCGACGAGTCCGATGACACGATGCGGACTCCTTCTTGGGCCTTGGCACGGTCCCAGCAAAAATAGACTCTGTATTTCTAACTCGCGAAGAGAGTACGCCTCTGCTTCCCGAAAGCCAAGTAAAAATCAGGCGTAGATGCCGCGAAGTTTCAACGCAGTCGCCACGCGGTCGATCGCCAGCATATAAGCGGCGATGCGATTGTTCACCCGGTGCGTCTCCGCGTAACGAACGACTTCATCGAACGCGCGGTCCATGACGTCGTATAGCCTCTCGTTGACTTCGCTTTCACGCCAGAAAAACCCCTGCCGGTCCTGCACCCATTCGAAATAGCTAACGGTGACCCCTCCGGCATTGCCCAGAATGTCCGGCACGGTGAAGATGCCCTTTGCGTCGATGATGGCGTCGGCCTGCCACGTGGTGGGCCCGTTCGCGCCTTCGCAAAGAATCTTAGCCTGCACCTGGTGGGCGTTTTGCTCGGTGATCTGATTCTCGATGGCCGCTGGAATCAGGACGTCGCACGGTTGAAACAAAATATCACGCGCGCTCATCTTCGCGCCGCCGGAAGGCAATTCCTGTAATGGTTTTTTCTGCTTGTAGACCCAGTCGATCACGTTGGGCAGATCGAAGCCGTTTTCGTTGTAGAGGCCCCCGCCGATATCGGCGAGACCCACTATCTTGTAGCCGACCTTTTGCATGAGTTCCGCGGCCAGCGAGCCCACATTTCCAAAGCCCTGAATGATCACCCGGGTGGTTTCCTTCTTCATTCCGAGTTTTGTCAGCGCCTTGTCGACGCAGATCATCACGCCGCGTCCGGTAGCTTCGCGTCGTCCGCGCGAGCCGCCAAGTTCGATGGGCTTTCCAGTGACCACGGCGGTGGTCGCCTGGCGGGCGTGCATGGAATAAGTGTCCATCACCCACGCCATGGTTTGTTCATTGGTGCCAACGTCCGGCGCCGGGACATCGCGCTCTGGCCCGAGCCAATCCGAAAGCTCCGCGGTGTAGCGGCGAGTGAGGCGTTCCAATTCTCCGCGCGACATTTTGCGCGGGTCGCAGATGATGCCGCCTTTCGCGCCGCCAAAAGGAATGTCCACCACCGCGCATTTCCAGGTCATCCACGCAGCCAGCGCGCGAACTTCATCGACGCTGACATCCGGGGCAAAACGGATTCCGCCCTTGCCAGGCCCGCGCACGGTGGAATGCAGCACCCGATAGCCGGTGAACACTTCCAGTTGGCCATTGTCCATGCCTACCGGGATGTACAGGGTAATTTCCTTGTCGGGATATTTCAGATAGCGATAGATGCCTTGCTCGAGGCCTAGCTTATTGGCAGCTACCTCAAAACGCGCTTCGGCGTTCTGGTAAACATTCATTTCTTCCGGGACTGGCGTTTGCGCCATGCAAACTTCTCCTTCGCTCAGGAGGCTCAGAAAGCGTCCTGCTGCGGTGCGTAGTCGGCCTGTAACAGAATTGCAGGCGCGAAAAATGGCCAAGAGGAGTGAATTCGGCGGGCTACCCACCCACCGACCTGTCCGATGGCCGGGTGGTCAGTATACGAAGGGAAGTTGGTGGAGAGCAAGGCGGGCGCGGCGTGTGAGTCACCCTGCGGCACGCAGACTCGCGATCTGAGATCTCTTAACCAACAACGGAGTGTAAACTGGCGATTGTAAATCCTAGTGGCCCGCGTAGAATGACTTCAAATGAGGACCACTTATTCCGCATTGCGGTTGGTCGCCTTGCTTTGCGCGGCGGTGCTTTTACTTGCCTCGCTGACTCAGCCGGTACTTGGTCTCCTCTTTCTCTTCTTAATTCCGTTTTGGTTCTTTCTCGCTGTTGTCCTCAGCGTTTCCCTCCTCATTGTTCCGAGCGTATACATTCCTCTTCCTTTTTTGTCGCTGCCTGTTTTCTCGCCTCGCCCGCCCCCAGCTAGCTAGACCCTCAGATACGTAACAGTGATTTTCAAGTAGGGCCAGCAGTTCTGCACGCCTTGTGGCGTCCGCGGCAATTGGAAGCAGGAGATATATGTCGCTACGCAACCTCTTACGCAAAGTGTTCCTATGCTTTGCCCTTGGAGGGCACTCGATCTTCGGCATTGGCATGAGTCAAGAGAAGATCGAGGAACTTCTACACGCAATGCATCAGACGAGGGTTGAGGTAACCGTTTCCGATAACGAGGAGAAGAATCAAGCTTTCAGTCCACTCGAATAAGAATTTAGGAGGAATTGCACATGATGCGTCATCCAGCAGGAAAAATAGCTTTTGTCATTTTGAGCTTGGTGATACCCATGAGAACACAGACTCATTTGGTCGAGGCCAATTCCCGAAAAGCTGCGCCTGACTTCACTCTCGTGGACTCGAAAGCAGCCACAATCAAGCTGTCCAACTTCAGAGGGAGGGTAGTGTTGTTGGACTTCTGGGCTACCTGGTGCGAGGGCTGCAAAGTAGAAATTCCCTGGTACATGGAGTTCCAGAAAAAATACAAGGACAACGGGTTGTCCGTTGTTGGCGTTTCCGTGGATGACGACGGCTGGAAATCAGTCAAACCTTTTCTGGAAGCGAAGCAGGTTAACTACCCCGTAGTTCTGGGCGATTGGGACCTGGCAGGACGTTTCGGCGTTACTTCGTTGCCAGTTACTCTGCTAATAGATCGTAATGGTAGCGTCGCCGACACACATGTGGGCATGGTGGACAAAAACATCTTCGATAGTGAGATTCAGATACTTCTCAAAGAAAGAACCGCAAAGGAATTTACCAAATGAGACTATTGTTGAGTGAGGAGATACAGATCCGCGTGTCCGCTGGGGCGTGCATAGACCACGGAGGCAAGATCTCTTGAAAAGTCGTAGGCATTCCCGCCCGCAACCAGCGGAAAAGCGAAAGGCAGTTTTAACGCGACCTGCGGCTCTCCCACCGCTTTTCCCGCTGCCCACTTTTGCCGGTACAGGGTCACATCTTTTTTTCCGGGCACCGCATACACGAACGACTTCTCATCCTTCTCGAGATTCAGACCAAACGTCACCACTCCCGGCACCATGGGCGTGCACGAGCGATCCGCCAGCAAAAACGAATAGATACCAATCCTGTTTCCGCCAGGGATCAAACTCACCAGATATTTTCCGTCCGACGGAACATCGAACACGAACCCGCATTCGTCGGTAAGCCTTTCCGGCTCCGAACCTTCCACGCTTTCCCGCCAGATGGACCCGCTCTTCGCTCCCTTCCCGAAAGCATTGATGTACACCGATTTTTGGTCCGCGCTCCAATCCACCGCCTGCACTGCGTTCTCGGCCATCCATTTCAAGGCGGTCAAACCGCTCCCATCCGGATGCACCAGGTAGATTTTCACTTCCTTCCCGGGCTCGTCGGTAAAAAACGCCAGCCGTGAATCATCCGGCGACCAATAGCCCGTCCCAATGGAAGCCGCCTGGGCCAAGCGCGCCTTGTTGCTCCCGTCCACATCGGCAACCCACAATTCGTTGCGATCCCGCGACGGAATCGTAATGTACATCACTCTCTTCCCGCTCCTCGAGAGCACCGGTTGTGTAGCATTTTCTCCCGCAATATCCACGGACGCCTTCGTCTTCGTGTTGTAGACCGTCAGGTATCCCGTCGATTTCCCGTTCACGAGATACAGACCCTTGCCCCCAGGATCTGGCATTGGCGAGCGGTCTGGCCCCGGCCCAAACGTTACCTGCGCCAACGATTTATCCGCCAGGTTCATCTTCCAGATATTGGTCAGCCCATTCACCGTGCGTCCAAACAAGATGCTTTTTCCGGGCTCCTGCCACGACGCCTCCTCGGGATTCCCTTGAATCTCCGCGATGTCTTCCACCGATTTTTTCTCCAGATCAACAATGTGCCCCTGAAAGGCGTCGGCAGTCGAAATTGTATTCGCTGTCAGCACCAGCAAATGTTTGCCATCCGGAAACGGCATGATGCGAGACATACCCCAGGATTTGGGGTCCATGGCAAGTACGACCTCTTCTCCCATGCCGTTCCGGTCTGCCCGGTAGACCGTCCTAGTGGTCCTTTTGGTGTAATAGATTGAGCTTCCATCCGCCGATGGCGCTACTGCGAACCCCGCAACGATTCGCTTGGGGCTTCCACCCAGCGTTGGTACCGCCCAGCTTTCATCTACGCCGAATACCCGCTGGTAGTAAATTTCGGTTCCATCCGCCGAAAAGTTCGTCACAAACTTATCCGTCTCGTCATTCGTCAATTGCAGCGCTTCGCCTCCGGTGGCCAGCATCAGGAAGACCTGTTCCACCCCTCCCACCGGCGAGCTGAAGGCTATTGCGTGCCCGTCCGGAGAGAGACGCGCCTGATCCATCGGCTTGTCCCAATGGCTGATCTGCGCAATTTTTGCTGGTCCAACTGGGCTCTTGGACCCGGCTCCGAAGTGGTATGCCGCGTAACCGACACCCACAATCACTGCAAGCACTGCCGCCAACCCGAGCCATCGCTTTTTGGTTCCTGCTGCCGTTTGTGTGACTTCGCCAACGGACGCGCGTGCCGAACTTTCCGCCGCGGCTACCGCTTCCTGAGCCGCCGCCCTCCCCGAACCGGAGAGCCTTCCCGAATCCGTGTCCCGCCTGAGCCGCTTTAAATCGGAATGCATGTCCGCCGCGGACTGATACCGCATGTCCCGGTCCTTCTCTGTCGCCTTATTGATGATGCGTTCGAGTTCCGCCGGCGATTCCGGATTTATTCGCACTACCGGCGTCGGCGTTCCATCCAAAATCGCCTTGAATATCAGCCCTGACGTATCGCCGCGGAATGGCAGCTTTCCCGTGGCCATCTCGTACAGCACCGCGCCAAACGAAAACAGGTCCGTGCGCGCATCCAGTTCTTTTCCGCGCACTTGCTCCGGCGACATGTAGGCCACCGTCCCCAGAGTGCTTCCCGGACTGGTCAACTGTTCCTCATCGCCAAGTGTCGCCAGGCTGTTCGCGCTCTGCGGCACACCCTTCGGCGCTCTCACTTTGGCCAGCCCGAAATCCAAAATCTTCGCGTGCCCCTTTTCGCTCACAAAAATATTGGCGGGCTTGATATCCCGGTGCACGATGCCCTTGGAATGTGCTGCGTCCAGTCCCGCCACGACTCCAATCGCCGCTTCGAGCAGTTCCTCCAGCTCCATCGGGCGGCCCGAGATCGCGTGCTTCAGCGTCTTTCCTTCCAGAAATTCCATCGCGATGAACGCTTTGCCGCTCTCTTCCCCAATGTCATAAATCGTGCAGATGTTTGGATGGTTCAGCGCCGACGCGGCTTGGGCCTCACGCTGAAATCGCGCTAGAGCCTGCGCGTCTCCCGCCACCGTCTCCGGTAGAAACTTGAGCGCGACGAAGCGGTGCAGGCGGACGTCTTCCGCTTTGTACACCACGCCCATTCCGCCCCCGCCAAGGCGTTCAAGGATGCGGTAATGTGACAGCGTTTGGCCAATCAAAGAGGCGGAGTTATCCATTAGTTTCGTTGCTCATCTTAGGTTGAGAGCGGAAATCCGTCAACGCAGCGAGAATTCGACACGGATTCTCGGTTAACGCGGTTGCCAGGAATTGACTCGCTCCGGCGGGTAGGCGTTCATGCAAATCCAGCGGACTTTCCATGGCTGATATAGAATTAACGTGAAAGCGTGGTCTCCGCCGGGACGATAGCCCGATCGATTAACAAATAGGAAGAATCGCGAACGAATATGAGTTCCAGCGAAGCATCCACCAACAAGCGGATAAGCCTGGCGATCCTGGTGCCCGTGTACAACGAGCAGTATCTGGTGGAAGCCAGTCTGCGAAGGCTGGAAGTCTTGGCGGAATCGCCGCTTATTGATCGCGTGCGCGTCATCGTGGTCAACGATGCCTCCACGGATCAAAGTTCGGCTGCGCTGCGACGATTTCGCGAAAGCGTACCCGGCTCGAAGCTTTCCGCGTTCGAATGGATTTTTCTGAACCACGAGGAGAACCGCGGAAAGGGCGCCGCGATTCGCACAGCCATCGAACATGTGGATACGGACCTGGCCGTGATTCACGACGCGGACCTGGAATACCATCCCAGCGACCTGGAAAAAATGATCCCTCTGTTTTTGACGGAAGATGCGGACGCGGTATTTGGCTCGCGCTTTCTCTCCGGCGATTTCCGGCGCGTGCTGCTGTTCCGGCACAGCCTGGGCAACAAGCTGATTACTCTGCTCACCAATTTCGTGACCGACCTGAACCTCACGGACATCGAGACTTGCTACAAGATGCTGCGTTCCGATTTGCTCAAAAGCATCCCGTGGGAAAGCAACCGTTTTGGGATCGAACCGGAAATTACCGTGAAGCTGGCCAAGCGCAACGCGCGCATTTTCGAAATTCCGATACGCTACTCCGGCCGCACCTACGCGGAGGGCAAAAAAATCACCTGGAAAGACGGGGTGCGCGCGCTGGGAGCATTGATCAAGTTCGGCGTCTCCGATCACATCTATGTTGAAGACGAGCATGGCGGAAAAATTCTGGCGCGGCTGAATCGCGCGCCGCGGTTCACGAGATGGATGGCGGATACGATCAAGCCTTATGTGGGTGAACGGGTTCTGGAGATTGGGGCGGGCACGGGAAACCTGACGGAGAATCTTGTGCCGCGCAGCTTCTATATGGCCAGCGACATAAATTCACAATATTTGTCGCGGCTGGAGAAGTTGCGCCAGACGCGGCCGTATTTGCGGGTGCAACGCACGGATGCGGCGCAACCAGAAACCTATCCGGCGGAGCAGTTCGACACTGTGGTGTGCCTGAATGTCGTCGAGCATCTGCGCGATGACGTCGGTGCGCTGCGCAACATTCGCCACGCCCTGGACGAACATGGCCGGGCGATTATTCTGGTCCCCAGCGGGCCTGCTCTTTTTGGTTCGCTGGACAAAGTTTTGGGACACTACCGGCGGTACACCGGCGAACAACTTATCCGCGCCTGCGAAGAGGCCGGATTCAGCGTTCAAACGCTTTTGAAGTTCAACCGTATCGGCGCGCCCGGCTGGTGGTGGAATGGCAAAGTCCTGAAGCGCGAGACATTCGGATTGTGGCAGATGAAATTATTGGATTGGCTGGTGCCATTCGTGGGGCCCATCGATCGCTTCCTGCCATTTCCACATCTTTCGTGGATCGCGATCCTGCAGGCAAATCCGCAAGCCGACGCGGCGGCCAGTCCCAGCGCCGCCGTTACGCAAAACATTCTGACGCGAGAAAATGGATAGTTTCTGGCCGCTTATTGCAGGCGGAACTGTACGGTTACCGTCAAGTGCATCGAAGTGGGCTTGCCGTCGAGTTCCGCAGGCTGATAGCGCCACTGTTTCACGGCTGCCAGCGCCGCTTGGTGCAGCATCGTGGGTCCCGAAAGAACAGTCATCGAACTTACGTTTCCGGACGCATCGATAAGCGCGTCAATTTTCACGTTACCCGAAATGTGCTGAGATCTGGCCAAGGATGGATAGATTGGCGGCACAGCCCTGAGCAGTTGCGCTTGTTTTACATCCCCGCCAATTGGCAAGGGCGCATCCGGACCTTTCGTATGACCTGCAGCCAGGCCGGCGAGACTTTCACCGTTGGCCGGCTGATTCAAATCGATCGATGGTGTTCCTTCGCCGTTATCCCGGGCGGCGGCACCGCCATTTACCACTGGTTTTGCAAGCTGTACATCGCCAACCACGGGCTTTTTCGGTTCAGGCGCTGCTGGCGCGGTTGAAACGGTTCGGCCCTTTTCCGATGGCTGTTTGCTCGCTGCGGGCGTTAGCGTGCTTGCTGAAACTGGCGCATTGGCTTCCGACAAAGTCGTTTGCTTCGCCGGCGAAAGTGATGGAGATGAGGAAGAGGAAGGCGAGGGATTGGATGGCGGGCTTGTGCTTGTCGAAAGTTGCGGTTTGGCCGCGGACTCATTCGCGAACGGCGTATTGTTTGCCGCCGGGGTCGCTACAGGAGCGACAGCCGCTGCTCCGGTCAAGATGTTCCCCGGCTGTTTCGAATACCAGAAGGCTCCGCCGGCAATCAGCAAGCCAGCCGCGACGCCGATGAAAAGGCCTTTCTTTGACTTTGTGGGCGCTTCGGATTGCGCAGAGTCAGGTAAGTCGGTCAACAACTGGCCGCCAAACATCTCCGACTGGATGGAGTGTGAACCGCCCGCTGGCGCGTGGGATGCGGACGCTTCCTCGTGATGGGTTTCGAACGCTGCCGGTTCGGTGTGCGCGGGAGTTTCTTGCGCGGCAGTTGAAGCGGATGATTTTGCATCGCCGTTATTCGCAAGAGGAGCGAGCCATGCGGGAATCTGCACTTCTTCCGCGTCAAAGGAACTCGTTACCGGCTTCTGGGTTATGGGGGTAATTTTCGAAGTGGAAGCGTGCGGTGCGGGAATCGGCGAGGGCTTTGGAGTCAGGTCCGCCAATTCCAAAACTTTCTTGACGGTTTGCGCGTTCACCGGTTTCTCTTCGGGCGCGACCTTTTGTGCTTTCGAAGTTTCAGAAAACAACATGGAGCTCAATTGTTCCTGTAGCTTCGCGGCTTGCAGCTTGAGTTCTTCCGTTGACGGGGAACTCGATTGCGCAGGTGTTTCCGTCTTTGTGGGCGCTGGAGAGGGCGCAGTCGATGCCAAAAATTCCGCGAGATCGGGGATCGCCGGCAATACGTTTGAGGGGACCGCAGTCTGAGGAGGGGCAACCGGCGGCCTTGCAATTGCGGGAGTCTGTATCTTTGGAGCGGGAGAGGCAACCGCCGGCTTTGGCGGCGCGGACCCAGTGATTTGCGCTTCAGGCTTTGTAACTGGCGCTGGAGGAGCAACGGTCTTGGCAGGCGCAACATTTTGTGTTGCTGGCACGACGGGCTTAATTGTCGAAGGCGCTGCGGGTGCTGCGATTTTAGGAGCGGCCACCGGCGGTGCCGCAACCGGACGAGGAGCCACAGGCGCGCCAGCGCTCGGCGTCGGTGCGACAACGGTGGGAAATCTCATACCCCAAAAGCCAGCCGCCGGTTCGGTGAATTCCAACTCGACGTATCCGGTCACCGTGCGATAGTTCTTGGATTTGACCACCTGGCATACGACTTCTTTTTTCGTCTTTTCGTTGGTGAGGAAAACCAGTTGTCCCGGCGCTAGCGGGGAGGCTAGTCGAATCACGGCGCCCTGCGGCAATACCAGCACGGTTTGGGTGCTCTCCGCGAATGGTTCTCGTTTGTCCGAACCTTCTATCGTGCGAGCGCCATTAATCGTGACGGGGACTTCGAGCGCTACAGGCTGCGGCCGCGCTGCGGCGTCTGCCACCGGTTTGGAAGCGGCGGCGTTTTGCGAAGCCGGCGTTGGCAGTGCGACGGCAGTATCGGAATCTTTGACTATAGGCGCCATTTTGATCTCGCTCGAAAAGGTTTGGAGAGCCACGCTGCAGACGCAGAGCGGCGCTGTCCTCTACATAATCGGCTTGCTCAGGAGGGGTACCTATAGTACTTCCGTACCTGTATGGAAACAGGGTGCTGCCCATCGGGCCATATTCCCCTAAATCAGTGAAGAGTACGACCTACTTGGAAAGATTGAGTGGCGGCTTGAATCGGTCGTCGACTTCAACTTGGTAGCCGGTAACCAGTTTGTTCGTCGCATTGGCCATGCCGATCACCTGCTGGAGTTCCTTGAACATATCTGGGGTCATTCCCTTGGAAAATGCCGACGCGGTGTGCGACGCAATGCAGTATTGGCAATTATTGGTGACGCTTACCGCTATGTAGAGCAACTCCTTTGTCAGCGGGTCGAGCGCGCCCGGAGCCATTACTGCCTTCAAACCTTCCCAGGTGCGTTTCAGAAGCGCGGGGTCGTGCCCCATGGCCTTCCAGAAATTGTTGATGTAATCGGTTTTGCGGGTGGCCATGATGTCGTCGTAAACCGCTTTCACTTCGGCATTGGCGTCCTTGTATTCAATCAATGGAAAAGTTGGCATGGATTTGTCCCTCTGAAAATTTAACTTGGAAATTGTCGTGCGCAGTAACGGTCGCTACTGATGGTAATGCAACAGAATCATCGCGCCAAATATGCGGATTCTGCAAACAGCGTGCCGCGGTACGATAGAATTCTTGTTCGCACCGAGATGAGACGCAGACAATTTATCAAAGCCGGGATGGGAGTCGCCGCTGCAACACCGCTCGGCTGGCACATTGCCAATGCACAACAAGGTCAGGCCACCATGCGGTCGGCAGGGGCCAGCCGGAATATTCTGGTGGGCTCCGCGATTTCGAATGTACAGCTTCACGATGAACAGGCCGCGCAAATTGTGGCGCGCCAGTGCGGTATCGTCGCACCGCAGACCGAAATGAACTGGGCAACCATTCATCCAGAGCGCGCGACGTACGATTTCGCGATGGCCGATGAACTAGCGAATTTCGCGGCCAAAAATTCGATGAAAGTTCGCGGCCGCAATCTCTGCTGGCATGGAGACCCTCCGCAGTGGCTGAAGGAGGAACTCAGCCCTGAAAATGCCGCGGATGTTTTGCGGCACCATATCCACACAGTTGTCGGGCGATACGCCGGGCGCGTTCATTCGTGGGACGTCTTGAACGAAGCGGTAGACCCTGGCAGCCTGCGCGATGACGCCATGCGCGACTCTATCTGGATGCAGCTTATCGGCCCGGAATACATCCGGCTGGCATTCCGGACGGCGGCGCAAACGGACCGCAGGGCGCTGCTGGTGTATAACGAATCTGGCCTCGAGGGCCAGGGCGGAGGTAACGACCGCAAACGCGACCTTACGATTGGTTTCCTCAAGTGGATGCGCAAAAACCGAATTCCCATCGATGCCATCGGAATGCAATCGCACTTTCGACCCAGTTATGGACCGTTTCCGGACTGGGTGGGCCTTACCGCCTTTATCCGGGAAGTGCGCAAGCTGGAACTGCAGGTGATCATCACCGAATTGGACATCGATGATTCAGCCTACCCCGGCGATCGCGAGAAACAAGCGAAGCAAGCCGGAGAGTTTTGCAGCGACTTCCTGAGGCACGTTTTGAAGTTTTCGCATGTCAGCTGCGTGATGTCATGGGGAATGATCAGCTACTCAACGCAATTCAAAGATGAATTGGGCAACGTTCAGCACATGTGCCTTCCCTATGACGAAAAATTTCAGCCCACCCCGGTGTTGGACGCGTATGTGAGCGCCATTCAGAAGCCATAGATTTCGACGCCGTGGCAACGGCCTGATTCCGCTTTTATCTCAATATTAAATCGTTATAATTCCTCCGCTGGAGGTTGCCTATGCTTTCGGTTCATCGCGGATTTTTCGCCTTTGCTGTTATTGCGTCGCTTTCCTTTGCGATCCTCGCATCCGATGTTGCCATAGCGCAGACGGTGCGCGTGGATGCCACTCCTTCGCATGCGCTGCCGTTCGATCCGGACAAGGCCATGGGAAGCTCGATGGACATTTTGTCCGACAAGGAATTCGATACCGTTTACAGTGAACCAATCATAAAGGAATCGCTCTCGGCGGGCTGGGGACCGATCAGCTACCGGCAGAACACCGAACTTACCACCGAAGCGTGGCATTGGAATCCGCATGGAACATGGAGCGATACAGCGGCAAAGAGCGGCTACTTCACCGGCAGCGCCGAACCATCTGAATTCTTGCGAAAGTCTTTTGGCTATTCCCTTACCCATCGCGGCAGCACGCGGGGCGATGCATCTCAAAACGATTTCTCGCGGCTCACTGACGGAAATCCCGCAAGCTACTGGAAAAGCAATCCGTATTTGACCGAGAAATTCACGGGAGAATCCGATTCGCTCCACCCGCAATGGATCGTCGTGGACTTCGACGCTCCGCAAGCCATCAGCGCGATCTCTATCGCCTGGGCAAATCCGTATGCGAAGAAATATGTCGTCGAATATTGGACCGGGCGGGAAGACGCTCTTAACAAACAAATTGGCGGCCAATGGATTCGCTTTCCGAACGGTGAATTCGCAAATGCGTCCGGAGATGCCGCGGTTCGTCGGCTCGCGGACAAACCGGTTCGCACCCGATTTCTGCGCATCTGGATGACGGAGTCCTCCAATACGTGCGACACCCATGGCAGCGCGGATCCGCGCAACTGTGTGGGCTACGCCATCTCTGAAATATCCATCGGCAATTTCAATTCGCAGGGCCAGTTCGTGGATTTGGTCCACCATACGCCCGGCCAGGCGCAAACTGCAACGCAAGCTTCCTCCACGGATCCCTGGCACACCGCAAACAATATTATTCCTTCGCGGGTACAAACCGGATTCGATCTTTTTTTTACCAGCGGCATTACCAATCATCTTCCGGCGATGATTCCCGTCGCCGTGTTGTATGCGACGCCGGACGATGCCGCTGCCGAGCTTGCCTACGTCGAAAAGCGCCACTATCCGGCTTCCTACGTGGAGATGGGTGAAGAGCCGGACGGTGAGTTCATGTTGCCCGAGGATTACGCGGCGTTGTATCTGCAGTGGGCTACGGCGCTGCATCGTGTCGATCCGAAATTGAAATTGGGTGGTCCGATCTTCACCGGCCTCAACGAAGACCTTTTGGCCTGGCCGGACTCCGCCGGGCGCACTTCGTGGCTCGGGAGATTTATCGATTACCTTAAGACCCACAATCGCTTATCCGATTTGACGTTCGTTTCGTTCGAGCATTACCCGCTGGCGCCCTGCGAAATCAACTGGTCCGATCTTTACCGCGAGCCGGAACTTGTGGGCCGCATTCTGAAAGCGTGGAGGGACGACGGTGTCCCCGCCGAAGTGCCGCTTATGAATACGGAGAGCAATGTGTCCTGGGCGCTCACTGACCCGATGCAAGATATCTTCGCTGGACTGTGGTTGGCGGACAGTGTCGGCACCTTCCTTACGCAAGGCGGCCCGGGAGCTGTTTATTATCATTCGCCGATTCAACCAGAACGCTTGCGCTCCGGGTGCCATGGATGGAGCACTTACGGAAATTTCGTCGCCAACGAAAAACTCGAGATTCGCCATCACACCGCGCAATATTTTGCGAGTCAGTTGCTCAACCTGGATTGGGTGAAACACGGCGGGGGCGAGCATCAACTATTTCCGGCGCAAGCGGACTTGCAGGACGATGCAGGCGATACGCTCATCACTGCGTACGCCGTAAAACGGCCCGATGGGCAGTGGTCGCTGCTTCTGGTCAACAAAGATCCGAGCAACAGTCATGAGGTGAAGATCGCGTTCAGCGCGGAAGGAAAGGACTCTGCTGCGCGACTCGAAGGCAATTGGAAAATGACGACGTTCGGCGCCGCCGAATATGTGTGGCATCCGGCGGGAGCGGATAGCCATGCCGATCCGGCCGGCCCCGCAAAAACGGCTGCGGTTTCATTCAAATCGAATCAGACAGTTCTCTTGCCGAAGGCTTCTATCGTGGTTCTTACCGGCAAAGTCACGGGACAACCGTGAAGTTGCTTTTCAGAAAGCCAGGTTCTCGGCGCTTGGCGATTTAGTGATTCGCCGCAGTGGTCACAAACTCTTCCCCCATCCACTCGCGAAACGCGTCCATGTTCTGCGGGCGTCCCAGGAAATTCTTTACCAGCACATTGGCGGAAGTTGATCCCCCAGGTTCCAGCACCGTGCGGCGGTAACGGGCGGCAGGAGCCTGCGCAAATAGATCGCCGCGGTTGAATTGCGTCATGAAATCGATGGCGATGACCTTGTCCCACAAATAGGTGTAGTAAGCGGAAGAATAGCCCGCAAGGTGACCGAAGGACGAGTACTCGTGTTGCCCCGGAGTGTATTTGAGGGGTGAATACTTCTTGTGAATTTCCTCCGCGATGCGTTCGAGATTCACGGAATCCGGCTTCTGATCGTAGATCTGGTAAGAAGCTGTGGTGTAGCCGAGTTGCGTCATAACCCAGGACGCACGCCCAAACGCCGAAGCGCGATTCATTTTCATGACAAGGTCCGCGGGTATCGGCTCATTGGTCTTGTAATGCCGCGCAAAAGTCGCCAGAACCTGTGGGCTGCGCATCCATTCTTCAAGCATTTCGGAGGGCGCTTCGATGAAATCGCCCTCCATGGAGAGACCGCTAACGCCCGCCCACTGCTGCTTTCCCGCAAGAATCCAGTGCATAAGGTGCCCGAACTCATGCAGGAAAATCACAACATCGTTGTAGTCCATCAAGCCCGGGTCAGATGCCGTCGGTTCCGCAAAATTGCATACCAGCACGGCCTCCGGCAGCTGCTTGTCGCGGATTCCGGTCAGTACCGGGCTCATTTCCGCGTGACTGTACTTCCCCGCTCGCGGATGCATGTCCAGGTAAAAGCGTCCAATCATTTTTCCGGAATCGTAAACGTCCCAAGTCTCGACGGATGGATCCCATGCCGGAACGTTTGGTTCCCGGTGAAATTTCAGTTGAAATAATTTCGCGGCTACATCCAGCACGCCTTGTTTCACCCGTGGATAGGGAAAATAGGGCCTGACGGTGGAGGAATCGAAATCGAAATTTGACCGCCTTACCGCTTCCCGCAAAAATGCGCCTTCGTAGTCCTGGACTTCTGTCGCACCGGGATGGGTTTTCTGTTTTTCCGACAGGATAAGCGCGAATTCTCGCGCAGCCATCGGGCGCGCGCTGGTATCCACATCCTGAATAAACTCCCCGATTTTCACACCGGAACGAATCATGGTATCCGCCGCGTTGTAGTCCGCCCATGATGGATAGCCAATGAGGCTGGCAATTTCGGCGCGGGTTCGCACCATTTCCAGCAGTACTTCCTGGTTCTTCGGATAGGCGCGATTATTGAAGGTCACCAGAACTTTTTTGCGGAGTTCGTCATTTTTGGCGAAGGTCAGAACCGGAAAGACGTCCGGATACGACGTGGTGATGGAAATTTTTCCATCCGCACCCGGTTTGTGGCCTGCTATGTAATCCTGCGGGACGCCATCCAACTCCGCGGCAGAGTCCACGGTTATGGTGCGTACATCGTCGGAAATATTCCTGTCGAAATTGGATTGCAAATCGATCAGCTTCTCCTGCAATTGTTTCAGCTTCGCGCGCGTGGCTTCATCCTTGTCGACGCCGGCCAGGTGGTATTCCAACAACTGCCGCTGGACGTAGTAGCGGGTAATCTCATCCGCGTTCGACAGATCGATTCCCTTCAGCGCGTCGTAAATGGCGCGATTCAAAGAAAGGCCCGTGGAAACGGAGCTCACCTTCGTGGTCATCGCCGTGGCGCTGTCGCGAAATGCGGCATCGGGATGAACTTGCTGCATCAATCCGGCAAGACTTCCCGCCGCGCCAATCTGGCGTTGTGCCTCGTCGAACGGCGCGAGGGTGTTCTCCACCGTGCGCGGTCCTTTGACCGAAGTGATCTGATCGACGCTCTTTTGAACCGCAGCCAGCCGTTCGTTTTCCATTCGCTCGAAGGCAGCCACATCGGGTTTGCTGCTCCAAAAAGGGGCCTGTACCTGACCGCCTGCCGGCGTCTGTGCGACTGAACCGAGCGGAATTAAGACTGAGAAACTGAATAAGACCGCAAAAATCAAAGCTGCCAATCGGCAACCGGACATAGTTCTTCTCCTTGGAGGCTTCTTATTAGACGCACTGCGTCGAAATTCGATTGGTTCCGGTAATACTAAGGCCCGCGCGATGCTCATCTGCCCTTTTTGTGAAGCAGGAATTCATCCACCAGCAAGTTAGCCAGGCGGGGTGAATGGTGGCGGATGACCCCGTGCTCTTCCAGCAGATTGTCAGTAACCAGGTTGATTTTCATTTTGCGGACCTTGTCGTAATCCAGCGACACCTGGTTGGCGCCCTGCGCCCGGTAACGCCGCGCAACTTCGGGCGAAACGGTGCGCCGGTTGGCAACCACGAAATCCACCACGCGTTTGCCTACGTGCGATTCAATGGCCGCCAGATGGTCGCTCAAGGAGTAGTTGGTGGTCTCGCCCGGTTGCGTCATCAAGTTGGCTACGTATACCCGAGGCGCCCTGGATTTCGCAATTGCCCTGGCGATCTCGGGAATCAGCAAATTCGGGATAACGCTGGTGTACAAGGAACCCGGCCCCAGAAGGATCAGGTCCGCGTTCTGAATAGCTTCCAGCGCGCTGGGCAGCGGCCGGGCCCCGCGTGGCACCAGGGCAATCTTCCGGATGGGCACCTGGCTATGTGAGATTTTTGTTTCTCCCACAACCTTCTTTCCGTTCGTAAGCGTGGCCGCTAGATGCACGTTGGAAAGAGTGGAAGGGAAAATTCGTCCGCGCGTGGCCAGAACTTTGCTGGACTCGCGCACCGCTTCGGCAAAGTCTCCCGTCACGTGCGTTAACGCAGTCAAGAAAAGATTGCCGAAATTATGCCCGCGCAACCCGCGTCCCGAAGAAAAGCGAAACTGGAAGAGCCGCCCCATTAGCGCTTCGTCCTTGGACAAAGCCACCATGCAGTTGCGGATATCGCCCGGCGGCAACATGCGATTCTCGCGCCGCAACCTTCCGGAACTTCCGCCGTCGTCGGTTACCGTAACAATGGCCACCAAATCCGTTATCGGACGCTCTGCCGTCGCCTGTTGGTCGGAGCGCCGCACCACGTGGTTCTTCAATCCCCGAAGCAATGCAGAAAGCCCAGTACCACCACCCAAGGCGACCACGCGCAGTCCATGCGCGAGCTTCCGTTTCTTGTCGTTTGATTTCTTCACTTATGTCTTTGTCCGAATGCTTTGCGCGGGAAGCCTGCCGGACCGCTCGAATACTCTTTTTAAGGGCCTGGTTCCAGCGGCCTGAGTCGCCGCCACGTCACCTAAACAGGATATAACGGTAAAGGATGGAGTGTAACTTGGCAGGTTGAAATGGGCGGAAAACTTGTGTTCCCCGAGTGGAAGACTAACCCGAGTAGCCTTCCTTTTCTGGATACAACAGTTCCGTGAATCGCGGATCTTCCTGGAGGAACGCAAAATCCTCGTCATTCCTGGCGTGGTATCGATTCGCTGGACGAAGATCGATGGCGACTTTCAAATTGGCCATGGCGGAATCGGCTTCACCGGTAAGACAATCGAGCGCGGCCAGCGCGTAGTGGATATGGTCCAGCTTGGGCGCCAATTTTCTGGCTTTCTCCAGGCTTTCGCGCGCTTCATCCCAGCGGCCCAAGTTCATCATCGCCACGCCCTTCTGGTAATGTTCATCGGGCGATTTGGGATTCTGATCGGCGGACGGCTTCATGCGCTGTTCCGCGGTGCGAAGATGGGTCCGCGCGCGGTCGGCAAGTTCCTTGCTGGGGCCTTCCAGCACTTTCTCCAACTCCTGCTTGGCGCGCTGAAACTTCTGTTGATGAAAGAGGCTCATAGCCTCCTCGTACATTTTCATCTGCGCCTGGACGAGCGGGTCCACCATCTCTATTCCCCCGCGCTGTTGCGGTGGGGCTGGTAAGTTCTTTTTTTTCATTGATTTGGACTTACTGGAAACAGAAGATCCTTTGTTGCCACGGGATGCCCGGGATGTAGACTTCTGCGCTTTCGCCATGGCGCGCACTCTAGCAGAGGAAACTTCTCCCGTCAACGAGGTGCAAAACTGTAGATTCACCGTCCTCGTGCCTTGTTGGATAGCCTTTACCGTCCGGCAGCACGCACGAAAATATCATGACATTGCCGTCCGCTTCTCCGCGACACTAGTAGGTGAATTCGCAGCAGCGTATGCGCCGGGCTAAACTGGTTCTGGCTCGCGTGCGTGTGTTATAAGTTCAAGACTGGACTCAGGTCGACGACTCGTGCCTTTCATCAATTTTCCTGCCCGCGAAATTAACTGCAAGCTGGTGTACTACGGTCCAGGTCTGGGCGGAAAAACCGCCAACCTGCAGTACATTTACGACCATACGGGCGGCAATCAGAAGGGCAAGATGGTTTCGCTGGCCACCGAGACAGACCGCACGCTGTTCTTCGATTTTCTTCCGCTCGATCTCGGAACTGTGCGCGGATTCAAGACGCGCTTTCACCTATACACCGTGCCCGGTCAGGTTTTTTATGAGGCCAGCCGCAAACTAATTTTGAAAGGCGCGGACGGCGTGGTATTTGTCGCGGATTCACAGGAAGAACGCCTGGACGCAAATTTCGAAACGCTGGACAACCTGCAAGAGCACCTGAAGGAACACAACCTGAATTTTGGGACGATTCCCTACGTGCTGCAGTTGAATAAGCGCGATCTTCCAAACGCCATGCCCGTGCCGGATCTCACCAAGCAGCTACAGAAAAAGGGCGAGCCGGTCATCGAAGGTGTCGCCATCACCGGTAGCGGCGTATTTGAAACGTTGAAAGAAGTAGCCCGCTTGGTCCTCGCCGAACTAAAAAAGGGCGGCTGAGCCGTCAGTTCGAATACAATCGAAAAGTTGCCTCAAAAGGAACGCGCACTGCGACGGGTTTCCCATCGAGGAGCACTGGCTCGCAGCGCCAAGTTTTCACTGCTGCCAACATGGATTCATTCAATCCGAATGGGAGACCCCGTAGGATTCTTGGGTTTTTCGAGGGCTGTGGAGTGCTATTACAGCTTGGCGGACCGGCACGATGATCCATGCGGTATTCAATCTCGCTGCCATCGGCTGTGTTCGGAGGCAGAATCGAGACAAATTGCTCGGTCGCTTGCAAATCCACGGGGCTCGGGGGAGCGAGCGGAACTCTCAGCTCATCTGGAACGACGACCAGTTCTGAATCCACCCTGGCAAGTTTGAACAACACTTGAGATCCAAGAGAGTAGCTGATCAAAATGGGCAAGATTACGAATGAGGCGTCTAGTTTTTTGCCCAACCAACGGGCGGCGCCAACTTCAGAGAACGATTTGGAAGGAATTCTCTGCTGGACTAGGAACTGCTTCAGCACACTTCGATTCACGACATGTGCTGGGTCCAGCAATTTTGTCAGGGCGTCCGAGAACTCGTCCGAAATTCGCCTTCCGTACAGTGAACTCGAACTCGACGTGGTAACGCAATCGGCCACAATAATCTTGCAATTCTCGGCATCACAACCCGCCTTTTTCGCGAGCAGAGCCACTTTCTCCGCGATGCTCTGCCAAGCGGCAGAAGCGGCCGTGTCGGAAATCGCCTGAATCGTTTGCGCCTGACCGACCGTGGAATTGGAGAGTAAAAGTAGAAGGACCAGCCAAATCACGACCACCTTGGGTATTTTGAAGCGGCTTGTTACGACGCCGGACATGAGGAGTCTGAGAACTTACGCTGATCTAGAAACTGCCGATGGCTGCGGCCTCGGTCTCATAGGTCGGAATGGCTTCGACCAGCCGAGTTACCGTTAGCGCGTCGCGCACCCGGCCCTGTTTGCTGACCATGTGCAAAGCGCCGCCTTGCCTGGCCAGAGAAATGGAAAGCTTCACCAGTACGGAAATTCCAGAGCTGTCAATTTGCGGGATGTCGTTCAGGTCGATGATCACTTTCCGCGCGCCCTGGTGGATCAATTTCTGCACGAATTCGCTCAAGTGCTCGCTGGGCTCGCCGATGGTCAGCCGGCCGTTGACGGAGACATAGTGAATTCCACCGGATTCACGCGAAGATACTTCCAATGGTGGGTGCAGCGTCATTGAGTTTTCCTTATATCCAGAGCGGCGTTTCCAGATGCCGTCTCTAAACTGCCAATTCTAGAGGTAACTCGCTGGGTGTCCGCCGGACTGTCTGCGTGGCGGCTTTCGCATTATACGATGTTGCGAATGAAGAACAAGCCAACACCCGCCCCCGATCGGGTCCATTCCTGGGAGGTATTCATAGCACAAGCGCGAGCCATCCAGGAGGATCTTCGGCGCCATTGGGAGGGCACGGACCATTTCCATAAGATTCGTACCATCGCGGGTTTGGATGCGTCCTTTATACTCACCGGATACCAGGCCCTCCAGATTCCCGCCAATCCGCGCCTGCTCCTTCGACGCGCCAATCGCGCCATTGGCTGTGTGATGGTCTACCGCTATCCGGAAATGGAGCAAATTGCCCGGTCGGTGGCGGTGCTGCCCCTGAGCTTTCCTTATGTGCCGGGCCTCCTAAGCTTTCGCGAAATTCCCGTGCTTCTGGCAGCCCTCGCCAAACTCGACGCTCTGCCGGATCTGCTCTTTGCGACGGCCACGGCTACGCACATCCCCGCCGCGTGGGACTCGCAATCCACCTGGGCATACTCCTGGACCGTCCGACGATCGGATGCGCCAAGAGCCTGCTGATCGGCAGCTATGGGCCGCTGGCTCAAAGGGCTGGGAGCTGGACCGCGTTGCTCGATTCCAAGGGCAATGGCGAGCGTATCGGCGCGGCGGTGCGTACCCGAAGCTCAGTTCAGCCGATTTTCGTGTCGCAGGGCCATCGCATTAGTCTGCGCACCGCCATCCAGTGGACCTTGCGGGTGAGCAGCGGCTTCCGCATCCCCCGCCCGACCCGCGACGCCGACTGCCTGGCCGGAGAAACAAAGCGGGAACTTCTGGCCACCCATGCATCCGAAAATTGAATCCAGCGTAGCTAAATTTCAAGACGGTCCGGCTCCGCCGCAAACCGTATAATCCCCCATCGAACCAACTCATCCCGGAATCAGGTGAAGGAAATTCGAAGGCTATTTGTTCGGCTGTTTCTACCGGAGAATTCGATGAAGCGCTTGGGCGTGCTTTGTTGTTGCTTGCTCTTTCTCTCGCTCCTTCCCGTACCCCGCCTGCATGCGCAACAAACCCCCGCCGCTGGTACTGCCTCGCAGGAAACTCCCAAGGCAATTACTGAAAGACTTAACCAGCTGGACCAGAAAGTCGCGCAGGCGCAATCCTCCGCGGACAACGCCTGGATGCTGGTGAGTGCCGCGCTGGTTTTGATGATGACCGGCCCGGGCCTGGCGCTTTTCTATGGCGGCCTGGTTCGCCACAAGAACATCCTCGCGATCATGATGCAAAGCTTCGCGCTAATGGCGTTGATCACCGTGCTTTGGGCGCTGGTCGGCTACAGCCTTGCCTTCGGCGGGGATGGTCCGGTGATTGGCAATTTCGCGCACGCGTTCCTCAGAGGAGTGGGAGCGGATCCCAATCCCGATTACGCCGGCACCATTCCGCAAACGACCTTCATGGTGTACCAGTTGATGTTCGCCATCATTACCCCCGCGTTAATTACCGGTGCCACTGCCGAGCGCATGAAGTTTTCCGGAACGGTGCTGTTCATGACCCTTTGGTTCTTTGTGGTCTACGCGCCCATGGCGCACATGGTTTGGGGAAAAGGGGGTCTGCTGAACGCCTCGCTGGGTGGGAAATTCCCGACACTCGATTTTGCCGGCGGCACCGTGGTGCACATAACCTCCGGAGTGTCCGCACTCGTGTGCGCGCTGTACATGGGAAAAAGAGTTGGCTATCCGAAGCAGCCTATGCCTCCCCACAATCTGGTGCTCAGCTTCATCGGGGCTTGCCTGTTGTGGGTGGGATGGTTTGGATTTAACGCGGGGAGCGCACTGGCCTCCAACAGCCTGGCCAGCAGCGCGTTCGTGGCCACGCATTTTGGAGCGGCGGCCGCGGCGTTAAGTTGGAGCCTGGCGGAATGGATGAAGAACGGCCGCGCCAGCGCACTCGGCGCAATCTCTGGCTCCGTAGCCGGACTTGTGGCGATTACGCCGGCGGCTGGTTTCGTAGGGCCCATGCCTGCACTGGTGATCGGTTTCGTCGCCGGAATCGTTTGCTTCCTGATGGTGACGCGCTTTAAAGCAATCTTCGGCTACGACGATTCACTTGACGCGTTCGGTGTACACGGCGCAGGCGGAACGATCGGAGCGCTCCTAACCGGCGTTTTCGCGCGCGCAATTTACAACCCGATTTACGGAGCGGAAAACGGAGTGAACCGGCCCACCGGCGGTCTGGATGGCCACTGGATTCAAGTCGGCTATCAACTTGTCGGCGTTGCTTTCGCGTGGTTGTTCGCGGTTGTTGGCACTATCGTCATCCTCAAGGTCGTTGATGTGGTAACTGGCGTGCGCGTAACGCAGGATCAAGAAGTGGAAGGCCTTGATATCACGCAACATGGCGAGGAAGCCTACAATCTGGAATCGTAAATTAGAGAAAGGCAATATCCCCGCGCCGCGTGTCGCGAGAGTTCGGTTTTTTGGAGTTTAGATTTTTATGATGAAACTTGAAGCCATCATTCAGCCGTCCCGATTTGATTCGGTGAAGGACGCTCTCCTTGAAATTGGCATTGAGGGCATGACTATCACGGAAGTCCGCGGTCATGGCCGCCAAAAAGGCCACACCGAGGTCTATCGCGGCCGCGAATATACCGTGGACCTGCTGCCGAAAATTAAACTCGAAATTGTCCTTGCGGATGCTCTGGTGAATCGAGCCGTGGAAACCATCCTGAAAACAGCAAAGACAGGCAAAATTGGAGACGGTAAGATCTTCCTATCCCGGATCGATGATGCGATTCGAATCCGGAATGAGGACCGCGGCGAAAACGCATTGTGAGCTCACCAATGTCCCACCCGCGTCCAGTTCTTACCCCAGGTTTTCGCCCGAACCGAAAAATGGATGAGCCCAATACACCCGTGTCTCTGCTCGGGCCGCAATGTGAAGCCCGTCGAGAACGCATCCGCAAGCTGTTTGAAAGCGGCGCCAGCGCGCATGACACGCTACGGGAACTTTGCGAACTGGCCGACGACACCATCCGAAAAGTATTCGCCGAACTTTTGCGGGTTCGCGACGCATCCTCACAGGGTCTTTGCCTTCTTGCTCTCGGCGGCTACGGCCGCGAACTGCTTTTTCCGTACTCCGACCTCGATATTCTCTTCCTTTTTGGCAATGACAAGGCCGAGCAGGATTTTCGTCCGCTAATATCCGAATTTTCCCGCACCCTCTGGGACTTGGGCTTTCGCGTAAGTTCGGCAGGCCGCACCCTCGACGAGTGCAAGGGTATAGAAGAAGAAAACACGGAATTCCATTTGGCCATGCTAGACCGCCGCTTCCTGGACGGCGATCCTGCGCTGTTCGCGAAACTCGATGCTAAAGTGCTGGCTGGCGCGGAAAAACAGGCGCGGCCATTCCTGCTTAGCGAACTTCAGCGCTTGACGCGCGAACGCCTCGGCCGCTACGGCAACACCATTTTTCATCTTGAGCCCAACGTGAAAGAAGCCCCGGGCGGATTGCGCGATTTTCACTCCACATTGTGGATGCGCCAACTGGCCGGCGATGCTCGCGATACGCGCATCAGTCCTGTGCACGAAGAAGAACTGACCCGCCGGGCGGTGGAATTTCTCAGCTCCATACGATGTTTCCTCCACTACAGCCACGGGCGCAATGACAACACCCTCACCTATGAACTTCAAGCCGCCGCAGCGGAGCGTTCGCTAGGCATCGACGACAATCTTCGCCGTAATCCCGCCGAATGGATGCGCCTCTATTTTCGCCATGCGCGCACGCTGAATCGCGGGCTGATGCGCTACATGGACCAGCGCCCGGCAGTCACGCTTTCTTTCCGGCAGCGTCTGGTGAATGCCACGATTGGCTCCAAAGTAGATACCTCCAATGGAAAACCCTTTGCCGTTCGCGATGGTCTTCTCGAGCTAACCAACGAACAAGCTTTCTCCGATCGCCACGCCGTCTACGCGCTGCTGACGGAAGCTGCGCGTAGCGGAATTGCGCTGAGCCGGGAAGCGGAACGCGGCATCGCCTATATCGTTACGCACCCGGAGCTTCCGCAGCGCAATGCGCGCGTGACCTGGCCGGTGTTCCGCGAGATTGTCGGCGCCGATTATCCCAGCATGGCGTTGCGGCCCATGCATCGCATCGGATTGTTGGTTGAAGTTCTGCCGGAATTCCGCGTTATCGATTCACTTGTCGTTCGCGACTTCTACCATCGCTACACTGTGGACGAGCACTCCCTCCGCACTATCGAGCATTTGCAAGAGCTTGGTGATTCCACCGACGCGCGTGCGGTGCACTTCGCGCCTCTCTGGAAAACCATAAATCGCCGCGATCTGTTGATTCTTTCCTTGCTGCTGCACGATGTGGGGAAGGGTATGCCGGTGGAAAATCACGTAAGCGGCAGCCTGCAGGCGCTGGAAACCGCCGCGGATCGTTTGCGGCTTTCTCCGGAGGAAAAGGCGGAAGTGAGCTTTCTGATCGAGCACCATCTGGATATGTCCGCAACCGTGCAGCGCCGCGACATCTTCGATCCCGCCACCGTTTCCGCTTTTGCTTCCACTGTTGGCACTCACGAACGGCTGCAACGTCTCTGCCTGCTTACCTACGCGGATATTCACGCCGTCAACCCTGAAGCGCTGACGCCTTGGAAAGCGGAAATGCTTTGGCAGTTGTTCGTGGCCACGTCGAACTTCTTCAGCCGCAGCCTGGATCGCGATCGTCTGCATGTTGCGGAGGAAACCCAACTGCTCGAACAGGTCACTCGTTTGGCGGGCGGCACTTCTTCCAAGATCGACGTGGAGCGCTTCCTGGAGGGTTTCCCGCGGCGCTATTTGGCCGTGCACACCCCTGATGAAATTGCCGCGCACTTCAGCTTGTATCGCAGGCTTGGCGCCGAGCCGGTGCAAACGGAATTGCTTTCGGAGGGACACGCGTTTCAACTCACGCTGCTCTCCGCTGATCGGCCCGCGCTGTTCGCTTCCATCGCCGGTGTACTTGCGGCCTGGGGCATGAACATTGTTAAAGCAGATGCGTTCGCGAATGAGGCGGGAGTGGTCCTGGACACTTTCCATTTCATTGATTTGCATCGCACGCTGGAATTAAATCCTGGTGAAATTCCCCGGCTGCAACAGTCGATCGCGCAAGTGGTCAGCGGCAAGCAGCCCCTCGAGCCTTTGTTGAAAGGCCGTTTGGCGGCAGCGCTGGCTCGCCCCCCCAAAGTGGCCGTTCCGACGTCCATCAATTTCGACGATACTTCTTCAGTGCACTGCACTTTAATGGAAATTGTGACGCAGGATCGCGCCGGCTTGCTCTATGAAGTGGGCTCCGCATTGGCGCGCCTCTCCTGCAACATTGAAGTAGCGCTGATCGATACGGAAGGTCAGAAAGCCATTGACGTCTTCTACCTTACGTCCGAAGGCAAGAAACTTTCGGCCTCAAAACAAGAACTCCTGCGTGAAGTGCTGAAAGGCACGCTGAACTAATATCCCGAACCGTTCCGCGTGCGGCGTCGGTTTATCGCGTGGGTCCTGGGATTGTCTTTCTTTTCCCTCTAATCCCATCCGTTCGACTCATCGATCCTCTCGCTCCGACTCAATCCTCGTATTCGGGAAGTAATGCTCCAATATTTCGCGAAATGTCGCGCCATTCTCCGCCATCGCTCTGGCACCACGTTGACACAGTCCGATTCCGTGCCCTTGCCCAAACCCTTCCAACACGACCCTGCCACCTTCTTCATGAGCGGTGAAATTATTGCTAGGCACCGCGTCCCAACCCAGGCGCCGGCCAACACTCAATCGTCCACCCTCTCCGCTGCGCAACAGCGCGGCATCATCGGCGGAAACTGTTCGCGTCCACTTAATTGGGTTCTTGTAGCAGAAATCGCAGATCACCGGAAAGTAGGGATACGCGCTTGAGGATAGCCCGATCTCCTGCGGCGTGCGCATGTTGCCGCTGCAACTCCGGGTGAACATCGCGGCCACTGGCTTGCCCTTGTACGCCAGGATCATCCCGCGCGTCTCGTCCGCGGCCCTCGCTGCTGGAGTCCCGGCCGCGGGAGGTTCTCTCAAAAATTGGCAATGCGTCAGGTCGCAGAAATCGAAGTCCGCGTGCCGGGCGCCTCCGGCGCCAAAATAGGATCTCGTCGCGATCGCCTGGGCCTTCAGCGCATCGAGGGGCGTATCGTCCGGCATCTCCGCGCGCACAACGGAACCCACCGCGGTTTCCAGATCCATTTTGACGATGGGTATCAAGACGCCATCTTTTGCGACGACTCGAAGCGTGCCGTGATAATTGCGCTTTATTTTGCCAGCAATCGTCAGAACAAAATCCGCTGCATCCTGATTTCGGCTGGCGGCCTGAATCTCTTTTGCTCGCATCTCTTTTTTGCCGCAGCTCGCGAGCAAAACATTTCCCGAGACGCGAATTTGCAGCGCGCGGTATTCGGATCGCGTCGCTAAGAAAATATTGTGTCCCGCGATAGAAACGAGCAGCTCCTGTTTTTCTGCCGGGGTAAGCGTCAGCTCCTTGGGACGAAAAATACCGAGCACGCCAATGTTGACGCTCTGTGCGCTGGCATTCGTGCACAAAAGAAAAGCGGCGCAACTAAAAACTTTCCATGCTCGCATCGCGCTCTCACTCTTCCATGCGCTGCAGCATGCGCGCGGCCGTTTCCGCAGCCTTGAGTCCCGCAACGCTATGCACCCGCACCATCAGCAGGATCTCCGGCCGTTCCGCCGGCACCAGCGCGATCACGAAGCCGTCCGCGGGCGCCCACGGAGTGTGCGTGCACGGCGCGGTCCCGGTTTTCACCAGGGCATCCGTTTGCTGCAACGCTCTGCCCACTGCCGCGCCGGTTCCCTGCCGTGCGGATCGTTTCATGCCTTCCAGAAGCTGGCGCACGCCTGGCTGCTCTGCCCGGCGGTAAAGCTCGAGATACGCGTGCGCCATGTGCAACGGAGCGATGCGCCATTGGTCGCCAAGCCCAATCAGCACTGTGCTAGCGACCGCCGCGCCGGGTGACTCCAATCCAAAATTCTGCGTCACTGACTGAAGCTGCTCCGGCGTCACGCTCTCCGCGAGCCGCCGAAAATAGGAATTACAGGAAACCGAAACCGCTGCAACAATGTCCAGCTTGCCGTGCGGTTGGTCCTGCCAACATCCGCTCGCTTTGCCTTTGCATTCGTAGGTGGGATAGCGATAGTCATGTGCCGCGGCGTATGCCATCGCGGTAAACGGTTTCACCAGCGAGCCGAGCGGAATCGGCTTCTCGTAATCCTCCCAATGACTCGCCAGAACCGCTGCAGAATGCGCGTCCAGCAAAAGGTAAGACGCGCCGCTGCGGGCAAAATCGCGATCAAGAATTTGTGCCGTCGATTGCGCGAAAAGCGAACCGTGCGGAGGAGTTGTGGATGAATCGACTTGCCCGTGCGCGCAGACCGCCAGCAGAAGTAAAAGCACAAAAATACAATTCGGGCGTTTCGCTAGCGCGCCCATACGTACGTGACCGTTTGCGTCTGCTTGTCCGCTGAGTCGCGCACGACGATCTTCTCCGACGCCAGTCCCCGTAACGTTTGGCTCAGGCTCCCGATGTTTCCGGAAAAGAAATCAGGCGCCTGGCCTGTCCCGCCCGAAGCATTTCCCAAATCCAACATGTGTGTCAATTTCAGGAACGGCGCTTGTTCAGACTCATGACTGAATCCGGCTGCCAACACGCTGGGAGAAGTGGTCGATTTTCGGTCCACGTTCACCAGCGTGGCCGCCAAAACTTTGCCGGTGTCAGCAACAAACAAATATTTGCCGCGAACTGCAACTGCGAGTGGCCACAGTCCATTGAGTTCGCTTACGCCCGAGCTACTCTTCCAGGCAACGCCGAACTCGCCGGTAGTCAGTCCCGGCCGAACAGAGTCCACTAGCGCCGTTTTCACCGCCTGCTCATTCCAGTCGGACGCGCCAAGGAAGACCACCACCGAATGCATTCGCACAAAAGCATCCTGCGCATTCCCATCCGTACTCTGCGCTTGCAATGAGGCCAAAACCTGGTTGCTCACCAAAACTCCCTTCAACAAGGTTCCGCTTTCCGTTGATCCCGCTTGTTGAATAGGAGCTTGATCGATTCGCGTCTCGAGATCCGAACCTGCGCCCGTCTCCCCATTTCCCAGCTGAACCTGCGGGGCAAGTTTTTCCGGAGCTGCCGGTCCAAGATGTGGCGCGAGAATTTTCGTTTCGAGCAACTTCACGCATTCCTCTGGCTTCGGGTTGGACTTCGCAAGGTAGATGCCCGCGTCCGCAGGAACCAGCCGTACAAGTTCCGCAACTCCTGCGGCGCCAGTTGCATCGGCATCTTCGCTCGCGGCGGATTCTTTCCGCAAGAGCACGCGTTCCTCGCCGTACTCGGCGCCGTCACGCGTTAAATCGGAAATCGCCGCGCTGTAATGCGACAGGTCCGTTATGTTCTGCTGAATCCAATAGGACCGGAAATACGGGCTGGGCACAAGTTTTTCGAGATTCAGGACCATGCGCAGATCACCGGCCGTTCCCGCCGCGGCAATCGAACGCGACCACCAAGCCTCCGCCTCTATGCCATGTTCCTGGCTTCCGGCAAGCAGTTGGAGGGCGCCGGCCATCAACTCCTCCTTTGTTGCGAGCAGCAGATAATCGCCTGTCACTGCGAAGGCGACCTCGCGATTTGATTCAGAATCGCGCCGCAAATAAAACGTAAAACCGCCCGCGGAACGCGTTTCGAATTTCGACCGCGTTTGCCACAACGCGGATTGCGTCGCACTCCCAGGAGCAAGCCGGGTAAGGTACAGAAATTGCAACTTCCCGATATCGAAAAGCGCCACCGCGCTTTCTTTTCCTGCAATCTGCCGAACCAATTCCGAGGTTGCCGGCACGCCCGCCGCGTTTGAAAATTCAGCAAGCGCGTCTTTTAACCGCAGGAAAAGCCGCGAACGCGAAAACACTTCGTAGTTGTTGGTTTTTACCCATTCCTGCTTTTCCGAAGATTTATCCCAGTCCGCAAGCCACGAAGAAAAATCCTTGGCTTGCAAATACAACAGAGCCCCGGAAGGAACGAAATGAGAGAGTTCGGGATCTGGGGATGCAGTCGCCCGATAAGCGCCCCAACCGATTCCCACAAACGCAACGGCAATGAGCACGAGTGTATTCGTCCGCTTCATGGCTGCTCTCCCTTCTTTGCATCGGGCTTTCCATCAGGCTTTGCCGGGCGAATCGCGCGAGCCACCAGCCGTGGCCGCACCAACCGGTTTTGTTCCAGTTCTTCATGCAGAATCGGCTGACGTGCAGCATTCAGCTTTTCGCGCCGCAGTCTCGCCTGCACTTTCCACAGTTCCGCGGTGATGGCCTTCTTTACTGCAGGCGCCTTTTCCAATTTCTGCGCGACTTGCAGATAGCCAATAGCTTCGTCCAGTCGCTGCAAGCGGGTCAGCGCATTGCCCACAGCCCGAGCGGTCTGCGCTTGCTGGTCCTGTTGCATCTTCGGCGACGGGGTAATTGGAATTTCCTGATCGTCGACGGTGCTCCCTTCGTCGTCACTAACGATTTCCTCTTCGCGATAGGTAGCGTTCGGGACAATTTGTCGGAGTCTCTGGTCACGCAGCAATTGTTCGATGGACGCGAGAGCAGTCTCATCCAGCCGCAGGCTTTCTGCCGCGCGGAAAAACGGTAGCCGCGCGTCTTCTCTGGACGGCGTATCGGCCAGCGCCTTGCCAAGAATTTGCATTTTCACGTTTGCGTCCGATGAATTCTGCGCCGCCGCAAGTCTCGAATCGTAGAACAACGGTTGATCTGCCGAACTGGGCGTAATGGTCTTCACTCCACTGGCAAGCAGGTTCAATTCCGCGCTGCCGAGATTCTTCGCTGGGCTGCCGCCATCGAGCGCTTCCGCGGCTTGCACGCGAGTCGAATATAGGCCACTGCCATCCGCGGCGATTTTTACAAGGCTAACTTGTGCGCCGCTCTTGTTCTGCGCGCTGGCAGTCTGCGCCTTCGCCAGTCGAAGCTGGTAGTTGGGCTCCCACAGCGTGGACTTCGCAAGCGGCTCAAGAAACTCAATTGCTTCCGCCGCGTGGCCAGTTTTTTCCAGCAACGCCGCTGCCGAATCCATGTTCTGGTACCGATCGCCGACCACGAGCACCAGCCGCTTCAGCAAACTCACGGCTCTCGGGGTGTCCCCAGCCGCGATGCGAATCTCCGCCAATCCCAGGAAATTTGCCGCCACCAGTTGATGTTCCTGCAACTCCCGGGCGAACACGAATTCCAGTGTTTTTCGCGCGGACTGTTTATCGCCGGCTTCGAATAGCTGACGTGCCCCCGTTCGCAGTGCATCCGCGGAGGGAGCGGTCTGCGGTTCCGCTGTGTATCCCGCTAGCTTCGCGTCCAGCGTGCCGAGTTGAGCCGCGACCTGCATTTCGTAGGGCACAAGCGCTGCTGCCTCCTGCTTCCAGGTGTCCTGCCTCAGTGCGGCGATGGCATCCTGCGCCTGGCTGAACTGCTTCGTCTCCACCTGGTACTTTACCCAGCGTAATTGCCAGTCTCGCAATGCGCTCGTTTCAATTTCCTTTTCGATTCCTTCTGATCTCTCCATCGCTAACTTTTTGGCAGCAAGAATCCCCAGATAGATCGGTCCGCGTTGCGGCAACGGCATCCAGGAAGCTTCCACGACATCCGCGAGAACGTTCACTGGATCGGGCGCGTCAGAAGCAATTTCCAGCAACCAGCCGGTTGCAGCCGTAGGGTCCGCCTGTGCAATGTAGGCGCTGTGCAGCAGCGCGTTCGAACGATAATTTCCATTGCGATGTAAGTATGCGCGGAGCACCTGATCCACTTTCGGCTGCACGTCCGCGAATAGATGCCGTTTCTGCGAGTGGTCGCAGGCTCGTCCAAAATCCGCCCAGAAGGTCTCGTTCATTCCCGATTTGTTCAATTCTGCCAGCAGAGTGCTGAAAACTTGTTTCCATTCCGCGACGGCTTGCGCGCGATTGCCTTCCTGGAAATAAGCCAACGCCAGCTTGTCGTGCACGGACGCGATGCCGGGTGAAAGCTGCAGCGTGTAATTGAACTGCTCGATGGCGCGCCGGGTGTCACCTTTGCCGAAATAGTAGTCGCCCAAGGATTGATAGCCGCCCTTCGAAGCCGGACTCTGTTCCAGCGTCGCCGGCAGGAAATCCTCGGCTGGTCCCAGCTTCGTGTCGCCCAGATATTCACCGTATCTCGAGCCGTAGTAGAACCACACATCTCCCGCGAGTTGTTGGTGGAGATCAACGGGCTTGCCCAGGCGGTCGCCGATGGTTTGATTCCCGAGCGCGCCCGTGAACGCCTCATTGACCGCCGGGCGAGTCTCGCCAAAATACAATCCAACAAGCGCTGTGTACGACTTTTGCCATACCACAGGCCTCGCGTGGCTGCGCCCCGTAACTACGGCCTGCGCCAATTCCGCATTTCCATTCAGCACCACATAATCCGCAGCGGTTTGGCCGAACGGCGTCCACTCCGAAGCGATGCGCGCCAGTTGTTGTGGACGCAGCTTCAACATCAGCTGAAGAAAACGCGTTTGGTTGCTCGGGTCCAGATATCCCGGCGAAAGATTCGACAGCAACTCCAACTCCTTTTGTTCGTCGCCCGCCGCCCGGTACTCCTCCGCGGCGGCCTGGTTCACACTGCCGTACTCCTCTGGCCGAACGCGGGAAACAAATTTCTCCAACTGCTGGCCAAGTTCCACGAATTTCAGCCGCTGCCTCTGAAGCTGCACGAGCTGCCCCATCTGATTCGTCGGTTCGATGTCGTCAGCGGGCAAGCTCATCATCAGCTCGTAGCGCCACCGTGCCTCTATCTCTGCCAATCCCGCAGCGTGCGCCAATGAAAAGGCGAGATTGTCTGTCACCATAGGATTCGGCGAATCATGTACGGTCTGCGCAAAAGCACCGAACGATACTCTTTCTTCCGGTGTGAAATAGCGCCCGGCCACCGTGCCCATCTCTGTCATCGCTGAGCGCATTCCGTTTGCTGCGTTGGCTTTTCGAATGGTCAGCGTGTGCTCCCGCCATTCCCGGTCCGACACGGCGGCGATTCCTTCCCTCGCGACTTGCTGTTTCACGACCGGCAGCGAGTCCGACGCCGCCTTTAGCGCGTCCCGCAACGTCCTGTATCCCTTCTCGTGCTGCCGCAACCGCGTCATGATTCGCGCGTAGAGCCGTGCGCCATCGTGATTCTCCGTGTTGGCGAGCAGATCGCTGCCTGCAATCTGAACTCCCTGCTCCGCGAATTCCCGCGCCTGCTCCAGAATTCCCCAGCCCTCCAACCGGTGCGCCACTTCAAAATAGTTGCTTGCGCGAGCTGGCTCGACATCGATCAACGCCATCTTGAGCGCCGCCACCGCATCTGCATTTCTGCCTTGCCGGGCGCGCACCTCGGCAACCTTCTCCATCCACTTTGGATCCTTGTACGAGAGCTCATAAAGACGTTCGTAGTCGCTCGCGGCATCGTCGAATTGCAACAGCCGCTCTTCCAGAGTGACTCGCGCGATTCGCAAATCGGTGCGATCCGGCCGGATGACGATGGACTTCCCATAAGACTCGATCGCCGCCGGGAAACTCTCCAGGTTGGTTTGTATTCGCGCCAGCACCATCGGCCAGCGGAAATCCCGCGGGGATTGCTGCACGGTCTTAGTGTAAAAATCCAGCAGTTGCTTTTCGCGCTGAAAGCGCAAGCCATACAAAGCTGCCTCGGTCGCCAGCCCTTCGTCTTCCGGAAAATTGTTAAGCAACTCGATGTATTGATCGACCGCTCCGGCATACTCCTTCAATTGCGTGAGCGCCGGAATCAGACCGCGACGAAGCGCGGCGATTCGAGTTTTGCGTTCATCGCCCGTAAACGGTGCGGTGCGGAACGCCGCGATTTTGTCGAGGTAAAACTGTTTCAGTCCCTGCGCATCTCCCGCCTGCGCATATGTGTCCGCCACGGCCGCGAGATACTCGCTGTTGTACGGCGAATCCTTCAGCAAGCCTTCCAGGAGCGTTCTCGCCTGCTGGAACTCTTTTGCCTCCGTGGATTTTCGCGCCGCCTCAAACCTAAATTGACGTCCAAGTTGCGGATAGGCATCTTTAGCCGCCTGCAAGAGCACGGCAATCGCCTGCGGATAGGATTTCATCCGCCAGTAAAAGTCCACGGTAGCTCGAACGACTCCGAGAATCTTTGGATTCTCGCGATAAAGTCCTTCAATGTTTCGTTGCGCCGCGGCAAAGTCTTTGCGGCTTTCGTACAGCCGCACGAGTTGGTAGCGCAATTGCAGTCTTGTTACCGGATCAACCGCCAGAGCCGCCTGCTTCTCCAGCGCTCGCTGCCGCACTTCCTCCAGTGATCTTTGCTGCGCAATCGGCTCGATCTGCGCCGCTTGCTCCATCGATTTCGCGCGGTCCACGGCGGCGTTCAGGAACGCGATCAACTCCGGCTTGCGATTTTCCGCGTCCAGAACGCGCACGCGAAGATTGATTGCCGCAAGGGAATCCGGTGAAGCGTTCGCCAGCTTCTCGGTTTCTTCATTCACCAGATCCCGATATTTCGGTCGCCGCGCCAATTCCAGTAGCCTGCCAAACGCCGGCGACGCTTCGTTCTCCGCCAGTGCCGTGCGCGTATATTCGCGAATTGCACTCACGTAATCTCGTTTGCCTTCGAAGATCGCGCCTTCTTCGTAGCCATACAGCGTCGCGTTGCCCAGTCTGTTACGGCCTTCATTTAGCAGGCGCAGCGCATTTTCAAAATCAAAGTAGTCCCAATAAATCGTCGCCGCTTCCAGATATCCGCCCGATTCTCCTGGTGCAACCCTGGGGATCCGCTCCCAGTACGGCGCCGCCTCGGCAAACAATTCGCGATCGGCGTAGATATCTCCAACGCGCGACAATATTTCCGTATCCCCGGGATTTACGGCCGACAGATTTTCCTCGATCTTCGCCGCGATCTGGGTGTTCGCCGGATCAAAATACGCCAGCGAGCGAAAAACGGAAGAAGCCGTACGATCCAGCTCAGGCTCCGCTGGATACTCCGCCGCCAACGCTTTCAGCACTGGCGCGCTTTGTTCAAAATGCGATCGCCAAATCTCCACCTCCGCCACTTCGCGCCCAGCGGCCGGATTCTTATGAACGTAAGCGTCCCACTCCCCATTCTGGTTGGCCGGCGCCGTTTCCCGCAGCGCACTCAGTTCTTTCTCCAACTGGCCGGAGGACGAAAGATATTCGAAGTATTCGTTCCGCAGGTCCGGCTCCTCAAACCAGTGCTGCCGAATGAGCGCCAGCCAAGCCGCTTGGTCGTAGGCCGGCTTCGAGTGATATGCGTTCAGCAGATTCCTCACAAAATAAGGATTGTGAGGAAAGCGCGCGTTGGCATACTGATTCAGTCGCACATACATTGCCCGCGTGCTTCCGCCGACGGATTGAAAATAGCTTTCCAATTCCGTGCCGTCGAACTGCTTGACCGCGTTCTGCGTGAGTTGCTCGAGCTCGGCGTTTTTCTTGTACCGCAGGTAATAGCGCGCCAGCTTGCTGTACCAGGAGCGATCGGGAAAACGCGCCGTCGCACGCCGGTATACTTCTTCCTGCTCCTGCCCCAAATGGTTTTGCTCCAGAAAAACGGCCAGCCGCTCATACAGCCCGGGATCATTCGGATTGTGATCGATCTCTCTGCGCAGCACGCCGAGCGCTTGCGGAACCTCTTTCAGTTCCACCAGTCGCGCAAGGTATCTTTCCAGCACCCGTGAATATTCAGGAGAGCGCGGACCGCTCTCGCGCGCGCCTTCCTCTTTTCTTACCTGGAATGCCGCACTTTGCTGACCGTCGTTGACGTTTGCCGCATGGGAAGCTTGCGCGCCTTCACCTTCTTCCCCCTCCGTGGGTTCGTTTTTCTCAGTTCCAGGCCTTCGCATCGGGGAGAACTTTTCCACGCCCGCGACGCGTACGCCCAGCGGCATACCGTCCGAATGTGCCGCGAGTTCCTGCAGAACTGCATCGTAAATCGCGAATTCCTCGCGCGTACGTTTCAACCGCGCATCCGCGTCCGCCATCAGCAGCGCTACTTGCGTCCGTTGGCTCGCCTTCGGGAATGCCACAAGAAAATCCTGGCCGGACTGCAGCATAATCTCGCTCTTGCCGCTGTTCGCGTAGTACTCCAGCAGCTTTGCGTGCAGCTCAGGGCGGTTCGCGGACTCCGGAAAGTTTTTGTCCAGCAGCGCAAGCAGTTCGGCCGCGCGTGCCCGGTGAAAATACGGCACAGCTCGTTGTTCTTCCGCCGGATACTCACTTTCGGGCGAAGTCGAATTCAGAATTAGCGACAGAATGCCATTCAGGTAACCGGGCCCCTGATCCAGCGTGGCGATATCCTTATAGAGAGAGAGTTCGCCGGTGCCCAGCCGAATCGGCGCCTCGGGTGTGGTGAGCAGAATGTCCGTCAGACGGCTGAGCGCTTTCTCCTGTGCATCCTTCGCGCCCGCGGCATTGGACCCCATGCTGTTGTAAAGCGCGAAGTAATAGCGCGCCGCTTCCGGATACGCGTGAATGTCCTCCAGTAACCGCCCACAGATGTACAGCTCGTTTGGCGTCCACGCCGATTTCGCCGCCTCTTTGTGCAATCGCAAGCTGGTGATGGCTTGCTGCGCAGCATCCAATTTTCCCTGCTGCTGGTAGTAGTAGAAAACCCGCGCCGTGGCCTTCAAATCCTCCGGATTCGCGTTCAGCGCGGCCCGCGCTTCATCCAGAAATTTTCGTAGGTTCTGCGTCTGCCCAAGCAAATCGAAATAGCTCTTTACCAGCTCCGGATCCCAAAGCGGTTGAAATGTTTTCTCGTAAACGCTCAAGCCTTGCTGAACGGAACCTTGCCGGTATTCCACCAGCGCCTTCCCTTTCACGGGGAAAATGGCGTCTCCGGGGAATTGCTTCTGGTAGTCGGCAATCAATTGATTTGCTGCGGCGAATTCATTCTGGTCCACCAGATAATTCAGGAAACGCGAATAAAGCTGTTCTTCTTTTGTATAGCGCGCTGTCCAGGCCTTGTAGTTCGCCAGGGACACATCCTTGAGCAAGCCCTGCGCCTGGATGACTCCGAAGATTCGTTCGAACGCGCTCCAGGAACGCTGTTCGGTGGCCGGGGTGAATCTCTCGCTGGCATCCGGCGGTGCATCGGCAACCGCCCGCAAAATCGCAATCTCATCCTGTGTCCGCAGGCGGCGATGATAAAAGTCCGCCAATTCCAATTTCGCCGCGGGTTTGTTCCCCGCTTTCTCCGCGTACAGCTTCCAGTCTTTTTCCGCCGCGGCAAAATCAAGCTGGTGTTCGTCCTCCAGCGCGCGCAGCGAGTACAACTCCGCCGCATTTGGGCTTTTCTGGATCAGCGTGCCAAGTTCCGGCCGCGTTTCCGCCGGCGGGCGCCGGTACAACACGTCTCCATACGGCAGCGCCATCGCCCGGAAAAACGCGCGCTCGACCTCTGTCTTGGCTTCGATGTTGCGAATCCAGCCGGGCAGTTCTCCTTTCGCCGTGAGAGCAAGACCCGCCGCAATCACCGCCACAATTGCTGCACAAATCCCCAGCTTCGCCCGGCGCGCGAATTTCCTGGGTGTGAAATCACGGGACGATTTCAATGTCCACCCCCTGCGAGCCCATGTTGTGCGCAAAATCTTCCGCCGTCACCGTCAGCTTGTACGTTCCGGGAATCATCTGCTCTGGAATCTGCAATTCGCCCGTGTTCATGCCTGCTTTGGCATCCCAACGCAATCCGGCAGGCGCTGCGCCTTCCAGGCGCGCGACCAGCGTCCGCGTATTCTGCGACGCGGCCACTTTTAGTTGCAGCGTCTCGCCACGCTGATACCTTTTCTTCGTCAACTTGATCTGCACTTCCGGCGATTTGCTGGCTATCACAAACGTTTTGTTTTCCCTGTACACTTGCCCGGCACGATCCCGCATGACCAGCTTCACGTTGTACGTACCGTCAGCCAAATCTTTCGGCGCATAGAATCGCGTCTGCCAGATGTCTTCGTCCGGCAGATACCGCAGTCCCTGCGATAGCCCAAACGGCAACATCGCTACAACCGAAATGATGGATTCATGCGCCTTCACACGAATCACCGGATCGCCGGGACGTATCACCCGCGGCCGCAGTAAGGCCCGCGGCACTGCCAGAAAGGATGTGTACGGGGTAACGAATTTGTATTGCCGCGCCAACCGGATGATTTCTTCGATGGAAGCCTGATCTTCTCCCTCGCGTTCTATTTTCTCCAGCAGCGCGTCTACGCGTGCCCGGGCCCAAAGCCGCGGCAATTGCGGATGCTCCGCGCTCTCGCCGGGAAGGCCAGCTTTTTTCGTAATCGCGAATGGCGCTCCGTCCCTCACGCCATGCACCGCGAACTCCACGTCCTCTTGCGGCTTCGCGTATCTTCCGACCCACGCGGCCATCGACCCGGAAAATGCGGAATCCTGCAGGGGATAAACAAGATCCACCGCGGTTTCCGGAGATACCTTTAAATCTAGTTGCCCAATCGGACTCCCCCCAATCTTTGACAAAAACGAATTCAGCTTGAACTCCATGGGTTCCGTGGACAACACGTTCTCCAGCACGCCGTCTTCCCGCGCCAGCAGTTTCAGCAATGGCAAATTCGCGTCATCGCCGACGCCAAACACATATGTCTTTGGTCGGCTCGCGGGCGGCAAACGCTTCCACTCCGCGTCGTACCACGCGGCCAGCTTGCCGTTGGCAAGGATCCCTTGGGTCGCTCCGCCGTCGCTCAGCAAGACCAGATAAGGACTGCCGGTCGATTCAGAGCATTGCAGCAAGCCTTCCTTCAGCGCGCGCTGCAAATCCGTTCCACCGCGCAAGCGGCTTGCGCGCACGAAATCAAGCGCGCCTCGTACTTTGGAGCTTTCGGCAGAAACTTGCGTTGGCTGAAACGCTTGCGTCTCGCTATTGAACAGCACGAGGTTGAACTTGTCCGCCGGCTTCAAACTGCGCAGCAGCGTCTCGAGCGCCTGGTAACTTCGCTCCAGTTTTTCCCATTGCATGGAGAGCGAGGTGTCGAACAGAATGACCACCGCCTTTGGAGCGCCTCCGTTCGCCGCCGCATCACCGGCGGGCACGCTGCTCCCGGCGCCTTGTCTGAGGAGCGCCCCCACCGCAAAGAATCCCGGCTCATTTGTACTGCGTACCGGCGCTTTCTCCGTCGGCGAAGGTTGTCCACTGATAGGATTCCGGTGCGTGATCACCTCGATGGTGTCGTTGCCGGACCTGTCCAGGTCGAAGGTAGCCACGAAATCTTCCGTCAGATTCGTGTTTTCGCCCTCGAAATAGCCGCGAATGACGTGCGCATTCTGCTCTTCCAGCTTCAACGGGTACGCTTTCGCTGCTGCCTGAAAATTGTTCACGCCCAGCGCCGACCGCAACTCAAAATTAATTCGCAAGTGCCGCGCGGCCTGCGCCTGGTACGCATCCGGCCGCAACGGAATGGCGAAGTACGACTTCAGATTCTCAACCGGTATCGTCTCGTGATACTCAAACTCCAGCCGCTTCGTCCCAAACGCGGGGATGGGCACAATCCGCGCACTGAACAACGCGCTGCGCTTGGCTTCTTCCGCTCCGCGCTCTCCCATCTGCAGTAATCCCGGATCGATCGATTGCTGTTTCAACTGGTTGTAGATCTCCTGCGCGCGCTTGCGTTCCAGAATCACTGCTGGTATTCGCGTAGGCCCGTCCCAAACGGCAAAGTCGGAAACTGTCGCGCGGCTCGGCAGCGCAAAAATGTAGTTCCCTTCTTCGATCCTCGCGGTGTGATTCGCAAAAATCTGTTTCACGAAAACGCGGGCATCCCCGTTATCGATCTGAACGGTGATCTCCATCTCCTCGAGCGAAAGTATCGTGGGATCCGGCTGGGCTTTGTCCCGCGGTATCAACACTCCGCCATCTGCAAACAGCGCTAGCGGCATAAGCAAGAGCAGTGCAAGCGTTTTCAGCGCGCGTTTCATGGCCTTAGCTTCTTCTCCGCAATGCGCGCCAACCCGTTATCCGTGCCCACGTAAACGTATCCGTTGCTTTCCGCCAGCGCCGTCACATTCGCCGATGGCAATCCGTCGTTCAGACGTGTCCAGCGTTTCGTCTCACGGTCGTACGCCAGCAATCCGTCCCCCAGCGTGCCCGCAAACACATGTTCCGGCGTTACCAGCATGGCATTGGGATTGATTTCCATCGCCGCCGTGGCCGTTTCGTACGCGTGAAACTTCCCCGCGCTGTCCATTCCCACCACGCCGCCGCCATACGTTCCGATCATCCATTCGTCATCTACACGCACAACCGCCGTGATCCAGTTCTGCTTCAGCCCCGAGCTTCCCGCCTTGTAGTTCGCGCGTACAATCCCCTTTTCAATCGCTGATAGGCCGCCCAGCGTTCCTACCATCAAGTCATCGCCGGAAACTCCCAGAGCATACACATGGTTGTTTACCAGCCCGTGAAAGCTGTACATGCTCCGCGCGCCCTCAGCATCCAGGAACGTAATTCCCGCGGGCGTCGCCAGCGCCAGACCATCGCGGTAGCGCACTATGTCCGTCACGTGATCCGCGATCAATCCATCCACATGTGTCAGAACCTGTTCCTGATTTCCGTTCGGGCCGAAACGCACCAGTCCGTTTGCGGTGGCCACTTCAACGGCGCCCGCCTTCGCGTCCGCCCAGATTCGATTCACACAGAACACACGGTCGTTCTCCACATGGACTGCGCGTCCCGGACCTTTCCACGATTCGTTCGGCAAAATGTCCAACCCGCGGTTGAAGTAGCCCACCCACAACTGCCCGCGCTTGTCGGTCGCCAACGCTGACACGTTTCTGTCGGTCAGCACCGCCGATCGTGGCTTTAGCACTTCCTTCCACCCAAATCCGTGCGCATTCGTTTCGAAAACACCAGAGCTGGTCAGAATCAGCACACCTTCTTCCGTGTCCAGAAACTGCCGCACTTCAGAAACGTCCGATAAGGCCGGGCGGGCAGCGGAAACTCGGCGTCCTTTCAGGGGAATCCGTACCACACCCTGATCCTGCGAACCGATTAGCAACTCTTCGCTGTGGACGAACAACGACGTCACCAGAACTCCTTCGCTGAGCACACGTGAAAACCTTCCTCGATCAAACTCCGCCACTCCCAGCGGCGTTCCCACATAGGATTTCTCACCGGCCAGCGCGATGGACTGCACTTGCACGTCCGGCAATCCCTCTGCTTCTCCGAACGTGTCCGTGGTTCCGGAATGCCAGTGCTTCACGCCTTGGTCCAGCGTCCCGACCCACAAGTCCACTTCGCTTCCCGCAAGCGCCGTCACATACATGCGGCTAAGTGTCGGGTGCAATTCATGAATCGCCCTGCCGTCATACAAGAGCACGCCGCGTTTCTTGGTGCCGATCAGCAAGTGCCCCGCGGATACCGGCAAAAGCGAAGTGGCTTCGCGAAGGTCCGCTGCCGCAGGATAAATCCGCTGAAACCCGCGCCCATCGAACAGCAGAATCCCCTGGTCCGCCGTGGCCACAATCAACTCCGGCTCGCCCGAATCCGGCGTCACGCCCACGCAGAGCGCCACCAGCGGCGATCCAGGCAGTTCCTGGCCCGCCTGAAACTCCCGAAGTAACGTTCCGCTAGAGTCGTACTCGGAAAGCCCCGCGGGCCCGGCAATATAAAGATGATTTTGGAATCGTACTGCTTGCAGAAAAACTTCCGGGGACTGCACCGGCTCAAAATTCACGTTAACGGGCGGCAGGTACGGCCGAATCTCGAAACCAATCCCTCGTTCTGCGCGCACTTCCTCGGCCGAAAGTCGCACCGCCCGCGAAGCCCGCCAGGCCACGAACGCGCCGGCGGCCAAAATCGCCGACACTGCGCATCCTGCTATCCACCACCATCGCCGATTGCCGTCGCCGCGCATCCAGCCCTCTTTGGGAACCGACAACTATACTCCGCCTGCTCTCGCGGCAATACCTGCAGGCCACGTTCCAGTCGCCAATCCCCAAATTTATTGGGAATTTCGCATGTGCGCAGTCAGTACGGACGTGTCCTCCCGGAAACAGCGTGTCACCGCATGCACAACTAGACGGCCATGGTATGTTTGAAAGATGAACGACTCTTTTCCATCGGCGGCGCGCGTGCGGATAAAGACCGTCGTGACTCTTTCGAACGACTGGTACGTGTTGAAGAAAACAACCTTTGATTTCTTGCGCAGCGACGGAACCTGGCAGGAACAACGCAGGGAAACCTACGACCGCGGAAACGGCGCGGCCATGCTGCTCTACAACCTGGAGCGGCGAACGGTAATCCTCACCCGCCAGTTTCGCTTTCCCGCATTCGTAAACGGCCACCCCGGTATGCTCATTGAGGTGCCCGCAGGTCTGCTCGATGCGGCCAGCCCGGAAGAACGAATCAAATCCGAAGTCGAAGAAGAAACCGGCTATCGCGTCGAGCACGTACGCAAGATTTTCGAAGCCTTCATGAGCCCGGGCTCGGTCACGGAGAAGCTCTACTTCTTCGTTGCCGAATACCACGCCGGCAGCAAAGCAGCGGATGGCGGCGGCGTTCACTCCGAAGGAGAGGATATCGAGGTTCTGGAATTGTCTATCGACAACGCGATGTCAGCCATCCAGCGCGGCGAGATTGTTGACGCCAAAACGATTATGCTGCTGCAGTACTCCTGCCTTCATCTGTTCACCCACAAGGGGAGTGCCGCGGTCCCCGACCAGCGGTGAAGTGTGCTCATTCGAACAGACGCTCCTGCCCCGTTCGCATAGCATCTTTCAGGGAAGTGATCGTTTCAGGAGAACAACATGAGGCCGAGCACCAAAGATGAAGTTGTAGGCAGGGCTCACGAACTGGTCGGTAAGATTAAGGAAGCTGTCGGCGAAATGACGAACGACGCCAAGCTGGAAGCCGAAGGGACTATCGAAAAAATCGGCGGCGAAGCTCAACAAAAAATCGCACAACTCAAGAAGGTCATCGACAAGCCGTAATAACCGAGCGCAAGGACGCTGGTTCAAAAGGGGAGAGCGGTCAGGGCATCGCTTGTGGCTAAAGACCAGCGGCAGGACTCAAGAATTTCAATGAACCGTGTACGTGCCGACCCGGCTGACGCTGTTGAATGTCTCCGCTACGACGCCGACCGGGATTCCATGACCTGTTTGCTGCCCGAATAGAAAATATTCACCCGCCTGTGAAACGCTCAGCTGTTCCACTAAGTGGCACGCCATGTGAAGGGAAGGCACCGACATTACCCAAGCGGCGTTACCACCGGCATCCACACGGAAAATATCGAAGGAAGCGAACACGGTTACCCTCCACTCGGTTCAGCCGTCCGCACGGAGATTTTGTCACCAGTTTTGGAATTGAAGATAACGTAGTCGCCCGGGCGCAACGCCGCAAGCTGCACGATGTGCGCGTGCGCATCTTCCAGCGCTGACGCTGACTTCAGCCATAACGGTTGACCGCCGCTAATCCTGAAAATATCAAATGGTTCAGCCATGAGCGCATGCTAGCAGGGCGTCTACGGCAAATCTGTACGTAAACGCACACATTGCCTTTTTCATGACTCGAGGAAAACGTAGATCGCTGTCCGCATAAGCACGCCCCAGCACGCGGTTACCCGGCGCCGATTTCAGCAGCAAAGTTTCAGTTTTTAGGAGCGGCGGCCGCGAGTTCTGGAATCGCCCCGATTTGTTGCAACAAACCGAGGCGGTCGTTCTGCAGCCACGCGCGGACAATCTTCTTGTCGCAGATTTGGTAGATGACGATCGCAGTCTGCCTGACGTGCTTTTACAGAAACGCGTTTGCGTGCTCGCGCGCCCAATCACGGAACGTGAGCGCCGGCCGGCCGGTCACTTGTTCTACCGTTGGCAATACTTCGGCGGCTCTGCCGCTGCGGATAAACGCGGCGAACGGAATCAATGCATCGATAAGGAGAGCAGGCATCCCGGCCTTTTCCATTCCTTTGCGCGCAGCGTCGTCCGGGATCGGAACGTATTCAATCCGCCTGCCAAGCGTCTCCGACAGGATATCCACCTGTTCGCGGATGCTTAAGGCTTCGGGACCCGTCAGCTCGTACGTCTTTCGGTCGTGCCCATCCGAGGTCAACGCGCGAACGGCGACAGCGGCGATGTCGCGGGGATGGACGGACGGCAACTTACCGTCTCCGTAGTTTGAGAAAACCTTCCCTTGCGTGCGAATGGTTTCGCGCCAGTGCAATGCATTCGACATGAAGCCTCCGGGCCGCACGACGGTCCAGCCGATTCCCGTTTTCTTGATGGCTTCCTCGCCCTCCTCGTGCCATTTCCTTATGGCGTTTTTCGTTTCGCGGTCGCCCCCCATTGCGGAAAGCTTCACGATGTGGCGAACTCCCGCCTTCTCGGCAGCGCGGGCAAGATCTCTCTCGTGATTGCCCGTTTGCGGTCCAAACGTAAGCGAGAATACCCGGTCGACTCCATCGACCGCTCTTGACAATGTGTCAGGAGCGGCAAAGTCTCCCTGCGCCACCTCAACGCGCGCATCTAGCTTCGCCGCAGCGGGATTGCGCGTCATTCCGCGTACCTGTTCTCCTGTGGCGAGTAGTTGCGCCACCACTTCCCTGCCAACCGTTCCCGTTGCTCCTGTGACTAGAATCATTGGTGTTCGTCTCCGTTTTTCTTCATGCTTCCAGTGTCTTTCCGGATTGCTTCTGCCTGTCTTGCAAATTCCTCGCAACCAGCGTACAACCTCAAGTTAAGTTGAGGTCAATAGGTAAAATCATGAGCAACGCGGGACCCGAAGGGATTTCCAGGGAACTGACCGTAGGCCAACTGGCCGCACGAAGCGGTGTCGCCGTTTCGACCATCCACTTCTATGAATCCAAAGGACTAATCAAGGGTTGGCGCAACACGGGCAACCATCGGCGCTATGCCCGCGAGGTGCTGCGCCGCGTGGCCCTTATAAAGGTTGCGCAACGCACCGGGATTTCCCTTGCCTCCATTCGCAAGGCTTTGAACTCCTTGCCGAAGGGGCGCACGCCAAATGCGGACGACTGGAAAAAGCTATCGGCGCAATGGAGAGCCGAACTTCAAGATCGCATCAACCGGCTTACGCGTCTCCGCGACCAGCTCGATGGCTGCATCGGCTGCGGATGCCTGTCGCTGGGCGTGTGCCCGTTACGCAATCCTTGGGACAGGCTTTCCAAGCAGGGGCCCGGACCAAGATTGCTGGAGCCAGACTAGATTCGGCGGGTTTTCCGCTGTAACAACGCGGCCGAGACTCACGCCTTCGCCCGCGAATTATTCTGCGCTACGCACACCATTGCTCCTACGACTCCGAAGATCATCGAGAACGGCAACCCCGCGTGAGGGACTCTTCCCAGATTCTTGCTTCCTGATCCGGCCGCGTGCCCGATGCCGAGACCTAAGCCCATGCAACCGATGATGATCAAGCCGTTGAGCAATTTCCACTTCACTCCCTCAGCCCCCACGATGGCGAACGTCGAGCCTAGAATTAGCGCCGCTAACCAAAGTATGGCCATGTTCCCCTCTATCAAAATGACGGAAACAAAACGCTCATGGTTACGTTTGGGCAACGTCTGTTACGAGCGACGCAAAGACGTTGACAGGCGCATTGGGTGAGTGCGAAAGTCCGACCGGAGGAACACGCAGGCAACGTGAACGTTTACGACGCCAACGCCATCTCATGCCATCTCGCAACGTTTCTTTAATTTTTTCATTTTCGCTGCTCGCGTTCTGCGCCGCCCAGGCCTCCGGGCAGTGGATTCCCCTCAACCCCATCAAAGAGGTCCGGGCTCGGCCGGATGGCGCGCTCTTCGCATTGCAAACAGGCTACCTTCGTTTCCAGATCGATTCCGATTCCATCGTGCACGTTGTCTATTCGCTGGAGCGGGAAGTTCCGCAGCGACAGGACTTTCTCATCATTAAAAAAACGTGGCCAAAAACGGATTTCTCCCTGCAAACCGAGGACGCAAAAGTAATAACCCTGAGCACTTCGCAACTAAAAATTGAAGTGAACCGCGCCGATAGCTCGCTGGTTTTCTACGATGCCGCGGGGCATAAGCTCGCGCAGGAAACTTCGCGCACTTTGACACCAACCGAAGTGAAGGGGGAAAAAACGTATCATTCCGAGCGCTTCGTCAATATGTGGGATACCCAAGAGGCCTTCTACGGGCTGGGCCAACACCAATCCGGCGTCTGGAACTATCGCGGAGAAGCAATCGATCTCTCGCAGGACAACACCAATATCTCCATTCCCCTGCTGTTGTCCAGCAATGGTTACGGCATCTTTTGGAACAATGGCTCGCGCAGCGGTTTCAACAATCGCTTCGTTCACGCTTTTTACCTGAGTTCGGAGGTAGCTGATTCGGTCGACTACTATTTTATTTATGGACACGAATTCGACGGCATCGTCTCGGCGTATCGCGAACTCACCGGTAGCGTCCCGCTATTTGGTAAATGGGCCTACGGCTACTGGCAGTGCAAGAACCGCTACGCTTCGCAGCAAGAGCTGGAGAGCGTTGCCCAGAAATATCGCGACCTGCATATTCCCCTCGACAACATCGTTCAGGATTGGTTCTGGTGGAACGTCATGGGCGATCCGGTCTTTAACAAGAATTATCCGGATCCCAAAGGGGTGATTGACGATCTGCACAAGAATCATGTCCATCTGATGATTTCTGTCTGGCCGTATTTCCGGCCCGGCTCTTCCGTCTACGACGATATGGACAAGCGCGGATTCTTTATCGATCGCACCAAGGCGAGTGGCTTCCATCCGGCCGGCATGGCGTTGTATGACGCGTTCAACCCAGCGGCGCGTAAATATTATTGGAACTTGATGGACAAGGCTCTCTTCAAAATTGGAGCGGACGCCTGGTGGCTGGATACCACCGAGCCCGAAACCGAAGGACGCGAGACCAATATCCTGGTGACAAACAAGGTGGCCACCGGCATCGGAGCGCGCTACGCCAATGAATTTCCGCTGCTCACCACCACCGGCGTTTACGAGGGCCAGCGTGCCGCGTCCGACCAGAAACGTGTCTTCATTCTTTCGCGCTCGGCTTACGCCGGCGAGCAGCGCAATGCCGCGGCAGTGTGGTCTGGCGACGTGGACCCCAACTGGGAAACATTTCGCCGTCAAATTCCCGCCGGTTTGAATTACTCCGTCTCCGGGCTTCCCTACTGGACAACGGACATCGGCGGTTTCGTTACCGCCAATCCGGACGATCCCGCATATCGCGAATTGTATGTGCGTTGGTTTGAGTTCGGCACGTTTTGCCCCATCTTTCGAGCGCACGGCACGCGCACCACCAATCAAAACGAAGTATGGTCGTACGGTCCGGAAGCGCAGAAAACTCTGGTGGCGTACGACCAACTTCGCTACCGCCTCATGCCCTACATTTATTCGCTGGCATGGAAAGTAACCAACGAGAACTACACCATGATGCGTCCGCTGGTGATGGACTTCCGCACGGACACGCGGGCACAAATTATTGGCGATGAATATCTGTTCGGCCCGGCCATTCTCGTAAGCCCGGTTACGGAGCCAGGAGCCAGTTCGCGCCACCTCTATTTACCGCACGCAACTTGGTATGACTTCTGGACAGGCTCCTCGATTCAGGGTGGGCACACCATCGACGCGCCTGCACCCATTGATCGCATTCCTCTCTATGTGCGTGCCGGCTCCATCGTGCCACTTGGACCGGAGGTGGAATACGCGGCGGAGAAGCCCGCGGATCCGCTGGAACTGCGCGTCTACCCTGGGGCGAATGGCTCTTTCACTCTATATGAGGATGAAAACGACAACTACAACTACGAACAGGGCGCTCACGCGACGATTACCTTTTCGTGGAACGATGCGGACCACGTGCTGACTATTGGCGACCGCGTCGGCGCTTTCCCGGGCATGCTGGAGACGCGTACGTTTCATGTCGTGTTCGTCGGAGACAATCATGGTGTCGGCGGTGGACTGACCGAAAAAGCGGACAAGATCGTTCCATACTCTGGAAAGAAAATCACTGTCGCGCCATAAATATTCAAGCCCTCCGAGCCCATGTAGCGGCCGCCTTTCGCTCGCCCTGACGAAAGAAGGGAGGCCGGCGCCTTTTCGAGCGGCGAGGAGATCGTCCGGTATCTCCTTTACGTAAGTGCCCGATCCAGGTGCGTGTAACCGGCGTCCACGAATACATGCTGCCCCGTGATATGGCTGGCTCGCTCTGAAAGAAGGAACAAAACCATGTCCGCGATTTCTTCTGGCTTGGTCATGCGTTGTCCCAATGGAATTTTTGAAATGATTCTCGCCAGTTTTTCCTCGGGATTTGGGAACCCGGACACCCATTGCCGGTAAAGAGGCGTCATCACTTCCGCAGGCACCAGGGCGTTCACGCGGATCCCGAACGGAAGCAGTTCTGCAGCCCATTCTCGTGTAAGGCCCAGAATCGCGGCTTTGGCGGCCACGTAGCCGGATGTTCCTCCTTGCCCGGTCACCCCGGTCTTCGAACTGATATTGACGATGGCCCCTCGCGCCTTCTTGAGTGCAGCCAAAGAATGGTGTGCCATCGCGTAGTAGTGCACCAGGTTGAGTTCCAGTGACGCCACGAACTTTTCAGTGGTGCCGCTCTCCAGCCCCACGTTGTCGTTCGCGCCCACGTTGTTGACGAGTGCGTCGATGCGCCCGAAATTCCGCAGTACCTGCTCCACAGTTTTGCTGCAAACTCCCGGCGCCGTAATCTCGCCCACAATGAACTCGCTTCGTGCGCCGGAACTTCGCAACACCGACTCCAATTCCTTTCCCGCCTCTACGTCGCGATCCAGAAATACGGGAATCGCCCCTTCCGCCGCGCTTCCCCGGACGATCGCTGCGCCGATTCCCTTCGCGCCACCGGTCACCAGAACAACTTTTTCTTTTAATTCCAGGTCCATGCCTCAGCCCCCGCAAGTTAAAAAAGCCACCGCCCTCGAAGACCAGCCGCCAGCCGCAACTAAAACATTGAATCGGCGTACCAATGCAGGACTCGAACAGCGCGCAGTGTATTCCAGCGGCTTGCACTGCCGACGCTCGTCTCCATCTCCAACGGAATATATTCGGGATGAACGCGGTTGATCGGCCAGCGCCCGTTCTGGTGGCGGCGCTCTATCACCGTTTCAATGGCCTCACGCACCCGGCTGTCGGGTTTGATCCCTGCATTCCGCAGGTAATCGAGTCCGCGCAAGACGTCGTAGCGCCAAAACGTCGGGAACGAGAAACGCAGCCAGCGTTTGTCGATAACTTTACCGGTTCGAAGCGAGCGGAACATGCCGCGCTCGAGCAGATAGTTTTCCGCTCTCTTGCGGGCTTTCGTGACGCCCGCCGATTTGCCCCCTGCTCGTTCGTATTCGAGCAATCCTTCGAGCACACAGATGGTGGTATGGAACGAAGAGCGCGTGCTCTTGGGCGCTTCGCAGTTCCAGCCACCATCTTCAAGCTGCTCGCCCAAGAGTTGCTTGGCCAGTGCGTCGTTCGGTTCTTTGAAATACGAACCGATGCCGAGGATTCTGCCGTTGATACAGGGTTCCGTTTCGCCGTGAAGGTAGGGTCGGTCGTTGAGTCGCTTAAACACCAGCCGCTTGTCGACGCGGTCGATCATCCTGCGAGCCTCCTTGCTGGCGGGGTCGAGACCCAGGTCCATCAGGACCGCGAGACTGTAGAGGGTTATAAGCAAGTCTCGATCCGCCTTCGGCAAATCGTCTCTCCACCCACGGGGACTCCCGCTCCAATTGCCGGCAGCAGATTGGCGGGCGAGAAGCTGCGCTCCCCAGCCTTCGGTCGCCACCCGCGACCGCTCGGCCGCAATCGCGTCAGGGGCTTCACCGGTGAGGTCCCTCATCACCTGCCAACGGATAGCCGGGTCAGAGTCGATGAGCCACTTAATGTGCGCGGGTCGCGGTGCGTAATCGTGTAGGCGCATCGGTCCTTTATAAACAGCGGTCAAAAAGCGAGAAAATTGGGCACAACCAGAGACTGGACGATTCGAGCGTCCGGCACAAAACAAGCCAACTCAATAAATACAAAAGAGAAATTTGGTGGACGTGACAGGGATCGAACCTGCGACCTCATGCTTGCAAAGCACGCGCTCTCCCAGCTGAGCTACACGCCCATCTTTCTACATTTTAAACGAGTTTCAATTGCCGCGCACCCTTGTTCGCTTGTATTGGTGCCAAAAAAATCCTTATTCACTTCCAAGGAACGCATAACGCAGCAGGAAAAGCACGCTGAGCACCCAGATAAGCGGGCTAATCTCGCGGTATTTGCCGGTGCCCACTTTTATAAAGGTAAAGGACAGCAGGCCCAGGCTGAGTCCGGTCGCAATGCTGAACGTCAGCGGAGTCGCCACCAGGGTAAGAAACGCCGGAAACGCCTCGCTGAAGTCATTCCACTGCACGCGCGCGACCGCCCCGCACATTAGCGCGCCCACGAGAATCAGCGCAGGAGCAGTGGCGTACACCGGAATCGCGGCGATCAGCGGCGCACAAAACATCGCCAGAAGAAAAAGGCCGGCGATAACCACGTTGCCCAATCCGGTGCGCGCGCCGGCAGCCACCCCGGCTGCGCTTTCGATATAACTCGTCACCGTGGAAGTGCCCGTGAGCGCGCCGAAAATAGTTCCAAACGCATCGGCGAGTAATGCCCGGCTGGCACGCGGCAACTTTCCGTTCACCAGAAAGCCGCCTTCTTCGCATACACCAACCAGCGTGCCCACATTATCGAAAAGATCCACAAAGAAGAAAACAAAAACAAATTCGCCAAGCCCGAGGCTTGTCGCCGAGCGCAAATTGAGTTTCAGGAACGTCCCCGACGGGTGCGGCAGCGAGAACAAATGCACAGGCCAGTGCGCCAGCCCGAGCGGTATCCCCGCGATGGTGATCGCCAGGATTCCAATCAAAATAGCGCTGGTGATGCGCCGCGCCATCAGCACCGCCACAAAAATCAGCCCCATCGCCGCCAGCAGCACCTGCGGATCGGAAATCTTCCCGAATCCAACGAACGTAGCCGGGTTCGACACAATAATTCTGGAGTTGCGCAAGCCGATGAACGCAATGAACAGCCCGATCCCGCCCGCGGTACCGTATTTCAGACAATCGGGTATCCCGTTCACGATTTGCTCGCGAACTTTCGTCAGCGTAAGCACCAGAAAAAGCATTCCCGAAAGAAACACTACGCCCAGCGCCGTCTGCCACGGCACACCGCGCCCCAGCACGATCGAATACGTAAAGTACGCGTTCAACGACATCCCCGGCGCCAGCGCAATCGGGTAGTTGGCCCACAAGCCCATAATCAGCGTGGCCACCGCCGCCGAAATACACGTCGCGAACAACACGCCATCAACCGGCATGCCCGCTTCGGACAGAATGCGCGGATTCACAACCACGACATACGCCATGGTCATGAACGTCGTCAGCCCCGCCAGTAGCTCCCGGCGTACGGTGGTGTTATTTTCCTGGAGATGAAAGATGCGTTCGAGCAATCGGATTCCCCTGTCCTTAGCCAACTCAAGCCGATCCGCCCAGCACTAACTTTCGAGCAATGAAGCGCGCAGAAAAGCCTTTAAGGCGACGATAGATGTAAAATTCTGCGCTTTTAGTAAGGTGTTTTATTTTCCTTGCTCTTCCACAACGAAAAAATCTCCAGCGATTCCTCGCGAAGCAGCTGCTTCATCGGCATTCGCCGCGCCGCCGGCGGGCACTTCAACTCCTCGTAGATAAATGCGTCGTCAAATCCGGCCGCGGCGGCGTCCGCAGCCACGCAAGCGTAGAAAACTCGCGCTGGCCGCGCCCAGTAAATGGCCCCAAGGCACATCGGACAAGGCTCGCAAGTGGTATAAAGATCGCAGCCGGTAAGCTGGAAGACTCCGAGCACGCGGCACGCTTCACGAATCACGACAATCTCGGCGTGTGCGGTGGGATCGTTCGTCGTGGTCACGCGGTTGGCGCCTTCGGCCACCACGCGGCCATCCTTCACCACCACTGCGCCAAACGGCCCGCCTTGCCCGGTGCGAACGTTCTCAATTCCCAAGGCAATGGCTCGGCGCATGAATTCTTCGGACATAATTTTGCCCTGTTCAGGGTGCCCCTCCACCCGCGAAATATCAATCTCCAAATAGCCCTATCAAAATTGCCGCTTGCATGAATTCACCAAATTGCTGAACGCCTCCTCGCTCGACCAAATCTTTGTAGGGCGGCTTTAGGCCGCCCTTTTTTGCTCTGGAGCCTGATACTTCCGCGACTCTCCCTCTGCGTACTCCGCGTTCTCCGCGCCCTCTGCGTTATCCTTTCCTCATCCCACGGCTCAGCAAAATACCAGGCAAACCATGTGTTTTGCGGCGAATCTAAAGCAGGTGCGCTACAATCGCACAAAATCCGGCACAGCGCTGCACTCTCGGTATCGAACGATGACCACGGAACATCAACCAACGGAACTCCAGCAAATCGGAAAATCGATTCCCCGCAAGGAAGGCCGCGGAAAGGTGACCGGGAGCGCGCGCTATGTCGACGATCTGACCTTTCCAGACATGATCTACGGCGTGACGGTGCGGAGTTCCGCTTCCCGCGGAAAGATTCTCGGCATCCATTTCGACAAACAGATTCCATGGGACCAATTCACCATCGTCATGGCCAAAGACATACCCGGTAAGAACTGCGTCGCGCTCCTGATCGAAGATCAGCCATGCCTCGCGGATGAAATCGTCAACCACCCCGAAGAAGCGGTGGTTTTGCTCGCGCATCCCGACAAATACCTACTGGAGGTGGCTCGGCAAGGGGTGCGCATCGAAACCGAAACACTCCCCGCGATCTACACCATCGAAGATTCACTCTCGAGGAAACAGGTGATTTGGGGCGATGACAATATTTTCAAGTCCTATCACATGGAAAAGGGCAACGTGGATTCCGCTTGGGATACCGCCCATTTTATCGTCGAAGGCGAGTACGAGACGGGAGCGCAGGAGCAGCTCTACATCGAGCCGCAAGGAATGATCGCGCGGGCCGATCCTGCGGAGGGAGTTGCCGTCTGGGGCTCGTTGCAGTGCCCGTACTACGTGCACAAAGCGCTGGTACGGTTATTTGGCCTGCCCAAGGAACAAATCCGCGTGGTGCAAACGGAAACCGGCGGCGGCTTTGGCGGCAAGGAAGAATATCCATCCATGATTGCGGGCCATGCCGCGCTGCTGGCGTGGAAATCGGGCAAGGCCGTGAAGATCATCTATGACCGCGCGGAGGATATGGTCGCGACCACCAAGCGGCATCCATCCCTGACACGCCATCGCACCGCGGTAACGCGTGCAGGCAAACTGATGGCGATGGAGATCGATTTCACCATCGACGGCGGCGCCTACGAAACACTCTCTCCAGTAGTGTTGTCGCGCGGAACAATCCACGCTGCCGGTCCATATGAGTGCCCCAACGTGCGCATTCGCAGCCGCGCGGTCGCCACCAACGCCCCGCCCCACGGCGCTTTTCGCGGGTTTGGCGCGCCGCAAAGCGTGTTCGCCCTGGAGCGCCATCTGGATCGTGTGGCCGGCGTGGTAGGAATTTCGCCGGAAGAACTCCGCCGGCGTAATTTTATCCAGCAAGGCCAGACACTTGCTTTTGGCCAAGTGGTTCACGAGAGAGTGGACATGCACCATTTGCTGGACCGCGCGCTGGAATTGAGCGGTTATCACGAAAAACAAAAACAGTTTCAGGAAGACAACCTCCGCAGTTCGATCAAAAGAGGCATTGGCTTCGCGTCTTTTTTGCATGGCGCAGGATTCACCGGCTCGGGCGAGGAATATTTGGCGTCGGAAGCACTGATTAAGGTAACGCGTGACGGCCAGGTATGTGTTCTGGCAGGCAGCACGGAGATGGGTCAGGGAACCAATACGGTCTTCGCACAGATTGCGGCCGAGGCCCTCGCGCTGGAATGCGAACAGATCGAAATCCTGCAGCCGGATACTGCGCTGGTGCCGAATAGCGGGCCGACCGTAGCTTCGCGAACAACGATGATCGTCGGAAAACTGGTGGAATCTGCGGCACTCACCGTAAAGCAACTATTGCTTGAGCGCAGCTTGCTGAAAGAGCCGTACTCCGCCAAAGAGTTTTCGAGCGCCTGCCGCCAATACATCGAAAACTTCGGTGCCCTCGAATCCCTGGTGAAATATCAGCATCCCAAAGATCTCCATTGGGACGATGGAAAATATCAGGGTGACGCGTACGGCGCCTACGCGTGGGCCGTTTACGTCGCGGAAGTCTCCGTGGACACGCGCACAGCGGAAGTTCGCGTGCAAGATTTTGTCGCCGTGCAGGAAGTTGGCAAGGTGATCAATCCGGTCCTCGCCGCGGGACAAATCGAGGGCGGCGTCGCACAGGGTATCGGCTTTGCCCTCTATGAAAATGTAGTTTGGCAGGAAGGCCGCATGATCAACGGTCAAATGACCAACTACATCATGCCCACCTCCATGGATATTCCTCCGATTCACGTGTTCTTCGAGGAACTTCCATACAGCCGTGGACCCGCAGGTGCAAAAGGAATCGGTGAATTGCCGCTGGATGGAACGGCGCCTGCCATCGCCAACGCCATCGCTCATGCCACTGGCGTGGACATCCGCCAAATTCCGATCACCCCGGAAAAACTCATCGACATGCTGGAGAGCGTGCATGCCTGAAGCCACCCGCAAGATCCAGGTGCAGTGCCAGATCAACGGACAAGCTGTAACTCTGGACGCCTATCCGATGGCGCGCTTGCTCGACGTGCTTCGCGAGCAGGCTGGACTGACCGGAACGAAAGAAGGCTGCGGCGAAGGCGAGTGCGGCGCTTGCGCGGTTGAACTGGACGGCGCGCTGGTAAATAGCTGTCTGGTGCCGTTCGCTCAAGCCAACGGTACTACCATTCGAACGATCGAGGGAGTCGCCGATCACGGCCGGCTGGCCGCCGTGCAACAGGCTTTTCTCACCTACGGTGGCGCGCAGTGCGGAATCTGTACACCGGGAATGATACTTGCCGCAGTGAATCTTCTGGCGCGCAATGCGCAGCCTACCGAAACGGAAATTCGCGAAGGCCTCGCCGGAAATCTTTGCCGTTGCACCGGCTACACGAAGATTTTCGAATCCGTACTCGAAGCGTGCCGCGCAACAAGGACTCTCGCGTGAGGTCCTATGTCCCCGGATACGAAATGCAGGCCCCTCGTAGTCTTGCGGAGACGTTGGAACGCATGGCGCGCGAACCCGGCCTATGGAAACCCTTCGCGGGCGGAACGGATTTGATGGTGCTGCTCGAAGCTGGGAAGCTGGCGCACAAGAACTTTCTGAGCGTCTGGAAGCTTCGGGAATTGCGAGGAATCGAGACGACGCCCGAGTACGTAACATTGGGAGCAGTGACGAGCTACTCCGAAATCCGGCGGCACGAACTGCTCGCCTGCGAATTTCCTCTCTTGTGCCGCGCTGCCGCGGAAACCGGAAGCATCGCAACGCAAAACCGCGGAACCATTGGCGGCAATATCGCCAACGCCTCTCCAGCAGCCGATTCACCGCCGGCCCTGCTCGTATATGACGCAGAA
>Ga0210383_10000179_pt1 | contig 63736 bp, 57 predicted proteins | sample IncBWC14OmetaG_FD_160072 | JGI IMG/M metagenome (GOLD analysis project Ga0210383, IMG submission 160072) | Forest soil microbial communities from Barre Woods Harvard Forest LTER site, Petersham, Massachusetts, United States - Inc-BW-C-14-O ...
CACAGCACCATCCCATACAGCAGGCCCCACTTGACGTTGGGCAGCGTCACCCGAAAAAACATTTGCCAGCCGCCGGCGCCGAGCACGATCGCCGCCTCCTCTTCCTCGCTGCCGACCGCCTGCATGATCGGGATCAGCTCGCGCGCAGCGAGCGGGAACGTGACGAAGATAGTCGCGAGCACGATTCCCGGTTCCGCAAAGATGATCCTGATACCGTGATCGGCGAGCCATCCGCCAAGCGGCGCGCGCACTCCGAGCAGCAGCACGAACAGCATCCCCGCGATCACCGGCGAGACCGAGAACGGGATGTCAATCAGCGTCAGCAACGTTTGTTTGCCGGGAAAATCGAAGCGTGCGATCGCCCACGACGCGGCGATTCCGAAAGTAACGTTGAGCGGCACGGCGATCGCGGCCGTCATCAGCGTCAGGCGAATCGCGGCGCGCGCCTCGGGGTCGACGATCGCCGCAAAGTAAGCGCCGATTCCGTTCTTCAACGCCTCCGTGAAGACCGCGATAACCGGAATGAAAATGAACAGCGCGACAAACGCGAGCGCGATCGTGATCAACGCGATTCTGACCGCCGGCGGATCCGCAGTCCCCGGTTTTCTTACGACGCCTTGGGAGTTGCCTGCCATCGAATCGCTATGCCGCCAGTCGGCGACTGCTCCACCTTTGCAAGACGTTGACGCCGAGCAGAATCGTGAACGACGCCACCAGCATCACCACTGCGATCGCGGTTGCGCCGGCGTAGTCGAACTGCTCGAGCTTGCTCATGATCAGCAGCGGCACAACTTCGGTATGCATCGGCATGTTGCCCGAGATGAAAACCACCGATCCGTATTCGCCGAGAGCGCGCGCGAACGCGAGTGCGAATCCCGTCAGCAGCGCGGGGATCAGCGCGGGCGCGATCACCAATATGAATGTCTGCAAGCGGCTCGCACCGAGCGTCGCCGCGGCCTCCTCGTATTCCTGGTCGAGATCCTCGAGCACGGGCTGGATTGTGCGAACGACGAACGGCAGCCCGACGAAGGTCAGCGCTACGATCACGCCGAGCGGCGCATACGCGACTTTTATCCCTAGCGGCGCGAGGTACTGCCCGACCCATCCGTTGCTCGCGTAAATAGCGGTGAGCGTGATTCCCGCCACCGAGGTAGGCAGCGCGAACGGCAAATCGACCATCACGTCAATCAGCGTCTTGCCCGGAAATTCGTAGCGCACCAGGGTCCACGCGACGATGAAGCCGAACACTGAATTGATCAACGCGCCCGCAATCGACGCGCCGAAACTGAGCTCGTACGCCGCAATCGTTCGCGCACTCGCGACGGCGTGCCAGAACTGCGGCAAGGTCAGTGTGAAGGTCTTGAAAAAGATCGTCGAGATCGGAATCAGCACGACGATTCCGAGGTACGCGAGCGTGAAGCCGAGCGTCAGGCCGAATCCCGGCAACACGTTCTTTCTTTTTATCTTGGGCGCCATCGCGTGACTAACTTCCCGGCTGATAAATCTTATCGAACACGCCGCCATCGCCGAAAAATTTCGGCTGTGCATTCTTCCATCCGCCGAAATCCGTATCGATCGTCAGCATCGGCAAGCTCGGGAACTGAGCCGCATACTTCGCGGCGACAGTCTTGTCGCGCGGACGGAAAAAATTCTGCGCGATTATCTCCTGGCCTGCGGGAGTGTAAAGGAATTCCAGGTACGCCTTCGAAACATCGGTCGTGCTGTGCAGGCGGTCGATTTTGTCCACCCACGCGACCGGCGGCTCGGCCAGGATGCTCACCGAAGGATACACGACCTCGAACTTGTCGGCGCCGAATTGTTTGATCGCGATGCGCGCCTCGTTCTCCCACGCGACGAGCACGTCGCCGATCTCGCGCTCGACGAACGTAGTCGTCGATCCGCGCGCACCGGAATCGAGCACTGGCACATTCTTGTACAGTGCGCCGACGAACGCCGCCGCCTTGGCCTCATCGCCGCCGTTTTTCTTGAGCGCATAGCCCCACGCCGCGAGGAAATTCCATCGCGCGCCGCCCGAGGTCTTCGGATTCGGCGTGATCACCGAGATGCCCGGTTTCACCAGGTCATCCCAATCCTTGATCTGTTTCGGATTTCCCTTGCGCACCAGCAGCACGATAGTCGACGTGTACGGGCAGCTGTTTTCCGGCAGGCGCGATTGCCAGCTCTTCGGCAACAGGTCAGCCTTCTCGGCGATCGCGTCGATATCGCCCGCCAGGCCGAGCGTCACCACGTCAGCCTCGAGACCGTCGATTACGGCGCGCGCCTGTTTGCCCGATCCGCCATGCGACTGGTTGATCGTGACGTCGTCGCCGGTCTTCGTTTTCCAATCCTTCGCGAACTGAGCATTGACCGCTTCGTAGAGTTCGCGGGTCGGATCGTACGATACGTTGAGCAGTGTGATTTGGGCCGCATGAGCAGCGCCTATGGTTAGAACAACGCTCGCCGCCAACATGATGGCGGCGAGCGTATAAGTGAATTTCAATTTGTGGCCTGGCATTCTCACCTCAGAACGAGATCTGCAGTTGCGACTCGAAGACGCTTTCGTTGGGCCGATCCTTCACGTTGGCAGTCGTCCCGGCGCCGCCGTTGAACCAGGTGTTCGCATAGTCGAACTGCCACTTGATGTTCGCGTTCAGGTACCAGTTGACGCCCGCCGCAAATTCGGTCGCAGTTTTTGCGGATACGCTGGGATTGGCGAAACCGAGCTGGAACTGCCGGGTCTGCGCGGCGACGTTGCTGATCCTGAGCGCTAACTCCCATGCGCCCCAAAACCCGTTGCGCGGGTCGAACGGATGATAAGGCTTGAGCAAACCGTACGACGAGTCTTCCCCCGTCAGCAGGTATGATGCCTGCGCCATGTAACCGGTGTCAGTGAAGGTATCGGTCCGGTTGATTAGGCGTTGAAACGGAACGGTGCCGACCTTGGCGAATCGGTTCAGCGAATGTTCGTCCTGCGCGTATTCCGCCATCAAGCCCAAGCCGCGCCAGTAGTAATAAGCCTGCGGCTCGATTCGCGCGCGCAAGCCCGACGCAGTCACGCCCGAGTTGTACGAGAACCAGGTGCTCATGCCGTAGGTCCTGTAGACCGACGTCGTGTTCCCGCGCTCGTCGCCGTACGAACCTCCGAAGCCGAAGCCCAGACCCTTGAGCCATTCGTTTTCGCTCAGTTCGAAGGGCGTCGCAAAAATGCGGCCGACGAAGTCCTTGCCGTCGTTGTTGTCGAGGTCGGTCGTATCAGCCGCCGTGTTGTTCGGCACTCCGTTCATCAACGCGGCGTCGTAGTAGATGCGCCCGTTTAAAAGCTTGCCGTGCAGGTCGAAGCCGGTGTCGCGATTCGGGACCAGGTTCTGAATCTCCGAACGCTCGCTGAATTCGAGATCGCGATCCGTCTGCAGGCGCTCGAGATCGAGCGGCGCCTTGAACTTGCCGCTCCGGAGGCTCGCGTAGTCCCAGTACGTAACGTTGATGTACGCGTCCTGCAGCGTGACCCTGCCCTGGCCGAAGTCGGGCGTGATGTTGAAGTTGTAGTACTTGCCGACCGAGCCGGTCAGAATCGGGCGCACGCGGTTGAGGAAGAACGTGCTGCCGACGTTCTTGTCGCTGCCGCTGGTGAAGAAGCGACCGTCGCCCTGGATGATCCCGCCGAAGCCGATGTTGTAGTCGTGGTTGGGCGAAGAGAGCGAGAATCCGTCTTCGCCCGCCTTCACGATCGGCATCTCGAGCGCGTGCTGATGCTCGGCCTCCTGCTGGACTTCGAGCTTCCGGTCGATCACTTTCACTTTTTGGTCAAGCCCCTCAAGCGTGTCGACTCGCGACTCGAGTTTCTGAATTTCGCTCTTGAGCACCTGGATTTCCTGGTCTCTCGGATCGGCTGCGACGCTGGACTGCGCATGCGCCGGCCCGGCGGGGAGAATTACCCCGGTAATCACCGCCGCCAGCAGCACCGGCAGAATCGGCAAAGTGCATTTTCTCATCTCGGAAGCCCCTCGTAGGATTGGGAACTTCCGGATGACCGGTCAGCTCGCGGTGGTTAATTAACGGCTCTGTCATGAAGCCAACGGATCCTTCCCTGGTCCGGGCTCCTTTGTGGATTTCGATCTTCATGCGCGATTCGTCATTTGATGCAGCCGCCGGGCTGGTTGTTGGTTGCCGTCGAATCGTTGGCGAACCATTTGTTGCTGCCGCAACTCGAATTCGCATCGAACAGGTCGTCCTTGGAATTGTGCGTGCCCCCGCTCAGCGTCTGGTTGGTGACGATCGTGCTCTTGGCGCCGATATCCAGCGCGACGCCGTAGTTGGTGTTGCCGGCGATGCCGCCGGTGAAAATATAGTTGCCCGGCGACGGGCCTCCCGTGCATCCGGCGCCAGTCGGCCCGAGATTGGAGCATCCCACGTACAGCCCGATGTTGCCGTTAGTCTGCGTCTTCGAATTGGTGATGTCGCTGGTCGATGTATGCTTCACCCATATTCCGTAGTTGAGATTGCTCGACGCGGTCGGGCTGGTCAGCTCGACATCCTGGGCGTTGCTCAGTTCAATTCCCGCCGTGCCGTTGGTGCTCGCGGTGAAATCGTCGGCGACGACTTGTTTGCCTTGAATAAGCAGGCCGACGTCCCATCCGCTGATCACGGTGCCGCGGCCTTCAAGGAAAATAGAGCGGAAGGGGCGATGCACCCAGATTCCGATTCCGGTTGGCGTCGTTCCGCCGGCGCCGGTCACTGTTTTCTTGCCACCGTCAAGGATCACGAAGCTCGACGCGATCTCGATGCATGCGCCGGCCGGTGTGAGTCCCTGCGTCGAATCGATCGCCAGCCCAATCTTGTACGAACCGGGCGCCGTGATCGCGCATCCGCACGCGTTGATGGTTGGCGGGCAGGTAGCCTGCGAAAAGGCCGAGGCCGGCATTATCAAGCCTGCGGCAATCATCAGTGTCGCCAGGATCCACTGAAAACGGAGCGAAACGCGGTTTCTCATCTCAAAAGTCCCTCGTCGGATTGGGAACTTCCGGATGACCAGTCAGCTCGCGGTTGATTGTTTGCGGTTGTGTTCATGGCGCGCACGGATCCTTTACTGGTCCGTTACGAGCTACCCGCGGCCGGGTCTGTCGAAGCGAAATTTCTCTTTGCGCTCGATTTGCACGACGCGCGAGTCCTGGATCACGACCTCGACCGATCCAAAGCGCACGCCGCTGATAGCATTGGCGATCCGGCGCAGAATCTCGTCGCTGTAAACTGTCTCATCGCGTCGGTCCGTTAGATCCTTCATAAGTTATCCTATTAGATGACTAGAGTAATGCCCCAAAAAAATTGCCTAAATCGCAAAACTCAACGACTCCTTGCCGGTGACCACCGCCTCGACCTGCTTGAGCATGTCCGCCAGCGACGTCGAGTCCATAATCTTCGCGGTCGCGTCGCGAACTTCCTTCATCACGATCCGAATTCCGCAACTGCGCTCGTCGCGGCACTCGCGGCATCGCATGTACGCCGTCTTGCTGACGCACGGCAAAGGCGCGATCGGCCCGTCCAGCACGCGTACCACGTGCCCGACGCTGATAAGGTGAGGCTCGCGGCCAAGGAAATATCCGCCACCCTTGCCCTTCTTGCTCTGCAGCAGCCCCTGGTTCTTGAGCTCGAGCAGTATCAACTCAAGGAACTTGCGCGGGATACCCTCGCGCTGCGCCATATCAGAAATGAGCACCGGCCCCTGCCCGTATTCCTTGGCCAAAACCATCATCGCCTTGAGGGCATATTTCGACTTCTTCGAGAGCATCTTTAGTCGATAGGGTGGCTAGACTAAAGATCGCGGCCAAGCTAGTCAAGACCTGTAAACCACATTTTGGTCTGCCCGGGAGGAAATTCCTCAGCCGATCAGCGGGCTTTGGCTTTTAGCTCGGCGTACTTGTCGAGCAACGGCAGCACGGCGTCGCGCGTCGCCGGCGGCAGCGCGAAGATCAACCGGTCGAGTCCGAGGTCGAGGAACTTCTTGATGTGCTCCTCGTTCGGTCCGACGCCGAACATCGAGACGGGAAGCTTGCCACGGCCGGCTTTCTTTCCGGCGTCGGCAAGCGACTTCAAGCCGGCGCCGAGATCGTAGCGTGGAAAATTGATCGGCATCCAGCCGTCGCAATACTCGGCGACGCGATCGAACGTCTTGGGCGATTGCGAGCCGAGCAGAATTGGCGGTCCGCCCGCCTGCACCGGTTTCGGGAACGACCAGATCGGATCGAAGTTCACGAACTCGCCGTGAAACTCCGCCGCCTCCTTGGTCCAGATCTGGCGCATCGCGAGAATTTTTTCCTTGACGATTTTCCACCGCCGCTTGAACGGCGAGCCGTGATTCGCCATCTCCTCAACGTTCCATCCCGCGCCGATTCCGAAAATCACGCGCCCGCCGGAAATCATGTCGAGCGACGCGACTTCCTTGGCGAGCGTGATCGGGTCGCGCTCGATCACCAGGCATACTCCGGTGCCGAGCTTCAATTTTTTCGTGACCGCCGCGGCCGCGCCGAGCGCGACGAACGGATCGTGCGTATGCCAGTACTCTTTCGGCAACTCAGCGCCCCCGGGCCACGGAGTTTTGCGCGACGCCGGAATATGCGTGTGCTCGGGGAAGAACAGCGACTCGAAGCCGCGCTCTTCCGCAGCGAGCGCAAGTTCTATCGGCTGGATAGCGTAGTCGGTCGGGAACATCGAGACTCCGAATTGGGCCATGGCGATTCCTCCTGGTTCAGGCGGCGTGCCGATTTCCCGCACGCCACGAAGTTTTCATAGCACAACTGATCGATGAAGTGCCCGCGCGAGTCTAGCGCGATTCGCCGACGACTCGGATCTTTGCGGTCGAGCCGGGCATTCGATCGCCTTTCATCGGCTCAAAGCGGCCGCCGAGGTTGTCGGCCAGGAATTTTTCCATGCGCGCGGTGAAGTCGAGCCGATTCTCGGGACGCACGAAGCCGTGGCCCTCGTCAGGATACAGAGCGTACACGACGCTACCGCGATGCTTGTCGATCGCCTCGACGATCTGCTCGGCCTCGGCTTGCTTGACGCGCGGATCGTTGGCGCCCTGGCCGATAAGCATCGGGATTTTTATTTTGTCGGCCGAGAACAGCGGCGACGCCACCTTCAGCAGTTCCTTGTCTTTCGGATTGTCAACGTTGCCAACCCTGGTATCGAAGATCGAGCGCATGACTGCCCAGTACGGCGGGATCGAGGCCAGCAGCGTGAACAGGTTCGACGGGCCGCATTCGTCGATCGAGCATCGATAGATGTCGGGCGTGAATGCGGCGCCGGCGAGCGCCGCGTAGCCGCCGTACGAGCCGCCGAAAATCGCGACGCGTTTCGGATCTGCGATTCCTTGATCGACGGTCCACCTGACGCCGTCGGTCAGATCGTTCTGCATCGTGAGGCCCCATTCGCGGTCACCGGCGTGCAGATATTTCTTGCCGAATCCGGTCGAGCCGCGAAAATTGATCTGCAGTACCGCGTAGCCGCGGTTCGCGAGCAGTTGAGTGTACGGCGCGAAGCCCCAGGTATCGCGCGCCCACGGTCCACCGTGAACGGCAAGCACCAGCGGGAGATTCTTCGCCGGCACGCCGAACGGGAGACTGAGATAGCCGTTGATCTTCATTCCGTCGCGCGCGGTGAACTGGATCGGCTTGGTCGGGGCGAGCAGGGCGTCGTCGAGTTTGGGCTGCACGCTGAACAGGAAGGTCGCTTTTTTGTTTGTGCGATCCCACGAGTAGTAGCGCGTCGGCGCGCGGTCACTCGAAAACGAGATCAGCCACGTCTTGTCGGCGAGGTCGCGATCCGCGACGGCGAAATCTCCGTCGGCGATTTTGGCAATCGCGTCGAAGTCCGGCTTGATTGAAGGATCGACAACGGTCCAATGCATGCGGCCCGGATCGAACGCGGCCGCCTGCACGACGTGACGCGTCGGATGAATCATCGCCTCGCTCAGATCGGCGTCGTCGCTGCGCGCAATTTCAGTTTCCTTGCCCGAGGCAACATCATGGCGAACGAGCCGCGCCGTATCGGTTCCGATCGAAGTGCTTAGAAAAAGCGATTGGCCGTCCGTGGTGAAATCCAGCACCGCGAGGTTGTCTTCCATCCCGGCTTTCATCAACGTGCGCCACGCCCCGGTCGCGCTGTCGCGAATGCGAATCTCGGTGCCGCCGTCGGGCGTAGTGATCGTCGCCGCGCGCACGACCATCTCGTCGTCGGTGAGCCATCCGGCGACGTCGCCGGGATTTTTGGTATCGAGCTCGACTGCACCAGTGCGGAGGTCGACCTGATAGACGTCCATCAACGAGCGGTCGCGGAGGTTGAGCGCGACCAGTATCCGATCGGGAAATTTCGGGTTGGCGGCGACGAACTCGGCGCGCACACCCTGCCACGGCGTCAAGTCGCGGACGTTGAGCGTCTCGAGGTCGACGGCGAAGATGTGGAAGTTCTCGTCGCCGGCGGCGTCCTGCGCGTAGAGGATCGTCTTCGAATCGAACGCCCATCCGTAGGACTGGATTCCGCGGCTCTTGTCGGCTGTGACGACTCTCGCGTCGTTCTTGCCGATCGTCTGCACCCACACCTGCAGGACATCGTGCTCGTCGGGCGCGAGCCAGGCGAGCCGCTTGCCATCAGGCGCGATATGCGGATTGGCGCGCTCGGGATTCCCGAGCAGCGTCTCGCGCGGAATCAACGGGGGCAGTTGAGCAGAAATTGGAGTCGCCGAAATTGTAGAAGTCATAGTGAGTACCGCGAATATCAGCGAGAGCGTTCGAGCAACAGCGAGCATCGCACACAACGATGACAGAAAAAATCCAGGTGTGAAGTGAGCGGCCCGCCTTGGTGATCTGGTCGCGGAACCATCACCTACCGGCCGCGATGCGGCCGGCCTCCTCTCCCGTAAAATATCGGGAGAGGGAAGATTAAGATCGCCGCTCCCCTATTGCGCGCCGGACCTCAGGACCTGGCCGGGCAGGTAGCCTGAGTGATGGCCGTGCGCGTAGAGGATGTCGCCGTTGACGATTGTGTATTCGACGCCCTCCGCGGGCATCACGAGACGGCGGCCACCGCCGGGCAGATCGTTTTGCATGCGCGCGCGCTTGGCCGAGCCGATTTTGCGCTCGTCGAAGATTGCGATGTCGGCCGGCAGGCCGACCTTGAGCCGCCCGCGATCCTTGATTCCGAAGAAATCCGCCGGCTCCGACGTGATTCGCTTGATGGCGTTCTCCAGCGTCATCGCCTGGCGCTCGCGCACCCACGTGCCGAGCAGATAGGTGCAGTAACCCGCGTCGCACAGCATGTTGACGTGCGCGCCGCCGTCCGAAAGCCCGATCATCGTGCGCGGGTCGTTAATGAGGCGCTGAATTCCTTCCTCATGATACTGCTGCATCGTGTACTGGATGTTGAGATCGTCTTCGAGCGCGAGTTCGAAAAAAGTGTCGAGCGGATCCTGATGCCGCTGCTCGGCGATTTCGCCGACGCTCTTGCGCTCGTATTGTTTGAGCGCGGGGCTGGCGACTTCGAGCACTTCGACGCGATTCCATTTGCCCTGGAACAGGTGCGGCCGCTTGAGCTCCTCGCGAAACGCGCCTCGAAATTCGGGATTGCGATAGAACTCCTTCTGCTTGTCGAGCGGCTGATTGAAGACCGGTCCCCACAGCTCCATGTCGGCGAACGAAAACGGATTGCGCAAATCCATCTGTATCACGAACGGCTTGCACAGCACCTGCGGCACGCCGCCGCGCTTGATGAGAGGCTCGAGCCGTCGCAGCGTGTCGGCGCTGGCCTCGGGCTTGTCGGGACGACTCGCCATCGCGAGCCAGGTGACCGGGCGCGTGCTCTCGTCGAGCAGGAATTCCAGCAGTCCCTGCTCGTCCTCCGACATGCGGCCCGCGCGCCGCGTGAGCGCGATTTCGATCGCGCCGCGACCTGCGTCACGCAGTACGTTAGCGTACGCCTTCAGCTCATCGCTCGACGCGAGCCGGCACGCGAGCGGGCGCCCCTGGTAACCGATGTGTTGCGGCAGCGTCGTCGTGGAAAATCCGAACGCGCCCGCGTCGACCGCCTCGCGCAGCAGACCCGCGACCCGCGCCGTTTCATCGGGCGTGGCCTCGCGCTCCATCGACTCGTCGCCAAGCACGTAATGCCGAAACGGAGTCAGCGGCGCGAGGAACGCCAGGTTGATTCCCGCACCGCGCCGCTCGGCCGCCGACAGAAATTCCGGAAAGCTCTCCCACTCCCAGGAAATCCCCTTCGAGAGCGCGTCGAACGGAATCGCCTCGACGTTGACCAGATCCCACGCCGCCACTTCGCGCGCGGCTGGCTTGCACGGCGCGATACCGACGCCGCAATTTCCCATCATGATAGTCGTAACGCCGTGCCATGAAGTGCAGCTGACCAGTGGATCCCAGCAAATTTGCGCGTCGTAATGAGTATGCGGATCGACGAAGCCGGGCGACACGATCAGGTCGGACGCATCGATCGTCTCCGCGGCGCCGCCGCTGACTCTCCCGATTTCCGCGACCTTGCCGTCCTTGACTGCGACGTCGGCGCGACGGCGAAACGCACCGGTGCCGTCGATAATCGTCCCGTTCTTAATAAGCAGATCGTAGGCCACTCCAAATCTCCCCCGACGCGATTTGACGCCGTGCAATGTAACTCTCGGTATCGCAGGAAGGGCTGTTACTGCGCAAGTATGGTTGCGTAGACTCGTGTTCTCTAAAGCACACGGAATGCGGTAATAGCCGATCCTCTGTTAGCTACAAGTCATACATGTGCCCACAAAATGATGCTATGGGTCTCGACAAGCGGATGCGCGCCTCTGTTTGGCGCCAAGGTCGCGTAAGCAACTTCACCGATCCGGCGCCGCCCGCAAATTTTCGCGACGCGACGCGCTCCTAGTCGCAAGAACTATCCTCTTATATGATTCGCTGCGAAGGCCGAATTAGTGGGGCAAGGAGACCAGTCACATGAAGGTTGTCGTCGATCTGAAGCTGTGCGAGGGAAATATGAAGTGCCAGGAAGCGGCGCCCGAAGTGTTCGAGGTGCGCGACGACGACAAGAGTCACCTGTTGATGGACAAGCCGCCCGAACGAATGCGCGACAAGCTCAAGCTCGCGGCGCGGCTGTGCCCCCGCCAGGCCATCACGGTCAGCGACGACTAGATGACTCAATACGCACGACAGGTCAAAATCCGCATCGTGGAGACACTCGCTAATGGAAACTGAACAGGCGCTTTCACTCGAATCGTTGAACATAATCGGCCCCGATCACTACATGAAGAACGGCTACCCGCATCGCGAGTGGGCGTATCTGCGCAAGCACAAACCGGTTTTCTGGTGCGAGCATCCGAAGACCGATCCGTTCTGGGCGATTACCAAGCACGCCGACATCATTCAGATCTCGAAGCAGCCGCGGCTGTTCCTCAACGGGCCTCGCCTGTTGGTGTTCGTCAATGAGGACGGCTTCGAGGAGAGCCCGACGCCGCCGTTTCGCCACCTGCTCGACATGGATCCACCCGACCACGGCGAATACCGCGTCGTCGTCAGCCGTCATTTCACGCCGCGAGGTGTGAGTCCGCTGGGGCCTGAGATCGAGAACATCACGCGTGAAGTGCTCGACGACGTAACCGGACGCGACGTCTGCGATTTCGTAACCGACGTATCGTCGAAGATTCCGCTCGCGGTCATTGCCGAGCTGCTTGGCGTTCCGCACAAGGATTGGGAGCAGCTCTTCCGATGGACCAACGAGACGATTGGCGGCGGCGATCCTGAATTCCAGGCGGGAACGACTGCGCAGGAGACGATGGATCGCTCGCGGCTGGGACTGTTCCAGTATTTCAGCGAGATGGTCGCGTCGCGCATGAAGCATCCGACCAACGACATCACCAGCATCGTCGCCAACGGCAAGGTGAACGGCCAGCCGATACCGCAGTTCGAGATGCTGTCGTACTACTTTTTGCTGGTGGTCGCGGGCAATGAGACGACGCGCAACGCAACTACCGGCGGCCTGCAGGCATTCATCGACAATCCCGGCGAATGGCAGAAGCTCAAGCGCAATCCCGAGCTGATCGATTCGGCGGTCGAGGAGATCGTGCGATGGACGACCCCGGTGATCCAGTTCGCGCGCACCGCTACTGAAGATACCGAGATTCGCGGCCAGAAGATCAAAGCCGGCGAATCGGTCTGCTTGTTCTATCCGTCGGCGAATCGTGACGAGGAAGTCTTCAAGGATCCCAACAAGTTCGACATCAGCCGCAATCCAAATCCGCACATCGCCTTCGGCATCGGCGAGCATTTCTGCCTCGGCGCGAACCTGGCGCGGCTCGAGCTGAAGATCATTTTCAGCGAGCTGGCCAAGCGGCTCGATCATGTGGAGCCCGCGGGTCCAGTGGAGCGACTGCGTTCGAGCTTCGTCGGCGGCATCAAGCACATGCCGATCCGGCTCAAGATGAAGCCGGCTGCGAAGGCGGCCTGAAGGAAGCGTCCCGATGATTACTCCGCGCAAATCAGCCGACCGCGGACGCACGAAGATCGACTGGCTCGACAGCCGCCATACGTTCTCGTTCGGCGAGTACTACGACCCGAAGGAGATGGGATTTCGCAGCCTGCGCGTCATCAACGAGGATCGCGTCATCCCCGGCGCCGGCTTCCCGACTCATCCGCATCGCGACATGGAGATCATCACGTACATTCTCGAAGGCGCGCTCGAGCATAAGGATAGCCTCGGCACCGGCTCGGTCATTCGTCCGGGCGAAGCGCAACGGATGAGCGCCGGCACGGGGATCACGCACAGCGAATTCAATCACTCGAAGACAGAGCCGGTGCATTTTCTGCAGATCTGGATCATGCCGGCCAAGGGGGGAATCGCTCCCGGCTACGAGCAGAAAACGATCGACGACAAGAAAGCGCACACTGGCTTCGCGCCGGTTGGCACGCCAGACGGCGGCGGCCAGTCAGTGACGATTCATCAGGACGCGGCGCTGTCAGTCGCAAAGCTTGAGCGCGGACAGACCGTGGCGAAAGATCTGAAGAAGGGCCGCCACGGATGGGTCCAAGTCGCGCGCGGCGCAGTCACAGCGAACGGCACCGCACTGGCAGAAGGCGACGGCGCCTCAATCAGCAACGAAGAGAAAGTTGCGATCGTTGCGACTGCGCCGGCCGAGATTCTGTTCTTCGACCTGGCGTAAGCGCGGCGCTCATTACTTCACGGGAATGGTTAGGTGAGGGTTCCGCGATTCGAGGGAACTGCGATGCGAAATCGCCATCCGACTATCTGGTTGATTGGTCTCGCAACGTTATCGATGGGCATCGTCGCTGTCCACTATGCAAGAGTAGCGCAGCGAGAAAAATACTATTCGCGTGCCAGGCTCGACATTTCTGACTTGCAAATAGGCCTTGAGCACTTCCGCTCAGACAACGGTCGGTACCCGAGCACCGAGGAAGGCCTGGGCACTCTGTTCGGTCCGTACGAAATGGATTCAGGATTTGTGCGCGGGATGGCCAAGCCGGAGAACTCGCCGCTCGATCCGTGGGGACACCACTACTTTTACCAAAGCGATGGCGAGAACTATGTCCTCGGCTCATTCGGTCCGTACAAAAGCCAAGATCCAGATCCGACCCTGCGTGTCGATCACTCGGAGTAGTCGGGCGAAGCTTACCCCTTAGTCGTGGCGCGCAGCCGCGCAAGATCGTAATCGCGCAGCTGATCGATCCTGTCTACTGTGACGTCGGGAGTCATGTACTTGGCGATCTCAGTGGCGTCCGCCGCGTAGTGCCCCTGTTTGGGGAACACCGTCGTCACCTTCGCGCCCCAGGTTTTTTTCACAGCGTCGAGAATCCGCACCTTGTCGTCGATCAGCACGTAATGATCCGCCGGGTAGCGCGCCTTCACGTCATCGAGTTCCTGTTCCTTGTGGATGTAAATCATCACCTTGCCGTCGACGGCTTCGCGCAGGCCCGAGCGCTCGACCTTGAGCGGCTGAAAAATCATGTCGCCGTCCGACAGGATCGCCGTCTCGCCGTATTGCTTGTATTGCGCGATCACGTCGAGCGAGCAGGGGAACAGGCGGTTCGCGAAATGGTAGTTCATCAGGAAGTACGACACCGCGATAATTCCGAAGTCGCGCGGATGATTGACGCGGTAGCGCTGCAGCGCGCCCAGGTAATCCGCGTACCCGAGCTCAGTGCGCAGCTCTTCGAAATAATCCCAGTAGCGCTGCTGCTGCTCGTTGCCGATATCGCGCTCGAGATTGCTTTTCATGTCGGCAACGATGTGGTCGTTGTCGATCAGCGTGTTATCGACGTCAAACAAAAAAACAACATGTTCTGCGGCCATCGGTGTGAAGCCTCCGCCGACAATGATTGCGACAATCAGCGCTGAAGCCAAACGGATCTATCGCGCGAGTAGCGGTTCATCTTGGCCGCCAGCCGATCGCCCATAAGAAGATTGTCAGTCCGAGCGGCAGAATTGGAACCAGGCACGACAGTATCAGTCCGGCAGGGAACGCCCTCTTGCGGAAAACCAACCCCGCGTCGCGCGCATGCTGAAAGAAATATATCTCGCCGATCCATCCGAGCGTGTAAACAATATTGCACGCTAATCCGTAGGCGATGACGCCAAGCAAGAGCGCCGGCGGTTCTACAGCATCTTCGCCGGGTCGAACCATGGAACTTGCGACAACCTCAAAAATCGCGATCGACGCAAGCCCAACAGCGCCAACGATTAGGTTGTACGGAATGCGTCGAAGTTCCCACCATCGAATGACTTCGGGATTACGGCTTGGTAATTCGCTCGAGCTGAAAAGTCGGCCAAACATTCGTGTAGCACTCACCACTGGCCGGGCAAGGCGGCCTGGCTAACTGCCCGCTAGCCTACCGAGGGAATCGGGGTGGCGCCGTGGGCGCTCGATTCGTAGCACGCTTCGACCACCGCCATCGTTCGAAGTGCGTCTTCGACGCCGGAAACCAGTTTCGAATCTTCGCCGGCGGCGAAGCGCTGCAAGTTCGACATCGGACCTTCGAAGGCCTCGAGGAACCACGAGCCGCGCAGCGGGACTTCGCTCCAGCCGTTTGAATCCTCGGTGGCGAATTCGAGCGTGTCGGGCTCGCCCGCCGGATAGTTGAGATTCACGCCCATCTTCGCGATCGCGGCAGTGCGCGTGCCTTCGATTTTCAACTGCGACATGCCGTAGCGACCGCCAAACGTATGCGCGTGATTCATCGTGAGGCTGCATCGAAGCGTGTCGCCGTAGTCGAGCACGATGCTGGTGCGCGTGTCCGAAAAATCCGGCATCGCGGGATGCCGCACACCTTTGCAGTACACGCCGCGTGGCTCGCCGACCAGCGACCGAATCAAATCGAGGTAGTGAATCGAATGCATCAGCACTTCGAGGCGCGGCGCGCCCTTGAGGAACGCCCAGTAATTCCACGGCGTGTGCAGATTGATGCGCACTTCGACGTCGAGCACATCGACGAAAACGCCGCGCTCAAGCGCGTCCTTCAGCGCCAGCATGTTGGGCGCGAAGCGCAGCTGGAAATTCACTGCGGCGCGCAGCTTCCGCTCGCGGCAAATCGCGACGACGCGGCGCGCGTCGGCAAGGTCGCGGCCGAGCGGCTTCTGAATCAACACCGCGGCGCCTGACGGCAGCCGCTCGAGCACGCCAGTAATATTTTGCGGTGGGATCGCGACATCGAAGACTGCGTCTCGTATCGACGCGGCTTCATCGAGCGATTCGAACACGCGCGGAATCGCGAACGCGTCCGCGCGGTCGCGGCTCGCTTTTGGGTTCACGTCGAAAATGCCGGCGACGGGAAAGCCGAGGCGTTTGTACACCGGCAGATGCGCGTCGCGAACGATGCTGCCCGCGCCGATCACGACAATCGGACGCACTGCCGACGGACGCGGCCATGACTGAGTCAAGTCGCGGATCGAGGCTGGCAATTGTGTCGTCATCGCCGGTCGCGCGATGCTACCATGCCGCGCAGAGGAAGCGATCATGGCGCGCACAATTTCCGGCCTCACGGTCCGCGACATCCGAACTCCAACCTCGCGAACGCTTGCCGGCTCCGACGCCGTGCACACCGACCCTGACTATTCTGCCACCTATGTCGTGCTGACCACCGACGCGGGCGACGATCTCGAAGGTCACGGCATGACGTTCACGCTCGGCCGCGGCAACGAAGTCGTGGTGGCCGCCGTGCGCGCATTGCGACATCTCGTCGTCGGCTCGAAGTATAACGACATCGTCGCGAACCTCGGCGCGTTCTGGGAGCGCCTCACCTTCGAGAGCCAGCTCAGATGGATCGGTCCGGAGAAGGGCGCGATCCATCTCGCGACGGCCGCGATCGTAAATGCGGTCTGGGATCTGTACGCGAAAGTCGAGCGCAAGCCGGTATGGAAACTCGTCGCCGACATGACGCCCGAGCAGTTCGTCGAGTGCATCGACTTCCGCTATCTCACAGACGCTCTTACTCGCGACGAAGCGATCAACATCCTGCGCGCCAAATTCGCGACGCGCAGCGAGCGCGAAGCGGAGATGCGCAAAGACGGTTACCCTGCGTACATCACGTCCGCCGGATGGATGGGTTATCCCGACGACAAGGTGCGCCGGCTATGCCGCGAGGCGCTTGCCGCGGGATGGACCAAGTTCAAAATAAAAGTAGGGCGCGACTCGGCCGCCAACGTTCATCGCGCCGCGCTCGTGCGCGAAGAAATCGGGCCGCGCGCCGTTATGATGATGGATGCGAACCAGGCTTGGGACGTGGGCGAGGCGATCGAGTTGATGCGCCCGCTCGCGCGCTTCAATCCGTTGTGGATCGAAGAGCCGACCAGCCCCGATGACGTCCTCGGCCACGCGACGATTCGCCGCGCGATCAAGCCGATAGGGGTCGCGACGGGAGAGCATGCGGCGAACCGCGTGATGTTCAAGCAGTTGATGCAGGCAGGCGCGATCGACTTCTGCCAGTTCGACAATTGCCGCCTAGGCGGACTCAGCGAGGCGCTCGCCGTGCTGCTGCTCGCCGCGAAGTTCGGCGTGCCGGTGTGTCCGCACGCGGGCGGAATTGGGCTCTGCGAATACGGCCAGCACGTCTCGTTGATCGATTACATCTGCGTGAGCGGAAGCCTCGACAACCGGATGATAGAATTCGCCGATCACTTGCATGAGCATTTCAAGAATCCCGTGATCATGCGCGGCGATCGTTACATGCCGCCGACCGCGCCTGGCTTCAGTATCGAGATGCTCCCCGCCTCGCTCGACGCGTTCGAATTCCCCAGCGGCTCAGAATGGAAGGAGTAAACTTGTCCGGATCGCATGCGGAAGTCATTTGCTTGAGCGGCGAGCACGTCCTTTTCCCGAGCGAAGCTGCGTTGAGGAGGGGAGCGCAGCTTCGAGGGTCTGCCGGATGTAGCGCTGGTAGGGGATACCGCGGCGGTGCGCGGCGGCGCGGACCGCGTCGAGGAGTTCTTCAGAGATTCGAAGATTCACCGACTTTTGCTTCGGCTTGAACTCGAACTGAAACGGCGCGAAGTTCTCGGCGCTGATATAGTCGGACAGGTCCCGGTCAAGGAAGTCTTCCGCTGCCTTGTCGCTCCTGAGCGCGGGCAATTTCCTGCTCATATTTCGCGATCTCCTTTCGGTGCATGTAGCGCGCGCTGATCGGTCGCATGAGAATTCCCTTGCGCGTTTTCCGTGGCGTGAAAACGACGAACGTGTGCCTCCGCTTCTTGGTCAGCCCAATTGCCAGGAATCGAGGCTCCACCCGGGAATTCTTTAGGTCTGGTACGATCAGAGTCGTCGCGTGAGCGAGGACATGCTCCACTTCCGCGATCGAAACGCCATGTTCCTGGCACTTCGAGTGGTTGGCTTTGTCCCACAAGAATCCTGAAAAGGCGACTTTGGGCATGCACGTTCTCTGTATAGGCAAATGCCTATACATCTGTCAACGCGCAAACAAGAGGCGCATGCGTTAGAGCGTGAAGACGAGTTTCATCTCGGCCCACCATTCGCCGGGCTGCGCGTTCGGGACCGGCTCCTGCATCGAGGCCATCAGCGCCTGCCATTCGCGGTTGCGCGGATTCATCGCCTCGTAACGCGGGAAGTCGCGATCGGGATCGAATTCGTCGGTCGTCTCCATGAACATGAAGAGCTGGCGGCCGAGCTTGAAGATGAGCATCTGCTGGATGCCGATAGACTTTAGACCACGCTCGACCTCGGGCCAGATCGCGCGATGAAGCTCGAGGTAGCGCTCGATGACTTGCGGGTCGTCCTTCAGATTGATCGTGCGGCCGTACTGTTTCATCAGAATGCGAGCACGCCGCCGTCAATTGGATACGCCTGCCCAGTGATGAACGACGCCTCGTCCGAGCACAGGTAGAGCGCGAGCGCCGCGACTTCTTCAGGTGTGCCCATCCGGCCGAGCGGCTGATACTCCGAGAGTTGCTTGAACATCTCGGCTTCGCGTCCGGGATAAGTGTTGCGCAAATATCCGTCGACGAACGGCGTGTGAACGCGCGCGGGGCAGATGCAGTTGCAGCGGATGCCGCGCTTGACGTAGTCGACCGCGATCGAGCGCGTCATCGTCAGCACGGCGCCCTTACTCATCGAATAGGCGAAGCGATCGGTGAGTCCGATCAGCGATGCAATCGACGCGAGGTTGAGAATCACGCCGCCGCCGCTCGCCAGCATCCGGCGCACCGCGGCTCGCGAGCAGAGAAATATCCCCTTCACATTGACCGCGTAGATTCGATCGAGGTCCGCTTCCGAAGTGTTTTCGACCGTGCCGATATGCGCGATGCCGGCGTTGTTCACCAGGATGTCGACGGCGTCGATGCGTGCGAATGCCGCGTCGACCGAGTCGGCGAGAGCGACGTCGCATTCGATTGCCGACGCATTGCCGCCGGCCGCGCGAATCTTCTCGACAGCGGTGTTGGCTGCTTTGAGGTCGCGATCGAGTGCGAAAACACGCGCGCCGTTTTGCGCGAACGTCGAGGCGATTGCGAGGCCGATGCCCGAGCCCGCGCCGGTGACGATCGCCGCCTTGCCGTCGAGTCGAAACACGGAGGAACAGTAAAACAGCGGGACGCTACATGACAACCCGTTAGGTCACCTGTCGTCCGGATCGCGCAGCACCCGATTGATGCGGGCCATCACCTCGCCCGAGTTGAAGGGCTTGGTCACGTAGTCGTCGGCGCCAAGCGAGAAACCGCGAACCACTTCGGCTTCGTCGCGATGCGCGCTGACCAGGATTACCGGCGTGCTGCGGGTCACCATGTCGCTGCGCAAGACGGTCAGCGCCTCGAATCCGTTCAGATTCGGCATCGACACGTCGAGCAGCATCAGGTCGGGTTTCATCTTGCGAGCGATTTCAACTGCCTGCTCGCCGTCGCGGGCGATTTCGCATTCGTAGTGGAAGTGTTTGAGAATGGTAGAGATCATCACGATGGTAGTGGCGTCGTCGTCGGCTACCACGATGCGCCGGGCGCCGTTTCGGTCGGCGACCTGAGCCACAACTTCCTCGGTCTGCGCGAATCTGAGGACGCCGTATGCCCTGAGCAGCAAATCTTCAGGTTTGCATGGCCGCAGAACGAAATCGCGATTGATCTGGGCGACTCCGGGGAATCGGGTTGCCAGTTCGTCGAAGGAGCCGACAATCACCGCCGGCTTGCGGCTGCGCGCAATCATTTCGATCGGAGCCGGGTCTTCGCCGGCGCCGACGGCCGACGCGTTGACGATGCATCCGTCGAAGAGCGACAGCGAGTTGAGGCCCGGAATGTTCGGCGCCGCGTCGAGCGAGTGGCCGTTGCAGCGGACGCTGCCCAGCGCCTCGATTATCGCATCGCGCTCGGACGGCTCGAATCCCATCAGGGCGAACCTTTTGCCGGCTAGGGATTGTTGAATTGTCTGATCCATGAGGTGCTCCGTCCTCCTTCAAACGCGCTGGCGGCTCTGCTGGATACGCAACGTCCGTGCCCCGCCGTGATGAGAAACATAGCTTCAAGTTGCGCGGACCGATCGGATGGCTGCGTTGCATAGCCCGAAGTAGAAAAAGGCCAATCAGCCTGCCGTCCGAAATGGAGACCAACGCTGTCGCTGATTGGGACATGTCGCGGAACGATCGCCTTGACACTGCCGGTGCGGTTGCGCGAAACGGATGCATCATGAGCGACGCGACCGGCGCGATCAGCCCTGCGGCCCTATGGCGGCGGCTGGGCTTGGCGCATCACAATTGGCCGGGCAGATTTACCTTTCTGCTCGCGACGATCCTGCTGCTGCTCATCACTCAACCGATTTTCGTGGGCCACGCGCTCGCGCAGAATGTTGCCATCGCGACGCTATCTCTCGTGCTGCTGTCTGCGCTCTACGCGTTTCGCTCGGTCAGGTTCTTCTTCGTTATAGCGTTGGCTTTGCTGGTTCCTTCGGTTGGATGCCGGTTCGTGCTGCTGTTCACGCCGAGTCCGACGCTCGAAATTGTCAGTGCGATTTCGTCGTGTATGTTCCTGGCTGTTACGGTCATTGCACTGATCTCCCGGCTGTTTATCGTGAAGAGCGTCACGCTCGATACTATCAGCGCGGGGATTTGCGCCTACCTTCTGACGGCAGTCGCGTTTGCATACGGGTTTGCCGTCGTCGAACTGCAGAGTCCTGGCGCATTCAGTGCCGCGCTTTTTCAAAGGACGCCGGGCCACGTCGCGCCTTTGATAGCTTCGCTTCACAGCTTCATCTACTACAGCTTCGTGTGCCTGACGACGACGGGCTTCGGCGATATCGCGCCGATTTCGGAAGGCGCGCGCAGCCTGTCGGTGATGGAGTCGGTGTTCGGCCAGTTGTACGTCGCCATTCTGATCGCGCGGCTGGTCAGTCTCGAAGTCGCGCAATCGATGATGAAGGAGCAATAGCAGATGTCCGGACTCTATTTCGAAGAATTTGAAGTTGGCCAGGTATTCAAACATGCGATCACGCGGACGATCACGGAAACCGACAACCTGATCTTTTGCGCGCTGACGCATAATCCGCAGCCGCTGCATCTCGACGCGGAATTTGCCAAGGGCACCGAGTTCGGCCAGCGCATCGTGAATAGCATCTTCACGCTCGGCCTGATGATCGGTGTATCGGTGGGAGACACGACGCTCGGCACGACGATCGCAAACCTCGGGATGGCCGACACGCGGTTTGCGCATCCGGTGTTTATCGGCGACACGCTGCGCGCCGAGACCACGGTCGCGGAGAAGCGCGAGAGCCGCTCGCGGCCCGATTCGGGAATCGTCGTGTTCGACCATCGATGCTTCAATCAGCGCGCGGAGGAAGTCGCTTACTGCAAACGGTCGGCGCTGATGCGCAAGCGGGCGGCGTCATGACATTGCGATCGCTCCTGTTCGTACCGGGCGACAGCGAGCGCAAGCTGGCGAAGTCGGAATCCTCGAATGCCGACGCGCTCGTGCTCGATCTCGAAGACGCAGTCGCGGCGGACCGCACCGAAGTCGCGCGTGCGATGGTGCTCGAGTACCTGCGCGCGCATCGCGATCGATCGAAGACTCAGCTGTGGGTGCGAATCAATCCGCTCTCGACACCGAAGGCGATTCCCGACCTAGCCGCGGTCGTTGCCGGCGCTCCGGATGGAATAATGCTGCCGAAAGTTACTTCGGCCAGCGACGTCGTGATGCTCGATCATTTCTTGTCGGCCCTCGAAGTGCGAGAGAGCGTCGCGCAAGGATCGATTGCGATAATTCCAGTTGCGACCGAGACTCCGGCCGCGATGTTCGCGTTGGGCGGCTTCGCCGGGTGCAGTGCGCGGCTGTCAGGCATGACGTGGGGCGCAGAAGACCTCGCGGCCGCAGTGGGCGCCAGCACGAATCGGGGTCCGGATGGCAATCTCGATTTCACCTACCAGCTTGCGCGATCGCTATGCCTGCTGGCGGCGGTCGCAGCGGACGTCCAGCCGATCGACACGGTGTCGGTGAACTTCAAGGATGCGGACGCGCTCAAGAAGGAATCGGAGACGGCGCGTCGCGCAGGCTTCACCGGCAAGATAGCGATTCATCCGGATCAGGTAGATGTGATCAACGCCGCATTCACACCGAGCGCTGAAGATGTCGCGTACGCAAACCGCGTCATCGAAGCATTCGCATCGGGCGCCGGCACGGTCGCGCTGGACGGCAAGATGCTCGACATGCCGCATCTGAAGCAGGCGCGGCGGACGCTCGCGCTGGCAGCATCGCTGCGTTCGCGATCTTGAATTGCCTCGCCCAATGAGGGGAGAGGCCGACGCGCGTCCGGGCGCGGCGGGTGAGGGACCTAAGTTGCTGAAATTCCGAACGTGCGGCGCACCGGAAAATCGCGCCGCACAAATGTCCCTCACCTAACCCTCTCTCCACGTGGGGCGAGGGAATTAGAAGGTCCCTCGGCTTCGCTCGGGATGACACAAGGAAGCACCCAAGACCAGTCAGCGTCACTCCAGCGGCAGGCCGACGTAGTTTTCGGCTAGCGTCTGTGAGGCGGCGTGCGAGGTCGCTATGTAGTCGAGTTCGGCTAGTTGGCGGCGCTGGTCGAAGGGGTTTTCGTCGGGGAAACGATGCAGCATCGAGGTCATCCACCAGGAGAAGCGCTGCACCTTCCAGACTCGGCGCAAACATATTTCGGAATAGCCAGTTAGTAATGCGCGATTACCACTTTTGTAATAGTCAGTCAGCGCTCTGGCGAGGACGCGGACGTCGGCGACGGCGAGGTTGAGGCCTTTGGCGCCGGTCGGCGGCACGATATGAGCGGCGTCGCCGGCGAGGAAGAGCGTGCCGGATTGCATCGGCTCGACGACAAAACTGCGCATCTCAGTGATGCCCTTCTGGATCACCTTTCCGCGGTTGAGTTTCCATCCGGCGCCGGCGGCGAGTCTTAGTTCCAGTTCGTTCCAGATTTTTTCGTCGGGCCATTTGGCGAGGTCTTCGTCGGGCGCGCATTGCAGATAAAGCCGCGTGATGTCCGGCGAGCGCATGCTGTGCAGTGCGAAGCCGCGATCGTGGTAGGCGTAGATCAGTTCGTCGGACGACGGGCGCGCTTCGGCGAGGATGCCAAGCCATGCGAAGGGGTAGATGCGATCGTACATCGTCAGTACGCCGGCCGAGACACTGGGGCGGCATACGCCGTGGAAGCCGTCGCATCCGGCGATGAAGTCGCACGACAGCTCGTTCGCCTCGCCTTCTTTGCGGTAGCGAATTTTCGGCGCGGGATCGTCGAAGTCGTGGATGCTTACGTCGCTCGCCTCGAAAACGATCTCACCGCCGGCGGCGAGCCGCGCCGCGATTAGGTCTTTGATGACTTCGTGCTGTGCGTAGATTGTCACGGTGCTCCCGCCGGTCAGCCCGCTCAGATCGATGCGATGGCCACGGCCGCCGAAGCGCAGCTGGATGCCGTGATGGGTCAGGCCGAGCTTCGTCAGACGCTCGCCGACGCCGGTTTCCTTGAGCAGGTTGACGGTGCCTTGTTCGAGGAGGCCGGCGCGGACGCGTTCTTCGACGTAGCGGCGGCTGCGAGCCTCGAGCACGACGGACTCGATGCCTGCGAGGTGCAGCAGATGCGAGAGCATCAGGCCGGCCGGGCCTGCGCCGACGATGCCGATTTGTGTGCGATGATTCATTAGCTGACTAGTTCAGTTTGAGCCGAGGATCGTCGCTGTCGATGCAGCGCCCATAGAGATTCCCTTTCCAGTATTTCTCAACCACGCGCGCGGCCAGCGCAGATTCACACTCGTTTCCGCCGTTGTAGTGTTTCCACTTTTGCCACCGCGCAAGCGGTGCGTTTTGCTCCGCGATGTAACACCCGTCCCCGGGATATGGGCATTTGCATTCATGCCCCACACAGGTCTTTGGCGGGATCATCAAATACCAGATCACTAGTGTGAGCGCTGCCGCGTGGCTGGGTTTCATCGAGGGATTTGTACCATTGCTTGCTGAATTCCATCTCCCAACCTAGTGCCCGGCCCGGCGTCGACAATGTAAACGATTGTTGGCGATGGTACGTAGAATATATTAGGTACTCGTACCGAGTTGGATTGGCTTGCGATGCGGACTGACCTGACCACGTACCAGAGGTGGCATCGATGAGCGGAATCAAGGGGCTGTTGGCGGCGGCATCTGTAACGATTCTCCTATTCATGGCGGCGCCGGCGGCTGCGCAGTATAAGCCGTGGCCGTCGCCGATTCCCGATGTTCCCAAGTGGGGCGATTACGATAGCGGTCACACCTGGCGCGATGCGTCGTGGTGGTGGCAGTCACAGCCCGAGTGGGTCAAGCAGCATCACCCCGAATGGTGGGGCGACTTCGACGACGAACACCAGTGGCATCCGGCGTGGTGGTGGTGGGGTTCGCAGCCAACATGGGTGCGCGAGCATCACCCGGAATGGTGGGGCGACTACTACGAAGGTCAGTGGTATCCCGCGACGTGGTGGTATCAGTATCAGCCCGAATGGGCGCGCGAGCATCATCCGGAATGGTGGGGCGACGTCGACAGCGGCGTGTGGTATCCCGCCGGATGGTGGTGGCATCGGCGTCGCGACTGGGTCTTGCAGAATCATCCTGAGTGGTGGGGCGACGATTGGGATGACGAGTGGTATCCCGCGCCGTGGTGGTGGCAGCTACAGCCCGACTGGGCAATCGCGCATCATCCGGATTGGTGGGGCGACTATTACAGCGGCGTCTGGTACGCGGCGCCGTGGTGGTATCAGTACCATCCCGATTGGGTTCGCGAGCATCACCCGGACTGGTGGGGCGACTTCGACGATCAGCATTATTGGCGTCCCGCGGGATGGTGGTGGCAGTATCACGCCGACTGGTGCCGCCAGAATCATCCCGATTGGTGGGGCGACTTCGACGATCAGAAGATTTGGCGTCCCGCCGGATGGTGGTGGCAGAACCGGCCCGACTGGGTGCGCGAGAATCATCCTGACTGGTGGGGCGACTTCGATGACCACAGGGTATGGCGTCCCGCGAGTTACTGGTGGGCGACCAAGCCCGACTGGGTAAAGGAGAACCATCCGAACTGGTGGGGTGACTTCGACGACAAGCACGTCTGGCACACCGATACTTGGTGGCATCAGCACGACGCCGCGTGGGCCGATCAGCATCATCCCGAATGGAAGGGCGACTACGACGATAAGCACGTGTGGCGCGACGCGCACTGGTGGGCGCAGAAAAATCCCACCTGGGCCGCGCAGCATCATCCCGAGTGGAAGGACACGATGCGCGATTCGGTGGAGCGCGAGCATGGCGTGCAGCAGAAAGCCCTGCAGCGCCAGCATGATGTGCAGTTGCAGGATCTCGAGCGCAATCGCGCACAGCAGCAGCAGGAAGCGGCGCGCGTTCGCGCCGAGCAGATGCGCCAGCTTCAGCAAAAGCATGACGCGGAGACGCAGGCGTTCGAGCGTCAACACCTGAACGAAGTACGGCAGCCGGCAAAGGCCGCGCCCGAAAATGGCGGCCAATGGCGGCAAGTCGAGGACACTCACGCTCAGCAGTCGGCGGCGCTCGTGGAGCGGCATCAGGCTGAAACGCAAGCGCTCATGCGCAAGCAGGCGGCCGACGAGCAACAGGGTCAGCGACAGCGATTCGCGCAGCAACAGCAAGAGCTACAACAACAGCACGCGCAGCAGATGCAGTCGTTTGAGCGGCAGCATCAGCAGCAAGTCAAGGTATTCGAGCAACCGGCGCGCGGCGGTGGCGGCGGTATGCACGTCGAAGCGCCGCACGGTGGCGGCGAAGCGCCGCACGGCGGAGGCATGGGCGGCGGGCATCGTTAGCCAAGACCTTGCCAACAACGCATTGAGCGCCCGGCGCCTCGAAGGTGTCGGGCGCTCGTCGCGATGCGGGTTACAACAGCGGGCCGAAGGTTATGTAGCCGGGAAATTTGATTATACGATCGGCCAGCAAGAAAAGAGTTGGCACCGGATTTCCGCTGGTCGCGATCTGACTCGCCTTGAACCCCGCGATCGTTCCGTTCTGATTTTTCGCTTTCGGGTCGCTGCGCCCGCTGGCCACCCAGAGATTTCCCTGATTGTCGAACGCAACGCCGGTTGAGTCTTCAAAACTGGAATTCTTTTTCTTGATGATGACCGGCTCGATGGTCACCGCCGGCGCCGGCGAGATCGTGCCCGAACCGCTGAGGTCGGCCGCATCGAACGAAAGCACGGGGCTGGTCAAGCCGCCGACCCACAGATTGCCGCTGTGGTCGAAAGCGATCGAGCCCGGGAAATTAAAAGTAGTCGACGTCAGCTCGAGGGTCGGCATCACCACTTGCGGCAGAGGTCCGGTCTGGGAGATCTGCGCGCTGGTTAGTTCAAAGACTCCCTCCGGGCTGCCGCCCGCGGCGATCCAGAGATTGCCGGCGCCATCGAATTTCATATCCCAGATGAATCCGAACACCGGCGATGTGAAGACGGCCGCCGGCGACACCGTGCCGCCGGACACCAACTGATCGGCCGCGTATTCCATGATGCTCGGTCGATCGAAGCTTCGCCCTGAGTTTGCGACCCAGAGATTGCCGGATTGGTCGAACTGAAGGGCTGTCGGGCAATCGAACAGCGAAGCGGGATCGTCGAACGCGACCTTCGCCGCCTTGAGGCCTCCGGTGTTCTCGAGCTTCAACAATTGGTTTTGCGTCAGCTCGAAGACGAGGCCCTCGGTGCCCGTTCCTCCGCCCTGGCAGAAGGTCCCCCAGAAATTTCCATTGGCGTCGAACGTCATGCTGCCCGGCGTCGAGTTTGCACTGCCGAACGCGATTCGAATCGTGCTGCCCGCGAGTTCCGCGAAGCCAAGGCCGACCGTCATCCACAAGGCCTGCTTCTTCGACTTGGCCGCAGTGGCAGAAGTCGAGTCTCCCGCATGCAACGGCGCCGCGAACGCAATCACTGCGAGCGCGATCAAGACAGTGGCGCGGAGCAGTCCGCACCGCCAGTAGTTCTTATTCTTCAAAAAATCCCCCGCGAGTAAAATTTGTCGCGCCGTGCCACCCTATCAAATAGTTAACGGAGACTCGAATTGCATAAGACGAGGAAGCGGCCGGACGCGGGACTCATCAGGCTTGCGCCGTGTGCGATCGATATTTGCTTCCGCCGGGTGTCCGTGCGAGCCTGAGTGTCGATTTGAAAAGTGGAAATTCGCGTGTAATTGCGTTTTACTGCGATTGTTTCCGCGATAGACGCACTAAACGAGCGCGCAGGCGCGCAACAGCGAGAGTGGGGAGATAGATGAAGTCGAGGGTGATTGCAGCGATTTTTGTACTGACGGCATTGGGCGCAGGAACCGCTTCGGCCGCGTGGCACGGTGCGAAGGCAAACTCGGAGAATTCCAATTCGGCCGCCACGAAGATCTCCAAATGGAGCGTCAATCTAACGATCCTGGAAAGCACCAACTCCACCAGTGGTGCGTGTACCGGCGGCGATGGGCTGGCCGACTACTGCCCGACCGGCGACTGCACCTGCTACACCTACACCGGGAAGGCGTCGGGGAGCGCGGGCACCGGTACGGTAACCTTTTACGAGACCTTTGATATCGGCGGCGGCATCGGAGGCAGCAATAGCGGATGCGCGCCAGCATACGGGGATATCGAAATCAACGGATCGAAAGACACCGAGAGCATCGCTTTCGAAGGCGCGGATTGCGGCAGCGAGTTCACTGCCAACCTTCTGATCGGCGGCTGCCAGATCGCAGTTTCCGACGTTTATGGGCTGGGGGCACTCGCTGAATGCGCGGGAACTTACAGCACAGACTTTAAGACCAAGTTTGCGATCAAGGGCGCAGGCGGGAAGTAAATCAATCGATCATTGCGGAATCCAGATCGGAGCGGCGCTGAACAAGTGGTCGACGATCCCGATGTGGTAGGCGAGAAACAGGCCGAAGCCGAAACTCAGCAGGCCTGATCCTGTGACGAGAGTCTGGCGAATCCACGACGCGCGGCGCGACGCGAGCATGAACGGCGTCGCGATCGCGGTCGTGATGAGTCCCATCCCGATGATCGTGCCGACGCAGAAAATTGCGAGGTAGAGCGTCGCCCACAGCGCTTGCGGAATCGCGCTGAGCACCAGCAATGCGATCGCGGCGCTGCCGGCGAGTCCATGCACGAGTCCTACCGCAAACGATCTCAGCAGCGGCCGGCGCGTCGCGAACGACGGCAATGCTTCCACCGCGATGCGATGATCGTCGTGGGCAGCGTCGTGACGGTTGGCGTGAACGTGCGGATGCGCATGCATGGCGCCGTCGTGAGTGTGCGCATGGGCATGGACGATCATACCGTCACCTGTGGAGCCTCCGCGGAATCGAGTGGCCGCATTGCGCACCAGGCCCGCGGCCGAGCCGATGCCGAGCATGATCAGCACGACGGCGACTGCGAATTCCATCGCGAGTCCAAGCCGCGCCGGAATTGCGATTTTGAAAACGATAATCGCAGCGCCAACCAAGAGCACGGTGAGCGTGTGACCTAGGCCCCAGATGACGCCGATGCGGGTCGCGGCAGTCAGGCGATGTTCGCGGCTGAGAATCGTCGTCACGGCGATGACGTGATCGGGATCGGTCGCATGGCGCATCCCGAGCACTAGGCCAAGAAGCGCAATCGCGAGCGGCGCGGCATTGGCGGGAATCATCAGGTGGGCTCCTTCAGCGACTCAGGCCAAATCGACAGTACAAACTTTTTCGCGCGAAGGGCAACGGCGGAAGCTGCGGCGGCCGGCGAAGCTCCGTTGCCTCCGGCATCGCTGCGTGTTACCTAGCTATGAGTTACGATTCTCGAACGAGGAGGTTAGACCGATGAAAACGCTGCATCGCAATTTATCTGCGAAAGATCGGCCGATCGCGCCTCTTCGCTCCTTCCCCGTCTAGACCTCAGGACCTACTCCCGTCGACGGTGCGCAGGTTGGCTATCGGCCATCCGGTCCTTCGCCAATTCCCAGAATCGGCAGATGTTGCCATTTTGTCCGCATACCCGTTTATGAGGTGAGGTTTTGGGTACAAAATCCAAACGTACAAAAGATGCTTTGACCAAGCCGACGAGGCCGGTTCGCTCTCCCGGTCACATCGCGCATATCGAGCACTTTGTTCAGACGGTTGAGAACGCGAGATCGCGCGCCGACTGGGAAGTTGAGGCCAATCGAATCGCCGCCGAGATGCAATCCGCCGACGCAGAAGTGCGCGCGCGGGCGGTGCGCGAGATCTGTCCTTGTAAAATGCCGTGGCAGGTCTTCAATCGACTGAGGAAGGCGGCGAAGCGCTTGCAACATGACTCCGATCCGAAGGTTGCAAAGAATGCGCGGCATATCGAAGTCGATGCGACGCAGGTCATGACGATGGAAGGCAGCCTGGAGCGGATACGCGAGCGCATGGAAAGTGTCGATGACGAACGGGCGCGAAGCTCGCTCAAACGTCGGCGCGAAAGAAGCGGCTCGCGCAATTGATCGGCAGCGCGCTTGACTAAGAAAAACTGTTCGGCCACAGATCCAGCCAAGAGGCATTCCCATGAGCAACAATATTGAACCCTTCCGTATCGCGGCGACTGACGCGCAACTCGATGACCTGAAGCGGCGGCTGCGCGAGACCCGATGGCCCGAGCGCGAATGCGTCGAGGACTGGTCGCAGGGCCTGCCGCTCGCATACGCGCAGGAAGTCGCCGCGTACTGGCGCGACAAGTACGACTGGCGCGCGCGCGAGGCTCGCCTCAACCGCTTCGCGCAGTTCAAGACGACGATTGACGGCCTCGGGATTCATTTCATCCACGTGCGATCGCCGCACGCCGACGCGCTGCCGCTCGTAATGACGCATGGATGGCCGGGGTCGATCGTCGAGTTTCAAAAAGTGATCGAGCCGCTGACGAATCCGACGGCGCATGGCGGCGAGGCTGCCGACGCGTTTCATGTCGTGTGCCCGTCGCTACCGGGCTACGGATTCTCGGACAAGCCGGCGAGCAACGGATGGAATGTGCAGCGTATCGCGCGCGCATGGTCGGAGCTGATGCCGCGGCTGGGCTACAAGCGCTACGCAGCGCAGGGCGGAGACTGGGGATCGATCGTGACGACATGCATCGGCATCCAGGACCCCGCCAACTGCGTCGGGATCCATCTCAACATGCCGATCGCGATGCCCGATCCGGCCACGATGAGCGATCTCACCGAAAGCGAGAAGTCGGCGATTGCGGGAATGCAGCACTACAACGATTGGGACTCGGGCTACTCGAAGGAGCAGAGCACGCGGCCGCAGACGGTGAGCTATGGCCTCACGGACTCGCCGGTTGGGCAGCTCACGTGGATATTGGAAAAGTTCTGGTCGTGGACCGACTGCGACGGGCATCCGGAGAAGGTCCTGACGCGCGACGAATTGCTCGACAACGTGATGCTCTACTGGCTGCCGGCCAACGCGGCGTCGTCGGCGCGACTGTACTGGGAAAGTTTTCGCCGCACGCTGACGGATCCGGTGACGGTCCCCGTCGGCTGCTCGATTTTCCCCAAAGAAATCTTCCGCACGTCGAAGCGATGGGCCGAGAAAAGATTCTCGAAGCTCGTGTACTTCAACGAGCTAACGAAGGGCGGCCACTTCGCCGCTTTCGAGCAGCCCGAAACATTCGTCAAGGAAGTCCGCACCTGCTTCCGTCTGATGCGGTAACGCCTTACGCGGGGACGGTGGCCAATAGCTCGTTCATTCCCTCCGACATGGTGGGGTGAGTGAAAATTGCGTCGCGCAGCATCGTGTACGGCATCCGTCCGATCATCGCGGTCTGCGCGGCGACCATCAGTTCGCTCGCTTCGAATCCCATCGCGGTGAAGCCGAGAATCGCGTCGCTGTCCTTTGCGATCAGCATCTTCATAAGGCCGCGCGTCTCGGAGACGGTGCGCGTCCGCAGCACGTTGGCGATCGGCATTTTCACCAGCCGATATTCGATTCCGTCGCGCCGCGCCTCAGTCTCGTTCAGCCCAACGCGCGCGAGTTCCGGATCGGTGAACATGCAAAACGGGATCAGTCGATTCTTCGTCGTTCGATTGCCGCCGTTGAGGTTGTCGTTCACGACGCGGAAGTCGTCGTAGGCGACGTGCGTGAACATCGGACTGCCCGCGCAATCGCCCATCGCCCAGATATTCTCGCTCGTCGTCTCGAGACGCTCGTTCACCTTGATAAAGCCGCGCGCGTCGACCTGAACGCCCGTGACGTCGAGCCCGATTCCGTCGGTGTTCGCCGCGCGGCCCGTCGCGACGAGCAGGTCGGTGCCTTCGATCGTGCGCTTGCCGCGCGCGTCTTTCACCTGCACGCTGACGCGCTCGCCCGAGCGTCCATCGACCTGGCTGACTTCGTTGCCGACCAGGACCTCGATTCCTTCACCGGCGAACAGTTCGAAGAGCGCGGCACCGACGTCGGGATCTTCATGACTCGCGAGCTGCGGACCGGGTTCGATCACCGTCACTCGTGCGCCGAGCCGGCGCATCGCCTGCGAAAGCTCGAGGCCGACATAGCCGCCGCCGAGCACGATGAGGTGTCCTGGCAAGCGATCGAGATCGAGGATCTCGACATGCGTCATCGGAGCCGCGGCCCTGAGTCCCGGAATTTCCGGCATCGCCGCGCGCGAGCCTAGATCGAGAAAGACGCGATCGCCGGCGATAGTTCTTTTGCCGCCGGCATTGAGATCGATTTCGACCGTTCGCGGCGCGACGAATCGCGCGCTGCCCATGATCAGCTCGGCCCCGCTCGCCTTGGTGCGATCGGCATGCATCTGGCGAAGTCCTTCGACCATCTCACGCTTGCGTTGCTGCACGCGCCGCATGTCGACGCTCATCGATTCCGTTTCGAGGCCGAACTCCGCACCGCGCCGGGCGAGCGAGATGACCTTGGCGGAATAAATGACGTTCTTGCTGGGCAGACACGCGACATTGGGGCACGCCCCGCCGAGGAATTTCCGCTCGACCATCGCGGTGCGCTGGCCCGCGTCGCCCAGCGTCCACCCCACGAACTTCCCGGAACCTCCGCTGCCGATTACCAGATTTTGGTATTTCTCGATGTTGGGCATCGACGGACCTCCTCGAAACTGACTACGGTCGTTGCGCGCGGCAGGCAGGCCTCAGTCCCCGATTACTTCTTCGCTACACCTCACGGAACCTTGAGGCAAATTCGCGATCCCGCTTTCCCGAGGATGGTGGAGGCGGGGGGAACCGCTAACCTCGCAAAACTGTGGCCAGTCTCAGAACTTCGCGGATTCGAGTTTAGGAGTTACCCCCAAATATACCCCCGAAAAATTGTCGCTACCTTGAAGGTATGCGCGTGATCCTAACTTGAAAGCGCAAGCCACTGAGACGCTTGAGACGTTCTGAGCCGACGAACTAGCGGCGCTAGGCAGCGAACTTGACGCAAGCCGCCGCACGGAGGGATCCTGAGATCACCGTTTCAAGCCACGGGTTGGGGAGCCTATGTGAAGTTCGGCCAAACGCGCCGGCCCTTGGGTCCGGAAAATCAGCGCGCCGGCTGATAGACTCGAAGAACACCTAGCAGAACCGAACCACGTCTGTTTCGATCGTCTATCCAGAATCCGTCCGTTCAGCTAACCAACCGAGCATCAGGCGCTACGCTCGATCACACACGCGCGTTATGTAGAGGCGCCGATCCCGCGGCTCGCTCACGGCCGAACTATCTGAAGTCCCACGCCTCCAACGGCTTCATAACTTCGGAACGAGAGTCTCGACGCGACGAATTGTTGAGCATCTGCGACGATCGCTAGTGAACATAGTCTGTACTTATGCGAAGCGAGACGGACGGTTGGTTGGGTAGTGGGCGGTTTTGAAATTGAAGCGTAATAAGAGCAGGTTAGGCGGGATCTGCGACGGCTTCGAATCCGGCGCGTTCGAGCATAGCCAATGCGAAAGCGCAGTCCGGCGCATCGACCAACACCACGCCTTGATCGTTGATGATACCGCCGATGCGAGCCGAAGTGATCCCCGCGTTACGGAGAGCATCGAATGCTTCTTGCGCGATGCTGGAAACTGCCACTTCGTCCTTCAATGGCCTCACAAAGATTCGCATTGGTTCTCTATAGCACAAATTTCCCGATTCGAAATGTTCTCAAAGGAACCAATTAAAGCGTATGACAATTCACGGGCCAGACCAGAACGTCACCTTTGGCGTACCGAGACACAGGGGGTGTAGTGGGGGTCATGATTGCAAAAGCGCTCATCCCATGAATTCAAAACCGCCCACTACCGTTGGTTGGGTCCCTTTCTGGTCCATAGGGGGCAGCACCCCTTTTCAAGGGTGATGGGGCCCCTCGGCAGCGGTTAAAACCGCCCCTCGCTCAAAAACCAGCTTCCTCGTTGTGCGCGCGCGATTTGAGGGCGGTTGCGAGTCAGCGGCGCGCGCGAGGGACGGCGAGCGAAGCATACGAGGCGAACATGCCGGACCGCCTAACTTCGGAACACGCGACGGAAGTGACACCGCGGAAAAAATAGTGAAACCCTTGCGACACCGGGCGATTGTGCAATATAGGCGTATTGGCTCGAAAGGCGACAATGGGCGTCCTGGCTGTACCTCGACTCGGCTAGAACATCCTCGGGTCGCCGTCTCGAAGAAGAGCGCAAGCTAGTGGCGAAATTCCTCCGCGTCGGCGTTCATGATTCGAATGTGAGCGGGTATACGTCCAAAGCTTGGACGATTGTTCGGACTGGGTCGACTGCACTGTTGAAATGGGGTTCCGTCGAAGTACGTGGAGCTGGGAATAGCAGACGGATCTACTGGGCGGGGCGACCGCAGCGAAAGACAGTTCGCTGTGGTTCGGAGAACCGAGCGCGAGACTACGTGAAAAGAGCAATTGCGCGGCGACGCGGCCATCGCTATGAAAGGCTGCTGGAAACGGTACGCATCAGGCGCCGCCCTCCGGACCGTCGCGTCGCGCCAAGCCGCATTCTTGCCACTGTCTTGTTTGTCGATATCGTCCGCTCGACCGAGAAAGCCGCGTTGCTGGGCGACCGTCGCTGGAACGAGGTGCTGAGTCACTATTTCGCAGCGCTTCGGAGAGAGCTTCGCGCATGCCGGGGAAGAGAGGTTGCCACTACCGGCGACGGAATGGTTGCCACCTTCGACCGGCAGCCAGGGGCAGCTAGGGCGATTCGATGCGCGGCTGCAATGCGTCAGGCCGTCCGGACTCTCGGCCTGGAGATCAGAGCAGGCCTACATGCAGGTGAATGTGAACTGGTTGGAGACGCTATCGGCGGTATCGCGGTCCATATCGGCGCGCGGGTCATGGCAAAAGCCAGAGCAGACGAAGTGCTAGCTTCGAAAACGGTGAAGGATCTGGTGATCGGATCGGGAATCAAATTCGAGGACCGCGGCGCCCATAGGCTCAAGGGTGTACCCAAGGAATGGCGCTTGTACCGGTTAATTTAAGATCAACCACAACTCAACTACAGCTTTGTTCCTGTGCGCGCGCATACTTGGCGTATCGGGGACAATGACCTGCCGCAGCGAGCGAACCATCCAAAGTGAACGGCCCGTGTGGCCCTGATAACCTTGGATCACACACCGACCCGAACGAATTCTTGAGAAATTCAGTAGCCACATAGTCATCATAAATCTGGATTGTACGAAGCCAGACGGCTGGCCGGTTAGGTCCCCTATCTGGGCCGACAGGCGGTAGCGCCCCTTCTCAAAGGCAGCAGCGGAGCTCTATGCGTTGCGTTGGCAGTCGAGAAGCGATCGTGAGAGGATTTTTTTAAATGGGGTACCAGCTCTGGACATCACCGGTAACAGGCTATCGGAGAACGGGAACGCGCCTGCGAGAACTGAGGAATCTATTCGAGGATGGCATCACGGCAAAAGCCATTCTTGAACCACTTCAATCCTGCCCGTCCGAAGCAAACGCGATCGAGGTTGCCCGACTGCTCCACGATAGGGACTTCGACGTAGCGGGAGTCCAAGATGAAGCTGGAGGGGAGGTGATCGGGTTCGTATTTCGGGACTCATTGAAGGCAGGGATTGTACGCAGTCATCTCCAGAAAATGACGTCAGAGCACCTTCTCTCGGATTCAACCCCGCTGGCGAACCTTATGCCGATCTTTAGGACGAGAGAGCATGCGTTTGTATTAGTGGGACAACATGTCAGCGGAATTATAACGAGAGCCGACTTAAGCAAGCCGCCAGTGCGTGTCTATCTATTCGGCCTCATATCCCTGCTCGAAATGCACCTTGCATACTGGGTCGAGATCTCGTATCCAGATGACAGTTGGAGAGAACGCCTGTCAGGTGCTCGCCTCGCCAAGGCAGAGGAGCTGCTCGCGAATAGACAGACTCGCAGACAACAGACCAACCTTGTTGATTGTCTGCAGTTCTGCGACAAGCGAGACCTAGTACTCGCAAACACCGACCTTCGCAACAGCCTGGGCCTCGGTCGGAAGAACGCAGCTAAGAAGTTTCTCGTGAAAGCTGAGAAGCTCCGAGACTTGCTGGCGCACAGCCAGAAAGACCTTACCGAGATGTCATCATGGACAGAACTGGTCGATGTGGTGGAATTGGTCGAGACCGTGGTGTACAAATCCGACGAATTAGTTGAGCGAAATGCAGCCCAGTCGGCAAGCTCAACCTAAGGCTGGGATACTGTATCTTGTTGGACAACATTAGCAGAACCTTCAGAGATTGGACGGAACCCAACGCAACTTTGAGGTGAAAGAGCCCAGTGGTGCCGGTTCAAAGCCATCGATCGACAACAATTGTGCCTTCTGCGATCTCTGAGAGCATGTCGCCAGCGGGTCACTGCCGAAAACAGAGCCACCGTTTATTCACGGGCTCTTCGAGAGCCGGCTCGAAATAGGTGAAAGGGGGTTTCCGAGACAGGGTATGAGTAGCCCCAACTTTCGGACGTTCGAACCGGATTGGACCAAACTTTTAAACTGACCTCGATGCACGGAGGCTTCCCAATCCTTGGGTCAGCGCAGACTCAAGGGAGAGTATAGCGCTCACGTCCCGTGCCCACATTTGCATGTCAACGCCGGTAATAACTAGCGCAGTTTTGCGGGAGGTCGACGAAGTATAGGATAGCGAGGCGATGCGGGAGATCGGCAGCTACGACCTAAGCTAAACCACGATTTCGAGATCGGTACGATGAGAAACTTCAACACATCCGTCGCGAAGGGCCTATGGATCAACGGCCGCGACTCGATCATGCATGCTTTTGAGCATTTCTCTGAACGCGGTCTCGAAAGGTCTAACCGACAGCACCATGACAAGTGGATCGTGGTGAGTGTTCACCACGCCGCCGAATGCATTTGCAACGCGCTCCTCCTGCAAGTTGAACCAAAGAGTCCGCTCTTTTTTCGAGATGGAAATGTCTGGTTTCCGAGCCTCTCGAGAACGCTGAAGCAGCTCCAGACCCCAATCAATTCGGCGCGCCTAAACCCGGCCGAGCTTCACCTTCTTCGCCTGCTCAACCAGCTCCTCGACATCAGGCATCAATTCATGCATCGCACAGCTCCAAAAGAAATAGATGTATCAATCGCAGCGATGTGCATGATCGGACTTCTCAAGTATATTGAGCGTCGCAACGGCGAGACTGCTTCCGATATCTTTCGCCAGCACCCACCGATTGAAGCTGATGTTGTAGAGGCGATCCGTTACACCCGCCTCGAGGAGTACCGTCAGTTTGTCGAGCTTTTTCTTCGAGAAAAGTACGCGGACCGTCAGCTTTCAGAATGCCCCTCTTGCGGCGCGCTTGCCGTCTTCTCGTCCGTATGCGAGGCGTGCTTCGAAGAGCTTCTATGTGTCCGGTGCCCGGAAACAGGAGAGGAAGCTTGGGAAATTCGTGGCGATGCGATGGTCGAATGCCCGCACTGCGGCGGCCCGCATGTTCCCTGATAAGGTGAACGGCTGGAACTAAATGCCAATTGAGAATCTGAAGAGCATCTCAAATCTTTCGGAGTACCTAGACCGCGTAAGATTTATTCGTAAGAAATGGCAAACGAAGGAGGTCGCTTGGAGGGGATACCCAGTTACTAGGAAAGGCGAGGAAGAGCCCCTATGGTTTCGGGGGCAGCCCGCCAATGTGGGATTGTCGCCGAAGATTCACCGAAAGGAATACAGAGACGCGGACGAACCCGAGATCCGCCAGCAATTCCAAAGTCGCGCCCTGCAGCTGATGCAAGCGAAGGTACCCGAGTCGGATCACAAATGGGACTGGTATTTTCTCATGCAACATTATGGGGCGCCTACGAGACTCCTTGACTGGACGGACAATCCGCTGATCGGTCTATTCTTTGCGGTTAACTCTGAGCCGAACGAGACTAACGCAGCCGTTTGGATCCTCGATCCTTACTGGTTGAACAACAACCTGTTCGAAGAAGTAGATGGTCCCCTGCTCCCGGATTGGGAAGAGACTCAGAAGTATCTCAAGACGCTTGAAGCTGCGTTTATGAGCAGACGTCAGACCAGAATGTCGCGACCGGCTGCGCTGGATCCGCCGCACGTGGATCGCCGCCTTGCGGTTCAAGGCAGTCACTTCGTAATCTTCGGTAATTCGAGGGATCTGGCGAAGATTCGCCAGGTCGAAGGAAGAGATTGTCGACTCGCAAAGGTGCTAATCTCTGAAGACAGCGCCGAATACATTAAAGAGGAACTCGCCGACTGTGGCATTACCCACTCTTTTGTGTTCCCTGACATCGAAGCATTGGGCAAAGAGTTGGCAGTTTCTTGGAAGATACGTACCCAGGCCGGGCCGCGAGCTCGAAGAGTGAGGAAACGGTCTGCACTTCTTAAATAGAAGATCAGGGATCATCGCAGTCGCGGCGATTGCGACATTCTCGACTCTGTGCCTTGTATTCCGCCACTTCGTTGATTTCAGAGTGATTCTACTGAAACAACAGCGATATCCGACGGCGGGCGATTGGTGGTTCGACTCTCAAGGCTTGCACATCCGCGTTTCGAAGCTGCCAGAAAAGCGCTACGAATGGTTGGTTTTTGTACATGAGTTCACAGAAGCCGAGCTCTGCCGCCTCGCGGGCGTGTCGGCGGCACGAGTAGATGCGTTCGACACTGCCTACGAGGAACGCAGGGCCGGCAAATCGGTTGCGATCCCGGGCAAGACCGACGACATTCTTCTGAGCGAGCCGGGCGACGATCCGGCTGCGCCGTACCATTACCAGCATCTCGTCGCGAGCGCCCTGGAGCGTTTTGCTGCAGTCCTGCTGTTCGTCGATTGGCGAATCTACAATGAGGCCATCGATGGCCTCGCAAGCGCAGGCATTGGGTGACTACTGGTTGAGAAATTCGAGTCGTGCAGTCAAATCGAAGCCTCCTCTCACGCGCTGGTCTATTGAACTCGATGTCCTTACTACAATGCAGACAAACGTGATGCCCTTAAGAGAAAAGGGAAGCATCCCTTCAGTTGCATAACGACGGTCCAAGATTTCGGGCGTGACTAGCGCCGCTAGTTCCACCAACCATCGAAGGAGCCTCGGCCTTTGCTTCCCTTCCTTTGGAGAAATCGTTCGGTGTTAGCGTTTCGGCAAGTCTGGCAGGCGCCGCGGCGGTCCGCTCAGCGTTCAGTGCTCGCATGAGCAGGTCATCGCGTGGGCTATTTCGAATAGAACGAGACGCTTGGCCAATCCAACTGCGTCAGCGCCGAAGGTTCAAGTTTCCCTAGGTTCTCACATTTCACCTCGAACCGATTATTTAGCCACCTAAGCCCATCGCCGGAGAGCTCTACGGAAGCTTGCTGCATATAAGCTCTACGTGGATCTGTGTTTCCTACGCCGTTCGCCAGATTTCGCTGGGTGGATGCAAACGCGTTGGATCCCATCGAATCCATCAATTCATTTAACGAAACACCGTTCGACAGATTACCCGAGATGAACTCGGGGTGATCGACTCGAACGTAGTGCGGCCAATCGGCTTTCCACGGGCGCCGCTTGAGGTCGGCAGGACTTGCATCATCGCGTCCATCAACGTGACGCTTGCCTAGTGCGCGCCCGTAAATGAGCACATCGTTCGGCTCTCTGACCAAGCGCCCCATGAATATCACCGCACCGTCATCGACTCGCCGAGGGCGTTTTCCCTTGGGATAGGTACAAGCCCAATGACAGCCTGAGCGGCGCACTTCCTCGAGGACCGCAAGAGAGCGATCCGCTCGGTTGCGGCTCTCGCCAAAGAATTTTACAAACGCCTGCTCACCATCGGCAAACATCGGACAGAACTCGATCAAATCGATTGCGAATCCAGCGTCGACGCCCTCATCTCCGAGACCTGCAACGACTTCTGGGCGCGCACCGGTCGCAACGCATTCGGCTATCTTCCGCTCCCAACTCTCCAATCTTTTAGACTCAAGATTCGAACCTGCTCGGCCCCATAGGTCGTCGAAATACTTGCAACATTCACCGACGATTCTGGAACCGTTGGCTACGAACCCTAACTCGTGATTGTGAGTGAGGGCTGCTTCGGTCAGATTCGCCGAGGTCACAATCGCCCGGCTAACTCCGAACAGGTAGAGCTTTGCGTGCAGATTGCGTATCCCGCGGATTTGGGCGCCCGCTTCCGATATCAACCGGAGCGCAGCGAGGTCACTCACTTTTTCCATGAAGTCTCTGAGATTGAAGCGGGTGATGACTTGAAACACCTTAGGCGACCCGTATTTCAAGAGTCGCTCAGCAGCTCGCTTTTTAATGAATGGCGAGACGATTCGAACTTTGGAGCGGTCGGTTCGCAGCGCTTTGGCCAACTCTTTGTCCCATCCGCCATCGACCAACCGTAAGTCCATAAATACCTATCTCCGTCGAAGCGCGTTGCGAGTCGCAATCAGGTTCGAACTTCCAGACACCGATTAAACAAATCGAACGACAGACTCTACAGCCATATTAACTCAGATGCCATAATGTGATTCTGTCGTTGAAACTTGGATGGGACCGACTCACACAAGGTGGCGGGCCGCTCGGATCGCGTCTGGATCAGGAATCAGATGACAACACTCTATGGCTCTCTTCGACTGAGACCGACTCGCATAGGCTTCCTGGTAGAGCCGACAAATCTGCCGGAGATTCGGCGCATCATGCAGGTCTGTTCGTGTCTCTGGGGAGGCGTCTATAACCCAATCATACCGGTCTCCAGGGAACTACCCGAAAAATGGGTAGAGCCGCATTTTAGTAGTCCGACCGGGGAAGAGCTCGCGAAAGGTTACATTGATTTCTTTGAGCCTGATGTGTTTGTAGAGTCCGAACCAGGACTTGCCGCTCATGCGGGAGTTGGAGATGCGCTCCTCACTTATGGAAAACCTCGTGTCGTTCCCCTTGCATCGTTCTTTGACGCCCCGGACAGAGAACAAGCGAAAGTCCCGTTTGGCCTTATCATCCTCGATCGCTACCAAGACCTGTATGACCGCGAGTTCCAGTTCGTGCGACGGCACGATCAGCCGGTGGCCATGTTCGAAAGGGGCACGATTCATGACGCCTTCATCGAAGCGGCTTTCGGCGGATTTCCTGTGGAGGGATTTCTTTCGCCGCTAGCAGAGGCATATAGGCGAGCATTCGATCCGCTTCTGCTTAGCGCCAGCGGCGAGAACTGGACGCGGGTCATTAGAGAGAGGCGTGCGACACCTCTGCGGTTCACGAGATACGACATCACACCTGATCCCGAGGGCTTCGGCGAGCCGACGCTGTTTATAGCAGATCCAAATAGCTCGATTGACCTAATCGACCTGTGGAATCTTCGCCAATTCACCCGCAACGTTCTTCCGATCAACGCCGATTGGATCGACCAAGAACGCGATCTCATCCGAGAATTGGTCACTTCCACCTATCGACCGCTTCCTCGTAACCCGAACGGGGTGATGATCCAGACGACGGTGCAGTTCGGACGATCTTTCTCCGAGGAGCAGGCGAAGGAGATTGTGATGGGTCTACTGGATGGATCACCCCAGGGCTCATGGAGTTTCAAGCTTTGGTACGAACACATCTGGAAGATTGATCGAGTACAAGATTTCGTGCTCCGGCCTCGTCGCGCTAACATTTTCGCCACAGCAACGGACCTTGAGCTATCTGTCTCGGCTGAAAAAAAGATAGATCCGTACAGTTCACCAGCTTGGCACCAGAATTCGCGAGTCTCTATGGCGACGGAGATGCGAGGTGGGTAAACGTGCTGAGATTGAACAGCTATGCGGGTGATTCAGTCGCTGTTGTTTTGCCGCCGGATCTCACTAAGGAAGCCTTGGCGCGATTGCGCCTTGGCGGCGATGGTGCGCTCGTTTCGCGCGAAGGGTTGGTGCTGCCGCAGCACTTTAAGAATCATCGTGAATATTTACATCTGTTCTCGCGAACCGAGGCTGTTGTTGAATGGCTTAAGGGTCGAGGTGCGGCAGCGAAGGTTTCGGGCGCTGGACGAATTGCTGACCAAGTGCTGAATTCCGTCGGAGGACTTCGCGGAACTTCTCTGCTAGCGCACAAAGATACCCTTGAAGTGCTCGATGGCATGGCTAAAAGCGTTCGACGGCAAGCAGATGGAAAGATAGAAGAATTTCCAGATCGCGCGAAACCGGTAGGGGTCTGGCAAGGCCTCGTCGGGAGGCGCAATCAGCAAGGGCGCTTGCACAAGGACTTCACTCTCGACGCTTTCGTCAATGCCGGTATCTTAAGACTGGGTCTTTCGCTGGATTGCCCGAATTGCATGAACCAGAACTGGTATAGCCTTAGGGACATAGACGAGGAAGTCGTGTGCCAACGTTGCCTCAAACGCTTTGAATTTCCTCAGGGTCGTCTGAAGTTTGCTCGCACTCCTTGGCAGTATCGTGTCGTTGGACCATTCAGCGTTCCCAACTTTGCCGGCGGTGCGTATTCCACAGTGCTGGCGTTGCGGGTCTTTTCTGAAAACCTCGGCGGCGATACGCAATTGACGTATTCCACCGGACTCGACGTTACGGTCGAGGGAACTAAAACCGAGATCGACTTCGCGTTCTGGTACCAACGTGGTCGCTTCTTCGCTCGAGGCGAAGAACCGCTTGTAGCATTCGGAGAAGCCAAGAGCTTCGCCGTCGAGTCCTTCGAAGAAAAGGATTTTCGTCGAATGGAGAGATTGGCGAAGGCTTTCCCTGGAGCATTCCTCGTGTTCGCAACGTTGAAAGATGCCTTGTCAGAAGACGAAAAGTCCGGGATCGGCAGTCTAGCGTTGTCGGGCCGTGAGCGTCTACGGAACGGTCAGCCCCGCAGCCCTGTGGTTGTTCTGACGGCGATGGAGATGTTTTCCGAGTGGCAGATCAAGCAGACTTGGGAAAATGCGGGAGGAAGACATAAGCGATTTGTATCGCCGGCTTATATCCAGATCGACAACCTATGGGAGCTGGCTAATATTACACAGCAGCTCTATCTCGACCTTCCCGACCGTCACGGCTCATTTGCTTCCGGCTCGCCCTCAATCGCTCTCCCCGGAAAGAGTGACCGATAACGCCCAGTGGGAGAAGACGACTTTAATTTGCTTTTCAATAATCTGGTAGAGACTGCGAGTCTCGCGTCTTTACGCCTCCAACGGTCCTGAGAGCGCACAGATAAACCTCCTGCTCGACTCTGAATCCGTTCGCTTCAACCTCAATCTCGAAGAACGTGTCTGCTGAACAACTCTAGTTCTTTTTCGGCCACGCTTTGTTCGGTGAATCAGTCGTTGATTAGTCACTATGAAAAATGACCCGATACGCACGCCTCGGGACCTCTTCTCTGCTCGGCCAACGTTGTGCAAGCAATCACTTTTAGTAACTTTTAGCCGATTCTGCTATGTTTTCCCCGCAGTGAAGCGGGAGCCCTCTGGTTCAGGCTTGGCGTTTCTCATCCACTTCTCCCGCTTTGCGTGAGGAATTCGATGGCTCGACTTGAAGAATTGACGCGAGGTGCGTCCGTCAAAGGGATATTGCCCGACGCCATGGTCACGGTCGTTGACGTCAAATGGCACGGATCGAACGTGGTCGAGCTCACGTACAAGGACCCCGCCGGCCGGCTTGGCAACGAACTCATCTATCGCGATCGCGAGCCGACCATCGGTGTCGCGTCTGCCGGCCGCCCATGGAGTTTCGACGGCGACGGTTCGCTCTTTCGTTTGGTTTCCGAGGCTTATCGGATCCGGCTCGCGTATCTGTTTGATCCGATTCTAGCTGTTCACACCTCCCTTGTAGACCCGCTGCCACACCAAATCACTGCCGTGTACGGCGAGATGCTGACGCGTCAGCCCTTGAGATTTCTATTGGCGGACGATCCGGGCGCAGGCAAGACCATTATGGCGGGACTCCTCATAAAGGAGTTGATGATTCGTGGCGATCTGCGCCGATGCTTGATCGTTGTCCCCGGAATGCTCGTCGAGCAGTGGCAGGACGAACTGGATCGGCGCTTTCACCTGCCGTTCGAGATCATGACCAATGATAAGATTGAGGCCGCGCGTACGGGCAATTGGTTTTCTGAGAATCCTCTTGCGATTTGTCGGCTCGATAAACTGTCACGCGCCGAAGATCTTCAGGCAAAGCTGCAGGTGACTGATTGGGACCTCGTTGTGGTCGATGAGGCGCACAAGATGTCCGCAGCCTTTTTCGGTGGCGAGGTCAAAGAAACCAAGCGGTACAAGTTGGGTAAACTGCTCTCACGCATTACCCGTCATTTTCTGCTGATGACGGCAACACCGCACAACGGCAAGGAAGAAGATTTCCAGCTGTTCATGGCGTTGCTCGATGGGGACCGATTTGAGGGCAGGTTCCGTGATGGCGTGCATACAGCCGACGTGTCGGATCTGATTCGGCGCATGGTCAAAGAAAAGCTGTTGAAGTTCGACGGAAGACCTCTGTTCCCTGAGCGCTTGGCCTACACCGTTACATACCAACTTTCAGCACCCGAGGCTGACTTGTACAAGCGCGTTACTGACTATGTGCGCGAGGAATTCAATCGTGCAGATGCGCTACAGAACGGAGGACAAAAAGGGGCTGTGGGTTTCGCGCTCACGATCTTGCAAAGGCGTCTGGCCTCTTCGCCCGAAGCAATATTTCAATCTCTACGGCGGCGGCGTGAACGCCTCGAGAGTAGGCTACGCGAAGAGCGTCTGATGAAACGGGGGGCTGAAGCTCGAACCGAGCTCAAAATTGCTTCGCCGGAATACCAAGTCGAGGATATCGACGATCTGGATGATGCTCCCAGTGAGGAATTGGAGGAAACAGAGGAGCGGGTCGTCGACCAAGCTACGGCTGCGAAAACGATCGCTGAGTTGGATGCCGAGATTCAGACGCTGAAACAACTGGAAGCGCTGGCGTTGAAAGTACGTCGCTCTGGTTCTGACAAGAAGTGGGAAGAACTCCGAAGCCTCCTCCTCGAAAATCCAAACGTCGTCGATGCAGAGGGCCATCGCCGTAAGCTCGTCATCTTTACGGAACATCGTGACACGCTCAACTATCTGGTCGAGCAGATCGGCTCGCTTTTAGAACGCCATGAGGCTGTCGTTCAAATTCACGGCGGCATGGGTCGCGAGGAACGCCGCAAAGTCCAGGAAGCGTTCATGCAAGATCGCGAGGTGGAGGTTCTGGTTGCGACCGACGCGGCGGGAGAGGGTATCAACCTTCAACGCGCACACTTAATGGTGAACTACGATCTGCCTTGGAACCCCAGCCGCCTCGAACAGCGTTTCGGTCGCATACACCGAATCGGTCAGACCGAAGTATGCCATCTCTGGAATCTGGTCGCAGGTGAAACCCGCGAAGGTGACGTATTCAAGCGTCTGTTCGAAAAACTGGATGAGCAGCGCCAGACACTGGGCGGCGGCGTTTTCGACATCATGGGCAAGCTCTTCCGCGACAGACCGCTTCGCGAGTTGCTCATCGAGGCGGTGCGTTACGGCGACCAGCCCGAAGTACGCGCGCGGCTTCTTAAAACGGTCGATAACCTTGCCGACCGGAAGCACTGCGAAGAGCTCCTCGACGACCGCGCCCTGGCACACGACTCTATGGATGCCAGCGAGGTAAGGCAGATTCGCGAAGAAATGGAACGAGCCGAAGCGCGACGCCTTCAGCCCCATTTCATCGCAACCTTTTTCATTGAGGCACTTAAGTTGCTCGGTGGGAGCATCCGCGAACGCGAGCCGCGACGCTATGAGATTACACATGTGCCCGCGGCCATTCGAAACCGCGACCGGGCCGTTGGGTCTGGCACGCCGCTGCTGGCCCGTTACGAACGGGTTTCATTTGAGAAGGACTTGATTTCGGTTCCCGGCAAGCCGCTTGCCGAATTCGTCTGTCCCGGACATTCGCTGCTCGACGCAACAATCGACATCATACTTGAGCGTTATCGCGATCTCCTAAAGCGCGGGGCAGTCCTTGTGTCGTCGGATGAAGCCGACGAGCAGATCCGCGCGCTCTTTTACCTCGAACATTCGATTCAGGATGCGCGCACCGACGTAGCCGGCAATCGGCGCCTAGTATCGCGCCAAATGCAGTTCGCGACGATCGACAAAGCGGCAAACGTTGCAGGGGCGGGTTACGCTCCCTATCTCGACTTCCGACCGATCAAGGATGACGAACGTAGGTTGCTTGAAGACGAGCTTGCCAACGGATGGCTCCACGAGGACTTGGAGGGCAAGGTACAGGAATATGCGGTCACCGAGCTAGTGCCAAGACATCTGGGTGAAATCAAGGCGCGGAAAGAGGCACTGATCGACAAGACGATGGTGGCTGTGCGGGACCGCCTGACAAAGGAAATCAACTACTGGGATCATCGCGCCGAAGAGCTCAAGGCGCAGGAACTTGCGGGCAAAATGCCCCGGCTGAATTCGGGCCGAGCTCGTCAGCGCGCGGAGGATTTGGAAGCGCGGCTGTTGAAGCGGATGGACGAGCTGGAACAGGAGCGCAAGCTATCGCCACTGCCGCCAGTCGTGATCGGGGGCGCACTAGTGGTCACCGAGGCGCTATTGCGGCGACTCAAAGGCGAAGCGTCCCCGATTTCTGACCGGCAAAGGTACGAGACGGAACGCGTCGAGAAGCTGGCAATGGAAGCGGTGACCGCGGCAGAAAAGCGACTTGGCTTTGAGCCGATGGACGTGAGCAGCGAGAATCGCGGCTACGACATCGAGTCACGAATCCCCGGCCAGGGCCGACTGCGATTTATCGAAGTGAAGGGCCGTGCGGCTGGAGCGACCACAGTCACGGTCACGAAGAACGAGATCCTCACGGGCTTGAACAAACCTGACGAGTTCATTCTGGCGTTGGTTGAAATAGACGGCGAGGCGGCGAGCCCACGCTACGTACGCTCACCGTTTCAGCGCGAGCCGGACTTCGCCGTCACGAGCGTGAACTACAAATTGAGTGAGTTGTTGGCTAAGGCCCAAGAACCCGGATAGCTGAACTTGGTTCTTGTCGCGACGAAACGAGCGGATTCAGCGAAAAATTTCCTAACCAAATACTAGCGCCGGGGGACGCCCAATATCATGGACTCTGTGACCACATTCGACAGCATCAAGGAAGGCATTCTGGATTTGCTCCGTAGCATTCAAGACGGCAGAACCCAATTGCCCGACTTCCAGCGCGAATGGGTATGGGACGACGACCACTTGAAGAGCCTGCTTGTTAGCATTTCGCTTTCCTATCCCATCGGCGCGATGATGATGCTTCAGACGGGAAATCCGGGAGTTAAGTTGCAGCCAAGGCTGGTGACCGGTGCTTCGGGAACACCGGGTTTGAGCCCAGAGCGGCTCATCTTGGATGGGCAGCAGAGGCTCACCTCGTTATTTCTGGCTCTGCGGACCATCGAGCCGGTGCCTACGTCTGATTCCCGCCACAAGTCAATCAAGCGCTGGTATTACATCGACATGGCTCGATCAGTCGATCCTGAATCCGACAGGGACGAGGCAGTGCTCGGAATTCCTGAAGATAGAATCGTTAGGAATTTTCGCGGCGAGCCCCTACAGGACTACTCTTCGCCAGATAATGAGTACGCGAATCTGGTGTTCCCGCTCAATCAAGCGTTTGACGTTGCGAAATGGCGCCGCGGATTCAACGAGCACTGGAAGAACCACCCGGAAAAGACGGCACTTTATGATCGTTTCGAGGCTGAAATCATCGAACGCTTCAAACAGTATCACGTGCCAGTCATCGTTCTGCGCAAAGAGACGCCCAAGGAAGCCGTGTGCCAGGTCTTTGAGAAAGTCAACACTGGCGGCGTTGCACTGAACGTTTTTGAGTTGCTGACCGCGACGTTTGCCGCTGATAATTTCAGTCTGCGCGACGACTGGAAAGAACGAGTCAAGGTATTCAAAGAACGGGCACTGCTGAACCAAGTGGAGAGTACGGACTTCCTGCAAGCAATTACCTTGCTGGCCACCTGGGAGCGACGCACCACAGCGATTAAGTCTGGTATCGAGCCAGAAAAGGCTCCCGGAATTGGTTGCAAGCGCCCCGCGATACTAAAACTCACACTCGACGAATACAAAGCTTGGTCTGACCGGGTCGCTCAGGCGTTCATCGACTCCGCCCGACTTCTCCATAGTCAAAACATTTTTACCGCGCGAGACTTGCCCTATCCGACCCAGTTGGTGCCCCTGAGTGCGGCCTTGACCGCGCTAGCGCAAGAGCTCAGTGCGGTTCAGCGAGAAAAGCTACTCCGATGGTTCTGGTGCGGCGTATTCGGCGAATTGTACGGAAGTGCGGTCGAATCTCGGTTTGCTCGTGATCTGCCGGACCTCCTGGCGTGGCTGAGCGACGGTCCCGAGCCGGGTACAGTCAACGAGTGCAATTTCCTACGCAGTCGGTTGCTCAGCCTGCGCAGCCGCAACAGCGCAGCCTACAAGGGATTGCATGCGTTGATGATGCGTAGTGGCGCGAGTGATTTCAGGACGGGCGAGCCAATCAGTGATGCGATCTATGCTGAAGAGAAGATCGATATCCATCACATCTTCCCTCAAGCCTGGTGCAAGACCAATGGGATAGAGTCCGGCCGATGCGACAGCATCGTCAACAAAACGCCTATCTCGGCTCGCACCAACCGGACTGTGGGTGGGAATGCGCCGAGCATATATTTGGGAAGACTTGAAGCCAGATTCAGCATTTCTACGGAAAAGATGAACGCGTTGCTCCGCTCGCATCTGATCGATTCAACGCTCCTACGGGCCGATGATTTCGCGGCGTTTTTCGCCGCTCGCGAACAAACGGTTCTTGACCTGATCGCGAAGGTCACCGGCAAGGTCGTCAATCGCGATATCGGAGAACCCGAAGCACCGCCGACCGATTACGAGGAAGAAGAGGCCGCCTAGATTGACTGCTCCGCGAAAGAAGCCGATTTAGGTCGCGTTGCCGCCAGGGGCGATTAAATGAGGCACCGATCATGAGTAAGGACGATCTTCCCTGGGGCTGGGAGCCTGTTACGGGCGGGGCCGGGCAATTGGAGTTTGATCTGTTCTCCAAACCGCGAGATGAGTTACTCGCAATTGCCGGCGTCAGCCTCGATGAACTGGATCGATGGCGAGCAAAAGGATGGGTTTCATTCGATGCCAGGAGCCTCGATGAACTAGCCGAACCCCTTTTCCAAGAGGTCATCTTTATCAGGAACCTGGCGCGGTCTGGGCTCTCCGACGAACAGATCGGCCAACTGCTCGCCAAGCTTAAGCCCCCCTACCGTTGCGATCCTACGCGGACGGCCTACAGCTTCGCGTACGGATGGGTACAACCACCTCCCCTGCTGGAAGGTCGCGAGGTAGACGAGTTCGTTCGATTGCACTTCCATAGGTGGGTTGACGACAGAGTTAGCGCCGGCGACGTCGACACGTTGCGGAAACTCCTAGCCGATCTGTTCGGAGCGGTCGGAAGAGCTCGTGCCGTCAGCGACAAAGAATCGGAGAACGAGTGAACCGTAAGAAACTGATTGAGGTGGCGTTGCCGCTGGAGGCTATCAACAAGGCGGCCTCTCGCGAAAAGGACATCCATGTAGGCCATCCTGCTAACCTGCACACGTGGTGGTCGCGAAAACCGCTCGCGGCTTGTCGCGCAGTACTGTTTGCCCAGCTGGTCGATGATCCGTCGAGTCATCCCGAGACGTTTCGGACAGAAGACTCACAGAGTGCGGAACGTGATCGGCTGTTTGAGATTCTGAAACGCCTGGTGCAATGGGAGCACTCGAACAACCCGCAGACTCTTCGTGACGCGCGAAGGGAAATACTGAACAGTTGCGATGGTAAGCTGCCGTTGCTAATCGATCCGTTCTGTGGCGGTGGATCTATTGCTCTGGAAGCGCAGCGCCTTGGCCTTCAGGTATGCGCGAGCGACCTCAATCCCGTCGCAGTCCTAATCACGAAGGCGTTAGTCGAAATTCCTCAGAAGTTTCAGGGAAAAGCGCCCGTGCATCGCGGTGCTCGGGGGCTCACGGGGTCTTCTTGGACGGGAACGCGCGGGCTCGCAGAGGATGTCCGCCTTTATGGGGATCAAATCAATGACAAAGCGCGGCAACGAATCGGATTATTATTTCCTGAACTGCAAATTACCCAGGAACTTGCAGATGGACGCCCCGACCTAACGGATCTTGTTGGGAGTAAGTTTCCTGTTGTGGCCTGGATCTGGGCTCGCGCAATGGCTTGTCCTAGTCCCGCGTGCAAACGAGTCACACCACTAGTTTCCAAGTTTTGGTTGTCTACCCACGATAAAAATAAAGCGTGGGTCGAACCGAAACAAAATGGTGACACCCGGGTTCACTTTGTTGTCCATGCTGGGTCTGGGAACCCGCCACCTGGAACTATTGGCAACAAGGGGGCTCATTGTATCTTCTGCGAAACTCCAATTACCTTTCAGCAGATACGAGATCGTGCTTTCGCTGCAGGCATGACCGAGCAACTCATGGGTATCGCTCTGCAAGGACAAGGAAAACGGATGTACGTCTCGCCGTGCGAAGAGCACGAACGCTTAGCGCAAGGAATAGAGCCGCGTTGGCGTCCAGAGACCGACTTGCCCAACAAGGCTCTCGGCTTTCGCGTGCAACGATACGGAATAGTCAGACACTGCGACTTCTTTACCAATCGTCAACTCATTTTGCTTGATACCCTTTCAGATTTGCTCGCGGAAACGCGAGATGAAGTAATTCGAGAAGCGCACGAAGATGCTTATGCAGACGCGATAGTCACATACCTTGCTCTGGCCATCGATAGAGTGGCACAAACCAATAATCGTCTCGTTCGTTGGCTCACGCGGAAATCGGGGACTGCAAAGGGAACGCCGACGTTCGACCGTCAAATTGTTTCAATGGTTTGGGAGTTCGCTGAGGGTAACCCGTTCGGCAAATCGGTCGGTAGTTGGTCGGGGGCGCTCGAAAATGTGTTAGGAGGGTTGGCCATTATACCTACTGGAGTTCATTCGGCGCATGTCGCTCGATTGGATGCTGCAGGTGAGCTAAAGAGTGTTCCACACTCAACTGTTTCAACGGATCCCCCATACTATGACAACATTGGGTACGCGGATCTCTCTGATTTCTTCTACGTCTGGTTGCGGCATTCCCTTCTGACGGTGTACCCCGATCTGTTTAAAACTGTCTTGGTCCCGAAAAGACAAGAACTTATCGCTGCCATGCACATGTTCGAGGGTGATAAAGAGGCGGCAGATAGCCACTTCCTTAGCGGACTCACGGAGGCTTTCCGAAAGATCAAGCAGAACACTGACGGTTCCTACCCAATAACAATCTTCTACGCCTTCAAGCAAACTGAAGAAGACGAGTCCGATGACTACGGTTCTGGGTCTAAATCCGTTTCGACAGGTTGGGAGAAGATGTTGGAAGCCCTTCTAGGAGCGAATCTGAATGTGGTGGGAACCTGGCCGATGCGAACCGAACGTGAAGCTAGGGGACGGGCGCTAGGGGCAAACGCACTAGCTTCGTCGGTGGTCCTGATCTGCCGTCATCGAGCCGATAATTCCCCGATAGCGGGTCGCAGAGAGTTTATCGATGCGTTGCGCTCACAGCTTCCCAGTGCCTTGAAGCGCTTGCAGCACGAGAGCATCGCACCGGTCGATCTCGCGCAGGCCGCAATTGGACCGGGCATGGCGGTCTTTTCGCATTACTCGAAGGTGCTTGAGACCGACGGTTCGCAGATGCGCGTGCGGACGGCGCTCGGTCTGATCAATCAGGCGCTCGATGAAATCTTGGCCGAGCAAGAGGGCGAATACGATTCAGAAACGCGATGGGCGCTCGCATGGTTCGAGCAGTACAGTATCGCCGAGGGGAAATTCGGCGACGCCGAAACACTTTCGCGCGCGAAGGATACGGCGATCAATGCGCTTGAAGCGGCCGGAATAATCAAAGCCAAGGCCGGCAAGGTGCAACTCATTCCACGAGACAGCCTTAGCGCTGACTGGGATCCAAGGGCTGAAGCGCGCTTCCCTGTTTGGGAGCTAACGCAGCACTTGATTCGAGCACTTGAGGCTGGCGGAGAGGCGGCAGCTGCGCGGATTATCCGTCGGGTCGGCTCACTCGCTGAGAGGGCGAAGGACCTCGCGTATCGCCTCTATGTGATTTGCGATCGCAAGGGTTGGTCGCAGGAAGCGCTCGCCTATAACATGCTCGTCAAATCTTGGCCAGAACTTCAAAAACTCGCCGCTGCCGCGGCTGGTGAGTCAGGTCGCCTACTCTAGTGCTCTGTGTTCGCGCACGGCAACTATATGACGATATTGTCAACGACAATCGCTACATCTCGGAGGGGGCAAATGAGCTTTGACTTTTCGCCAGAAGTCGTACTCGCAGTTGGGATAGTTTCTGCTCTCGCTGTTGTTGCTGCGGTCCCTGACGCGTTTCGTAGATTTTCCGTCTCTGCAGTTATTCTTTGCCTAGCTGCAGGTGGGCAAATTCTGTCCCAGGTAGTGCAGTATATGCACGTGCCGACACAGAAGAAGATCGAATTGCAGCAAGCCAACGCGCTTTATGCATTTTCTCAGTACACGGATCCCCAGGCCTCCACAGGTAATCGCGATGCGTGCCTCTTAGAAATCTATGACCGCGAGAATTCACTTATCGATCTTGACTACTTTCACGGTTACGCAAGATTTCGGATCGGCATGGCAGATTGGATTGCGGGACAGCGCGACACTGCGACCGAAGAGTGGCACGAAGCACACGCGTTTTTGAAGAAGGCAATCGACGCAAACCATTTCAAATCTTCCAGCGAATACTTAGTAGGCACAATAGAGCGCCTGGAAGCAGAGGCCCGCGACAGTGGCGCACCCGACTATACATCAGCGAAACGAGACATGGAGGATGCCATTCGCGACGACTCGGAAAACGAGTCGGCGCACTATGGAGTCGCAATAATCGCGGCCCGCCAAAATGAATTCGAAGAGGCCTTCACCGAACTGCAAACAGCAGCGGTCAACGGACCTGCTTCTTGTCTCGACATCAACGACAAAAAGGAGAGAGAAGCTTTCTGGGCACCTCTCGAAAGAAACACTCTTTGGGGACCCCGGTTCGACAGGCTGCGACAGGACTGTCAGAACAACATCGACTGTAGCAATCGTCCAGTATCCGACTTAGTGCCGACTGCTGGAAAATAGTATCTTGCGCCGGAATGACAGAAACTCGCCGTCGGCGGCGTGGGCGACAAGCAAGTCTACATTAGCAATCGAACCCTAGCGCAGAATGAGATGACCGGAGAAGGAAAATACACGCGACTTGGTGAGTTCCTCGCTTCGCGAACGGAGCGTGAGGTAGCAGTGTCGTTCGTTGAGCTGGAGCAAGCCTTGGGTTTCTCGCTTCCGGGATCCGCGCGGATGCATCCTGCCTGGTGGGCAAATCAGACCCCACCTAGTCCACAGAGTCGCGTATGGACGTCCGCTGGCTGGCGCGCGTACCCAAATCTCATGGCGGGTATTGTCACATTCAAGAGAGACGCTGGTAGATCCCCTGCGCTGGGCAGAAAACAGACTTTGCCAGACGCCTTCGTCCAGTCCCCGGAGCATCAACTTCAGGAGGACGAGGCCAAGGAACGCTTGCGCGCGTTTTTGGAGTCCGCTGGCTGGAGAACGACTATCGCTTTAGGAAAGGTTCCCGGCATCGATATAGAAGCATTCCGAGAGGGGCAGCGTTGGATCATCGAGGTAAAAGGGTGCGGCTCGTTAAGCGCGATGCGAGTGAACTACTTCCTAGGCGCACTTGGCGAGCTTCTTCAGCGGATGAGTGATCCCGAGGCGAAGTATAGCGTTGCCTTTCCTGATCTCGCACAGTTCCGCAGGCTGTGGGAGCGTCTCGGCACTGTCGCCAAGGAGCGAACCGGCATAACCTGCCTCTTCGTTCGCTCAAACGGCGAAATAACTGAAGTTTCATAGACAAGAAGCGCGGTACTTCTGGTGGGGGAGAAATAGGAACAATGGCTGTCACCAATCACGAACGTGTCGGTAAGGCACTCGATCTGCTTAAGGTCGGTATCAGGCCTTACTTCGAGCGCGAGATGCGCGCAGCCTACGGCGAGAAGTGGCTCGACGAAGCAGCCAACGGGTTCCGCGATGGCCGGCTTCCGCGCGACGCCAAGGGCGTCGTGAATTGGGACACCCACGCCCTGCTCTCGGTGATGGCCAATTCATGGCACAACGTGTTCGGCAAGAAGCTCGGCAAGGCGGAGCGCAATCTGGTTGAGGAATTGCGCAATACGCGCAACGACTGGGCACATCAGAAAAACTTCTCGACCGATGACAGCTATCGCGCGCTCGACAGTATCCATCGGCTCTTGACTGCGATCTCGTCCGAGCAGGCGGCCGAGGTCGAGCGAAGCAGACAGGAGCTGCTGCGCGTGCGATTCGATGAGCAGGCGCGCACAGAAACGCGCAAAATCGCGCTTGCGCCAACGGAGGGACAACCCACGGCCGGTCTCAAACCATGGCGCGAAGTCATCACGCCGCATCCCGACGTCGCGACCGGCCGCTTCCAGCAGGCGGAATTCGCCGCAGATTTGGGGCAAGTACATCGTGGTGAAGGATCAGACGAGTACAAAAATCCACACGATTTCTTTCAGAGGACGTTTATCACGCACGGGCTGGAACAACTTCTGGCCGGTGCGATCAAACGGCTTGCGGGAACCGGAGGCGATCCGGTCATCGAATTGCAGACCAATTTTGGCGGCGGCAAGACGCATTCGATGCTCGCGCTGTATCATCTGTTCTCAAATACTCCAGCGAAAGAGCTACCTGGAGTCGAGCCGATTCTGGCGACCGCCGGAGTGTCGGGCCTGACCAAGACCCGGCGCGCGGTGTTAGTAGGAACCGAGTTGAACCCCGCGCGAGCGCATCGTAAACCGGACGGCATCGAGACGAATACGCTTTGGGGCGAGCTTGCGTGGCAACTACTCGGCAAGGAAGGGTACAAGTTTGTTGCCGAGGCCGATCAGAAAGGCGTCAGCCCTGGAGCCGGCGACCTGCGTAACTTGTTCGCGAAGGCCGCGCCCTGTCTGATCTTGATCGACGAGTGGATCGCTTTTCTGCGCCAGTTGTACGGCGTCTCCGGGCTGCCGGCAGGATCGTTCGACGCAAACATGACCTTCGCCCAGGCCCTGACCGAAGCGGCTAAGGCGTCGCCAAAGACCATAGTAGTGGCCAGCTTGCCGGCGTCCGATATTGAAAAAGGCGGCGAGGCGGGCGACGAAGCTCTAGCGCGAATCAAGAACACATTCGGCCGACTCGAATCGCCGTGGACGCCAGCGAGCGTCGAAGAAGGATTCGAGATTGTTCGGCGGCGCCTGTTCCAGCCGATAACGGATAAGGAGAATTTCGGCGCTCGCGATGCCGTCGCGCGCAAATTCAACGAAATGTATCGCGGTCACGCGCAGGAATTCCCTTCCGCATGTCGCGAAGGGGAATACCAGCGGCGAATTCAGAATGCGTATCCTATCCACCCAGAGCTATTCGATCGGCTATTCGAGGACTGGTCGTCGCTCGACAAGTTTCAACGCACGCGCGGCGTGCTGCGGTTGATGGCGGCGGCGATTCATACGCTATGGAAACGTAGCGACGCGAGTCTGCTGATCATGCCCGGCAACATGCCGCTGGACGAACCGGCGGTGCAATTCGAGCTGATGCGCTATCTCGACGATCCCTGGCGCGCGGTAATTGAGGCGGACATTGACGGGCCGCACGCGGTGCCGCTTCGGATGGACCAGGAGAACCCGACGCTGATGCGGTACTCGGCGGCACGGCGTGTCGCGAGAACAATATTTGTCGGTTCGGCCCCAAAGCTGGAGGCAGCGAACAAAGGAATCGACGATACCCGGATAAAACTGGGATGCGCTCAGCCAGGCGAAACGGTAGCTACCTTCGGCGATGCGCTGAGGCGGCTAAGCGATCAGACGACGTACCTTTATCAGGACGGAAGGCGGTATTGGTACTCGATGCAGCCGGGCGTGACACGACTCGCGCAGGATCGGGCGGCACAACAGCGTGACGACGAAGTAATGGAAGAGGTTAGGAAGCGGGTCAGAGCGGAGGCGCGCTCGAGAGGAGATTTCGCCCGCGTGTACGCGTGCGTTCCTCATGCAGAAATCGCCGACGAAGAGGAAGCGCGGTTGGTGATAATCGATCCGGGCGAGGTTCATTCATCGAAGAACATGGACAGCGCCGCAATCAAGGCAGCTGCTGAATGCCTGAACTGTCGGGGCACTAGCCCGCGCCTAATGCGGAATACCCTTGTGTTTCTCGCTGCAGACCGCGCGCGGCTGGAGGATCTCAAGAAGGTCGCAAGAGACTATCTCGCATGGCAGTCGATCGAGCGTGATAGTGAATCGCTTAACCTCGACTCATTTTCTAGAAATCAGGCGAAGACCAAGCATCAAGAGGCTGATGGGACTGTCGCCCAGCGGATCCCGGAGACGTACATGTGGCTCCTTGTGCCTAGCGAGAAAAAGACCGGGGGGGAAAGGCAGTCGCGAGTCGAGTGGACGGAGCTCAAGCCCGCCGGCAGTGAAGCGCTCGCAGCGAAAGCATCAAAACGACTCAAGAGTGACGGCCTTTTGATAACTAACTGGGCAGGCTCGCTCCTTAAGATGGAACTCGACCGCGTACCGCTCTGGCGCGGCGATAGCGTCCCTGTCAGACAACTCGTCGACGATTTTGCTAAGTACCTGTATCTGCCCCGGTTGCGAGATCCGAAGGTTCTCACCGAGACCGTCAAGGACGGCGTCGCTCTGCTATCTTGGGACAAGGATTCGTTTGGGTATGCAGATTCCTGGGACGACACGAACGGGCGCTATGTGGGGCTCAAGGCTGGGCAACTGGTGACCGTAACGACCGAGGGTGGCGGACTGCTCGTGAAACCGGATGTCGCGAAGGCACAGCTAGAAGCCGAGGCGAAACGTGAAGAAGACAATGACGACGAACAAATCATCGTAGATCCACCCAAGAGCAGTGAGCGTATAACCGAACCTGAAGTAGCTCGCCGGTTTCACGGATCGGTGGGCCTAAATGCAATTCGGATCAGTCGCGATGCTGGCCAAATTGCCGACGAAGTCATCCAGCATCTGACCAAGCTGCCAGGCGCGAAGGTCGAAGTGACCATCGAAATCCACGCCGAGATACCAGAAGGCGCCCCAGAAAGCGTCGTCCGAACAGTTTCGGAAAACTGCCGAACGCTCAAGTTTAGGAGTTTTGATTTCGAAGAAAGCTAAGCGGCAGGTTTGGAAAATCAGATCGATAGCGAGTCCGTCGCGACGTTGGTGTGACGGGCTGCGTAACCTCACTAGCGCCGCTAGTTCCACGGGCCAAGGCGGCGGGAACCCTCCCTACAGCGGCGGCGGGGTCGGATAATTCTTATCCGCCGTGTGCAACCAAACGCAGGTATCCGAACCGTCTACAGAATCAGGGCTCAGAATCAGGGCTGTGTGCAAAACCGCAAAGAATTTATTTCGAGCAACTGCGTTCTGCCTCGGCAATCAACGCCGAAAGTCTCTTTCCGAGCGCGCCGGCCAATCTTTCAGCTACTTCGACGGTAGGCTTACGCTGGCAGCGCTCAACGAGACCGACATAGGTGTGATGTACACCCGCCGCCTCGGCGAGAGCTTCTTGTGAGAACCCCCTCTGCGCCCTGTGCCTTCTAAGGACCGCTGCAAAGGCCTTTGAGAACCGTGATGAATCGCCCATCACGGCATCTAGTGCGTCTACTTGATTTCAGGAAACCACAGACTATAGTCTCAACTGATCTCTTGAGAACATCACCAGAGCCTCTTGTGTACCAACTGACAATGATCGCCGTTGCTGTACTCACGCTTGTCGTGGCGCTGGAGCTTGGCATCATTATTCTTGCTTGGCCGGAGGCACGCAGGATCGCAGGTGAGCTGGGCGACCTCTTCAAGTTCCTGTTGATCTTCGCTGCCGGCGCCGCGGCTCTATTTCTCGGCTCCAACCTGATCACGAAATCAAAGGCGCTCCTTCCTTCTGGCGGGGAGGTCCTCGAAATGGTCGTGGGCTTTGTCGCTTTGTTCAGCGGACTCTGGCTCTGGGCGATTAAAGCGGCCGAAGGATGGTCGTCTCCGCTTGGTCCATTGAGTCGGAAGAATGCAGAGGTACTCGGTGTACTGCTTTTTCTGGGCCTTCCCAACTCAGTCTGGATTCTAGGCATGGTGTTCGACAACACCACTAAGTTCCTGTCTGTTTGGGAAAAGATCGGTTGGACCAGTGTCGCGGCGCTACTTAGCATCGCGGCGTTTGGTTGGCTCGCTTACGGCTTTCGGCGTCTTGCCAAGCACTCCGGCGATAAGGGACTCGGAATAGCCAATCATGCTTAACCAGAAGAGTCAGTATGCGGAGATCAGATTCGCGGCTGAGCGCCGGACACGATCGCACATCTCCTTAGCGCCGCTAGGACGTTCAACCTTGTGAATTGGCGAATAGCGCTCGCGCCCGTCACTCTGCGCGTTGTCTAATCAGTCGACAGAATACTTACGCGAGTCGACGCCCATTTTTGTCCTGTACAGCTTCCACTTCTGGATCGATCAGTCTTATCAACGTGGCTTGTGCCTCGCTCTCGGTACCGCCTTCGGCACTCAACATGCGTCCGCCGACTTTCGCCATCGCCCTATGCCGGTGTCCCTTCATACTCCCGTTTATGCAGTAAATCCGTATCTTGTAGACCTTCCCCTCATAGCGCATCGTCACCGGTCGAAAGTGACTGGTCGATGGCCACGAAACAGGTTCGCTTTGCCCCGACTTAGCCGGGGTAAAAGGCTCGGAAGCAGAGCTTCCCATGTCCGGTGCGCCCAACCCTCTGGACTCCCTTATCCTTGAGGTGGGGAGTATCGTCGACGCGTGGCACAGCGGTTCACGATCGCGATGCAGCCGGACTTCATTGGACCCTCTCGTCGTTTCACTGCGTTGTTACTCTGCCGCGCCACTCCGCCGTCACGATCCATCCCGACTTGACGAGCACCGCAACCGCGTCTAAGTGCGCCTCGATTGCACGAAGAAGGCTCGGCCATGGCTGCGTTTGTTCGTCGGCACTTGCGCCGGTCTTGCCGACAACCAGGTCGCCCGTCTCTGGGTCGATCCGCAGTAGGACGCCATAGCGCCGGCACGTCGTTAGGATCGAGTATGCGGGATGGCCGGCGCCCGTTGGAGGTTTCCAACTGTCGGCGCAAGCAGGGCGGCTGATTTCTGTCTCCTCGCGTTGGGCGCGAAGCAAGGTAAGCAATTCGCTCTTCTTTGCGGCAAGCTCAGGCTTTAGGTCAGCAATGGCGGACTTCGGGCCGCGATAGCGGATGGCCGGACCGTCGACGTACAGCTTTATTCCACGGCGCGCCGACTCTGCCAAGAGTGTTTTCGGAGTCATAGGGTGCCTTCTTCGATGTCAACACCGGGTGAATCCGGTGAGTAAGGTGAGTCAGCTTCCCTACGTTCGAACGATTCGGGCCTATACACACTTTCCCTTTCTTGGTCGGCCTGCGTGTCGGAGTGTGTGCGCTCCTCCTTGTTTTCACCTACCGGTTCTGGACTCACCGGACTCACTGAAGTCACGCGCCAACCTTGAGCACGGTGTATTTTGCGGTCAGGCATCAGGCGCAGACCGTCAACAACACGGCCGGCTTTTGATGAGCACCAGGCGCCCAGACGCCGTGCGTCGATTTGGTTCGAGTCGTCGCGCTTCGCTGCGACCATGAGAATTGCCTCCTTCAGCTCGTCGTGCTCGCCGTCTTTGACAACCGTCAGTATCTCGCGCACCAAGATCACGCGACTGCCGAAAGCTCTTCGCCAAGCTCGCAAGATAACAGTTGTTAATTCACGGTCGGGATCGCTAGCGTCAATCCGCTCGCGGGTCGCACACGGGTCTGGCAGTCCGAGCCAGACAAGAGGTTCTCGGACCTCACGTGACCAATGGTCAAAACCGCCCCAAGGTCGAACGTTTTGACGCGGCCGTCCGGAGACGTGAAAAGCGCGCAGGATCGTGAGCGCGGCGGCTACGAGACACTTTCGGTTTGCGACTAGGTAGGTAGGCAGATCTGCAATTGTGAAGGTGCGCTGCTCGGGTCGCTCGATCTCGGAGTCGATTCGACAGATCAGCACGCGGCTCGGTAGGTCACCGTGAAAGATGAGATTGTTTCCGGTCGCTGTCCACAGGACATTTGTTGGCAGGCGCAACATCCGGTTCGCACCAAGGGCGCGGTCCCCGTACTCGGCTTGCGTGATAGCGCGCGCCAGATCGGGCGAATCCAGAGGGCGCGTGATGTTGTCTAGGTTTATGATTGCCTGATTCTCTCGAAGGGCCGATGTGATCGCCTTGCGCAGCTCGTCGCCTTCTTTTGCTATGCCAGTTGCTGCGGGTTTTCGTCCCGTCGCAATGATCCCGAGAGATTCTGCGAGCAGGGACTTGCCGCTTCGTTGTGCCGGAGCGTCGAACGCGAACATCGGAGCGCTTTCGAGTAAGCGCCGTTGGATTGCAGTCAGAATCCCCGCGACTAGAACTGACCGCGAATCGTCTACCCAAGGAAACTCGGCAAACGGTTTCAGCAATTCCCCTAGTGCAGCTTCCGCATCCGCACGCGTTGGAGCGTCAGAGATACTCGGCCAATCACCGTGCGCGTGGAAAAAGAGTCCGGTTTTTTCATCGTATCCAGGAGTGTCTAGGATTGAACCATCCAATCGCATGATTGGCGCTTCAATAATTCCAGCCAGATAAGGGAGCTTCCATCCGCCGACGCGCGCGAGGTAGATTGCCGGGATTTCCCTCGGACAGTCTGCGGACGTGGTCCCTTCGGTCGGATCCTTCCGCTTCCAATCGACGATACGGTCAAAAATTTCCTGCAAGTTGAGTGGCGAGATTGGCGAGAGTTGCACATTTCCGGCCGGGCGCGGAAGGCTGTCCATGCCCATCTCGTTTCCCAACGAAACGATGCGCACGACCTCGCCCGCGCGCTGAAAGATGAGCAGCCGAGAAGCTCTCGCGACCAACACCTCTTCGGCCTTATCGATGATCTCTCCCCGACCGCCCCGAACAATAAGTATTTCCGGTCGCGCGTCGTCGGTCGACTGAACCGCCCGCGCGCGCAGTTCGCCGGTCGCCAGTTCCCGTATTTTATCGCGAACTTCCGCATCGATATGGCCAGCTGCTTTTTCCGTCGCGACGAAATCGTCCAACCCGACCTTTTCGCCGTGGTCGCCCGCCTGCAGGTAGATTGGTTGAACAGTTGCGCCTCGCGATTCCAAAAGAGCCTTGATCCGGACCAAGGCTTCATAGACTTGATGTTTTTCCATGACGTCGCTGTCGAACGCGATGTAAACGCGCCGACCGTTGAGGGCGACTAGTTCCCAATCCGCAAGCGCTGTCTTGCCACCGGACTCGTTTGTGCCGCGGAAATTGAAGACACCAAGCATTGAGCAGCAACAGAGTCCAATTGAAACGGCCGCGTCGCCCTTCGGAATTCCCTCTGTGATGTACAGAGGCACAGTCGGATCGGCGATCAGCGGAACCTTTCCATTTTCGCGCGGACGAGTTACACGCGGCTGAAAATCGAGCAGCATTCTGCTGCGTGACTTCATTTCGTACTTTCGTCGCGTTCCCTTTTGATTCAGACGCGGCGTATCGGGGCGAAGCTGGTACGATTCGATTTCGCCACGGACGGAGCAGATCGGAATGACCAGTGCGGGAACAAGCTGTTGCGTGCGTCCGAAACCGAGCTTCTCTAAATCGGCTTTCTTTTGCGCGCTTCGATAGCCGCGCTCAGCTGCCACATCGTCGGCGACCGCGCGCGCACGGAGAAATTGAAGGTGTTGATCGAGAAGCTTAAGGGCCGAAACGCTGTGGCTTGTGTATAGCGATGTGATCGCAAGGGGCGCAGCGAGATTCGAATCGGCTTTGTCGGAAGGAGCGTTCATCGTGCGTCCTCCCGCTGCAGAGTAAACCCAACATTCGGGAGAGAGTCGATCAGTTCCAAAATGTCGGACGCCCGCCACGCGGTCGTGCGTGGGCCCAATTTCACCGGCTTTGGATAGCGCCCAGAGCGAACGCCCAACCACCAGGACGATGGCGCCACAGGAATGAGTTTCAGGACTTGAGGTAGACGGAGAAGGCTTTGCGGGTCGATTTGCTGGAATTGCTGCTCTCGAGAAATATTTTGCGAGCGCATCGGGAGGCACCTCTAACCTTGTTTTCGGGTAAAACCCGAACGGTTAAAGAACGTCCCCTCCGACTTATCTCGCTACGCGGAGGTATGAAGCGCAGCCTGTACCAAAAAAATGGTTCAGGCTCACCGGTTCTGATCTGGTGCCGGTGGCACCCTTAGTACGGATTCGGTCTAAGCGCCCGATTCGGTTATTTGGCCGGCTCCGATAGCCCACGGAACTTTCGTTCCCGCCCGTTTCGGTCGGCGGCACCGTCCAGTTATTTAGCCGGCTCTGGCAAGCCCGCGGAACTTTCGTTCCCGCCCGTTTTCGGCCGGCGTCGCCTTAAAGAAATTTTATGTTCTTCATCGGCTCAGAGTCAACGTCGCTGGACAACTTGTTATTGCTTTGGGCTAGGCGCTTGTGCGGAAGGGGATAACTGCGCCACCGGCCGCTAGACTATCGAGATAGTCAGCCCACGCCTGCATCATGAGCTGGCGCTCGGCTAGGTATTCGGCCCGATTGTAAGCATCGCGCACCCCGTCTCGCTCCGCGTGTGCAAGCTGGCGCTCGATCGCGTCGGCGGACCATCCCAATTCATTGAGTAGGGTAGATGCCGTCGACCGGAAACCGTGGCCAGTCATTTCGTCGCGCCCATAGCCCATCCGTCGAAGCGCCGCAGTGATGGCGTTCTCGCTCATCGGTCGGCCAGCAGTACGGGCACCCGGAAAGACATAGCGCCACGCGCCCGTGAGTGGCTTGAGTTCGAGCAGAATCTCCACCGCCTGCCGCGAGAGCGGGACGACGTGCTCCGACCGCATCTTCATCCGCGCTGCCGGGATGCGCCATCTTGCGTCCTCCAGATCAAACTCGCTCCATTCGGCCTTGCGCAATTCGCCCGGTCGGACGAAAACAAGCGGCGCAAGGCGTAGCGCGCATCGCGTAACGAATGACCCCTTATATTCATTGATTGCCCGAAGCAGCGCACCGACTTGCTTCGGCTCGGTGAGTGCAGCGTGATGCTTTTCCCGAACGGGCGGTAACGCGCCGCGCAGGTCCGCCGAAGGATCGCGCTGTGCTCTACCCGTCGCAATCGCATAGCGAAAGACCTGTCCGCAGACCTGATGAATGCGATGGGCAGTTTCAAGCGCCCCGCGCGCTTCCACTCGGTGCAACGCCGCTAGGAGATCGGGTGCCGGGATCTCGCCGGCGGGGCGTGTTCCCAACCAGGGGAAAACATCGCGCTCCAAACGCCGGATAATCGTCGCTGCGTGAGTTGGCGCCCATCCGGCGGAAAACTTCCCGAACCACTCCCGCGCTACTTCCTCAAAGCTTCCGCCTCCACTCCGTATCAAGGCTGCCTTGGCCGCCTTGCGCTCCGCGCCGGGGTCGATACCGTCCGCGATCAGCTTGCGCGCCGCGTCGCGCTTGTCCCGCGCTTGCTTGAGTCCGGTGTCCGGATAGATTCCAAGCGCGAGCAGGCGTTCCTTGCCCGCAAATCGGTACTTGAGCCGCCACCACTTGCCACCGCTCGGGGCAATCAGCAGATACAACCCGCCGGAGTCGAAGAGTTTGCGCGGTTTGATTTTCGGCTTGGCCTGACGAATAGCGGTATCGGAAAGCATCGAAAAGTTACCCCAACAGCTTTTGGGAGTTACCCCTAAAATTACCCCCGTTTGGGGGTAACTGTCAATGGACGTGGTTGGACGGTACTGGAGACGCAAGGCAGCAAAGAGCCCAATTTCTTTGGCTCTTTGTCCTGCTTTGGACGTGGCTGGAGTCTGATTTGGTGGAGGCGGGGGGAATTGAACCCCCGTCCGAAGGCCTTCCGGCGATAGCCACTACACGCTTAGTCTGCGAATTCTAGCTCGCGCCCGGAACGCCCACAGACGGGCTTTCCTGACGCCAGCCGGCTGAAGTTTCGGTAAACCGCCCAGCCGGTGAACTGCGGGTCCCTAGCCCACTAAATGACGCCCCGACCCGCTGCCATGGGCGAGCAGCGGCGGGACGCTAGCGGCCCTTAGGCCGCCAGAGCGTAACCGTTATTGTCTGCGGGTAAATTTCGCAGTCTGCCAGTTTTACGGGTCGACAGCACCCGGCGTGCGACCATGGCCATGTTGTCTTCGTCGAATCCAGTTCGCCCCCACGATTGTGGGTCTTCCATACGAGGCCAGTGAATCGAAACGGTTACTACCTCCAATCTAAGGCCCG
>Ga0210383_10000180_pt1 | contig 62930 bp, 61 predicted proteins | sample IncBWC14OmetaG_FD_160072 | JGI IMG/M metagenome (GOLD analysis project Ga0210383, IMG submission 160072) | Forest soil microbial communities from Barre Woods Harvard Forest LTER site, Petersham, Massachusetts, United States - Inc-BW-C-14-O ...
GCACCTGCGTCCACATTTGATGTATCTTATTTCTCGGGTGCATCCTCCGCACCCAAACCGCTGCGCCAGCGGCAATCCCCACGACACGGGGACGTCCGGAGGCAACGCCGGGAAATCAGCCGCGTCGCTCATCCGGAATTTCACCCTACACGAAAGTGCCGTTTTCTTTTGCTGAGGGTCCATCCCGGCGGAAGCCAGTGCGTTTCCGCCCGGGACACAGGAGGATTCAATGAAACGTTTGATCACTCTTTGCGCCGTCGTCTCACTCGCTCTATGGCTGAGTCCGGCGGTTCACGCCCAGGCTAACCAGGTAATTCCGGGCACACAGGTGCGCCTTACGCTGGTCAATGGACTCAGCACCAGCGTCGCCCATAATGGCGATCCCTTCACGGCGATCGTCGCGGAACCCGTTTTCCTGGGCAACCAGCTGATCCTGCCTGCTGGAGCCAAGGTTCACGGCACAATCACGGCCGTCGATCGCCCCAAACTGTTCTCGATGTTTCGGGGCGGGGCCTCGATGAATCTGGCATTTAATTCCATTGAAGTGGAAAGCCGCATCTTCCCGGCGAAGCTGAGCATTCTCTCCATCTACAGCGGCGCGACAGAAGCGACCAAGCAGCGGAAGGACCTAAAGACCGTCGAGGGCGAAGATATCCAGGAAAACCGCGGTATCAAAGGCGATGTTGAGGACGTAGCCATCGGAACGGCGGGTGGTTCAACCGTCGGACTGATCTTCAGCCACGTTTTGCGCGGTACGGTATTTGGGCTGGTCGGCGGCACCGCCTATGTGGTCGCGAAAAAGGGTAAGGACGTTGATCTTCCGGCGCAGACAGGAATTCTGGTGCGCATGGATTCAACATTGGCGCTTCCCGCAACGCTGCTACACAACGCGTCGTACACGTCCGGCGGCAACTAAGCCGCAGCGTGCCCGCACGCATTCACCAATGCTGATTTCTCTGGCATGATCCACACGCCGGATACATGAGACGCCGTTCACGCCCCAGCCCGAGCGGTGGCTTGCTGATCTGCATTCTTTGGGAAGCGGTAGAGGTTCGTTCGGCCGGTGCCGAGCATGCTCGCGGCGCGTAGGCGGTTGCCCTGGCAGGTCTCGAGCACTCGCTGGATGTGTATGCTTCACATTTCGCTCAGCGGCGAGGGCCACCAATCCCTGTTCAGCGTTACCGTGGCGTTCTGCAGCTTCCCTAGCTGCTTGGCCTAATCGTCGAGCGTCTTCGTCAGCCGTGGTTCGCCCAGAAGCATACAGAGACAGTCGGTAGCGCCGTGCTGGATGGCCCCAATCGCGGAAACCACGGAATGGGCCGCTGTCCCTTCCGGTCTGCTTGCAGTCGGCGAACATGACTCGGCAGCGCCCGATATAAGCTCTCCTGAATGCGTCTGGCGAGCTAACGGTGCCGAGCGCCGGGGAATCCGGCGCGAGAAAGACAGTCGCTCGTGAGCGCCATCTGGGCCCGGTCGGCATCGACCACGCAGATCGTCTGATTCCCTCTTGCCGCTAAGATACCCAAGGATTGGACGGCAAGATTCATTTCATCTGAATCGGTAGGGCCTGGGCCAGAGTGCCAGCGGTGGCATGACACGCGAAAGTTTGCTGCCAACCCGCCGAGACGACGGAACAGAAATTCATAAGGCTTCTGGATTGAGACCGTGGGTTGGAGAGCGGCGGTCCCGACAGGACTCGCGCAAGAAATCGTCCTTCGAAATCTACCTCTAGGAAAACGCGCATCGCGTCCCGGACTGGAACCCCAGTTTCAAACTGGGCCAGATTCGAAGTTTATTTTGGCGTTCTAAAAACAACGAAACGGGACTCGTGGCCAAGTCAGCCCCAGTGCGAGCCCGGATACAGAAGATCGAGCGCCAGACCAAAAATGGCCCCGAAGATCCGGTCATAAAGGACCCATGCAAGTACGATTCCAATCATTCCGAAATTTTGACGGTTCGTCCAATCGAGGAATCGCAGCGCAGCGCCTTGACTCATTAGCAGCGTGACGCCGGTGTGGCCATCGAGCGGCGGGACGGGCAAAAGATTGAATGTCCCGAGGAGCACATTCAGAACAAAGAGAATGCTCAAGAAAGTCGCGGCAAACTCCGCCGCTCCCGGACCCGTGGCTTCCGTGATGTGAGTGAACCCTACCGATTGCGGCATTCGCAAGTATCCGAGTGCCATGCCTCCGCGAATTCCGAGAGCGGCGACGAGTGCCAGCGTGAAATTTGCCGCAGGCCCAGCGAGCGCCATCCAAGCAGCGCGGCGGGGATACTGGCGCTGCCAAGCAGGATCGTACGGCGCGCTCGCCCAGCCGAACATCCAGTGCGGAGGGAGAATGTAGGTCGCGATCGGCACCAAAACCATCCCAAACGGGGCGCGGCGAATGTGCGGCAATGGGTTCAAGCTCGCTTGTCCGCCGTGAAACGCAGTGGGATCGCCGCCAAGATGCGCCGCGAGGGAATGGGCTCCTTCGTGGCACGTCGTAGAGAAAAGAAAGACGATGTACCAGATAATTCCGAGGGCTACGAAATCGGGAGCCATAGTGACCGCAAGACTAGAACGGCGGCGCGCAATCTGCAAGCGCGATCAGGCGAGACTCAGCGCGAGATGCAGTGAATTTCCGACGCGGCCACCTTCTTTCGCGGTGCAGATCGGTATGCTAGACTTCGCGAAGCGGTCGCATCGCAGGAACAAATTGCGATGCAGACCGGCGATCGGTGGAACTTCGGGCTCTGTGCAACGATTCCCCGCGAACCCCGCCAGGCCCGGAAGGGAGCAACGGTAGTGGGTCAGCTTCGTGTGCCGCGGATCACCCGAAGTTCCTCTAATCGCTGCCCGGCCGCGAGATCGAGGGGGCCGAAAACGGGATCGAATGAGCTACAAAGTCATCGCGCGAAAATATCGCCCGCAAACATTCGCTGAGATCGTCGGGCAGCAGCACGTTACCCGGACGCTCGCGAATGCGATCGAGTCAAATCGCGTCGCGCACGCCTATATTTTCTCCGGCGTGCGTGGAGTCGGTAAGACAACAGCCGCGCGCATCCTTGCCAAGGCTCTGAACTGCGCGAACGGCCCCACGGCTCAGCCGGACGGCACGTGCGACTCGTGCCGCGAGATTTCCGCCGGCACGTCGCTCGATGTTCTCGAAATCGACGCGGCGTCGAACCGTGGCATCGATCAGATCCGCGAGCTGCGTGAAATGGTGCGGTATGCGCCCGCATCGAGCCGCTACAAGGTTGTGATACTCGATGAAGCCCATCAGCTCACCGACGAGGCTTCGAACGCGCTGCTGAAAACCCTCGAGGAGCCGCCCGAGCGCGTCGTATTTATTCTGGCCACCACTCGCGCCGAAGATTTGGTCGAGACCATCAAATCGCGTGCTCAGCTTTTTCAATTCCGCTCGCTCACTTTTCAGGAAATCTCCGGCCAAATCGAAATGATCGTGAAGACCGAAAATCTCAAGATCGACTCCGGCGCCGTGGCCGTGCTCGCACGCGCGGCGGAGGGCAGCTTGCGCGACGGGCTTTCGTTGCTCGAGCAGGCGATGGCATATGCCGGAGACTCCATCTCGGACGCGCAGGTTCGCGAGCTTCTTGGCGTCGTCGCTGAAAGCGTGCTCGACGATCTGGTTGGAGCGATTGCGGATCAATCTTCCGAGCGCGCATTCGGGCTCGTCCACAGACTGACCGCCGACGGTCAAAATCTGCAGCATTTCTGCCGCGAGGCCATTCGCCACTTCCGCAACTTATTGGTGGCCCGCGTGTGCGGGGCCGAATCGGAACTCGTCGCCGCGCCGAAGGGCGAGCGACCGCGCCTGGCCGAGCATGCCGCGAAGTTCACCGAGGAGGATCTCACGCGCTTTTTCAACATCCTGCTCGAAACGGATGACGACTTGCGACGCAAGCCGGATGCTCGCTTGCACCTGGAATTGGGACTGTTGCGCCTCGTGAACGCGCAGCGGCTCGCCCCGCTCGAAGAGATTATCGGAGAGTTGCGCGCCGGCCAGAGTTCCGCCAGGTCATCGCCAGCGCCGCCGAGTGCCCCGCCCCGAACGACCGCTCCCGCACAAGCCGTATCCGTTTCGTCGTCCAGCGCGGCGGCCGTGCGGATGGTTCCGGCACCGGAAACGAAACTTTCCGTTTCGCCGGCTGCGGCTCTGGAGCGGCCGTCATCAAATGTTCCCGTTCCAGCATCGGCTCCCCGCATCGTGGCACGCGCCGCCGAAGATGGCACAATTGGTTTGGGTGCGGCGCAATTGGATGCAGTGAAAGTCGTGCTGCAAAGCTCTAGATTGTTGTCGTCCTTTCTCGAACACGCCACTCGCTGCGAGATTGAGGCCGGTGAATTTCGGCTTTTTTTTCACACCGAGAATCGCACGCTGACGGAAATGTTGCCGCGTGAAGCGATGGAGCGATTGCGCACAGCGGTGCAGGAAGTCGTGGGTCAGCCTTTGCGCGTCTGTGTTAAACTCGATTCCGGGCGAGCAGGAATGGTACGTACTTCGGAATTGCGCGCTCGGTTTGAAGAAGATCCGATCGTTAGGGCGATGCTGGAAAAATTCGGCGGCCAGATTTCAAGAGTGAAGCGCCCGGGCGAGGAATAACCCATGGAAGTAAAAGCTCTGCAGCAGATGCTCTCGCAGTTCCGGCAAGTGCAGGAGACGCTCGAGAAGCGCATTGACGGGCTGAGCGTCGAAGCATCGGCCGGAGGCGGCATGGTGTCCGTGAGGATGAACGGACAAAAGCAGCTGACGGAAGTGCGCATCGAGCAGGAAGTCTTCAAAGCCAAAGATCAGGAGATGTTGCAGGAATTGATTCTCGCGGCTGTGAACGAAGCTACTCGGCGTGTGGATGATGAGTTGTCCAAGCAGATGAAGGACCTCACGGGTTCCGCGCCCGGCATCATGGGTCTGAAAATCCCCGGCCTGTTCTAGTCTCGATTTCTGAGCCATACTGCAATGCCGTGCCCCCCGTTTCAATTCCCTTGTCGTACTGCCCGACAGTGTGACGCGAATCCCTGAAACATTTGCCGAAAAAAAAGAGGCGCAGCTTTCGCCACGCCCCTCTCCGATCAGGTTTTGGCAACGCTTACCGCGGCGGTGGTCCCATCACGAAGCCGGCTTGGTGGTGGAACAAGCCAATCAGCACCGTGCCGGTGAGGACGTGGCCGTCCATTGCCTTTTGTACGTCGTCGCGGCTCGCGCCCTTTTGCAGATCGAGCTTCGTATCGAGCGCGAATAGCTCAAACGTGTAGTGGTGCACCGGTCCCGGAGGCGCGCAGGGGCCGAAGAACATCGGTTGACCGGTCACATTAGCGGCCTGAACCCCAGCCGTCGAATCCGCCTTAACTCCTTCGGGAAGTGACGTGGCATCGCCCGGGATATTAAAAATCATCCAGTGCGTGATGTCGTCGAACGACTTGCGTGCGTGCGCATCGGGATCATGGAGCAACAGCACAAAGCTCTGCGTGGCCGTCGGCGCGTTGACCCACGCGAGCGGCGGCGAGGTCATATTCGCAGGCTGCGTCATCGCTTTTCCGTCCGGTGAACAGGTATATTTATCCGGGATCGTGCCTCCGTCGGTAATCGCCGTGCTTGTAAGTTGAAGCGGTGGTCCCATCGCAGGACGTCCACCACCACCGCCGCCACCCGGAGGCGGGCCCTGTTGCGCCAGCGCCGGAGCTGCGCCGGCTACTAGCAAGAGTGTCAAGATAGCGAGCGGTCGAATGTTTCTCATTTGCATTCCGTCTTTCCTCCCTATATCCGCTGCTGGAATCTCTCCAGAGTCGGTTCCCCACAAACCCACCACGAAGCGCATGGATTGTAACTCCCGCAGAGTCGCGCACGCAATGAATCATCCTATTCTTGAGCGGCGCATCTGAGACCTGCGTTTCACTTCTGGCGAAAACCGACGCGACTCTGCGATAATAGGCTCGCATGCCTGATTTTGCTCCTTCCGTCACGAGATTGATTGACGAGCTGAAGCGCTTGCCCGGCATCGGGCAGAAAACAGCGCAGCGACTTGCTTTCTACCTGCTGCGAGTGGACAAGGGCCACGCGCTCGCGCTTTCCGACGCTATCCGCGAAGCCAAGGAAAAAGTCCGCGAATGCTCGATCTGCAATAACATCACCGATAGCGATCCCTGTATTTTTTGTGCCAGTTCCACGCGTAGCAAGAACATGATCTGCGTGGTTGAAGAAGCCACGAATATCCAGGCGGTCGAGAAAACGCGGCAGTTCAACGGGCTCTATCACGTGCTCGGCGGTGCGCTTTCGCCGTTGCAGGGTATCGGGCCGGATCAACTAAAGATCAGGAGCCTCATCGAGCGGCTCAAGGGCGGCATGGTCGAGGAAATCATCGTCGCCACGAATCCCAGCGCGGAAGGCGAGGCAACTTCGGTGTATCTCTCGAAGCTGATCAGGCCGCTGGGCGTCCGCGTCACGCGCATCGCCATGGGAATTCCGGTAGGTTCGGATCTCGAGTATGCCGACGAAGTTACGATGATGAAGGCCATGGAAGGCCGCCGGGACGTCTAGATCTCTCTGCCTTGCTTCCCCGCCTCGACAGGCGTATACCAAAGTCATTGAACCGAGGAGGAGCGTGATGCCCTCATTCGACCGCTACATGGCGCAATACGACCACGAACACACCAACGCCTGGAACAAGATCCTGCACGGCATCGGAATTCCCCTAATCATTGCGGGAATCGTTCTAGCGGTTCTAACTTTCTGGCGGATGGGTCTGGTGCTCTTCGTTGGGGGATGGATTCTGTTGTTTGCCGGCCACCGAATCGAGGGCAACAAACCCGCGTTTTTTCAGGGCTTGATCTACTTCCTCGTTGGCCCAATCTGGATCGCCAGGGAACTGAAGGACGCGCTAATGGGATCATCGCGACGTTCCACCACGACGCCCTAACCCGGCTGGCTCGGAGGCACTAGGACTCTGAAGTTACCCTTTCGCACCACCTCGCCAGCGCATCCTGCCCGACTCAAACGCGGATGCTACGCTTAATTCCTACCCTTGGGAGGCCCAGGTGGTCGAGTCGTTACCAGTGGATGATACCAGCACACAGAAGCGCCGAAGTACGCGCATTGTGCAGGCCGTGCCGATCACGGTAGCCGGTGTGGACGCTCTCGGCCAGCCGTTCAAGGAACGCACCACGACCGTGATGGTCAACTGTCACGGGTGCAAGTACCAGTCGAAGCACTACGTTCCCAAGAATTCGACGATCAAACTCGAAATTCCCCATCCGGACCCTTCGCTCCCGGCACGTTCTGCTCTGGGACGCGTCGTCTGGGTTCAACGCCCGCGCGCCGTCCGCGAGCTCTTTCAGATTGGCCTGGAGTTCGAAGTTGCTGGAAACATTTGGGGAATCGCGTTCCCACCAGAAGATTGGTTTGCCTATCCAGGTGACGAGGCTCTCACTGCTGCCGGGCCCGCCGAATTCGCCGGCGTGCCTGAGACAAGGCCCTCGACTGAGCCCGTGATGGACTCACCGAAAACGGTCGCAGAGCCCGCCGCACCAGCACCTAGCGCGCCCTCGCCGGCCGCAACGCCCTCCGCCGAGAGCCGCCTGCACGTGATGCCCGGCCCCGCGTCGTCCGCCGCACCGCCGCCCGCGTCAGCGTCCACAACTTCGCAGGACGCGCAGCTCGCAACCGCGCGACAGATGGCAAAGATGGTCGAGGACGCGAAAGAGACTCTCGACAAGACTCTGAAGAGGGGCGCCCAGTCCGCGATTAATGATGAAATGACGATCGTGCGCCAGCAGCTCGATGTCCAGCTACACGAAGCCGTCGAGCGAGCCATCAAGGTCTCGATGGAACGCGTTTCTGAGTCAGCCGTCAAAAAGGTTGTCCAGCAGGCGGCGGATCGCACCGCTGCGATCGTCGAGGAAGCTCGCAAAGCGAGCGATACGAATGCCGAGAATTTGGACGCCAAAGTGCGTCAGGCAGTCGAGCAGGCGGTGAGCAATGTGGCGGACCAGGCCGCGCAGCAAGCCGCGGAACATGCGGCCGCGCACAACCTGAAACACGCCGTCGAAGAAGCCGTCGAGCGCGTGATTTCACAGCGCGAAGCATCCATGCCATCGCTCGGAATTCTTTCGTCGCCCGAAACGGCGGAGCAACACCTGAATCAATGGAAAAAAGATCTCGAAGAAACAGCGCAGAGCGTTCGCACCCGAACAATTGACGAGACGCAAGCTGACGCAGTCGCGGCAAAGCAGCGCTGGAACGACGAATTTGAAGCTGCGGTAACAGGCGCATCGCAAAACATCGGCCAGAAGATCGGCGATGCAACGCAGGCGGCGCTGGCACAGGTCGAGCGGGATATTGCCGAGCGTCAATCGGGAGTTCGCGCGTCGCTAGAGGAGGCTATCGCCGGCGCGCAGGCGACCATCCAATCGTTAGGTTCAGGACTCGAGCAGGAACGCGCGCGCACGGAAACCGCCAAGACGCGACTCGCGGAAGCCGCGCGGTTCACGATAGACGAGACACGTCGTAACTTGGAAGACATCGCCGCTGCCCAGCATCAGGAAGCCGTACGTCGCGCCGATCAGGCCATCGCCGAGCGGGCCCAGCAAATCGAACCGGTGCTCCGGAATTCCGCGCAGCAAGTGTTCGAGCGCTTGTCCGGCGAGCTCGATCAGAAGCTGGCGCCAAAGATTGAGGAAGCGCAGAAAGCCACCTCAAGGCTCACGGAGGCGGGCGAGCAGGCCTCGCGGCTGCAAGGCACGATCCGCGAGCAGGTCCAGCAGGCATCGGACCAGGCCGCGCAAATAGAAGCAATGGTCCGCGAGCACGCGCGGAAGACTGCCGAGCAGGCTTCTCAGATTCAGACGGCCACGCGCGAGCAGCTTCAGCGCGAATCCCAACAGGCCGTGCAGGAATCACTGGCACAGCTCCGTCAGGAGTCCGCGAAAATCCCGGATGAGTTTGAGAAGACCGTTCGCGCGACGCTTTCCAAAGTCGAAGAGGAGTTCGAGCAGAAGAGCGTCGGCGCGCAGCACGAGACCTACGAGGCGCTTTCCAAGGCGGCCGACTGGTACCAAAAGAAAGCGCAGACCACGATGCAATCCACGCTCGAGAAAGCTGTCGAGCAATCCACCTCGGCGCTGCGCGGGCGTGCGGCGGAGATTTCGAGCCTCGTGGCGTCCGAACTCGATCACTATCGGCGTTCCTACGTCGAGCACAGCCAGGCGGAAATCGAAGAGGCTGCAAAGGATATCGTGGATCGCGAGCGGGCCAAGCTCGGCGAGAACGCCGAAATCGCGCACGCCGGCTTCACGGACCGCGTCGCGCGCGTGACGGGCGAGTCGCTTCGCCGGTTCGAAGAATCCTCGCGCCAGGCGCTCGAGAAAGCGCGCTCGGACATGGAGTTCAACCGCGAAGGTTCGCTCACGGCGTTTCAAAAGAACATCGAGGAAAAGATGTTGCAGAGCGTCGAACTGGCGCAGGTCCACCTGCAATCGCAGGTCGGCCCGATGATCGAAGCCCTCGAAGCAAGCCGTCAGAAACAAAACCAGGAGTGGATGGAGCAGCTCAAGAAATCCACGAACGAGTCAATCGAGCAGTACAAAGCTCGCCTCGAAAATGCCTCTAACTCCTGGCTGCTCGCGTCTGCCACCACCTTGGGTCAGCATTCTCAGACGGTTCTCGACACGCTCGCCAAAGCCGCTGAAAAGCGCATGCGGGAGAGCATCGCCGGGGTATTGTCCGGCATGGGCGATACCCTGAAGGACCGCCTGATGGGAATCTCCGAGAATATCAGCGCCGAAGATAACGACGACGACGAAGCGCCCCTCGCGAAGAAGTAATTCCTTTAGAGCCGGTCGAGCTAACTTTAGTTCGTGGAGCTCGCCTTCTGATTCTTTATCTGAAGTTCATTCACCACTTGTTGAACATTCGGGACGGAAGAAGCCACGTTTTGTGCCCGCGCGCGCCTATTTTCTGAATTGACGTCCCCCGTCAGCGTGACCACGCCGTTTTTTACATCATACTTGACCTGCTTCTGCATCCTATTTTGAATGAGAGCCGCGTCGAGATTTTTCTCGATCCCCTTGTCGAGGTCGGAGTTCGCTGCTTTGGCGGCGCTCGAATCTTCGGCGGGGATCACGGCAATCTGATCCGATACCACCTGTGAGCCGGCAATAGACTGCGCGATCGATTCAGCCTGCGCCTTATCGCTATCGAACGTGACATGGCCGCCGAGTGTGACCACTCCCTTGTCGCGGTCATCGCTTACGGTAATGTCCTTGTAACCGGAGTGATCGAGTGACCGCCGGACGCTGTCGGAAACGTCGGGTGACTTTGTCGTCGTGGAGCATCCGGCGAATACGCCAATGGCGAAGAGCAGCAGCGTGGTAAGAACAGTTCCAAGTATTTTCATGTGTTCCTCATTGCTCCGTTGTCTATAAGGCTTGTGACAATCGAAAATTTAGTGCGCGCGTCCTTTGCACTCGGGATTCCCGCACCGGCAGTCAATGTCAGGTGCCTTCTCCACCGCTTCGCACGCCTCGCCGCAGTACTTCCATTGTTGACTTTGCAACTGCACATAGGTTGTGCGCAGTACTCGCGTTTGGACGACATTTGAATTTCCTTTGGCACGTGGATCCCGCAGCGGCCGAACCAAGTCTTAGCGTCGGCGTTTCGAACGCGACTTCCTGGCCGAGACTGTTCTTGCTGACTTCGCCACGCGGCTCTTCAGTGGTTTCCGTCCCCGCCTCGTGGTTTTCGTCGTCCTGTTGATCGTCGCTGCAATCGTGCCTAGTGTTGAGCCGATGGTGCGGGCGACGCGCACGAGCGCGTCATTTTCTGTGCTACCGGTCTGTGCATGCGACTTGGTGGTCATTTCCGCCTCTTTTCCTCGCGAGTGTGATGTCGTTCGTGTAACCGTTGATCTTTTGTCTACGCGTTCTTCGCATTTACGTAAGCACGCTCGCCAACAGTTGCGGCGTCCGTCACACGCTCTGTGGCATCTCTTACGGCCTGCCTCGCGCTCTTCCTTAGCTTTCTGCCGGTCGTTACCACGTCATCGATCGCGTCCATTGTGCCGTCCGCCAGATACTCACGGGTTTCCTGGCCGGACTTTGGCGCAAACAAGATGCCCAGAGCGGCACCGATTCCCAGACCAAGAGCAAAGCCAACGAATGTGTGCGGCAATTTAACGTCCCTCATGGCGTCCCTCCACTTTGAATACCCTTCTCAGTCATTTGCGCGTTTCTTGTTTCTTAATCCGAATTCCACAAGCACAGTAGACCGCAGACCATTCAGGGACCATACCCAGAAGCACCCAGATTGGCGGGAAGAGTCTGGCAGACGCCCGTTTACGCGCTTGCCGGTCCCGGCCCCGATTTCGAAATTCGCGGGTCGCCCCGGTATAATGGCCGTCATGGCGAATCATTCCTATGTCAATGTGTGGTCCAAAGATTTTTCCGAGGAATTCATCATGGCGCGCTTGGGCGCGTTCCTCGAGACAGTTCCCTTTTCGGCCACCAAACCGGGTTTCACGCATCTAGCAATCCGCGCTGTGGACGCGACCGAGTCTCCGATTCTGGAGCAGGATTTGCGCGCCGTGCCGCACGATGCCGCCGGGATTATCGAAATCGCGAGGGATCAGGTTCACAGCGATTGCTCGTACGAGGTTGACTGCCATTGGGATCTCGCGGTATTTGACGCGGTCAACGGGAAATCGAACATCGAGCCGCAGCCGCTCGAAATCCTTTGCCGCGGCGAGGACTACGACGGCGGCTTCTGGCGCGAAAGCGGCCATTTCGAAGTGAATCTCGGCTTCGAGCATCTTTTCACCGGACACGCCGGCTTACTCGGCATCCGTCCTGGTCCGAAGATGCCCGCGCAAAGCCCGGAAGAGGCGCGCTTCCTGGAAGCGTTGCATTGGCCCGAAAACCTCGAGAAATATCATGAAAAGACACGCGAAAATATACGCAAACTGCTGGATTGGGTACGCCGGATCGAGGGTTCTCTGCCGATAGAAAAAGTCCGGCTGTGGTCAGAAGGCGAAGAGAATTTCGAGGCCCGTCTCGACGAAATTGTGGCTGCTCGCTGACCGCAACGAGATTCGTAACAGCCCTTCCGCGAATGGAATCAAAACGCTAGAATCTACGTTATACAATCTAGACTCGAACAGGCCAGAAGGTGCCACAGGGAATGCAAGCTGACCGCAGATGCCCGGCCGCGAGAGTAGCCAATCGCGGGCCTGCTGCGTCCAATACTCGCAGATGAGCGCCATCGCACAGCCCGTCTCCACAACCGCCGCGCGGCCCGCACGTAAGCCCTCCGGATGGTCTCAGCTAAGACTGCTGTTGCCGTACGTATTTCGCTACAAGCGAATGGGCCTTGTCGGAATGATTGCGCTTGCGCTTACCGGCCTGGTCGGTTCGCTGCCGCAGTTGATCATTGGGGCGGTCACGGACCTACTGCATGCCGCGCCGCAGCCGCTTTCGACGCTTACAGGAACCGCCCGCGCAATCCTTCATCCGCTGTTTGCGTTCTACGCACCACTGAGCCGCCACGCGCTGGGTCTCTATTGCATCATTCTCGTCGTGGTCATGTTGATAAAAGGCTTTTTCTCGTTCTGGTCGCGCTGGATATTAATCGGGATGTCGCGTGAAATTGAATATGACCTGCGAAACGATCTGCTCGACCGCCTGCTGGCCATGGATCCCGAGTTCTATTCGAAAAATCGCACCGGCGACTTGATGTCGCGCGTGACCAACGATCTGAACGCCGTCCGCATGGTTCTCGGACCTGGCATCATGTACACCGCGAACACCGTTGCGACGATGGTGATGGCCATCTACTTCATGATCAAGCTCTCGCCCGTGTTGACGATGTGGGTCCTGATCCCCGTGCCGTTCGTGGCCTTTGCGGTGCGCTATTTCGGCCAGATCATTCACCGCCTGTCGGAACAGATTCAGGCGGCCCTGGGTGTGCTATCTACTCGCGCACAGGAAAATCTCACGGGTGTTCGCGTGATCCGGGCTTACGCCCAGGAAAAACCGCAAATCGCATCGTTCGATGAAGCCAATCGCGACTACGTAGATCACAATATCAAGCTTATCGGCTCCTGGAGCCTCTTCTTCCCTGCCTTGGCGGGCCTGATCGGCGTGACGGTCGTAATTCTGCTTGGCATGGGCGGCGCTCAAGTCATCAATCAGAGGGTATCTCTCGGGACGTTTTTGGCGTTCTACACGTTCTTGGGCCAGCTCGTCTTCCCGATGATCGCGATCGGCTTCGTCACGAACATCTTCCAGCGCGGCGCAGCTTCGATGGGCCGGTTGAACTACATCTTGAAGGCTCAGCCCAATATCCGGAATTCAGCCGCTTTCGATGAAGCCTCGCAAGCGGCACGACCTCACGGAAATGGGCGGGCGCGTAATCCCTCGAACGAACGGGCGATGGAGGGCCCTTCGACCATTCGTGGCGAAATTGAATTCCGTCATTTGAACTTCACCTATCCGACCGCCGGAACCTCGGGCCCCGAGGTGCTGCACGACATCAACCTGAAAATTCCCGCCGGCTCGACGCTAGCCGTGGTCGGTCCAACCGGCAGCGGAAAATCGACTCTAGCGGCTCTTGTCGCGCGCTTGTGGGAGGCTCCGGAGGGCACACTGTTGATTGACGGCATCTCGGTCCGCGACTATTCGCTCGAGGCTCTGCGCCGCTCCATCGGCTTTGTGCCGCAGGACACTTTTCTATTCAGTGAAACAATTCGCGAAAACATTGGCTTCGGTGTGGATTTGCTGGACGAGGAGCAAATCCTCGAAGCTGCTGAAATCGCGACCATCTCCGGCGAAATTTTGAGCTTTCCGAAACGTTACGACACCATGGTCGGCGAACGCGGCATTACCCTTTCCGGAGGGCAGAAGCAGCGAACCTCGCTCGCGCGCGCCATTTTGCGCCAGCCGAAAATCCTGGTGCTGGACGACTCACTTTCGAGCGTAGACACCGATACCGAGGAGAAAATTCTTCGCCAGTTGGGCGCCGTGATGAGTCAGCGGACAACTATCCTCGTGGCCCATCGTATCTCCACTGTGAAAAACGCCGACCAGATCGTCGTCCTCCGCGAAGGACGCGTCATTGAGCGCGGCACGCACGATCAGCTGCTCGAACTCGGCGGCTATTATGCCGATCTCTATCAGAAACAGTTGCTCGAAGAAGAATTGGAACGGGAATGAGCGATTTCCGCGAAGAAGAGAAACTCGGAAAACTCTACGACACGCAGATCACGCGGCGCCTGATGAAGTATCTCTGGCCATATCGCTGGCTCGTCGTGCTCGCCGTCTCGATGACCCTCGGCGTTGCAGCGATGGGTATCGTTGGCCCCTACCTCTTCGGACACGTCGCCGTGGACGGATTCATCGTACCCGCGACCATCCATTCGATTTCGGTGCACACGGCACTGGTTGGAATATCTTGGGTTGTGGTGGCGTATCTTGGATCCCTGCTCGCAAACTTCGGCCTGCAATACGCCCAGGTGCGCATTATGCAATCGGTCGGACAGAAAACGATGTACGACCTGCGTAAAGAAATTTTCGAGCACCTTCAGCGCCTGCCGATCAGTTTCTTCGACCGCAGCCCCGTTGGCAGGCTGGTCACCCGCGCCACGACCGACGTCGATGCGCTGAACGACCTTTTCGCATCGGGCGTGGTCGCGATGCTGAATGACTTCGTACAGCTGTTCGGTTTGGCGATATTCCTATTGTTCTGGCGGCCGGTTCTGGGGCTTGCTACCCTCTCGCCTTTGCCGTTTATGATCGTGCTCACCTATTTCTTTCGCAACCGCGTGAGAGAGGCAAACCGCGGAATCCGTACCGCGATCGCGCGAATCAATGGCTTCCTTCAGGAACACATCAGCGGCATGGCAATCGTGCAGCTCTTCAATCGCGAACGAAAAGCGCGCGGGCAATTTGCGGAACTGAATCGCATCCACATGGAAGCGTACAAGGACGCGATCGACGCTTTTTCGTTTTTCTTCCCCGGCGTTGAATTTCTCAGCATGGGAGGCATCGCGGTCCTCTTCTGGGTAGGAGGCGTACGTACGATCGCCGGCAGGATCGAAGTCGGCGTGCTCATCACCTTCATGCTGTACGCCCAGAGCTTTTTCCGTCCGATTCAGGACCTCAGCGAAAAATTCAACATTCTGCAAGCCGCGATGGCCGCTTCGGAACGCATTTTTGGCCTTCTAGACGAGCCGATCCCGGCTCCCGATCCCAAGGCGCACGCGCTCTCTGCTCCGCGCGGCGCGGTCGAATTCCGCAACGTCTGGTTCGCGTATCACGGTGGCGCGACGCCCAAAGAAGAAGACTGGGTATTGCGCGACGTCTCCTTCCGCGTCGAGCCGGGTCAGACTCTCGCCATCGTGGGTCATACCGGCGCGGGCAAGACCACGATTATTCAACTTCTTCTGCGCTTCTACGATATCCAGCGCGGCCAGATCCTACTCGACGGTATGGATATCAGCGAGATTGTTCTGGAGGATCTGCGCTCTCTGTTCGGTATCGTCTTGCAGGACCCGTTCCTTTTTACGGGCACGCTGGAATCCAACGTCAAGCTCGGAACCGAAACGATTGATCGCGCGGTAATCGAGCGCGCACTGAGGGAAGTCGGACTCGGGCCATTTGTTTCTTCGCTTCCTCAGGGAATCGATACCCCTGTCAACGAGCGCGGTGGAACTCTTTCCGTCGGCCAGCGCCAGCTTGTCAGCTTTGCACGCGCTCTCGCGCGCGACCCAAAGTTCCTGATTCTCGATGAGGCCACATCGAGCGTGGACACGAAGACGGAACTCCTGATCCGTGAAGCTCTCGATCGCTTGATCACCGGACGCACTTCGGTCGTCATCGCGCACCGGCTAAGCACCATCCAGCACGCCCATCGCATTCTGGTCTTCCACAAGGGCCGCTTGCGCGAGCAGGGTTCGCACCAGGAATTGCTGCTCGTCCGCGGGATCTACTATCGCCTCTACCAGCTCCAGTACAAGGAGCAGGAGTTGACGGTCCCCCTTTCCGAGGAAACGATGCCCGGGTTCCCACGGCCGCCGCAGCCATTGTCCGCCGACGACTAACGCGGTGTCGCTCGCATGACGCCACGTCAAATCCTAATCTCGGCCGGAGAAGCTTCCAGTGATATGTACGCAGCGCGCCTCGCTGTCGCCTTGCGCGAACGCGCCGGTGCGCATTTCTTCGGAATGGGCGGTCCGCGAATGGCTGACGCGGGCGTCGAATTGATTGCTGACTATCACGAGGTCGCCGTTGTCGGCATCGCGGAAGTCCTGCGCAAAATCCCATCCGTGGTCCGCGTCCAGCGCAGGCTCGCGCGCGAAGCCGTTCACAGGAACGCATCGCTCGCAATCCTCGTGGATTCTCCAGGTACGCACCTCGGCGTCGCTCGCCGTCTGAAAAAGCACGGAATTCCCGTCGGCTACTTCATTGGACCGCAGGTCTGGGCCTGGCGCTCAGGCCGGGTTCGAATCGTGAAGCGGCGCGTCAATCACATCGTCGTCATTTTTCCGTTCGAGGAAAAAATCTACCGTGACGCGGGCGTGCCCGTGGATTTCGTCGGCCATCCGCTGGCGGGCGTCGTAAAAGCCTCGATGACTCGCGCGGAATTCACGGCGCGCCACGGCCTTTCCGCGGACCGGCCCATCGTGGCGCTACTGCCCGGTAGCCGAGGCAGCGAAATCGATCGAAATTTTCCGGCCATGCTCGAAGCCTGCGAGCGCCTGACGCTCGCAATGAGCAAGGGCTCAGCTCCACAATTCGTACACGCGGCAGCCCCCGGGCTAGTCGATTCTCCCTCCGCTGTGGGAAGCGTGCTTGCAAATTTAGCGATCAAGAGAATCGAAGGCGAGACATACAACGCGCTCGCTGCGGCCGACTGCGCTGTCGTCGCCAGCGGCACCGCAACAGTCGAGGCAGCGCTCGTCGGAACCCCGATGGTCGTGGTCTACCGCGTCGCCCCGTTGACGGCGTTCATCCTCCGCCGCATGGTGCACACGCCCTTTTTCAGTATGGTGAATCTGGTTGCCGGGCGTCGAATCGTCCCGGAGTTAATTCAGGACGACTTCACCTCGGCCGCCGTTGCAGATGAAGTCCGTCGGCTACTGGAGTCTCCCACCGCTCGCGAGGAGATGAAGGAAGAACTGGCTGGCGTACGAACGAGCCTCGGATCCGGCGGTGCGATCGAGCGGGCTGCCGACGTCTTTGCCCGCATGCTCTAGGCCCGGGGTCGCGGGCAACTGCGCGCGAATATCTGGTATCTTAGCTAGAGGTAATGGTCCTTTTCAGGAGAGGTTCCTGTTTTGCTCAAAATCTTTCGGTTGCCCGCTGTCCTGCTGATACTGTCGCTTCTGGCCACAACATGTGCATTGGCACAGGCGCCGCATTCTTTCCCGTTCCGCGCGACAAATTATGACGTCGAAGTGATTCTCCACCCCGAGGATCAGACCATCCAGGGACAGGCCAACGTTGATTTTGTCGCCGAACAAGTCGCGAAAACGGTTCTGGTCGAGCTGCATCCCGATCTGCACGTAACCTCCGTCAAGATGGCCGGGCAGCCTGTGACCTTCGCCCGCGACAACAATGCCCCATTGCTGCTCACGGTGGCTCTTCCGAGTACCGCAACGCCAGGGAAACAGATCACTCTGACATTCGACTATTCCGGGCCGGTCTCGAGTGAGGAAGACAGTCCCACAAAAGGAATTCGTTTCGCATCGGTCGAAAAGACCGCTGCGTATCTGCTGTTGCCTGCCCGCTGGTTTCCGCTCACCAACTATCCATCGAACCGGTATACCGGCAAATTCAATCTGATCGTGCCGAGCTCGTTCGCCGTCACTGGAACCGGCAAGGCGGATCCGCCGACCACGCAACCCGGAATTGGTGGAGCGCCGAATCAGACATCGTATGTTTTCCACTGCGATCAGCCGGGTCCTGTCGGGTCATTTGTCGCTGGCAATCTGCAACTTTCGCCGGCGCCGACAGAAGGATATCAATTTTCGTTTTACACACCTCCCGCGCAAGCTTCCACGGTGGCGTCCTACGCAGGGTCGTTGGCGCAGATCATGAGCTATTTCTCTGAGACGTTTGGCCCGCTGAGTGCGCAGCAAGCCGGTGCTCCCAGCCTGACCGTCGCCCAATTACCGGACGGTTCCCTTGCCGGCTACTCTGCCCCGGGTTTGCTGCTGATCAGCGCGCGCCAGTGGACATCCAAAGCCAACGACCGGTTGCTTTCGCAGCTCGCAGCCGGCCAGTGGTGGGGTGACCGAGTCTTGCCTGCCACGGGCGCGGACGCCTGGATTACCGACGGGCTCTCGCGTTACGCGGAGGCCATGTACGCGGAGCAATCGGGCGGCGTCGCCCAGCTCAATAAGGCGCTCGAGGATTTTGCCGTGGGCGCCCTGATGTTCGAAGACGCGACTCCGATTTCCCAGGCCGACCGCATCGGGGCGTACTCCGATCCTTACCTTTCGATCGTAGCCGACAAAGGCGCGATGGTTTTCCACATGCTGCGCGCTCAATTGGGAGACGATGGCTTCACCGCTCTTCTGCGTGAATTCTACAAGCAGCACGTAGGCAAGACCGCCACGATTGAAAGCTTCGAGCGGATGACGGCCACCAAAGCGCCACCCGCGAAGGCGGGTGAACCGCCTCTCAATCTGGTTTCTTTCTTCTCGCAATGGCTGAATTCAACGGGCGTCCCGGAATTCACGCTTCAATACATCGTCTATCGCACGCCGAAGGGATTTCAGGTGGTCGGGACCGTCCACCAGGATCTCGACACATTTCGTATGCCTGTGGAGGTCAAGGTTGATACCGAGGGCAATCCGGAGTTCAAGAAAATTCTGGTTACCGGCACCACATCGCAATTTAAGTTGGAAACATTTGGCCGGCCTAAGCCCAACGGCATCTCCATTGACCCGAATAACAACCTGCTGAAATCAAGCCCGCGCCTGCGCGTTCACGCGACCATAGCGAGAGGCGAAGGCCTCGCAACGCTCGGGAAGTATTACGAAGCGATTCAGGAATATCAGCGCGCGCTTGACGTCCAGCCAACCAATTCTCTCGCGCACTTCCGCATGGGCGAGGCGATGTTCTATCAGAAGAATTATCAGGCGGCAGCCAACGCGTTCCGCGCGGCGCTAGGCGGCGATCTTGACCCGAAGTGGACGGAAGTGTGGGGCCACATCTACATGGGCAAGATTTACGACCTGCTGGGACAGCGCGAGCGTGCGGTCAACGAATACAATCTCGCACAGCATTCCAAGGACGACACTGCTGGCGCGCAGTCCGAGGCCGCACGATATATGCGTACCCCTTACAATCCCGACAGCACCGCGCCTCCAGCCACCGTCACGGCGAGCGGCAACCCGGCGCAGGTCCCTGCCGCGGCGGCAGCGGACTCCGCGTCGGATAAGCAGCCCACACTCAAGAAACGTACCGATAGCAACTAGCACCTCTCTTCCATACAACTTCACGGTTGGAGTCTGACAAATGGCGCCGAATTTTGTCGCAAATCACTACGACACTTTGCTCGCCGAGAACTACACATGGATGTTTGGCGCGAGCTTCGATCAAAAAAATCCGAGCAGCGAGCGTGGCTTGAGATCCTCGGTGCGTCGGCCATAGCGCGGGACCGGCCAACCTTGCGATCGATCTTGGCCGTGGCCCCGGTTTCCGATCGTTGGCTTGAGCGGATATCGGTTTTCATCCCGCGTTTGCGATTGACCCAAGCGCGAAGATGTTGACCGCACTCGAAGTGCGCGTCGCTGGCCGCGGCATGCAGACAACGCTCGCCGATCTTCGCGCCCATCTGCATCTTGTCCCACCGGAAAGCGCGAGTCTTGTTGCCCGGATAGGAGACACATCGACGCACGTTCCCGGAACGGCCGTCGTTAGCGAGCTTTTTGCGAATTCCTACCGAGCTGTCGGTACGGGCGGATGGATCGTGCTCACCTTTCGAGATCTCACTCCCGCCGCTGGAGGGCCGGAGCGCTTCATCCCCGTCCGCAGCGATACGGATCGAATGGGCCTGGCACAAGAGCCGCGATCATAAGCCTCGACAGCGGCCAAAGTGGGTTTGTGAAGAGATGACTGCGGCGAGTTTCCGCGTGAAGGGGAACGAGCAGGCAGGACGTCTCTGATCCGTCACTGCAGCGAACGCTAGGCCTTATCGTGGGGTTCCATTTCGGCGAACACCTTTTCGAAAGCGCCGAGCGCTTCGGCATCGAACAATACGAAACGGACTCTCTCGATCGAAGTCGGCCCCTCCAAATGCTTTGCCGTCTCGCGCAACATGATTTCGGCGCATTCGCGCATCGGAAACCCGCCGATTCCTGCGCCAACCGCTGGAAACGCGATGGACTTAAGTCCGTTCTGCGCGGCGATCCGAAGGGCATGCGCAATCGAGCTACGAAGCGATTGCGCGGACGTTCTCCCGCCAAGTTGCATGCTCGCCGCGTGAATCACGTGCCGGGCCTTCAGATTTCCGCCCGAAGTGATCGCCGCGCCGCCCACGGGAATTGTGCCGATTTCGTCGCACTCAGCTTGAATGCCGGGACCCCCCTTGCGGCGGATGGCGCCGGCGAGGCCGCCTCCGAGTTGTAGATCATTGTTGGCGGCGTTCACGATGGCGTCCATCTCCATTTCCGTGATGTCGCCCTGGCGGATTTCGATTCGCTCGCCAAATTTCATTCGAGAAGCAGTCTCCTGACAGCGAGCAAAATTGCGTCGCGCGTTCGATGCCTAGGCGGCGCCTACAGTCGGGCGATGCCCTCTTCGTCGAACCCGACCACAACCCGCCCTCCGGCGACGACTACGGGCCGGCGGATGAGGTTCGGTTCCTCGCTCATCATCCGAATGGCTTCTTTGCGCGACGGGGGATTCTCTCCCATGTCTTTTCGCCGGAAGAGCTCGTTGCGGCTGTTCAGAAACTTCTTATAGTCACGGTTGCCGATCAACTCCTCGAGTTCCGCTGAGCTCAATCGTTCTTTCGCGAGATCGCGAAAATAGAGCTGAAAACCCCGCTTCTCCATGAAGCTCCGCGCTTTGCGGCACGTCGTGCAATTCGGCTTGTGCAGAAACCTGGCTCTCTTCCTGCCTTTTCCGGGCCTCTTCGCGGCTTTACCCTTCGCACTGGCCATCTCGCCTCCTCAATATCGCGGCACGAGCGGATCGACATCCGTTGTCCAGCGGTCAATGCCGCCAGACATGGATTGCGCGCCTTCGATTCCCTGCGAGCGCACCCACGCAGCCGCATCCAGGCTGCGCATTCCGTGATGGCAGAAGAAAACGATCTCACGCGCCACTGCCAGGCGTTGCAGGTTCTCGGGAATATCACGCAGCGGGATTAGCACTGCGCCTTGTATCTGCGAGGTCTCATGTTCCCATTTCTCGCGCACGTCCACAAACAGGAACCTCTCGCCGCGCTCGAGGCGTGCGCTCACCTCGCCTGGAGTTACTTCGATATTCGCGAGCAGATCCTCGGTCATGGATGCTTCCTGTCCCTTTTTGCAGGCGAGTGACCCGGGTCTTAGTGCCCGCGGAAGTGTGGGGCACGTTTCTCGAAGAATGCCGTGAGCCCCTCAGCGCAATCCTCCGAAAGAAAACAATGAAGTTGCAGACGGTTTTCCTCATCAATTGCGTCTTCGAGTTCTTTATGCGCCTCACCGATCATGGTCCGCTTCACGTCGCGAAATGCCAGGGGCGGTCCCGCCGCCACACGCTGCGCCAGCTGTCGCGTTGCCTCTTCGAACGTTTCCTTGGAAAAGACGCTTGCCACGATTCCAATCCGTCGCGCTTCCTCCGCTGAAAGCCGCTCCGCCGTGTAGAACAATTCCGAGGCGCGTGACAGGCCCACCAGCCGTGGTAGAAAAAACGTGGCGCCGAAATCGGGATAGAGCCCCAGTTGCCCAAACGCCTGGGTAAAAATTGCTGGCTCCGACGCGATCCGAAGATCGCACGCCAGCGCCAAGCTCATTCCCCCGCCCGCCGCGGGGCCGTTGACCGCCGCGATAACCACCTTCGGCATCGAGGCGATCGCCAGACAGATTTCCTTGCCCGTCTCCAGCATGACCCCAAATTCATCAACGGCGCGCCGGTTCCGCGCATCGCGCATGAAATTGATGTCGCCGCCCGAGCAGAATCCGCGTCCCGCGCCGGTGAGCACCACAGCCCGCACGGTTTTGTCCTCGCTGGCTTTCAGCAGCCCGTGCACGAGCGAGCGGCACATCTCCGGATTCAGCGCGTTCAGTTTCTCCGGGCGGTTCAGGCGCAGGGTCAAAACAGCGCCCGAGCGTTCTTCCAGCACCAGCGGAGTTGTGGCTTGTTGGGTTACGCTCATTGCGATCGATCTCCAGCGCGCCCTGCGCGAGGTGGGCTAGTCCTTTAGACTCTTCAGGAGCACGGCGAGTTTCTTGAAGTACCTCTTCTTCACCGCCAGCCCCGCTCCCGCATTTTGGCCGCTCGTGGACGGCAGCACGAACACCCGCGCGCCGTAAAGCGGCTCCTTCTGCAGGCCGAGTTTGCAAGGTCGTCCGGTGAATTTCTCATAGGCCATTTTCCCGTTGAACGCGATCACGCGCGGTCGCAGATCTTCCAGTTTTTGTGCCAGCAGCACGCGGCCTTCGGCGAATTCTTGCCGCTCGAGTTCCTCGATCCCCCGCGTCGGGCGCTTACAGAGGTCGGTCATGCCGATGCCGAATTCGAGCATCCGCCGGTCGTCTTCGTATCCGATGGGTTCCGGAATCACGCCCGATTCGTACAGGATGGGCCAAAACTGATTGTTGCGCCCTGCGTAGTAGTGCCCCACGCGCGCTGAGCGGTCGCCAGGATTGGCGCCCACCAGAATCATCTTCATCCCTTTGCGTAGATAATCGGGTAGAGTCTTCATCGAGTTTCTTGGGTTCCCCGAGCCGGTCCCAGCTCGCGTGCAGCTCCCGATCCCCTTGCCTTGCTGGATGGGCCAGCGGCACCGAAAGCTCGCAGTCGCGATTGAGTTGAAGCGATTTCGCTTCGCTCGGTATCATAATACATTCCCGGCGGCAAGGTTCTGAAAGCTGTGCTAACCTTTCCTGGGGAAGAATCCTCCATGAGCTCCTCCAAACTCGATCCCATCGCGCGCCGCCCGCTACCCTCGCAGGTAGTGAAGGACGACGAGTCCGCTCTTGTCGCAGCTGCCAAGGCCGGAGACATTTCCGCGTTTGAAACACTTGTGGGTCGCTACGAGCGGAAGATTTTCCGCCTTACCCAGAACATCACCCAGAATCGCGAGGACGCCGAAGACGCCATGCAGGAGGCGTTCCTAAAGGCGTATGAGCACCTCCAGACATTCGAAGGCAATTCCCGCTTTTATACATGGCTCGTGCGCATCGCCGTAAATCAGGCGCTCATGAAGCTGCGCAAGCGCCGCCCCAATGTCATTTCGCTCGACGAGGATGTGGACACCGGCGAGGACATGGTTCCGCGGGATGTGGAGGACTGGGGCCCGTCTCCCGCCGACCGTTACGCGCAAACCGAGCTTTCCGAAATTCTCACAAAAGCGATCGGGGAACTTGACCCGCCATTCCGAATCGTTTTCCAGTTGCGCGACATCGAAGAGTTATCGACCGAGGAGACGGCCGAAGCGCTTGAGCTTTCTGTGCCTGCGGTGAAATCGCGGCTTTTGCGGGCGCGATTGAAGTTGCGGCAGACGCTGAATCAATATTTTCGGCGGGGAGAAAATCAGTGAAGTGCAAAACGATTATCACCGAGCTTGCGGACTATCTGGATGAAGCGCTCGACCCTATCCTGCGCGCCTCGATCGAGGAGCATCTTGGCAAGTGCAAGGATTGCCGCGTTGTCGTGGATACCTGCAAGCAGACGATTGAAATCTTCTGCAACTCCGAGCCTGCCCCGCTGCCTCAAAATACCCGCCTGCGCTTGCACGAGGCCCTTACCAAGCGTCTTCGTCGCGTCCGCGCCTAAGAACCCCTCACGCCGGCCGCATCGTCCTTCTACTGAAACATTGGAACATCCCGCCCCATGCGTCGCTCGCGCGCCAGTTCGTAGATCCTGCCTGCAACCACGATGTCTTCGATCGCAATTCCATTCGATTTGAAAAGAGTGATTTGATCGCGGTTCGTGCGTCCCGGCGCCTTCCCCGCAATGATCTCGGAAAGCTCGCGCACCGCCGACCATCGCTGGAAATCCTCGCCGAAAGCCAGAATCAAATCGCCGGCCTCCATCTTTGATTGCTCCACGGAATCCGCGGCGATCACGTCCGCTCGTCCGACCGCTTCCCCATCCATTTCCCGCTTGTTCGCAAAATTCGAGCCGATCGCATTCATGTGCACGCCGGGCTCGAGCCAGCGGCCCTCGACCACCGGGTGCGCTGATGTCGTGGACGTGACGAGGATTTCGGCGCCGCGCACAGCTTCCTCGGCGGTTGCCACGGGCGTCACGGGCACGCCAATTCGCGCGGTCATCTCCTTGGCGAACGATTCTCGCCGCTCGGGATCGCGGCCAAATGCACGGACGCGTTCGAGCTTTCGCGCCAGCGCAATAGCTTCTAGTTGCGTGCGCGCCTGCAAACCTGTGCCGACAATTCCAGCCGTTCGCGCATCCGCACGCGCCAATGCGCGAGTCGCCACGCCGGTGGCCGCGCCCGTCCGCGCCTGCCCGAGAAAGTTCGCCTCAATCAGTGCCAGGAGCTCGCCCGAGTGTCCGCTGAAAAGCGGCACCAGAAATCGCGCGCCGCTCGGCGACACAGTGTAAATCTTTAATCCGAGGTATCCGCCTGCGGAATCCGACGCCGCCATGTAGTGCATAAATCCCTTCTCGGCCAGCCGCAACCTTTGGCGGGAATGAGAAACCGCCGTACCATCTCCGAGCCGCCGAAATGACTCCTCGACAAGTTCCATCGCCAGCGGCATGGTCAGAATCGCTTTCACATCTGCTTCTGTCAGCAGCAACGGCATCGGATTGACCTCGATTGTGGAGGGAGCGTCCTGCAGAGGGAAAATATCAGAAGTTGAGCCGATAACGAAGCACGCGTGCCTCGGGCCTGTCGAGGACAAGCAGCTCCTTGCGCGGACTGACCGCCAGCGAAGGAGCGGCGCGATTTGCCTGCCCGAGTTCGGGCGCGAGATCCACATCAAGCTTCGGCCTGCCGTCCACCGTCCATACGTGCAGCATCCGCCCATCGACGTCCATGGCGAAAATGTAGCCGAGCCCCACAGCAAACTGATCGCTGAGTCTGCGATCGACACCGTCCGCCTTCGGATCCACGAGCGAGGTGAATTGCCCTTCGTTTGTGAAACGAAGAATTTGGTTCGCGACGGGATCCACGAAATATAGATAACCGTCCGGGCCCACGGCAATGGCCCGCGGTTTCCCTTTCCCATTCGGCATGTTTGCGGCGGGCTGCCAGTTTCGCAGCAGACGAAAGCGCGAGGTGTAAGTGAACACGTGTCCGGCATCCGCATCGAGCACATGCATCAGCCCATCTTCGCCTACAGCGACACCCAGAAGATTCTCGTCGTTCGGGCGGGTTTTCAGCCGCACTTCGTGATACCGATCGCCGTTGGGAAAGAAAACGAAAGTGCTGCTTCGCCCGACGTCAGTCAGGTAGATTGCGCCACCGCTGTCAACGGTGATCGCTTGCGGATATTTCAACCCGGGCTCGCCGAAAGACAGCAGCGGTCTGCCTTCCCATGTGAACTTGTCAATGTAGCGGCTCCCAGCATCGGCGAGGTAAATATTCCCGAGCGAATCGGTCGCAATATCCGTCGGCTGTTCCAACTGACCAGGGTCGGAGCCTCTCACACCCCACGTCGCGATGTACGTGATCGAAAACCGCGGGGGCGCCTGCGTCTGGGCACGTGTCTCGGTTTGCGAGCACCCCCCCAAAGCTCCGGCAAACGCCAGCAACGGTATCACCATCAGAAATGAAACGCCACCGCGCCTGCGAACACCCGCAGCACCAGTTTCCATTTTCGCTGCAACCTGCCTATCCATGTGTGCGCTTCCGCTTCCCAGGCGCATCGCCCGGCTCTCTGACCCGCCGCACGCTCGTCTGGTGCATTTGGTAAAGACGCTGCTGTGAACTTCCGGGACTCCAATCCTCAAACGCGAACGACGCGTCGCCGCCTGGCGTATGCGTAAGTTTCACCGGCAGTTTTCCGCATAGGTCGCTCGCGACAAACGCCGTCTCGTATCGCTGGCTCTGCTTACCCCATGTAAACACGCGCGCCTGCGTGAAGTCGCACGGCTGGCCTTCGGGGCCTCTGGTGCCAACCACAAGATATTGAGGCCGGGCGCCGCCCGATAAATCAGCGACCCGATTCAGCTCAAACCATGCTGCAATGCGCAGCCCGGCCGAGCTGGCATAGTCCGGAAGCGGCGGAGGAACATCCAGGTCCACAAATCGGCCGAGAATCCAACCCGCCACGGTCGTCTGATCGGCCAGGTGGGCGCGCACGAGCCACCAGTCTTCTTTCCTCGCCGCAGGAGGCGCGCCCGCGTTGTCTCCCTCGTCGCTATGCGCCGCCGCTGGCGTGGGCGCAATAGCGGTCGCAGGAATTTCAACGGCTTGCCGTTCAAACATCTCCACGGGAATCCCTTTGCCGATCTGTCGCAGCCGCGGCGATTCGCGCCCGGGCACGATATGCAGGTTGCTGATCACGCGCGTCGAACCCCGCGCTTCGACAGGCGACGCCTTCGCCATCGCCTCGAGATCCTGCATCTTTTGCCACAGATCCACGGACATCAGGTCGCTCTGCGCGACCCATCCGAGCAGACCGGCCGTCGTGCGCACCCTCGTCTGTTGCTGAAAATGGTCGAGCACGTCCAGACGGTCGCCGTACTTGAGTGTACCGATGGCTTCGCGAATCTCCGCGCTCGAATCCCACAGGATGACCTGTCGATTACCCGCGTAGGCTACTTCCAGAACCGGCTTCGAACGGTGAAATCGCAGATACGCGGCGATGCATATCACCAGGACCACGACGAAACCCAGCAACAACTTTCGGACCGTTAGCGGCACGTGCATTCGATTTTCACGCTGAATATGAATTCTACACCAACGGTCCAGCGCGCCTGCGGACAGTGCGGGGGAATATACTGCCGATGTGTCGCAAAAGGTGCGGGTGCGCGGCGTTCTGTTACAATCCGGCACTGCGATTCCGGTTTCCCCGTTTCACTGCCAAGGAGAGTTCGAATGCAGATTCTCGATAAATTGAAGCCGGTCGGGCTGCTGCTCCTGCGCGTGGCCGCGGGGGTAATTTTCATCTATCACGGTTACCCAAAGCTGTTCGGACACACCCGGGACGCGATGCTGTCGTTTACCCACATGGGACTTCCTGGATATTTCGTATACATCGCGGGAGTAATTGAGTTTTTCGGCGGATGCATGCTGGTCGCGGGCCTATTCACGAGAGTAGCGGGACTATTGCTGGCCATCGAAATGGCCGTCGGACTGTGGAGGGTTCACAACGTCATTTCGAACCCAATGGCCGTGCGGAACTACGAGTTGCCTCTCGTGCTCGCCGTCTCCGCGTTCGCGCTAGCCACGGTCGGCGCCGGCTTGATCTCACTCGATCAAGCACTTTTCCGGGAGGGCCGCACCTCGCCCCGCAAAGCGAAGATCAAAGACTGATTCCCGCCGCGCGCTCCCTCCGTTTTAAGCTGGCTGAGCCGAATGCGGCGCGCTGGATTGCGCGGGCGCGGCAGGCATGGGGTAAGGCGCTTTCGGCATCACCAGCCAGGCCACAAAATAACCGATCAACGCCGGCACGACCGGCACCGGCATCAGGACCAGCAACACCCAGACCAGCCGGACGAGCGTCGAGTCCATTTCCAAGTACTCAGCGATTCCGCCGCATACGCCTGCAATCTTGCAATCCACCACTGACCGCATGAGCCGCTTGGACGCTCGCGGCGGGCCGTCCGGCGAAACGTGCTGTCGTGCTCCGCAGAAGTAGCAGAAATTCGAATAGTCCGCGAGGTCCCTTTGGCAGTTTCCGCAAGTCATCTTCAAACCTCCCGAGCGCAAGACCCATCGGCTCCGTTCTCACCAATAGATACGGTGCCAGGTCCCATAAAGTTTCTTTGTCCGGCTCAATACGCTACTAGGTCGCGAACCGCACGAACAATATCGGCCGTCTGCGGAAGAATGGCGTCCTCGAGCGACGGGTGGTAGGCGCAGAAGGTATCTGTCGCCGCGACACGCCGGACCGGCGCGTCGAGATCGCCGAAAAGTTCGTCGGCAACCCGCGCTGCGATTTCAGCGCCGTAACCCCACGAGCGCGTGTCCTCATACGCCACGATTAAGCGATTGGTCTTGGTTACGCTTGCCGCGATCGCTTCCCAATCGTACGGGCTCAGAGATCGCAGATCGATTACCTCGGCTGAGACTCCCTCACGCGCTAATTCCGCAGCCGCCACTTCCGCGCGATGCACCACCGCGCCGTATGTGATAATGCTCACGTCGGTGCCCTCGCGCGCCACGCGCGCCTTACCGAAGGGCACCGTGAAGTCCGCCCCGGGATACGGCGAGCGATTGTACGGCTGCCGGTAGAGATGTTTGTGTTCGAGAAACATCACCGGATCATCGGATCGGATCGCTGCTCGCAGAAGGCCGCAAAGATCGAGCGCCGTGGATGGCATGACTACCCGCAATCCCGGAATGTGCGTGAAAATTACCTCGCCGGACTGGCTGTGATAAATTCCGCCACCCGTCAAATACCCGCCAATCGCCACGCGAACCACGGCCGGGCACTTGAAATTCCCCGCCGAGCGCCACCGCATGTTTGACAGCTCATTGCGGAATTGCATCATCGCCGGCCAGATGTAATCGAAGAATTGTATTTCCGCGACCGGCTTCAACCCACGCACCGCCATCCCCAGCGCCCGGCCCACAATTCCGGCCTCGGCAATCGGTGTGTTGAATACCCGCGTCGAACCATACCGGCGCTGCAATCCCTCCGTGGCTTTGAAGACTCCTCCCTTCCCTTTCACATTCGGGAGGTCTTCTTCGCGCGAGCAGTCCGCCACGTCTTCACCGAACAGCACGATTCGCTCGTCGCTGGCCATGTCGTCCGCCAGTGTCGCGGAAACCATTTCGACCATCGTTTTCGTTTTGGCGATTACGCCGCCGTCGGTGTGATCCGTGAATTTCGGTGCGACTTCAAACTGCGCTCCCGTCGGATCAATGTCCGGCGAGTAGACGGCCACATAGATCGAGTCCGTGGGCGACGGCCGGGCAGCGAGGGCTCGGTCCGTGGCCTCCAGAACCTCGCGGTCCACATCGGCCTCGAGCGTCTCCATCTCGCTTTCTTCGAGAATCCCTTCTCGCACCAGAAACAACCCAAACTTCGGAACCGGGTCGCGCGTCGCCTCGGCATCGCGGGCCTTCGGCGTCTTGTAAAGCTTCTCGTCGTCGGAAAGAGAATGCGAATACGGACGTGTCACGTGTGCATGGACAAGCGCTGGCCCCCGTCGCGCCCGGCAGTGCGCCACCCCGCGCCCGAGTGCCGCATAGCTTTTAAGCGGGTCGGTTCCGTCGCACTCTTCGATCGTGAAATTCGGGAAATTCGCTGCGAGCTTCGAAATATTGCCGCCGGCCGTCTGCGCTTCCACGGGCACGGAAATCGCGTAGCCGTTGTCCTCGACCAAAAACAGCACGGGGACGCGCCGCAGAGCCGCCGCGTTCAGCGCCTCGAAGAATTCGCCTTCGCTCGTTGACCCGTCGCCGCCCGAAACGAACACAAGCTCATCGCGGTGATGGCTTAGTGAATCGCCCAAGGGCGCTTTACGCGCCTGATCGAGCGCCTTAGGGAATTTGTCGTAATAGAGCGACGCCTCCGCCGAACCCACGGCGTGGAGCCACTGCATCCCGGTGGACGAAGCGCTCGGCACAATATTCAGCCGCCTGCTGCCCCAGTGCGAGGGCATCTGTCGCCCGCCCGACGAGGGGTCATCCCCTGCGCCAACGGCCTGCAAGAGCATGTCGTGAGGTGTCACGCCCAGCATCAACATCAGCGCGCGATCGCGATAGTAGGGGAAAAACCAGTCATAGCCGGGTTTCAGCAACAGGCCCGTTGCGGCGAGAACAGCCTCATGCCCCGCACCGCTGATCTGAAAAAAGATCTTGTTCTGCCGCTTGAGCTGGATTTCGCGGTCGTCGAGCCGCCTCGAAAGGAACATCGTGCGGTAGATGCGTATCAGCGCATCGCGGTCGAGGCCGTGGTACTTCGAAGCGTCAAATCGAGTTGTCTTGACCTTAACCTGAGAGGCCATCGGGAATGCCTCCGCCGGAAGGACGGGCCACTTGTATCACCTTCGGCCCATTATAGCCAAATTGTCAGCCACACGACCACCCAGCCCTGATTCGCCGCCCCATCCCAGACGTCCAAATTGGCGCCCGCAAACCGACCCTTTGCCCGATACGCAGAATCTCTGCCACCAGGTCCGTTTTTCGTGTGGGCACGACTTCGTCGGCGCCGTCAGGGCTGCAAATCAACGCGGCTTGAGCCGCTGAGGGGAGAAGCTATGAGTTCTCACACAGGTTCGTCAGTCCAGCAAATCGAAGCGCTGCGCGACCTTCGCGTGCTCCGGATCGCCGCTCCGGAGTGTCTCCGCCTTGGCCGATTTGAACGGCTCCTCAGCCGGAATCCGGTCCAGCCAACGCTGGTGCGACAGCTTTTCGTGGTCCGAAAAATCCAGCCGCACCAGGACGCGAACACGCGTAGATCCTTCCGCGCCATCGCCCATCTTCTCGGCCGACTTTTTTTCCGCAGACTTCTTCGCCACCTTCGCGGGCGCCTCGGCCTCGCCCTCTTCCCCGGCCGCGATGTCTTCCCGGTCGAATTTCAGCGTCATCTTGTTGCCAAGCCGGAATCCCTGCTTCCAGCCCTCGATCTTGTGACGGGCCTGTTGTGCCGCTTCCTCGTTAGTGCCAAAATCAAAAATGAATATGGATTGGGCCATGTACCTATCTAGCGGCCTAAGCGCCAGACTGTCAAGCCTCAGTTCTCAAGCACGCAAGCACGCAAGCACGCAAGTTGACGCCCGTCAGTTTTAGTGTTATTCACCACCCACGCGCTGCACTTCCTGGGTGCCTGTGTAAGGCTGGGGAAAGCCATGAACGCTAAACTGCTCGCCACGCTCGCAGCCATCGCCGCCTTATTCGCTGCCGCTCCCGCCGCGCGTGCGCATCACTCATTCGGCGCCGAATTCGATTTCAATAAGCCCGTCACGCTCCATGGCGTCGTCGTGAAATGGGAGATGATCAATCCTCACAGCTACTTGACCGTTGACGTGAAGAATGACGACGGCACTGTGACGCAGTGGAGCGTTCAAGCCGGCGCTCCCAGCTTCCTTTACCGCAACGGCTGGCGGAAGGACTCCGTCAAGGCCGGCGACGAGTTAATCGTCACCGGATTCATGGCCAAAGACGGATCGCACAACGCATTCGCGCAGCAGGTCAGACTTCCCGACGGCCGGCGCGTTCTGGGTGGAGCAATTATCGGCGCGACGCCACCCCCGCCGCCGGATCTCTCCGTGCCTGCTCCGAAATCGAATCCGTGAGGCTGCAGCGTATGAGAATCGCGATTGTCGCCGCAGCCGCGCTCGCAACACTTTCACTCGGCGCCTCGCCGCTCGCAGCTCAAGCACCAAAGACACCATCGCAGGTTCCAACCACGATAACGATTGCCTCCGCGCCGGACGTTGCGGGACCCATTCCGCGCCTCCCCGACGGACATCCGAATTTCCAGGGTTTATGGCACAACGACGTCGGCATCGAAGCGCTGCGCAAAGCCGGCCTCGGCGACATTCACAGTCCCGGCACTCCCCTCCCATTCCCCTACCTGCCTGTGACCGACAAAATCCGCGAGTATCGCGATCTTCACGATCCCTACCACGATCCTGAGGCGCACTGCCACGTTCCCGGCGTGCCGCGCATCATCGAGCAGCCTTCCAGCATCATGCCCTTCCGCATTATTCAGGACGAAAAGTACATCACCATTCTCTTCGAGTACGTTCACGACATCCGTATCATCCCGGAAGACGACAGTGCCCACCCGAAGCACTATTGGGCATGGGACGGAGACTCGCGCGGCCATTGGGAAGGCGACACGTTCGTCGTGGACGTGGCGAATTTCAACGGCCGCAGCTGGCTGGACATGGACGGGAATTTCGTGGACGAAAACGAGCACGTGGTCGAGCGGTACGCCATGCTCGATCCCAACACGATCGCGTACTCGGCCACGGTCGAAGATCCTACCGTGTTTACGAAGCCCTGGACCATGCATCTGACGCTGAGGCGAAATCCCGCGAAGGATCAGATCGTCTACTATGATTGTCACGAAGGCGAACGGGACGTGGATCACTACACTCGTTCGGAAGGCAACACGGCGAGCAAGCATGAATAGCCGAATCGCAGTTTCGATCTTGACGGCCGCGACAGTGGTCGCGCCCTGCCTCGCGGCGCCGCGCGCCGCGGGCCAGAACGCCGCCTCGCACTATTCCCCGCCCCGCCTCTCCGATGGCACGCCCGATTTCCGCGGTATCTGGCAGGTTCGCGGGACAGCGTACGTCAACGTCGAGGGCCATCCGTCCGCAAAAGGAATCGCGTCAGCCAAGAGCATTGTCATTGATCCGCCAGACGGAAAAATTCCGTACCTGCCGGACGCCCTGAAGCAGCGCGCCGACAATTTCAAGAATCGCGCAGCCGCGGACCCTGCCTCCAACTGCTTCCAGGCCGGCGTTCCCCGCGCGTCGTACTTGCCCACGCCTTTTCAAATTACTCAAAGTGTCGGCGACCTCGCGATCGTGTACACCGACAATCACGCCTACCGCATCGTGGACGCGTCCTCCGTGCCCCACGACGACGGCATCGATTTTTTCATGGGGGACTCCCGCGGCCACTGGGACGGCGCCACGCTCGTCGTTGATGTCACCGACCTCGGCGACCAGACCTGGCTCGACGAAGCTGGAAATTTCCATAGCGACCAGCTGCATGTCGTCGAACGCTATACCCTGCTCGGCCCCGATCGGATGCAGTACGAGGCTCGCCTGGAAGATCCGAAAACCTACGCGAAGCCCTGGAGCATTCGCTTGCTTCTGTATCGCGACAAGCAGCCCGGCGCGCGCATCACCGAAGACGAATGCCTCGAGGGTGCCGACGGCCGCTGGCATCACATCTCACCTTTTGATTCGCGCGCCGTCGCTCACCACGACTACAACGCTGAACTCGCCGCCGAGGCCAAGAGCGCCGCCAGCAAGTAGCGGCGCAATCTTTCGCGTTCATTTATGGCTTCCTACTCCTGTGCGTTCTCTGCGCCTTTGACGGGAATCTTGGTTTTCCTCGATGCCTTCACGGTGCCGTCTGTGGCAAATCTTACGATTTTCTTTCCGTGCGAGAAAATCGCACCGGCATTCGCTTGTGGTAAGATCCATCTCGAAGATGGAAAGGCGATGGAGTTCGCCTGAACCGTCCGGCAACGGACTGATGACTCCTGGCCGCCGCTCGGCGCCCGGGAGTTTTTTTTGGCCCCGAGTGGCGCGCAGAAACCCGCAGCACAAGGAGACGCCGTGCGCATTGCTTTGCTAATCGTGTTTGGCAGTCTGGGCACTCTCGCTCGTTATGCGCTGCAAGGCATCGTGCAGGAACGCGCCGGGGCCAGCTTCCCGTCGGGCACGCTTGTCGTCAACCTGCTCGGCTGTTTCCTGCTCGGCGGCATCGCTGAATACGCGCTCGCGCACCTGACCATCCCTCCTGAATGGCGCATCGGCATCACCGTGGGATTCTTCGGCGCCTTCACCACTTTTTCCACTTTCAGCTGGGAGACCGCGCGCATGCTCCAGGACGGCCAATGGCGCCTCGCGACCACCTACGTTCTCGCGAGCCTGCTCGGCGGCCTCTTCACAATTTTCGCTGGAATGAAAATCGCCGATCGAATCTAAGAATCCGTAGGAGGAACAACATGAGCGACGCTACGAAGCACGAACGATTCGAAGGCGAGCGTACCCTGATGCGCATTCACATCGGCGAATCCGACCGGTGGCACGGCAAGCCGCTCTATGAAGCCATCGTCGAGCTGTTGCGTCACGAGAAATTCAGCGGCGCCACCGTGCTCCGCGGCGTCGGCGGATACGGCGGCGCGAGCATCTACCACACGGACAAAGTTCTGCGCCTCTCGCAGGACTTGCCGATCGTCGTCGAGGTCATCGAATCAGCCGATCGCATCGAGCAAGTCTTGCCGCGCCTCGACGAAATGATCGGTGGCGGCCTCGTGACTCTCGAAAAAGTCCGCGTCATCCTCTACCGCTCGCACCAATAGCTCGTTGCGTTCTGTCAAGGTGCGTGTTACAAACCTCCCGCTCAGGAGGCCGCGCCCATGGACAAAAATAAGCTTCTTCAATACATCGACCACTTCAATCACAAACGTTACGAACAGGTCATGGAGTTCTATCATTCCGACGTGCTGATCGAATACCCGACGATGCTCGCTGACCCCAAGGCTCCTCCCGTCACGCGCCGCGGTCGCGATGGATTTCTCGAGCAGTATGTCGAGCTGCACAAATCCTGCCGAGAAGCCCTCGAAGTTCAGACCGTCATCCACGAGGGCGAGATGATCGCCGCCGAAATGTATACTGAATTTCATTTCTTCAAGGACTACGAAAATTTCTCACGCCGCTCCATGAAGGCCGGCGATGTCTACATCACCACTAACTGGTGCATCTATCAGGTCGAAGACGAAAAATTCAAACACATCCGCATCGCCCACTTCCGCCTCCACGACCCCACAACCGCCCGACTATGAACGAGGGATCTGCTGTATTTGACCCGGCAGCGAAGAGGTGAGAGTGAGTATGGGAAAGGGAAAAACGTGCCCACGATCACGCCCGATTTCTTCCACCGCCCTCCGATGCGCGGATCGACTGGACTTGGTCGAGAAGTTTGACTACAGCGGGTCGGCCAGTGAATTCTTGCACTTTGCTAAGCCGACCCAGTGGGCCCTCGTCCACAACAGGGTCAAGACTCCGAATGATCTTTCAAGACGAAGTTCAGGCGATGTTCGTACCCTTCATGGTATCGGGAAGACTGCGCTTATCGTGCTGGAATAGATCCTTCGAGCGGGTGGTCCTCATTTCAAATGTTCTGCTCGCAAAACAGAATAGCGTAGCTCTCGGCGGTCCAGTACCTGCTCCAAGGAATTGCGGGCCTCGCGTATTGCGCCCTACCGTAACCCATGTTACCCTGAGCGAACAAAAGGCGAAGCGCAAACCAGTGGCGAAAGCCTGCGCATTTTGCCCCGGTTCGCGTGGGAGGCGGCATGGCGGCATCGACGCACGGCTTGGCTCGAAGGCCTCATTCCATGCTCGATACCGTGCAGGAGGCGCTCGGAGCGCTTGCAGCGCGCTATCGGGGCGACGAAGTCCTCACCTCGATCAAACACATCCCCGCGCGCGATGCCGACTTCCGCGCAATGCCATCCTGGGTGCGACCGGAGTTGGCGGCAGCCTATCGCGCCAAAGGGATTGACCGCCTCTACTCCCACCAGGCCATTGCAGCCGACATTGCCCGGACTGGAAAAGACTTCGTAGTCGTTACTCCGACGGCCTCGGGTAAGACGCTCTGCTACAACCTCCCGATCCTGAACGCGATCCTTGAAAACACCGACACGCGCGCACTCTACCTCTTCCCCACCAAGGCGCTCGCGCAGGACCAGCTCACCGAACTTCACGATCTCGCGACGCGCCTCGACGATCGGTTCGGCGTCTTCACCTACGACGGCGACACTTCGAGCGACGCACGCAAAGCCATTCGCGAGCGCGGCCACGTGATTCTCACGAATCCGGACATGTTACACACCGGGATTCTGCCGCACCACACCAAATGGACGCGCGTGTTTGAAAACCTTCGTTACATCGTTCTCGACGAACTCCACACCTATCGAGGCGTTTTCGGCAGCCATCTCGCCAACGTCCTGCGCCGCATCGCGCGCATCGCAGAATTCTACGGCTCGCGTCCTCAATTCATCTGCTGCTCGGCCACGATTGCCAATCCGGGCGAGCTTGCCGGTCAATTGACGGAGCGCGAAGTCGCCACGATCGAGGAGAATGGCGCGCCGGCGGCCGAAAAACTCTTCGTCTTCTACAATCCGCCGATGGTCAACCGCAACCTCGGCATTCGCCGTAGCTATCTCACCGAGACGACGCGTGTCGTCAAGGAACTCCTGTCTCGCAAATTGCAGACAATCGTCTTCGCCAATAGCCGCCTACATACCGAAGTGCTGCTCACCTATCTCCAGCAGGCCAATCCCGCGCAACCCGGCGGCGCGGAACCCATTCGTGGCTATCGCGGCGGCTATCTGCCCGGCGAACGTCGCGAGATCGAGCGCGGCCTGCGCGAGGGACGCGTTCGCGGTGTCGTAGCCACAAACGCCCTTGAATTGGGAATCGATATCGGCTCGCTCGACGCGTGCGTCATGGCTGGTTACGCCGGGTCGATTGCATCCACTTGGCAACGCGCCGGTCGCGCAGGACGCCGCAGCGGCACTTCGTGCGCCGTACTCGTCGCGTCTTCCGCCCCGCTCGATCAGTTCATCGTTCAGCATCCGGATTATTTCTTCGGCCGATCCCCGGAGCACGCCTACGTTCAGCCGGACAATCTCGAAATTCTCGTTAATCACCTCAAATGTGCTGCGTTCGAGCTACCGATCGCGCCAGGCGACAAATTCGGCGCCGTGGACGTTCAGAACCTTTGCGAACGCGTCGCGGAAGCGGGGTTCCTCCATCGCAGCGGCGCCAACTGGCACTGGGTGCAGGAAGCGTACCCCGCGGACACGGTCAGTTTGCGTTCGGTGACGTCCGACAATTTCGTGATCATTCACGCGTCGGTCGAAGACGACGGCAATACCACCGGCGGCAAAAAGGGCGCGGCGGAAGTGATCGGCGAAGTGGATTTCTCCTCCGCGCTCACCACCGTGCACCCGAAAGCGATCTACCTGCACCAGGGTCAACAATATCATGTGGACCGCCTCGATTTCGACCAGCGCAAAGCCTACGTCCGCCGCGTGAATATCGACTACTACACAGACGCCATCCGCTATACGCAAGTCCGCGTCCTAGAAATCGCCGAGGAAGAGCGCATCTTCGGGCCTTCGGCTCGCGCCCACGGAGACGTTCTTGTCCGTTCGCAGGTCGTCGGCTTCAAGAAAATCAAATTCTTCACAAACGAAAACGTCGGCGACGGCAAGCTCGAGCTTCCCGAAAACGAAATGCACACAACCGCGTTCTGGATCACGCTCGGGCGCTCGCTGCTCACCGGACTTCCATTCGCGCTTTCCGAGCGCCAAAGCGGAATTTTCGGTCTGCTGCACGCGCTTGAATCCATGGCCACGCTTCTGCTGATGTGCGACCGCCGCGATCTGGGCACTGCGGTCGGCGAGCGCCCCGCAAGTCCGGGCGTCGAAACCGAGTGGCAGGAATTTTCTACGGCGATGAACGACCCGGCCGAGATGAAGGAATATTTCGAGCCGAATCTATATCTCTACGACGCGTATCCCGGCGGCATAGGATTCAGCGAGCCACTCTATCGCGTTCATGAGCTTTTGCTGCAACGCACCCGCGAGCTGATCGCCTCATGCCCGTGCGACAGCGGCTGTCCGTCCTGCGTCGGTCCCGCAGGAATGAAAAGCGAGCGCACAAAAGAAGCCGCCCTCGCGATTCTGGAGCACCTGTGCGCCTAAGCGCGAGCCTCGAAGGAGATGGTTTCCCCGGTGGAAGCGTGGGACTTCAGCCCTGGCGCAGGGGGGCTGGCCAGGATCCCGGAAAAGTCCACAGGCGCTTCTTGCCTTTTCAATTTTTGCAGATGCTAACGTGCCAACGAATGCAAGGAGCACGATGAGATGCCGCAAATGAGATCCGACGTAGGGGCACAGCATGCTGTGCCCGGCAAACATCCTTGGCGTCGCGTAGCCTCTTCCCGCCAAAGTTCGCGTCCAACGATCATGAGGGACGGTTCCGTGGGGGCACGATATAACGTGCCCGGCGAACAACCTCGGCATCGCGCCGCCCATTCGCGCCTGCCCCTGTTCGGATTCGACGCTCGAGCAATCGCGCCCGGATCGCACATTTCTAATCGCAAATTCCCAGAATTGGAATCACACCTAAATACGTGAAAACAAAGGATCGGACATGCGTCTAATCCCAAATATTTCGAGGTTCTCGCGTTCGGGTCGGGCAAGGCACTCGTCGCAAGGAATTTGTCGGTGAATGCCTCCCGCCTAATCAGCCGCCTCAAGGCCCTCCAGCCTGCGCCCTCGCGTGGGAAGGCTGTCTCCGCGCCTGCCGTGGCCGATGCCACGCCACGGGGCCACTCGCCCGATATTCCGGAGGGAGCCACGAGGCTGACTGAAATTCTGGAAGCCTCGGTCAGGAGCAACAAGTTCGGAGACCATCTCGCGCTGCGGAAATGGTTCTCGGAGCCGGTGGCCAGCGCGCCTGACCTTGGCGTTCCCGATGGCGAATTAAATTCCGAAGCGCTGCGCCTGATGGCGCCCGGCGCTCCGAAGGAAGTCGCGGACCCGCGACAGTGGCTTTTCCTCGATACGGAAACGACCGGCCTCGCCGGCGGAACGGGCACGTACCCGTTTCTCGTCGGCATCGGCTGGTGGGACGCGTGCGGGCTTGAAGTCGAGCAATTCTTCATGCGCGATCATAGCGAAGAGCATTCCGTGCTTTCCGCGCTGGCCGAACGCATGGCGGAGCGACCCGTGCTCGTCACCTTCAACGGAAAATCCTTCGACTGGCCGCTGCTCGAAACTCGCTACCGAATGACTCGATGCATTCGCGCCCCCGTTCCGCGCGCCCATCTCGACTTTCTGCATCCGGCGCGAAATCTTTGGCGCCTGCGAATAGGATCGGTCCGCCTGGCGGAACTGGAGCTCCACGTCCTCGGTTGGAATCGCGGTGCGGACATGGTGTCTGCCATGATTCCTCAAATCTATTTCGAATATCTGCGCGGCGGACCGCCCGAGCCGCTCGTCCCGATTTTCCATCACAATCAAATGGACCTCCGCGGACTCGCGGCGCTCGCGACTCGAACTCTTTCGCTTCTCGGAAACCCCGAAACCCACGGGCACGATGGGCTTGAGCTTTTCGGCGTGTCGCGCATCTGCGAGCGGCGCGGCGATTCTGTCCGCGCGCGAAAGTTGTACCAGCAATCCATCGCGCGCGAGCTACCGCGGGAAACCGATCGCGCGGCGCGAAGCTCGCTCGCGCGTCTCGCGAAGCGCGAAGGAGACTTGGAACTCGCGCGGGAACTCTGGGAAAGCACGCTCGGAAATTCGCGCGAAGGCTTCGAAGCCTACGAACAGCTCGCGATCTATTACGAGCATCGCATGCGCGAGCCCCACCGCGCCGCGGCACTCGCACGCAGGGCGCTTCTCGAGCTTCGGAACGCTCACCGCTTCGGCACGATTGCTCCAGCCGCTTGTCGCGAGCGCCGTGCGCAGTTCGAAAAGCGCCTCGTGCGTCTTGAGCGCAAGGCCGGCCGCAGCCTCCTCGATCCGGCTCCCGAATCAGAATCTCCCAGGCCGACCCCATGAATCGTTTGAAAAACAAAATCGCGCTTGTCACAGGGGCAACCCGGGGTATCGGAAGGGGTGTTGCACTTGGGCTTGGCGAGGTCGGCGCTACCGTCTACTTGACCGGGAGAACAGTTGAAGAAGGTCTGTCCGTTGACGGACTGCCAGGAACGATTCACTCGACCGCTGCGGACGTCGCGGCGCTCGGCGGCGTTGGGATCGGACTGCCGTGCGACCATCGCAATGACGAAGAAACCCGAGCTGTATTTCGGCGAATTGCTAGCGACGCGGGACGCATCGACATATTGGTGAATTCAGCATGGGGCGGATATGAACGCATGATCGAAGACGGCGAGTTCACTTGGACGAGACCGTTCTGGGAGCAGCCGGTATGGCGGTGGGATGCCATGTTTGATGCGGGCACACGCGCCTGTTATATCGCGAGCGCAGAAGCAGCCAAGATCATGGTCGCGCAGAAGAATGGGCTGATCGTAAATGTCTCCTTCTGGGCAAGCCAAAGATACATTGGCAATGTCCCTTACGGCGCCGCCAAGGCGGCCACCGACAAAATGACCCGCGACATGGCACAGGAACTGCGCCCCTTCGGCGTGGCCGTTGTTTCTCTTTACCCTGGGCTGGTGAGAACCGAGAGCGTCATGCGATTCGCGCAGTTTCTCGACCTGTCGAATTCGGAATCGCCGCAGTTTATTGGGCGGGCTGTTGCCGCCTTGGCCGGAGACCCCGAAAGCCTAAGGCGAACCGGGCGAACACTGATCGCTGCCGAGGTCGCGGCTGAGTTCGGGCTTACCGACATTGACGGGAGCCGGCCAAAAGCGTTGACTCTGGAGACGGTCCAATGAGCTTCCGTAAACCACCTTACTCGAATCGCGAACCGGGACCGATGAATCTAACTCAGGATCGAGCAAACGGGGGGTAAATTTGATGCCAGAATCGGATAGCGCTGCAGCTCAAACCGCGAGAATCTCGGAAACGGAGAACAAAAGAGTGGCCGGAATCAGCGATCCCTATCTCCGCGAACAGCTCGAAAAACGGCGCGATAGCCTCAAAGTCGCGATCTCGACGATCCCCCTGACCGATGCGGCGGATATGTCCGCTCCCTTCCACAAGCTTCTCGCGGATGTGGATTTCGCGATCCGGAGAATGGATGAGGGGACCTACGGCATCTGCGATGAGTGTCACGAATCTGTCGAAAAGGAAAGGCTCCTTAGCGATCCTCTGGTTCGCCTGTGTCTCGATCACCTGAGCAGCGACGAACAGCGCGCTCTGGAACGCGATCTCGAGCTCGCGTCGCGCGTCCAGCGCGGGCTGCTCCCTCAAACCGATGTGCGCTATCGCGATTGGCGTGTTCACTATCTGTATAGGCCCGCGGGAATTGTGAGCGGCGATTACTGCGATTTGATTCCGGGCGCGGGCGAAGCAGGCGAACTGATTTTCCTTCTCGGCGACGTTACGGGCAAGGGAGTTGCGGCTTCCCTGCTGATGACGCACCTCCACGCAATGTTTCGCGCGCTCTCCGGCGTCGGGCTCGAACTGGATCGGCTGATGGAAATGGCGAATCGCGTGTTTTGCGAGAGCACAATCGCCGGGCAATATGCCACGCTCGTTTGCGGAAGCGCCGGCCGCTCCGGTGCGATTGAAATCGCCAGCGCGGGTCACTTTCCAGTTTTGTTGGCCTCGAAAAATGGCGTGACGAGTCTGGAGGCGACGGGATTACCGCTGGGAATGTTTTCGACCAGCAGCTATACCGTGCGGCGTGTGAGCCTCGAGCCGCGGGACAGTTTGCTCCTTTACACCGATGGCATTTCGGAAGCGAAAGACAATTCCGGCGAGGAATATGGCATCGCCGCGATATCGCGCGCGACCGCCGGGCGGCATGGTTGGGAACCGAGGGATCTGGTTGCGGCGTGCGTCGCCGATGTCGAGAAACATTCGTCAGGCCGCCGTCCTGTGGACGACCAAACCGTGATGGTCATCCAGAGGGGCGTCGCCGCCGACGCGGCATTCAACGACTAAACAATTCACCGGACAACTCGGCGCGACGCGCGCGGCGAAAGAGTCGGCTCACGAAGCGATGGGACGCTCGAGGCCGATGTGCGTGGAATGGTGCTCGAACACGCGCGTGCGCGGAAGCGCCGCGGAATCGAGCATCCGTTTAAGTTCCGGCACGGTGTAGGCCGAGCGCACGGAATCGCAGTAGAGCTGGTTCATCAGCCCGGAATAGTGCCGGCCGTGCCAGCGGACATGCAGTGGATACGTGAATCGGCCGGGCCGGCGAAGATCGCGAAGCAGAATCGCGCCGCCGGAATTCACGAGCCGCGACATTTCAGAAAGAAGTTTTTCCGGCTCAGCGAGATGATGCAGGACCGAGTTGCACATGACGAGATCGAAGCTGCTGTCCGGAAACGGAAGGTGGTTTCCATCCGCCACATGGAATTCGACGCGCCCGGCGAGTTCTCCGCTCGCGGATGCGAGATTCGCCTGCGCCTGGGCGATCATTCCCGGCGAGCGATCCACGCCAACGAATTTCCATTCCGCCAGGCGCTTCGCGAGTTTGATCACGATTTGTCCGGGGCCCGTACCGATGTCCAGGGCGCGGCCGCGCTCGCGCCCCTTAACAAGCCGAAGCGCGTGCTCGACCAGCGTGTCGTCTATTGTGTTGAGATAGGCCTGCGCGGCAGCCGAGGAATATGCCTCGACCTCGCCCAAATCATCCATCACTTCCCGCTCCGGAACGCGCGGCATGTCGAAGAGCGCCATCGGTGAAATTCTAGCGCGCGGCGTGAACTGCTGGATTCGGAATTTGGGCCACGGATGGACTTGGCTCAACCGGACCCGGAGCGGGAGGCCAGCCGAGGGCGCGGTTGATCGCGTCATATGTTTGACGCGTGGCGCCTTCGACCGTAACGCATTGCAGATCAACGCATCGCAGAAAAACGCCGCCCGTATCGGTCTGAAACTGGAAGAAATTTGGCCGGCGGTACAGCTGCGTGCGTGACGAATACTTCAGTTCGAGAGCTTCGCTGTACTGGCCGAAAAACCGCGCCGCATCGTCCGCCGTTTCCAGCGCCAGCAAGAACACGAGCCGCGAATCCTTCGTCTTGGCATCCTCGAAAAGCGCGTAGCGGTCGCCGTCCCACGAGGGCGCAAGCTGTGCAGCGCGCGCCGGATCGAGAAATTGTTTCAAGATTTCTTCCAGGCCGAACTCACCCATCACATTTTCTTCGAGTGGCTTCCAATCCGCCGGAACGATTCCTTTCAGCTTTGGCAGAGTCACCTTGGCCGGGCCCACGTTTTTCAGGTAGAAATCCGGATGCATGATCTGCTGCGTCGAAACCGGCGGACGTTCGAACAGCAGATGGAGATCCTGCCAGCCCGTGTGCGCTTTCAGGAATTGCTGGGAAAAAGAAGTGCCCGCGAGATACGGGAAGAGCAGGCCATCGCGGATCACAATCGGGGCTTTCGCCAGGTTCGAATCTTTATCCATCTCTTCAACCGCGCCGGGTCGACTCAGCGTCGTCACGTCGCCGATTTCGCGAACGCTGAGGTGCTGATCCCGCAGCGAGTAATCGAGCATGGCAGCGAGCGCCGTGCCTTCGCTCACGGAGTCGCGGGCGAGTTCTGCGTCGTCGTTGGGGCGAGCCGCTTTGATCCACGGATCCACGTCAAAGGTTTGATCTTCCAGCGCGTGCGTCAGTTCGTGGGACATCACGTCGCGCTGCTCGTCGGAGGGAATCCAATCGGCGATATAAAACTCCTTCGCCTTTGGGTCGTACAAACCGGCGACCTGCTCGGTGAGCACATCGAGCATGAAAGAATCGAGCGGAAAGTTCCTGGGGATCAGGCCAAAGGCTTCCAAAGACTTCGCGTCGGCGTAACGTTGCTCATCGTTTTTATCTTCCTTGTCCGCCTGGATCAGGTACGTGCGGATTTCCTGTTTCGAGCGGAGGCTTTTCTTCAGCGGCTGCCTGATCGGCAGATGAAGAATCACGCTCATCTGCTCGAGCACCTCGTCCGCCGCCTTCAGAAAATCAGGATTCGGTGTGGCCGCGACCTGCGAAGCGTCCGCCGACGGAACGGATGTTGCCGGGAGTGCCAAGACGAATCCCAGGATAAAAACCGCCAGCGTCACACGCGACGCGAATCGACGATCCCGGCGCCGGGCTCGCCTCAGCGCAAGGTCCCCGTTCAAATGAAAGCTCACGAATCCATCATAGGTAGACGAATGCCAGAGCGCAAGTCATCCAAATCGTACAACACTGATTTAGCGGATGCGCAACCAGGACTTCGTCGAATTTTACGAACGGGAATTGCTGGTGACGGGACCAGCGAGAACAGATTGGACCGCCTTGCAAAACTCTTCGACGGGAAACGGCTTCGCGAGGACGGGACAGCCCGAATTCCGTAGAATGTGTGCGGCGGCGTCGCCCGCGTTGGATGCAGTGAAGACGATGCGCGTGGCAAGGTCCAAGCGATTCTCCTTGATCCAACCGTAGAGGTCGGCAGTCGAAGTCTTGCCGGGCAGATTGATGTCTGAAACCACGGCATCCACAAAATCGCGATTGAGAATTTCAATCGCTTCCTCCGCGGTCCGGGCCACTTTGACCAGAGCTCCGCTGGAAACCAAGACTTCCTGTTCCAGCAGCAGAAGCGCTTCTTCCTGGTCAACGAGCAAGATTGTGCCAGGCATGGCATGCGCCCGGCGGGAAGCCGGTTCGTTCGACGCCACTGAAGTTTCATCCGACAGCGGCAACGAGATGCTAAATGTGGCGCCGCGCGGCGGCGAATTCCGTACCTGAATTTCGCCTCCGTGTTCCTTCACGATGCCGTAACAGATGCTAAGGCCGAGGCCGGTGCCTTTGCCAACCGGTTTCGTAGTGTAAAAGGGATCGAAAATCTTGTGCGGGTTGGTAACGCCGGGGCCGCTATCGGTGACCTCAACGCACAGGCGCTGCCCGACCGTTTCCGTGCGAATCCAAATCTCGCCCGAGCCGCCTTTTTCTTGAATGGCATCTACGGCGTTGTTTAAGAGATTCAGAAACACCTGCTCGAGTTGATGGAAATCTCCAGCGGTCATGGGCAAGTGCGGTTCGAATTCCCGGTGAACGACGATGTTGTGAAGCTTCATGTCGAATTCACGAAGAACGAGCGTGTCCTCCAAAATCTGATTGAGCTGCACCGGCGCGCGGTGAGGCTTCTGCTGGCGCGCGAAGCTGAGCAAATTCTGTACGATGTGGTGCGTGCGCTGCGCCTGCTTATAAAGCTTCTCGAGGTAGTCCGCGCCGCGCGGGTGCACGAATTCCTCCGATTTCAAAAGCTGGCTGTAACCCAGAATCGCGGTGAGCGGATTGTTGAGTTCGTGGGCGACGCCGGAGATCAGTTGTCCGACGGCCGCCATCTTTTCGCTCTGCAGGAGCTGCTCCTGAGTACAGCGCAGCGTGTCATATGCCTCGCGCGTCTTCTCAAGCAGCAGAGATTTATCAATGGTCGCAGCGATCTGGTTTCCGACGGCCGAGAGCAAATTCAACTCCGCGGTCGAAAAGGGCCGCATCTCACGATTCCCCACGACCAGAATGCCCATGATGCGGTCCTTGGCCCAGAGGACGACGATTTGCGAAATCTGGATATTCTCCTTGTGATGCAGTTCGCGAAATTCCTCCGGGAGAGCAGGAAGGGCGCCGGAAAGCAATGTGGCGCGAGCCTGGCGAATTTGTTCAACCAAGCCTGCGGATATCTGCATCGGAGCATTCCTGCGGGCTGACTCGGATTGATAGCCCACGGCGGCTGCGCGCTTGAGGACCCTGGTAGGCTGATCGAGGAAATAGACCGCGGCGGCGCTGAGGGAGAACAGCTCTGTAATCTTCAGGAGGGCAGCCGTCAGGCCATCCTCCATCGCCACGGATTGGCCCAGCAATTCTCCGATCGCGTTGAGCGCGAGCAAGGCGCGGTTGCGGCGGCGAATGTCGATTTCCGCCTGCTTCTGGTCGGTGATATCGAGCAGGAAGCCCTGATACGCCACCACGGCGCCGGAGTCATCTCGAGTGGCAAAGCTGGATTCATGGGCCGTGCGAACTTCACCGTCGAGCCGGAGGAAATCAAATTCGAAGTCCACGACCTCGCCGTACTCCTGCAGCAGGCGCTGCCTTCGTTCGCGGTCGGCCGGGTCAACATACAGCTGTGCCGGAAGATCCGCTCGAAGCAAATCGTCGTGGCTTTCATAGCCGAGGATACGCATGAAGGCATCGTTAAAGTCCACGAAATGCCCTTCGGGCGTGGAAATGAAAACGCCTTCCTGAACCTTCTCAAACAGTGTACGGAACTTATTTTCGGCCTGGCGCCGGCTGGTGAAATCCTTGAGAACGTGAATCGTTCCCAGGCGCCCGCCTTCGGAATCATGAAGAGCGGAATCCGTGGCCAGAAAATAACCGCCGAACGAGGGATCGATGGTCTCGGCTTTTCCGGCTGCGCCTTCACAATAGGGACAACGAACCCAGGGAACGACACTGCCCTGACGAAGCACATCGCGCACGCCGCGGCCCACGAGGGATTCTGGTTCGACTTCGAGATGCTGGGCGAGCGGACGATTGGCGCGAATGATGCGGCCATCGAGCGAGTGGACTAGGATTAAATCATCGATGGAATCAAACGTATCCAGCCACTGTCTGCGGGAAGCTGCGGCGCTTTCGAACAGGGCGACGTTTTCAACCGTCAGTCCGAGAAGGTTGGCGACGTTCACAAGATAGTGCTCTTCTTCGGTTTCGAAAGAGCGCGGAACGGAAGAACCAATTCCGAGCATTCCGAGCGGGCCCGTCTTTCCGGGAATGCGAACCAGGACGAGAGAGTCGAGCCTTTCCGTTTCCATCCATCGCTGAACGGTTGCGTCCGTGACATCACGATAAGAGGCAAAAGGCGCCTCCCGATGGAGTACGTCCTGTACCCATGGCTCGGCGGCGGAAATTCGCCCAGTTTGCTTGCGAAATCTGTCGCTCAGACCAACCGAAGCCCCGATCCCGAGCGCGGTGGGTTGGGCAGGATCATCGATCAAAAGTACAAGTCCGTGACTTGCAGCCAGGCTTTCAACGAGATGGTGCAAAACCCCCTGGAGAGCGTCTTCTACTCTGGAGGACTGCGTGGCCTCGGCCGTAATCAGTGCCAACCGCCGCAATTTCTCGTTCAGATCTTCGGTGCGGACCCGACCGGCCTCCAAAACCAGAACGGCCATCGCGATACCCATCATGATTCCAAACAAGCCTTCGAATGAAACGCGGAACAAGCCGAGGCTGTGCGCCGTCCAATCGGACCGATCCATACCGTGGAGGCCACGCAGGAGAAAACCGCCTGCAAGGAGCTTCCATCCCACGCCGCGGTGTTTCCCCTGCGATCGCCAAAAGAGCCAGCCGGAAGTGAGGTAGAGGAGGCACTCAAACATCGATTCCGCGTCTCGCCGAAGGTGCGGCATATGCGAAACCGAACCCAGCGCGATAAAAAGACTGGCGACGATCCCGCCCAAAGGCCACAGGTACTTCAACGACTTTCCCAGGCCAAGACATTCGAGCACCGCAGCAAAAAACAGCGCCGCTGCCAACACCGCTAGCTCAGGGACAAAACGAGGATCATTCGAACCGCCGCGCCATAGAGAATAGATGCGCAGACCCTCCAGGCCCACGTACACGGTCCAGCCGGCTAGCCAGTATCGGAAGAACCGCGCGGGGAAGCTGGGGACGAGCAACCAATACAAGACCAGTAGAATGAAGGCGGCGGAGCCCTCCATGAAGGCGACAGCGAGAAATCCCGGGTTGGGAGCAAACGTCATTATGGGGGCTGATCCGAGTGACACGGGGCCGCACTCCAGAATCCTCGGCAATCAATATGGGGATATTAAAGAGCCATTGTAAAACCTAGCACACGGTTATTAGATACGGCAACAAACGCTCCGGCGCGGTGTGCCGTGCCTTATAATGGCTCATCGGATGGAGCGCCCATGCCCAAGGAAAAAATCCTAGTTGTAGACGACGAAGAGGCCATTCGCGAGGTGATTTCGACCCTGCTGGATGCACAGGGATTCCAGTGCACGACGTCGTCGAACGGCAAGCTAGGACTTGAGGCTTTCCGCAAAGATCGATTCGATCTGGTCCTCAGCGACATCGTGATGCCGGAAATGGACGGGCTGAAGCTGCTGGGCGAGCTGCGTCTGGACGATCCGGACGTACCTGTGATCATGGTCACGGCCATGCATGACATTTCGATCGCTCTTGAGGCGATTCGTGCCGGCGCCTACGACTACATTCTGAAACCCTTCGAAAAGGATCAACTTTACCTGAGCGTCCGGCGCGCGCTCGAACACCGAGGACTCGTACTCGAGAACCGGACGTATCAAAGCGACCTGGAGCAACTGGTCGCCGAGCGCACGCAGCAGCTTTCGATCGCGCTACAGGACCTCGAACAATCCTACGACTACACGCTGGAGGCGTTGGGTGGCGCGCTAGACGCCAAGGATGCGGAAACCGAGGGTCATTGCCAGCGCGTGACCGCGTTCACGATTACGATCGCGCGGGCGATGGGGGTCGAGAAGGGGCTGCTGCGGCATATCGCCCGGGGCGCGTTCCTCCACGACATCGGCAAGATGGGAGTGCCGGACAGCATCCTCACGAAGCCCGGACCGCTGACCGCGGAAGAGCGCGAAATCATGCGCCGACATTGCGACATCGGATTCGCCGTGCTGGAGAGAATTCCGTTTTTGAAGGAAGCCGCCGAAATCGTGCTCTCGCATCAAGAGTGCTACGACGGCTCCGGCTACCCGCGCGGTCTGAAGGGCGAACAGATTCCGATCGGGGCAAGAATATTCGCGGTGGCCGACACACTGGACGCGATGATCTCAGACCGGCCGTATCGCAAGGCGCTGCCGATATCGGCAGCGCGCGAGGAAATTCAGAGGTTTTCGGGGAAACAATTCGATCCGCGGGTCGTCGAGGTATTCATGGCACAGCCGGAAAAACTCTGGCGGGAATTGCACGACAAGACCGGCGATCCCTTCCGACTAACCCAACTGCAGACCGTGTAATCGCTCATTGCCTTTCCACTCTTCCCCAAAAAGAAAAAGCGGGCCCCAGAAACTTGAGGCCCGCCGGGATCACTTTTCCGTTGTTCGGTTAGAAATCGAACCGTAGCGCGAACTGCATCACACGATCGGGTTCCGTGCCTGCCTCGCTGCTGAGCTGGCCGAATTGCGACGAGGTGACTTGGGTGTTTGGCAAGCCGAAGTTCGTGTGATTGAAGGCGTTGTAGGCTTCCGCCCGGAATTGGAGTTTGTATCGCTCGTTGAAAAGCGGGAAGTTCTTGGACACCGCCGCATCAAAGTCTGAAAAGTGGGGGCCACGCAGATTGTCTCGAGTGCCCGTCTGGAAACCCAAATCCGGCGCAAAAGCCGCGATCGCAGCCGCCGGATTCTTGTAGAACTGCACCTGATTGTTGTTGGAAGTCTCGATATGGATGCTTTCGGTCAACGCGGATTTCGGTCCGACGAATTCGTCACCAGAATCCGCGGCAAGGCTCGTAGTGCTGGCAACGCCGTTCACCACGGTCAATGCCAATCCCGTGCGCCATGTTTCAATTCCGGATATCTGCCATCCACCGATCGCCTCGTTCACGAACCAACCGACATTCCGGCCAAGAGCCTGTCCGCGACCAAAAGGCAGGTCGTACACAAAGTAGGCGCTGACCTGGTGAGTCGCGTCGAACTCGGAGTTACCCCGGCAAAGGTGTGTATCGACCGCACTGCACAGAATTGTCGTTACTCCTGGCTCGAAGTTTCCGTTGGCGTGTGGCACGGTCGAGTTGTTGTCAATCCCGTGAGAAAAGGTGTAGTTGAAGTCGAACTGTAAGTTGTGAGTGAGGCGCTTGCGGAGCGTCGCAAAAAGCGCGTTGTAGGAAGACGAGCCCTGATTGGTGGCAAGGGCGTTGACCAAGAACTGGGGATTAAAGCCCACGTTTACTGGAAGAGGGATCGAATCCGCTACTCCAGCGGTACTCCCTTGTTGCAATCCCAACTGATTGTTGGCATAAACCCCTGCTGTGCAACTCGACCCATAAAACGCCGCGCAGCTCGAACCGCCAGCAGCAAGCGCAGCACCCACCTGATTCTCGAAAAACGGCTGGTTCGGCACGGTCGCCGCACCGGCCTGAGCTTGCTGTTCCAGGAAAGTCATTGCCGAGCCCAAGCTTTGACCGGATGAGGGATCCACGAAATTGATGAGCTGAGCAGCGTCGGACAATACGAAGAGCTTCCGGCCGAAATTTCCATAGTAATCAGCCTCAAGCTGCAAGCCGCCGGGAAGTTCTCGTTGAAAACCAAAAGATGCGGTTATCGAGTAAGGTGTTCGGAATCGGTTGTCCACATCGTAATTAAAAACGGCATTGGGCGTAATCGGGGTCACAAACGGCGGGGGCACCACCGGGACCGGCGACGAGCTGAGGGAATTCAAGCGTGGCTCCGTCTCCAGGGTAGTGGTCGCATCGCCTTTGACGCCAAAATTCTCGGCAAAGGATCCACCGAATGTGTAGTCCGCCTGATTTTCAAGCGCGACGATGTTGTTGATGACCGTTTCGTCGTAAATGAGGGACGCCCCGGCCCGCAACACCGTCTTATGATCGCCGAGAACGCGACCCAAGATGCCATCGTGGAAGGAAGGATTCCACGCCAAGCCCAGCCTCGGAGAAAAATCATGATACTCAGGCGAGTAGAACCCCGGGGCGTGGTTTACCGGCCCCGTCAATGAATACGTGAGTTCTGGTGTGGAGTCGGGGCCAGAAATTCCAGCAAGGCCGTTGGATACGCGCGCCTGGACCAAGGATTGGAAATTGGTATTCAGAAAGCTTGCTTGAACGCCGTGTACTTCGTAGGGAACGGACTGAAATTGGTATCGTACACCGGCCGTGATCGTGAAATTGGAGCGGATCCTCCAAGAGTCCTGAAAATAGCCCGCATAGTCGCTAAAGCGATAGTCGTGGACTACGTTCGACCCCGATGGCAGTGGAGAGCCGGAGTGAGTGTAATTGATCGCGGCCTGAAGGTCGAATATCGAGCCCAAATTGCCAACGAAAGAGGAATCCCAATTGGAAAGTGCGGCACCGAAAGGATCCGCTGTCGACCCCGCCGGCAAGATATCAGCGGGCGTTGAAGAAGCAGGAAGAGATGTCAGGAAACCGCCGAATCCGTTTTGAACGAAGGCAAAGTCATTGGTGATACCGTCGGCAACTGTGATGGGATTGTATTCTGCTCCGAATACAAAAGTATGCTTGCCGTGGACCCACGTGACATCGTCGCGGAAGGTCGGCTCCGGAGTAACGGTAGAGAACGATGTCGCGCGGAGGTAAGGATTGGTGTAGCCATCATCAAAGGACAGCTCGAAAAAGCCGCCCCCCGGATTGAACAAGATCGGCTGGAAATTATTCTCGCGAGTTTCGCCATACGTGAATTGGTTGATGACGTTGGGACTGGCGGTCCATGTTTCGCCGATGACCCACGCTCGATCCTTATCAAGATTGGGAGAGGTGAGTGGATCACCGGGGAATTCGTTCGGCACCAGAACGCTTGTTTCATTCTTAAAATTGAATCGAATGAAAAGCTTATTGTTGGTGGTGATATTGTAGTCCGCGCGTGCTAGGTAGTCGTTTTCCTTCAAATCATTAGGACTGTTGAATCGAAATCCAGCCGTATTGATACCATCTCCTGCCGTAAAATCGTTCGGATTCGGATAGCGACTGTTGAAGATACTGATCAGAGTGGGATCCACACCCGGGGCTTGGAAACCCGGGGTGCTCGCGCAGCTCGTCGTAGAGCAGGGATCGAGCGCTGCCACCTGGGGAGCGGTCAAAATTGTTACGCAATTCGTACTCACATCGGCGGAGCTCAGGCGATCGGTCGGCGCGCAGCCCGCACCGTCATTCACATACGCAAGTTCGCCGAGCTTCACATGCGGCATGGGTACGATGTCAAGTACGCTCTGGCCTGAATTATCTCGCCTGCCGTCATATTCAAAAAAGAAGAAAAGCTTATCTTTCCAAACGGGACCGCCAACGTTTCCGCCGAACTGGTTCCGTTCCAGAGCTGTGCGGGGAACATCGGTCTGGTTGTTGAAGAAGTTGTCGGCCTCGGTGGCGGCGGTCCGATTATATTCGTAGGCGGTGCCATGCCAAGTGTTGGAACCGCTCTTCGTCGTAATTAGAGTCTGCGCTCCGCCTCGGCCACCGTAAGCGGGAGTCGGATTGGCTACCAGAGTGCTAAATTCCTGGACCGCCTCAACCGGAATCGCAGCTTGCGTGGTGAACGAAAATCCGCTGGATATACTCGTGGCGTCAATCCCGTCGACGATAATGTTGCCCTGGTCAGCACGCGAGCCAGCTACCGCGCCGTCCCGTGAAAGGTTCGGATCAATGGCTCCGGGGCCACTCAGTGGGCTGCCAGCCGGAGTCTGCGCGCTAACAACGCCCGGCTCAAGCCGCAACAAATTACTGGGGTCGTCCCTAAATTCGTTCGGCAGACTCTCGATAGCGTGCGTGTCGAGGTTATTGCCAATCGTGGCGTCCGTCGTATTGAGGGTGACGGATCCCTGTGCCGTCACCTCGACCTTCTGACTGAGGGTGCCCACGTCCAACTTGACGTCCTGCGTGGTCGCTGTGGCCACCGGCAGGTAAAGACCGTTGACGGCAAAAACCTGGAATCCATCTTTCTTGACTGTCAAAGAATAGCCCGGGCCGGGCGGGACTTCTGAGATTCGATAGGTGCCGTCGCTTGCCGTCTTGCCAAAGTAGGAGCTGTTGGTGCGGGTGTCAACCAAGGCGACCGAGGCGCCGGGAACCGCCGCGCCGGAGTTGTCGGTGACAGTTCCGGTAATCGACGCCACGCTCTGGGCATTCGCAACCATCGGAACAACGGACAAAACCAACAACAAAGCAAAAGCTACGAAGATCCAATTCCGCATCTCTATCCCCCTATACGAACCCGGATATATCAACTTCGGTATCGCGGCTTTTTCACGGTCTGACGGACGCGACTCAAAAGGCTGCTAAAACGCATCGCTCCAAGGATATTAGCTGGCCCCCCAGTTATGCAGTCTGAATAGCAACTGACAGACCAAAAAGTAACCACCCTCGATCAATGTCCTAATATCCATACACTCAATGAGATACGAGAATAAATCGAGTGGGGGAATCGACGAATTTAGAGCTGGTATACCAAAAACAATAGAAGAGGGTAAATTGAACTGCTAAAGATCATATTGCTTGGCGGGGAAGTACCGGCCCGATGCAGCGTGTAGCTTAGAAAATTCGCCAGCCGGTTGGAGGGTTCTATCGCGCCTGATTTCGACGACGATAGATGAGTCCGAAGATGCCGAGAAATAGGGTAACGGCTGGCAACAGGAGTATTAGGATGCCATGGCGAAGGGCTTCGCGGCCTGGGGCTCCAGAGGCTGAAGCGGTCTGGTAGCACATGGCGCAGCCCTGCGCGACCGCGTGCGGCGCCACTAGCCCAAGTACCCCGCAGCACGCTGCGCCGGCAGCCGCCCACTTATTCCTCAATTTGCGCCCTTGGCGGTACATTTTGAGTCTCCCTTGTAGATTACCTCTCGAGCAGCAGAAACAAGAAAAGGAGAATCCAGATCCCGTTTATTGCGTGCCAATAGGTCGAGACAACGCTGGTGACCGTCTGGCGAGTCAGCTGGCGCACCGGACGAACTGCGACTGCGACCATAACCAGGATTCCGGCGAACACGTGGACCGCGTGCGCGGCCGTGAACACATAGAAAAAGCTGCTACTGGGATTCGTCGCGATCCCGATCCCTGCGGCAGCGAGCCGGCGCCAGGAAATTCCGAGCCCCGCGAGAAAAAACATTCCCAGGATTACCGTGACGCTCCACCAATGACGAAATCCCGCGTCGTCGTTGGCGAACAACCGGTTGCGTGAGCGGGAGAGCGTGAAGCTGCTCGCTACCAAAATGGAGGTGCTTAGCGCAAGAATGCGCAGCGGCAAATCGAGCACCCGCCAATCGCTCGAAAAACCTCTGCGAACGATTTCTGCGCTGACCAGCGCCATGAAGAACATGAGCACGCCAGCGAGGAGCATGATCGTTCCGGTGAGGTAGGCTCGCTGCGGAATCCCTTCGGTCGCCGGACCGATGCGAGCGACACCCGCAGGGGCTCGATCCTGCGGCACAAAGTCGGCCTTTTCTCCGGGCACGCTGTATTCGTACGGCCCTCGATAGACGCTCGGGAATTGGCCGCCAAAATTGTCCGGCGGCGGTGGGGAAGACGTGGTCCATTCAAGAGTCGTCGCGTTCCACGGATTTGCGGATGCGGGCGCGCCCTTTCTCAGGCTCCGGAAGAAATTCCAAAAGAAAATCAACTGCGCCGCGGCGGTGACGAAAGCGGCGATGGTCATGAATTCGTGCAACGGCTGGAGCGCGGCCAGATAATTGGCGCCGCTCGAATCCGCGTAGCGACGAATTCCTCCGGCGATACCCACGAAATGCATCGGCATGAAAATGCAGTACGCACCGGCGAACGAAAACCAGAAATGCAGCTTACCGAGCGTCTCGTCCAGGCTGCGGCCGAACATTTTGGGGAACCAGTAGTAGGTCGCTGCGAAAATTCCAAAGATCGAGGCCACTCCCATGACAATGTGGAAATGCGCCACGACGTAGTAGGTCGCGTGCAACATGGTGTCCACGGCGGGCTGCGCCAGGAAAATCCCCGAGAGTCCTCCGGTGATGAAGAACGAAACGAAGCCGATGGCAAAGAGCATTGGCGTATGGAACTGGAGTGTCCCTCCCCAGAGCGTGCCAAGCCAGTTGAACGTCTTAATCGCCGAAGGCACTCCGATGGAAATCGTGAGCAACGAAAACGTGAGACCGGAATAGGGATTCATGCCGCTCACAAACATGTGGTGACCCCAGACCAGAAAGCCGAGGAAACCAATGGCGCAAAGAGCGAACGCCATAGCGCGATATCCGAACACAGGCTTCCGCGAAAAATTCGCAAGCACATGCGACACGACGCCCATACCCGGCAGAATCGCGATGTAAACCTCCGGATGGCCGAAGAACCAGAAAAGATGCTGCCACAGCAGGGGCGATCCTCCACTGTGGCCCTGCATTTCACCGTTCACGACGAGTCCCGCGGGCAGAAAGAAGCTTGTTCCGGCCGAACGGTCGAGCAAAAGAAGGATTCCGCCGGCCAGCAGGACACTGAAAGCGAGCAAGCTGAGAATCGCAGTGACAAACCAGGCCCATACCGTTAGCGGCATGCGCATCAACGTCATCCCGGGCGCGCGGAGGTCAATTGTCGTAGCGATAAAATTGAGCGACGCCAGCAGCGATGCAACGCAGAAAATAAGAATGCTGATGATCCAGATGGTCTGGCCGCTCCCCTCGCCCGGTCCCGCCACTTCGCCGAGGCCGCTGAGCGGAGGGTAAGCCGTCCAGCCGCTGATCGGCGCTCCGCCGGGAACAGCAAATGCAGCCAGCATGCAAAGGAACGCCGCCAGAGTGAGCCAAAACGAAAGCATGTTAAGCCGAGGGAAGGCCATGTCCGGTGCGCCGATTTGAATGGGCAGAAAATAGTTGCCGAAGGCGCCTTGCGGCGCGGTCGTGAGCACAAAGAAAATCATGATTGTGCCGTGCATGGTCACGAGCGCCAGATACTGCTCCGGCGTCATGATGCCGCGGCTCACAAACGGCAAATGCGCGGCGGGCCACACAAGATGGAAGCGCATCAGCAGAGAGAGGACGATACCGATCGTCACAGCCGCGAGCGCTAGGGAAAAATACTGGAGGCCGACGACTTTGTGATCCGTGCTAAAGACGCAGCGGCGCAAGAAACCCGTCGGCGGTTCCAGCGCCGCGCTCATTGGGTAGCCGCCTGACGCTTGAGAAACCTTTCGTAATCGGATTCAGAGACGACGTTGAAGAAGCTGTGCATCGTGTTGTGGCCGAGACCGCACAGCTGTGTGCAGACAATCTCATATTGCCCGATCCGGTTCGCCGTGAAGTGCACCGGAATCATCATGCCGGGAACGGCATCCTGCTGCAGGCGCAATTCGCGCACGAAGAAATTGTGTACCACGTCCTGCGAGCGCAGCAGCAACTCGACGGCATGATTGACCGGCACGGTAAGCGTCGGGACAACGATGTCGTCCGCGCTCGCCGGATCGTTCGGATCAAGGCCGAGTGGGTTTCCGGTTGGAGCGCTGACAAGACGAGGATCGAGCCTGCCGAATTTGCCGTCCGGGCCCGGATATCGAAACGTGTAGACGAATTGCGTTGTGGTGACTTCGATCTGAATCGCCCCCGACCCGGCCTCCGTGAAGCGATCCTGCCCCCACGCTTTGCGACCGGCGATCGCCAAGCTGACAAACACAATTAAGGTGACCGAGGTCCAAAGGATTTCCATCATGACATTGCCGCGGACGAAACGCGCGCGCTGGCCGCGATCGCGATATTGAAGCACGGCATACGCTAGGCCCAGTTGCGCGACGACGAACACGATGCCGGCAACATAGACCGTCAGGTCGTACTGCCGATCCACCAGCATTGCAGTCGAAGTGATCGGTGGTGGCGGCGGAAACAAGTGAGCCGCGAAAACGTAAACCGTCGCGAGGACCAGCAGAGTCAGAAGAAGTGCCAGCAGAAAAGCTGGGGCGGCGGAGCCACGGGCTTGCTTCCTGCTTCGGATCATAAATGGCGCGAGGTAGCGATGATATATAACCGACGCTTAGATTTGTAGGAAGATTGTGGGGACACTACGGCCGGATCGATGATCCAGGAATTTGGAGCGCGTCGGCCGCTATCGCGAAATGATTTCTCTTCGAAAATCTTGGTGCGGTCGAGTGGATTCGAACCACCACGCTCTTGCGAGCGCCAGCCCCTCAAGCTGGTGCGTCTGCCAGTTCCGCCACGACCGCATGGACTGAGGTAAACGCCAAAATTGTAACAGAAGCCGCTAGTTCTTGGGAGCCGGGTTCGGCGGGGGTGCTTGCGGCGCGGGCTGAGCCGGACCCTGAACGGGAGGCGCCGCAGCCGGTTTCCTCGGAGCAGGGCCCGGTTGCGACGTCTGTTCCAGAATCGAACCGGTGCCGCTGGCCTGATTCGGCGCGCGCTTAAACGAGAGCGTCAGCGACGTCATCATGAAAACGATAGCGCACCAGGTGGTGGCGCGCGAAAGAAACGTGGCGGCGCCTCGCGGGCCGAATGCGGTCTGGCTACCCGCGCCCCCGAATGCGCCTGCAAGATCCGCGGCGTTGCCGCTCTGCAACATGATCACAATGATCAGAACGAAGCACACAATCACGTGCAAAGTTACGAGCACTGCCGATACCCGCCAGCCGATCGATACCAAGCCGATAGCGAACAGCATCGACACAGCCCATTTTGCCCACGTTGGCATTTCTGCTCCCAATTTGCGCCGAGGCCGATCCCGCTCCGCTAGCGCGCCCGATCATTCACGCCTGATAGTTCACGATGGCTGCGAATGACCGCGGATCCAGACTCGCTCCGCCCACAAGCGCTCCGTCAATCTCCGCCTGCGCCATCAATCCCCTAATATTGTCGGGTTTGACGCTGCCGCCGTAGAGAATTCTGAGTGCTGAGGCTTCTTCGAAAGAGAACCGGGCCGCTGCGAGTTCCCGCAGGTACCGATGCACCTGAGCCGCTTGCTGGGGTGTCGCGGTTTTTCCCGTTCCGATCGCCCAAACCGGCTCGTACGCCAACAGAATACGCGAGAACTCTGCAGGGGTCAACGCGCCCAGGCCGCCCTCCAGCTGGCGCCTAAGAACTGCTTCGGTGAGATTGCTTTCGCGCTCGCCGAGAACTTCGCCGACGCATACGATTGGAATCAAACCGGCTTCGAGCGCGGCCTTTGTCTTGAGATGGACGGTTTCGTCCGTGTCGTTGAAATATTGCCGCCGTTCCGAGTGGCCGATGATCACCGCACGGCAACCAGCTTCCACCAACATCCGCGCGCAGATTTCGCCCGTAAAAGCTCCTTCAGGACGACCATGAACGTTCTGGGCGGCGATCGAAATGGCGCTCCCGCGCGCGGCCTCGGCGGCCACGGAGAGCGCGGTATACGGAGGCGCTACGATAATGTCGCAATGTTTTGAATTCGCAACAAGCGGGCGAAACGCGTCAAAGAAAGCGAGCGTCTCCGCCTGCGTCTTGTACATCTTCCAGTTGCCGGCGATAACGGGTCGGCGCAAGGAACTCTACCTTTCGCTGAGAGCTTCGACTCCCGGCAATTCTTGGCCGGCGAGGAATTCGAGTGAAGCGCCGCCGCCGGTCGAAATGTGCGAAATCTGATTGGCAACGCCGGACTGCTCGACGGCGGCAACGGAATCGCCACCACCAACGATGGAGGTGGCTCCGGCCACAGTGGCGGCAGCGACGGCCCGGGCCATCGCGAGAGTGCCGTGCGCGAACGCCGGCTTTTCGAACATGCCCAGCGGACCGTTCCAGACGATCGTGCGCGTCTTCGAAATCTCCTGGCCAAATTGCGCAATGGTTTTCGGACCCACGTCGAGCCCCATCCAGCCGTCCAGCGTGTTCGCGATGTCGGTTGTCTTCGTGGCGCTGGAATCGGGTGATTCCGCCAGAACGTGATCCACAGGCAGCAGCAGGCGGAAATTGCGGTTGCGTGCTTGCTCGAGAAGGCCGCGAGCGAGATCAAGCTTGTCATTCTCGACGAGGGACTTCCCTACGTTTCGTCCCTGCGATTTCAGGAATGTGTAGGCCATCGCGCCCCCGATCAGCATTGCGTCGGCAAGTTTCATCAGGTTTTGCACAACCTCAATCTTGTCGGAAACTTTTGCGCCGCCCAGGACGGCGACGAACGGCCGCTCGGGATTCGAGATGGCCTTGCCGAGATACGTCAGTTCTTTCTCCATCAGCAGGCCCGCGGCCGACTGGCGGACAAACTTAGTGATGCCGACCACAGAAGCATGCGCTCGATGCGCGGAGCCGAAGGCGTCGCAAACGAAGAGTTGATCGCAGAGCGCGGCGAGCTTCGCTGCAAATTCGGGATCGTTCGCCTCTTCCTCCGGGTGATAACGCACGTTTTCAAGAAGCAGCACTTCTCCGTTGCCGAGCGCCTTGCTCTTTGCTTCCGCGTCGGCACCCACGCAATCCGCGGCGAACGCCACGGGCTTGCCTAGCATCTCGCCAAGCTTTGCGGCCACGGGCGCCAGGCTGTACTTGGGATCCACTGATCCTTTCGGCCTACCCAGGTGCGAGGCCAATACGAGACGCGCGCCTCGTTCGATGGCAAGTCTCAGAGTCGGGAGGGTCTCGCGAATGCGCGTGTCGTCGGAAACGCGACCGCCATCGAGCGGGACGTTGAAATCCACGCGGATGAAAACGCGCTTGGCGCTCATCTCGAGATCGCGAATGGAAAGTTTGTTCATCGTCGTGAAAATGCGAAATGGAGTCGGGATCTAGAACCGCGCGGCGAAAAATTTGATCAGATCGCGGCAGCGGCAGGAGTAGCCCCATTCATTGTCGTACCAGGCGAGCACCTTCACGCAATTGGAGCCGACGACCATCGTATAACCGGAATCCACGACTGAGGAGCTCGGGTTGCCGCGGAAATCCACCGATACCAATTCCTCGGTCGTGTATTCGAGGATGCCCTTCATCGGGCCGTCGGCCGCGCTCTTGAGAGCCCCGTTTACGCCTGCGGCAGTCGCCGGCTTTTCGACCATGACCGTGAGGTCAACCACGCTCACGTTGGGAGTCGGAACGCGCATGGCATAGCCGTCGAGTTTGCCCTTCAGTTCGGGGATAACCAGGCTCAGAGCCTTCGCAGCGCCGGTGGTGGTCGGAATCATGGACAGCGCGGCGGCTCGGGCGCGTCGCAAATCCTTGTGAGGCAAATCGAGCAACTTTTGGTCGTTGGTGTAGGAATGAATCGTCGTCATGGTGCCCACCACAATTCCAAACGTGTCCTGCAAGACTTTCGCGACCGGAGCGAGACAGTTCGTGGTGCAGGAAGCGTTTGAGATCACATGGTGCTTCGCGGGATCGTAGGTCTTCTCGTTCACTCCGAGGACGATGGTGGCGTCGGGATCGGTGGCGGGTGCGGAAATGATGACTTTCTTCACCGGTCCACGAATGTGTTTGCGCGCCTCAGCGCCGTTGGTGAACAGGCCGGTGGACTCGACAACGATCTGCGCCCCAACGGATGCCCAATCGAGCTCCGCGGGATCTTTTACGCGAAAGACCTTGAAGGCTTTGCCGTCCACGGAAATCGTGTCGTCCGTGTGCGCGACTTTGTGCGTCAGATTGCCGAGAATCGAATCGTATTTCAGCAGGTGCGCCAGCGTCTTCGAGTCCGTGATGTCGTTGACGGCTACAATCTCGATCGCCGGATCGCCGAGCGCGGCGCGAAAAATATTGCGGCCGATGCGGCCAAACCCGTTGATAGCGACTTTGACAGCCATGCTTCCTCCTGAGAATTGCCGAGAATTACTTGCAAGCGAGAAGAGCCAGTTGGACTTCCATGGAACAAACGATGCTAGGTTGCGTGCGGAAAAAAGTCAACGCGGGTTCACCGTCATGTCGTTCAGTTGTACTCCTTCACGCGAATGACGGTATTGCCTTCAAAAGTGACAAATGTAGTCCGCGAAGGAGGCGTACCGTAGATCCAATCTTCGGTGTCATGGCCCTCTGAATCGCGCTCACGGACTTTGTGTTCGGGGCGCCCCATGGCCGCCAGCACCATTTCCGAGTCCATTCCCACCACGGCGCGCTCATCCTTAATTGCCTGCTGGAACTGAGGCGCGAGGGTATCAATCCAGTTCACGGTGGCCGAATGCTGCTTCGAGAAATCCAGTAGTACGGAAAGGTCGCGTTTCAGGTCATCCGGGCTCATATCCGGGAGACTGTGCCCGTAGTCCAGAACCAGCGTCGCACCGGGCAGCTCCTGCTGGGCGTATGATTGTTGCGTCTGCTGGGGCGGCGGGCTGGACATGGGCCCCATGCCGATTTGCAGATGGTCGCGCAGGTGAAAATGTTTTTTCCCGCCTCCGTTGATCTTGAGCACGATCTGATCGGCGCGAAACTCGATGGATGTGACTTGCACGGTATCGCCCTGGCCGGCCGCGGTGCCGTAGAGCCTAAGCGCGTCGCTTAAGTGCTGCATGTCGAGCGGTTTCCCCACCGGAATCTTGTAGCCCTTCTTCCCGCCTGGCAGAGGCTGCACCACCCGCGCGAATTCGCCATCCACAAAGCGCACCAGGAGCAATCGCGATTGCGGTTGCAAAGTCTTCGACGCGTGATCGGAGGATTGCACAACCGCAGAGGCCGGCGCGTCCGCGCGCGCGAGCGCCAGCGCCGCGGAAAAAGTGCTTTCAAGACTTGGGGGAGCGGAACGGAAGGGAGTCAAACCTGGAACATCCGCGCCCAATGCGAGCGCAACCAAGAGCGCGATGCTGAACGGAACGCCCATTGCGGTTTGCCTATTCTACGGCGTTTGCCCCTGTTCGTGAATAGCAACTTCAGCCGCCAGACGGAATCGCCCCCGCATGTTCTGCGGGCCGACATCTCGGTCAGTCAATGCCCGAAATCGTGTATGGCGCGGCCGGGTCGAATGGATTTCCCCCAGCGGACGCCGCATGCAAGAATGGAGCGCCCATCGGGGGAAAATGTTCCAGCGCCTGCTGATCGCGGTCGCCGCACCCACTCTAGCCCATAGCGCGAGGCGCTGGATATTCCACCTCGGCGGTTTGGGCTTCATTCCCCTTGGACTCCTAGACGCCTCGATCATTCCTGTTCCGGGCAGCATGGACGTGCTGACGATTGTCTTGTGCGCACGGCGTAGCGATCTGTGGATCTACTACGCCATCATGGCAACCATCGGCTCTGTGTTGGGAGGTTTTACCACGTACCGGCTTGCCCGCAAAGGCGGCAAGGAAATGCTCGCACGCAGATTTTCAGCCCGAACGCTGAAGAGGGTTTATGCAATCTCCGAGCGATGGGGCTTTGGCGCGATCGCCCTCCCCGCCCTGCTTCCGCCTCCCGTGCCCATGGTCCCGTTCGTGCTTGCCGCGGGGGCCCTGCAATATTCGGTCGAGAAATTCTTAGCGGCACTCACTTTGGGCAGGATGGCTAGATTCACACTCTTGGCATTTCTGTCCGCGCGCTATGGACGGCGGATGCTGAGTTACATCTCGCAAAACGGGCATCCGGTACTTGTGACCATCATTGTTGTAGGTATCGCGCTGAGCGCGGTTTTCTTCTTTTTCTTCGCGGGGAAGCGCCGACGACGGCGCGCCCGCGCGTAATCATTCGCCGGACACCCCCCAATGGCAGTGTCTCTTAATGAACAGATATTCGCGCCTCCTTCTCCCAAAATAGGAAATACAAATCGAATCGTGAACGGGGAGCCAACAATGACAAAGGCAAGCACAAAAGACGAGTTGGAAGGCAATCTTCACGACTTGAAGGGAAAAGTGAAGCAAAAGGCGGGGCAACTGGTGAACGATCCCGACCTCGAAGCCCAAGGCCAAGCGGAAAAAATAGCCGGAAAGATCCAAAAGAAAGTTGGGCAGGTGGAGAAGGTGCTCGGCCAATAGCAGTTGGGCAACGCAGGCGGCTTGTGAACTAAAAGGAGATCCAAATGTTGCTACTCATTATTATCCTGCTGCTTTTGTTCGGCGGTGGCGGCGGCTACTACGGATATTCAAGATGGGGAACGGGTGGCGGACTTGGGATCGTTGGAACGGTCCTGCTAATCGTTCTGGTGGTTTACCTGTTCGGGGGGTTGCGACTGTAAAGCCCTCAGGGCGGTGCGCGCTCAACCTTCGGTACGCGTTTGACCATTCGGAGAGACAGTTCGGCTGAAAAAGGGCGCGAAGGCGTTGATAGCGGCGGTGCGAAAAGAATCCTGCCGCGTGACGAGATTGTCGGTGAGGACGCCCCATGCACCTTGTGCGTCGCGGATGCCGTGGCCTGCGGCGAACGCGTCAATCGCTTCGGAAAGTTCGACGCCTTCGTCTACGACACTTTTGACCAACGGCTCGGGTAGCAAAACAGCGCCGGATTGGCCGAACGACGCCCGGCCGGTTCCGTCGGTCACGTAAACCCAGCTTTCAAGGAACACCCAACGCTCACCGCGCTCGTGAACAACGTCAATTCCTCCTTCGAGACCCAGGAAATACTTCCAGGCCTCGTTCTTTTCGCGGGCGATAGCGAGGAGGGCCTCGGCGCGCTGACGGGCGCCGGTCATGATGTCTTCGCGCGAGAGAGGCGTGTGGCGAACCCCGCTCGGAACTTCCA
>Ga0210383_10000181_pt1 | contig 62851 bp, 52 predicted proteins | sample IncBWC14OmetaG_FD_160072 | JGI IMG/M metagenome (GOLD analysis project Ga0210383, IMG submission 160072) | Forest soil microbial communities from Barre Woods Harvard Forest LTER site, Petersham, Massachusetts, United States - Inc-BW-C-14-O ...
AAATTTCGGATGGATCTTGCTGAACGCGGGCGGCAGCAGTCCGTCGCGCGATACCGCAAAGAAAACCCGCGACTGCCCCAGCATCAGCACCAACAGTACCGAGGTCAATCCGGCGACGGCGCCCAGCGAGATCAGTCCCGAGATTGCATGCATCCCGCGCTGCAGAAACGCCGACGCGAGCGGCGCCGTGATGTCGATGCCCTTCGCGGGAACCATCCCGGTCAGCACTCCGGCGACCAGAATGTACAGCAACGTGCATACCAGCAACGATCCGAGAATTCCCAGCGGCAAGTCGCGGTTGGGATCCACCACTTCCTCAGCCGCGGTCGAAACCGCGTCGAATCCTATGTATGCGAAGAAGATGACGCCGGCGCCGCGCATCACGCCGCTCCAGCCCATCGGCGCGAACGGACTCCAGTTCGCCGGCTGCACGTAAAATGCGCCGACCACGATCACGGCGCCAATGACGAACAACTTGACTCCGACGATGATCGAGTTGAAGCGCGCGCTCTCGGAAATTCCGATATAGAGCACCCAGGTGATCAGCAACACGATCAACAGGGCCGGCAGATTCATGATCGCGCCCGGCGACGAAAACGGTGCGTGCGTCCATCGGGCCGGCAGGTCGATGCCAAGGCCGCGCAGGAGAATTCCCAGGTAGCCCGACCATCCTGAAGCCACGGTCGCGGCGCCGACGGCGTACTCGAGCACGAGATCCCATCCGATGATCCAGCCGACCAGCTCGCCCATCGTCGCGTACGAATACGAATACGCGCTGCCTGCGACCGGGATCATCGCGGCGAACTCCGCGTAGCACAGCGCGGCCATCGCGCACGCAAATCCGGATACGACGAACGAGATCACGATAGCCGGGCCCGCGTATTCCGCGGCGGCGACGCCGGTAAGCACGAAAATTCCGGCGCCAACGATCGCGCCAATCCCGAGCAACGTGAGGTCGAAGGCTCCCAGAGCCCTCTTCAGGCCACCGCCGTGCGATTCGGCGTCGGCCATCAGCGCCGCGATCGGCTTGCGCCGTAAAAGTTGCGCTCTGAGCCCCGTGCCGTTCATCTCTTCACCACGCCTGGTATCCGCCGTCCACCGAAATCACCGAACCCGTAACGTAGCTTGACGCGGGACTCGCAAGGAAGATCACCGCGCCGCGAATTTCGTGCGCGAGACCCAGCCGCTTCATCGGCGTGAACGCTTCCATCCGCTCCTTATTCGCGGGCTTGGCGATTCCGCCTTCGGTGGCCTCGGTAGGAATCCATCCCGGCGCGATCGCATTCACCAGGATTCCGTATCCGGCCCATTCGACGGCGAGCTGACGCGTCAGATTCGCCAACGCCGCCTTGCTCGCCGCGTATGCCGACAGCCGGTACACCGAACTGGCGACCGCCGCGTAGATCGAAACCATGTTGATGATACGGCCGGGCTGCTTGATTTCGATAAGCCGTCGCGCGACGCGCTGCGCAAGCATCATCGGCGCAGTCAGGTTCACCGCAATCGCCTCGTCCCACGCGTCGCGCTTGAAACTCTCGGCGCGGCCCGTCGGCGACACGCCTGCGTTGTTCACCAGGATATCGACGTCGCCAATCGCGGCCGCCGTCTCAGCCATCGCGCGATCGAGGTCCGCCTCGCGCGTCACATCTGCGCCGATCCCGACAGCCTTGACGCCGTGCGCTTTCGCCAGTTCCGCCGCAATTTTCGTGACGCGATCCTTGCGCCGCGCGACGAGCGCAACGTCAGCACCCGCAATCGCGAGTGCCTTCGCGCATTCGACGCCCAATCCAGACGAAGCGCCAGTGACCAGCGCGCGATGACCTTTCAGTGAAAAGAGCGTTTCGAGCGAATCCATCAGTCGCCGAACACTTCGCCGGCGGCTTGCGCAGCCGCCGCGACCGCACGATCGATGTCGGCGCGTGAGATTCCGTTGTGGGTCACGGCGCGGAATGAGGTCGCCTCGCGCGCCGAGATCAGGACGCCCCGCTCTTTCATCGCGGCCGCGAAACGCCGCGACGCGTCAGCGTCGCCGTCCACGTCGAACACCACCATGTTGGTGCGATTCGCGACCTGCCGCACGTTCAGTCCCGCGACCAGCGCGAATCCCTGCGCCAGCGCGCGCGCATTCTGATGATCCTCGGCCAGCCGATCGACCATCGTCGTCAGCGCGACGATTCCCGCCGCCGCAACAATTCCCGCCTGCCGCATTCCGCCGCCGAGCACTTTGCGCGTGCGATGCGCCCGCCCGATAAATTCGCGGCTTCCGCATAGCAACGATCCGATAGGACATCCGAGGCCCTTCGACAGGCAGAACGACACGGTATCCGCGCCGCTCGCGATTTCCTTTGGCGTCGTCTCGAGAGCCAGCGCCGCATTGAAGATTCGTGCGCCGTCGAGATGCAGCGGAATTTTTCGCCGATGCGCGGCCTCAGATGCTTCCGCCATATGCGACAGCTTGATCGGCGCGCCGCCGCATCGGTTGTGCGTATTCTCGATCACCACCAGCGACGGCTGCGCAAAATGATCGTCGGCCGGCGTGCCCAGTTCGCGCCGGAGTTCGCCGGTGTCCAGCTCGCCGTCATCGGTGTTGGCGAGTGCCGTGAGCACGATGCCTCCCAGAGCCGACGCGCCGCCCGCTTCATAAAGATTGGTGTGCGACTGCGAGCCGACGATCGCTTTGGTGCCGCGCGCACAGTGCGTCAGCATCGCCGCCAGGTTTCCCATCGTGCCGCTCGGCACCAGCAGCGCCGCGTCCTTGCCCATCATCGACGCCGCCATCGCCTCGAGCCGGTTGACGCTGGGGTCTTCGCCGTAAACGTCGTCACCCAGTTCGGCGCGCGCGATTGCCTCGCGCATCGCGGGCGTCGGCAACGTAACGGTGTCGCTGCGCAGATCGATCACGACGCGATGCTCATCACGCGGGACTACTGCCCCGGCGGATATAGCGTAGTGAAGTTGCCGCTGGTCGTATCGACGACTTCAACGGCGTTTTCCGTCGTATCGGAAAAATACAGTTGCTTGCCGTCAGTGGTCAGCGCGCAGCCCGATCCGATGTGCCCGTTAACCAGTGTCAGCTTGGTTACGGTCTTGGCGTTGAGATCGATTTTGCGGACCGAGTGATTGTCAGCGTCGAGCACATACAGAAACGCGCCGTCGGTACAGATCGCGCCCGGATTGTTGAACTGCGCCTGCATCGCGGGACCGTCCTTGTCGCCCTCTTCGCCGGTGCCGGCGAGCGTGCTGGTCTGCATCGTCGAGAGGTCGATCATGCGGATAATGTCATTGCCGGTATCCGCCACGTAGATCGCTTTCTTGTCAACCGCGACACCGCGCGGACCGCTGAACAGCGACTTGTCGGCGCCGCCGTCGGTCTTACCGGTCGTACCCGATTGTCCCGCGATCGTCTTCACCTTGAAGTCGGCGAGCGTGATGCGCCGAATCGAGCTGTTGCCGCTATCGGCGACGTACAGTGAAGTTCCGTCGGTCGCGATCTGCGTCGGCAGGTTGAAATGCGCGGCCGAGCCGGTGCCGTCCTCAGTGCCCGAGATATTCGCCTGCCCCGCGACGGTGGTGACGGTACCGCTGGTGGTGATCTTGCGGATGTCGGAATTATTGGTGTCGCAGAGATAGAGATCCTGCCCGGATATCGTCATGCCGTCGGGGCTGTTGAAGCGCGCCGAATCGCCGACCCCGTCATTGCTACCTTCCTGAAAGAGTTTGCCGGCAACGATTCGCAGCGATTTCGACGCGGCGTCGATCGCTTCGACCGTGTTGTTGCGGCTGTTCGCTACATAAATCGCACGGCCGTCGGTCGCTAGACCGGCGGGAAAATCCAGCCGCGGTCCTGACTGAGCCTGAACACCGTTGGCCAGGTTCTCTTGCGCGAGCGCGGAGGCGCCGAAGCCAAGGGTCGCAATCGCAGCGGCCGCAGCCAGGATCGTTTTCAAGTTTGCGGAGACTCTCATTTACGCGCCCTCGCTCAATTGGTTGGGGTCATTCGCGCCGCTGGACGAATCTTGCCGCAACTTATGGAAAGATCGCTTTTACCACTTCGTCGATCGCGCGCTTGCTGTCCGCCTCGTCAGTCAGCGACCAGGTAACGGCCACCGTCGCCGCGCGCCGTGGCGCAATTCCTTGGCGAATCAGCTCGCCCGCGTAGATCAGCAGGCGCGTCGAGACGCCCTCTTCCAGGCCCGAAGCCTTCAGATGACGCACCTTCTCGCCCAGTACCGCGAGCTGCAGCGCGATGTCCTGCTCGACGCCCGCCTCGTGCGCGATGATCTCGACTTCCTTGTCCGCCGGCGGATAGGTGAACTCGATCGTCACGAAACGCTGGCGCGTCGAATGCTTCAGGTTTTTCTGGATGCTCTGGTAGCCGGGATTGTAGGAAATCACCAGCAGAAATCCTTCGTGAGCCTCGATCGTCTCGCCGCGCTTTTCGATCGGCAGAATTCGCCGATGGTCCGACAGTGGATGTATCAGCACGGTCGTGTCCTTGCGCGCCTCGACCACTTCGTCGAGATAGCAAATTGCGCCGCGGCGGACTGCCTGCGTCAGAGGACCGTCAACCCACACCGTCTCGTCGGCCTGAATCAGAAAACGTCCGACGAGATCGCTGCCGGTGAGATCCTCGTGGCACGCAACCGTGATCAATTCGTTGGGGCCGTTGGCGAGCGACGACAGCTGATGCGCCATGTGCTCGACGAAGCGCGTCTTGCCGCATCCGGTCGGCCCCTTCAGCAGCAACGGCAGGCGCGCCTTGTACGCGGCGGTGAAGATTTCCACTTCGTCGCCGATTGGCAGGTAAAACGGCGCCGCAGCCGGGTCGAGATGCTTTACCTCGGGACCCTCGGCCTGCAGCCTGGTGTCGAACTTCTTTAACTCAATCCCCATCGGTTCCTTCTGGTCGGCGGTTCAATTGGTCAAGGCGCGATTCTAAGATTCTTTCGCGCAACCATTCAAGGCAAATCTGCGAGCCGAAAACGCGTCAGGTCCGGCGTTGATACGTGGCCGTGCCGTCGCGATTGTCCTTGACCTCGTAGCCGCGCCGCTCGATTTCCTTGCGCAGTTCGTCGGCCAGGATGAAGTCCTTGGCCTTGCGCGCCGCCGCGCGATTGTCGATTAACTGCTGTACGTCCGGCTCGATCGTACTCATCTGTGCAGTCGCGCGATGCTTTCCGAGATCGAGCCCCAGCACCGCGTCGAGCGTCAGCAAGGTCGGCCAGGCGCGGAAATCCTTGCGCCGGTATGCTTCCGCGACCAAATCCAGGGCCGTCGCAATCGCCTGCGGCGTGTTCAGATCGTTGTTGATAGCGTCGTGAAAGCGCTCGTAGTATTCCGCCGCCCAGCCCGCTGCTTCGACGCCTTCGGCTGCGGCATCTTCCGGTACGCTGCGCGCGAACTCGCGAAAATAATCGAGATTGCTCTGCGCCGCGCGGATCGCGTCGTCGTTGTACGCGATCTCGGATCGGTATTTCGCGCCGTAGCAGAAAATCCGGAATGCAAGCGGATCAATTCCCGCCGCCGCCAGATCGCTCAGCAGCGGAAACTTGCCCGCGCTCTTGCTGATCTTGGCGCCCGTTTTGCCGACCAGAAACGCGTTGTGCACAAAGTATCGCGCGAACGGCTTGTGCGTCGCACTTTCTGATTGCGCAATCTCATTCTCATGATGCACCGGAATGTGATCGATGCCGCCGGTGTGGATGTCGATAGTCTCGCCGAGGTACTTCATCGCCATCGCCGAGCACTCGATATGCCATCCCGGGTAGCCGCGTCCCCACGGGCTGTCCCATTGCATCAGATGGTCGGGCTGGCCGAGCACCCACAGCGTGAAATCGTGCGGGCTATGCTTGTCCGCTGAATGCTCGAGGCGTTGCGCGGCGTTCTGCTCATCGAGACTCTGCCGCGAGAGGCGTCCGAGTCGATTCTCGCCGCGGTATTTCTCGACGTCGAAGTACACGCCGCTCTTCGTAACGTAAGCCACGCCCGCGTCGATGATTCTCTTCGTGAGCGCAATCATGTCGCCAATATGATCCGTCGCGCGCGACGTCGTATTCGGCGGCTCGAGATTCAGCGCGGCGCAATCACGCTGGAACTGCTCGAGATAGAAGTTCGCGACCTCGAGCGGCGATTTTCCCTGCGCGCGTGCGGTTTTCTCGATCTTGTCCTCGCCCGCGTCCTCGTCGCTCGTCATGTGCCCGACGTCCGTCACGTTCATTACGTGCCGCACCTTGTAGCCGTTGAACTCCAGCGTGCGGCGAAGGCTGTCGACGAACACGTACGCCCGCATGTTCCCGAGATGCTGCGGCAGGTAGACCGTCGGACCGCACGAATAGAGCGTGACCTCAGGTGGATTCTGCGGATGGAATTCTTCGACGGCGCGCGTCAGCGAATTGAAGATGTGGATCGGTTTCACGGTGACGATCGTCAAGTTTAGCAGGGGCAAGCCCCGCACCCAATGTTGATACAAGGCTGCGAGAGTGCGTGAAGAGTCGGCTATTGCTCGGCGGCAGGCTGTCCCTTAAGACGGCCATGCTCGTCGCGCTGGTATCGCGACGCCGCAATTCGCTTGTACTGCCGGTCCGCGATCCATGCGTAGCCCGGGATGTACCACAGATACGCGAGGTAGCCCTTAAGTCCGCGCTGGCGACGCAAAATCTCGTTGATCGCGCGCGCACCGCGATACACGCGTCCGCTATCGTCGACCGCGTGCAATTCCTCGAGCAGATTTTCCAGCTTCAATTCGGGAAACTGCGCGCGCACTTCTTCCTGATGAAGATCGAGCGGCTCCATTTTCCCCGAGTTGTCGAATTGCCGGATTCCGTCGAGACTCGCGCGGCACAACTCGCACGATCCGTCGTACAGTATCGCCAGCTTGCCCGCCGACGCTTTGCCGGCGATCGCCGGTTGACTCTCCGCGCTCATCGGGGCTAGCGCTTCGACCACCTCGGATTGGCGTTGATCCGCCGCAGCCGCGCATTTTCCTGGATAATCCGCCATTCGTAGCCGTCGACTAGCGACGCCCACGCCGACTCGGTCGTGTTCGACGACTTCGCCAGCGTTGTCCACACCAGGTCGCCGTCGGCAAATTTCTTCACCGATACGACGTCCGCCTCGGTCGAAGCTCCGGTCGCATGCTGGTAGGTCTCGATGACTTTCACCGGCTCGAGATACGGAAAATATTTCAGCAGCGCCTTGCGCAGCGCCACGTCGAGCGCGTGCAGCACGCCGACGCCCGACGCCGCCACGGTCTCCTCGACGTCGCCAATTTTTATGATGAGCGTTGCATCGACGGTCATCTTGCCGTCGTAAACGTCGTCGATCACGCGCCGGCGTACGATCTCGAACGGCGCCACGTAGCCACTGGAGGTGCGCAGCTTCGCCAGTTCGCGCGACGCCTGGGGCGGTTCCGCTTCGTAAAAATCTGCCTGACGTTCTGTGCTCATCGGGCTTACCTAAAAATTTCGGGTGATTCTCTTGTTTTGATTATCATAACCGCGGCAATGGCTTTCAAGGACAAGCAGAGTTGCCATAATAGTTGACTCGTGACGTCGGTGCGCGGTCAACGCGTCCGCACCAAGTCGCCTGCGTGACCAAAACAACCAATTAATGAACATCCCCAACCGATCTTGCCTCCACTCGCGATTGTTCACCTTCCTTCGAAGGAAGCAGTCCGCAATCAGGTTGTGGATAATCGTCGCTGCGATCGTCTCAACTTTCGTCGCGCATGCCACTACCGCTGGCGCGTCGCAGGTCCGCATCCCGCTCACCATCGACTACATCACGCTGCGCGAGGCGCTCAAGCACAAACTGTACACCGGGCCCGGCGGACGGGCCGAGCTTTGGAACGGTCTCGACGATTGCCAATTTCTCTATGCAGAAAATCCCGAGTTCTCCCACGCAGCCGCGGGCGCAGCCGCATCGGTGAAACTCGAAACTGCGAACAGCCTCGGGCTCGGCGTCGCAATGGGCTCGCAATGCATCGGCGAAATTTCATGGAGCGGTATCGTCGAGGCACTCGGCGTCCCGTACATCGCGCCCGGCCTCCAGCTCAAATTTCATTTCACCGATTTCAATGTCTATGATGCCGTGCATCAGAAAACGCAGATCGTCAGCAAGGGCTTCGATTTGATCAAGAGTTACCTCGTGCCGCGGCTCGAGGATTTTTCGTACGACCTCAATCCCGCCGTTCAGCAACTCACCGCGATGATCGCAGACTCGATTCCCGCCGACGCCGCCGGCCGCATGCATGCCGCGATCGCGAGCCTCACCGCTGAGCCCAATATCGTCGCGCTCGACGAAGGGATCCGCGTCACGCTCGTGATGGAGGTGCCGAACGAGCCGGCTTCCGCCGCGATTCCGGCCGCCGCAGCGTCTCCGACGCCCGCGGAACTCAAAGCCTTTCAGGACACGCTTGATCAATGGGATGCGTTCCTGGTTTTCTCGATCAAGCAGCTCGGCGACTCGGTCGGCGATCAGCAGTTCCGCGACCAACTGCTCCAAATCCTGCTCGACAGCCGCTACCGCCTCGTGCAGGCGCTGAACAATCCTGCGGCGGCCAGCGGGCCTGATCCGGTTCGCCTTCTGTTCCTCGACGAATGGTCGCAGTTGCATGACGCCGTGCGCGCGGCGGCGCGGCGGGGGATGCTGGGGGCGCGCTCACTTGAATTCATGTCGTTCATCTCGGCCGGCGACGCGCTGTTTGCGCTCGATCAGGCCGCGCCCGCACTCGGCGTGCGCATCTCGGCAGCAGACATGCGCCGCCTCGCGCACATCATGGCGCCCACGGCGACCGGCGACCCGCTTCAATTCAACTACGGCGAAGATCGCGACATGAAAAAACTTTTTTCAGTGCCCGAGCCGCCGCGAAGCCGCCATCCAATCGAAGAAGAAAACATCGCGCCCTCGACTCCCGCGCCAACCCCCGCAACTCACGCGCGGATGTTCCCCTTCCTGCTCGGGAAAGCCTGTCCTGAGCTTGCCGAAGGAGGGTTAGGGGTTGGGTTCCTTGCCCTCATCTCACCGCGCGAAGCCGACGCCGCCGAAGACAACAGCGCCACGCAGATCACGCGCCTTCAGGACGTTGCCGACCGCCTCTACCGCCTCGTCGTCAACGACGAAAATGCCGACGCTTATCGTCACGACATGGGCCTGCTGCTCAACCTCAGCGCCGCCTACCAACTCAGCAGGATCGTTTCCGGCCTCAACGCCCTCGAAACTGACAACGGCCGCACTTATTTATCGCTCGTGCTCGCCACCGCGTGGCAGGAAAGCTGCTGGCGGCAATTTGTGATGAACGGCGATCGCATTCGGTGGCTCGAATCCGCCACCGGCGACATCGGCCTGATGCAGGTGAACAAGCATGTCTGGCGCGGGTTCTACGACATCGATCGCCTCAAGTGGGACGTGCTCTACAACGCGGGCGCAGGATGCGAGATTCTCGCGCGCACGATGCAATTTGCTGCCATCTCGCAACCGAAGTACGATCCCGTGCTGATTTCCAGCCATCTGGCGCGATCAACATATGCCGGCTACAACGGCGGCCCCGGCGCATGCAATCGATGGCGCCGCCGCGAGCCGCCCGCTCTCAAGCAAGTCGATTCGAGCTTTCTGGAAAAATACCGCGCAGTCGAAAACGGCACGCAAATCGACATCCTAAGCTGCGCCCGCGACTGGGGCCATTGATCTTCTTTTTAGGCCGCGCGCAATGGCCTTCCACATCGCGCGAAGTTGCTGGAAGATAGAGAAGTCTAACAGGGGGACCGTTGACACGCAGTTTTCAGGAGAGAGGTACTTACCAATCAGCCGCACCACCGCCCGCTGACGCGCTGACCTTCAAGTTCCCACAAAGCATGGTGTGGCTCATGTTGGGGCTTGCGATTGCTTGCTTCGGTCTAATGGTGTTTGGGCTGGCATTGCAGGTGACCGATCTGAGACACGCCTCATTTACCTTGATGATTCTATGCGTCGCAATGTTTGGGTCAGGCGCAGTGGGATGTTTGCAGATTTTCAATCGCTCGCGCGACACCGTTGCGGTCAACGCAGACGGGCTTTGGTATCTCCAACGGAAAGGTAGCACCACCTTCATCGCGTGGAGCGAAGTTGGAAGCGTAACTGCTCGGGACGGCGTGCAGCGCCTTGTGGTGACGGACGTAACCGGCACCAAAAAAATCAGGTTCGAATATCAACTTGAGAACTTCGAGAAGCTGCGCGCGTTTGTTGTCGAGCATTCCGTCGCGGCGCGCATTCGAACGCCACCTCGCACAGTGTTTCATCGAAATTGGATGAACCGAGGCGTCATACTAGTGGCGTTCGTTACATCTCTCTTGTTCACCTGGCTTTGCGTAAGGCAGGGCCAGCCGAAGCCGGCGCCAATCTTCATCGGATTTGCGGTCTTCGCGTTTGTGGGACTGATGCGTGAGCCATCACGGGTTGAAATCGCGAATGACGCAATCGTAATCAGATTCCTCGGCTGGCAGCGGACGATCCCTTTCGATTCGATAACCAATATCGAGCTCGTCGATCTGCGCGACCGTGGCAATGTACGTCCAACGGTGATCATTGGGCGCAAGTCGGGCAAGGATCTCAAGCTGGCCGGTTACCGGGAGGGCTCGATTACCCTCAACGGCGCGCTCACTGCGGCATGGCACGCGTCGCGCGGCGGCCAGGCACCGACGACAGCTCCGATACCGCCAAGCGAGTCCGTACAAACATCGCCATCGCTGCCAACGACCTTCCGTGGACAGGCGAGCGCCGACTTTGCTCGGGCAGTCGGCATGGCGGTCTTGCTGGCGTCGTATTTGATCTACTGGTACGTAGGCTGGATGTCTGGGCATCGGCACGGTGGCGCGGCAACACCGATGCTTCTGATTCTCCCCTTCGGCGCCATCATCCATTTGATATCGTTAATTCCCCGGAGCCTGACAATCGGCAACGACTCTTTTACTGTCGACTACTATCATCGCAGCCGCGTCGTACCTTTTGCGTCGATTACCAACATCGAACTGATCGAGTTCCGAAATGCCAGAGGCAACCCGGTCAAACTAGTCAAGATCGATCGCGATGGTGGCGCGATACTGAAGCTCGGCGGATTCAAGGACGACGCGCCCACGCTGTGTGCATCGCTTCGGGATGCCTGGCAGCGGTCCCGCAGGACTCGACCCGCGTCGTCCTTGGCGTAACCTGTCAGGGGATTAGTGTTGACCTCCGGTTACTCAAGTGTCGGTCTCGATCAAACTGCACTTCCGCCGGATGCTTTGTATTTCAAAGTCGCGCCTGGCACGAAAAACCAGGCGCGTATCTATGTGATTTTCTTCTGCGCTTTTCTCGTTTTCGCCGCGTTGGGGATCCCTTTTTATCCTCCGACGCTTCCTCTTGCGGGCAGGATTCTATTCTTTGGATTTCTGGCTTTGTTCGGCGCAGTAAGCCTCTTTCAGAAAAATTTCAGCCCCTTTCCGGACGCCATTGCTGTCAGCGCTGAAGGAATTTGGAGTCTGCGTTCTCATGGCGATACAACCTACATTGCGTGGAGTAACGTCGGAGCGGTTGCCGCATTCGACTTGCGGCAGACGCTTGCGATCACAGATACGACCGGCGGCACCGTCATAATCCCGTATCAAATCGGGCGCTTCAAAGACCTGCGAGCGTTTGTGCTCGAGCATACTGCTGCCGCGCGACTGCGTTCGCCACTCGTCACGGTTTTTCATCGCATTTGGACCGTGAGGACCTTGATGGTCGCACTTATTGCAGGGGCGGGCTTATTCGCATGGTTCTCTGCGAAGCACCACCGGCCCGAGCCGCTGCCGCTGCTGATTGGAGTGGGAATTTACTGCTTCGTGCTGCTCATCAGAGAGCCGGCAACAGTTAAAATTTCCACCGAGGCAGTTATAGTCACCTATTTCGGCTGGCGACGGACCATCCCTCTCGACGACATCGTGAATGTTTCGCTCAGCGATTCGTATTACAAAGGCAACATTCGACCCACAGTGACGATTTGGCAGCGCGGTGGTAAGTCTTTGGACCTGATCTCCTTCCGCGAAGGATCGGTGGCGCTGCAAGACGCGCTTTCGTCTGCCTGGGAAGCCGGAAAGAGCAGCGCGCAAAACGCAACGGCGGCAGAATGAGTCTGCGCCGGGAACTTTCAGAGCGCGCTTGCGAACTCGATTCGACCCGAATGGAAGTTGCCCGGAATTGAGATAGGCGCTTGACGAGGATAGTCACATTTCACAGCGCGGGAGATTGTCAGTAGTCGTTCTATTGGCCCTTGGGGCTTGCGCCTGTTCGAGGAACCTGACGGTCAATCCAGGAGCCCCATTCCATCCGCGCGATGCGACCGAGGGGTTGGCACCATTTGAGGAGCCTCCCGCTCCTATCGCGACGCCGCAGCCTACGTCGTCGCCATCACAGTGACACAATGTTGTGACCACCCAACGCCACTTGCTACTGCGGGCTCAGCAGGACGTTGCAGCTCGCCGACGCGTTGCCTGATCCCGTCCCGCTCGGTAGTGCATCGGCAAACACCTCCACCACTACTTCGTAGCATCCTCCTGCTAGCGGCACGCTCATCGATAGCGGAACGTCCTGTCCATTTGTTGCTTGCTCATCGACGATAAACATCGTCGGTGGGCCAAGGGCTTCTACGCTCACATCGCCCGTAGCCGTGATGTTGCCGATATCCTGATTCGCGCTCGCCTGTACCGATCCTGTCAACGAATAGTTCGTGTCCGACCCAATGCAGAAATCTGCGGTGAAGTCTGTCAGAGACTCGTTCGTTGCAGAGCAGAGAGGTGAAGCCCCGGGACACAGTGAGAGGTCCGCGTTCGCGGTTGCGGATTCACTGGCTGAAATCGTCGTGCCATCGGCCGCCGAGGTCTGCGAGGCCGAGGCCGAACCCGAGATAACGACGTTCGTGTCGCTTACGTTGACACTGCCGCCGAATGAGGGTGTCGAGACCGCGATTGCCTGCATAGTCTCAACCGGGTTGGGTGTGGCATTCGGGTTGTTCAAAAAGACCAGACCCGAAACGTTCTCGGAAATACTCGAAAGCGTGTACATCGCGGTCGACGTTGCGGTCGGCGTCGGTGACCCGACCGTCGTCGCAGTTGCGGTCGCCGTCGCAGTCGGTGTGGCGCCTCCGCTTGAAGTGGCCGTAGCCGTCGGCGTCATCGTCGTCGTGGCACTCGTCGACGGCGTCGCAGTCGGCGTCGAGGTGCCCGTCACGATGCCTTTGCCCGAGAGCTTTACCTTGTGACTGCTGTTCTTCGACTGATCGGTGAACGTCAAAGCACCGGTGAACTTCTTGCCCTGGGTCAAAGGTGCGAAGCTCACGCCGATCTGACAGGTTCCGCCCGCCGGCACTCCCGCCGCACAAGTGTTGCTCGCCAGGCTGAAGTACTGTCCGGTGACCTGCGGAAGTGCGACCATGTCGATAGTCGTGCTCTTGTTGTGCAGCGTGACGGATTTCACCGGCGCGTTTCCGGTGTTGACCTTGCCAAAATTCAACGAGGTCGCCGAGATACTCAGTTTTATCGGCGGCGGCTTGGGCGTCGACGTGGCCGTCGGAGTCACTGTATTGGTTGCGGTCGCCGTCGCAGTGGCCGTCGCGGTCGCCGTAACGGTTGCGGTTGCGGTCGACGTGGCGGTCGGAGTCGCCGTAGTAGCCGCGGTCGCAGTCGCCTTCTCGGTTGGAGTCGCCGAGATAGTTGGCGTCGCTGTCGCCGTGTCGGTCGGAGTCGTGGTTAACGTTGCGGTCGCCGACGTGGTCGGCGTCGCAGTACCTGTCGCCGTCGCCGTGTCGGTCGCCGTCGCAGTGGCAGTCTCTGTTGCGGTGGCGGTAGCCGTGATGGTGCCCGTCGCCGTAACGGTCGGCGTTGCGGTAGTCGTAGCAGTCGCCGTTGCACTGGGTGTCGCGGTCGCCGTACTTGTCGAAGTCGGCGTGACGCTCGGCGATACGCTCGCGCTTGCCGTCGGCGTCGCGCTCGCTGTCGGCGTCGGCGTACCCAGCGCGTCGATCGATTCGAACGCGCCCGCGTCGCATGCGTTGCTCTTATCGCCCGGGTCGGGGCGCGGGTCGCCGCGCTGATCGGTCGGCGGGCAGTTTGCGAACGGGACAGCGTTCACGGCCGGGCTCGTCGCTTGCAGCGCGATCGTGTCGGTCGAGCCGCCGTTATTCTGCAGGCCGCTGGTGTCCAGCAACGGGTTAACGCCGTCTCCAATCGTATCGCCGTTGGCGCCGGTGCTGCTCCCGAAGCCGCATGAACTGTCGTCCGAGATATTGTCGCCGCCGTTTCCGATCACGCCCGATCCAGACACGCCGCAGCTGAGCCCGGTGCTGTTCGCCAGAATCGAGTTTTTAACGGTGATCGTGCTGTTGCTGGCCAGCACCGCCGCGCCCGCACTCGAACTGCCCGCGCTGTTGCCCGAGAAAGTGCTGTTGGCCACGGTGCCACCGTGATCGCTATTGATGGCACCGCCCGAAGGCGAGCTGTTGCCTGAAAAAGTGCAATTGGTAATCGCGATCGTGCCGGCGCCGGAATCGAAGATCGCGCCGCCGCCGGCGGTCGCAGTATTCCCAACAAAGGTCGAGTTGGTGACAACCAGCGTGCCGCTGTTGAAGACGCCGGCGCCGTCGGCGGTCGTGTGGCCGTTGCCAATCGTCAGATTGTTGAGGGTGAGCGCGCCCGAAAGATTCAGGAAGACGCGACTCGCGCCGCCGCCGTCGACGGTGATCGTTTGGCCGCTGCCATCGATTTCGAGCGTGTGTTGAATCGAAGGAAGTCCGCTCCCGAGCGTAATCGTTCCGCTAAGATTGAATACAATCGTGTCGTCGCCCGTACCGGCCACACAATCGCCGTTCGAGGTATCGGCCCTGGCGTTGGAGTTGGAGATCGCTTCGCGCAGGCCGCAAAGATGGTCGCCGGTCGTGCCCGGATCGAGCAGCGTGTTGACGGTTATCGTGTTGCCGCCGCTGGCGTACAGCGAATGGCGAATCGTAAGCACGATAACGGGAACGATCAGTAACGCGAGCACCCCCAACACCGCAGGCCGCGCCATCCCCCTGGCAAACTGCCGGGCCGCCGCCGGCAAACTGACTCCTCTCCCCACCCGTGCAATTCCGCTTGGCCCACGATGTTTTGTCAAGCGGAATCGGTCCCGCTGAAGAGATCGTTCGGTGAATCTCTGCGTTGCCTATGCGTCGAAACATCCGACGAAAGCCTGAAGCAGAACCGCCGGAGCGATCGATTCGCCCCGGCGGTCTCGTAATTCGCAAATAGTTTCGGTTACATCCCGGTGCCCGTCAGGCTCACGACGTGTGGACTGGCTTCATCGGGAGCGGCACTGATCGCCACCGATGCCGACTCCGGCGCCGCCACACTCGGCTTGAACGTGACGCCGATATGGCATGACGCGCCGCCGGCCAGTTCCGAACCGCACGGTGTCGTGGCGGCTGTCGTCACTGAGAAATCGGCGACGTTCGTGCCGCTGATCATCGGCGTCGTGAACGTCAGCGTCGATGTCCCCAGATTCGTCACCAAGATCGTCAGGGCCTTCGACTTGGTCAGCGCAACAGTGCCGAACGCGAGCGTCGTGGCCGGTGCCAGCCTGACCGGCGTCACGCCCGTGCCCGTAAGCGCAATCGAATGCGGGCTGGTCGGATCCTGATCGATGCTGACAGTGAGCGTCGCACTCTCGGCCGTCTCCGCGCTCGGCGTGAAGGTCACGGGGATTACGCAGACCGAGTTGGCTGCGCACGAGCCGCCAGGCGCGACGCCGAAATCTGCGGCATTCGCACCGTTGATACCCTGGGTCAGCGTCAGCGTGTAGGGCGAGAGGTTCGTCACCTTCAATGTGCTCAGGGTCTTGGTCGCTGACTGCGCGACGTTGCCAAACGCCTGAGTCGCCGGCGCGACCGTCGCCGGAATCGTCGGCCCCGTACTGAGCGCGATCGTATACGGACCGAGCGGGTCGGGACTGTCAGTGATAGTCATCGTCGCCGATTCAGTTCCCAGCACGCCCGGCGCGAACGACACCGTAATCGTGCAAGTCGTTGAGGCGGCCAGCGTCGAGCCGCAACTACCGCCGGTCACGGAGAAGTCGGCGGCGTTGTTCCCGCCGAAGTTCTCGCTGAGCGTCACCGCCTGCGTTTGATGATTGGTCACGGCGACGGTCTTGAGGCCCTTGGCGCCGAACTTCGTGCTCGCGAACGTCAGGCTGCTCACCGAAGTCGTCAGATCGGCGACGCCGGTGCCGCTGAGCGCGGAATGCTGCGGGCTCGTAGTGGCGTTATCGGTCAGTGTCAGCGTCGCGCTATGCGGACCGAGCGCATTCGGCGTGAATGCCACCCCGAGCGTGCAATTTGCTCTCGCCGCGACGGTTATCGGAATCGCTCCACAGGTTCCAGTGCCACTGAGCACGTATTCCGGGTCGGAGGTGATAGCGCTCGAGACGACCAGCGGATGAGTCGCGCCGGTATTGGTCACCGTCACAGTCTTGGTAACCGTCTGACCCACGGCCACGCTGGCGAACGCAAGCGAGGGCGTCAGCGCCATCGAGGTAGTCGGCGTCGCGGTCGGCGACGCGCTCGCAGTCGCGGTCGAGGTCGCAGTCGCCGTGGCAGTCGTAGTGTTCGTTGGCGTAGCCGTCGGTGTCGTCGTCGACGTTGCGGTTGATGTTGCCGTCGCAGTTGCCGTGGACGTGGCGGTTGGCGTTGCCGTTACGGTCGGACTGGCACTCGGCGTCGCGGTCGCGGTTGCAGTATTCGTCGACGTTGCGGTCGCCGTCGATGTTGCAGTAGGCGTGGCAGTAACTGTCGCAGTCGCCGTCGGAGTCGCGGTCAGGGTTGCGGTCGCCGTTGCCGTGGCGGTCGAGGTTGCAGTCGCCGTCGCAGTCGAAGTAGCGGTCGCGGTTGCCGTCGAAGTTGCCGTCGCGGTTGCAGTTTTCGTTGCCGTAGCGGTTGAGGTTGCGGTTGCTGTCGAGGTGGCGGTCGGCGTGGCCGTGACAGTCGCAGTCGCCGTCGGCGTCGCGGTCAATGTCGCGGTTGCAGTGACCGTGGCGGTCGGCGTTGCCGTCGCAGTCGCGGTTTTCGTTGCCGTGGCGGTCGCCGTTGAGGTTGCGGTCGCCGTCGAGGTGGCGGTCGGCGTGGCTGTGACGGTCGCAGTCGCCGTCGGCGTCGCGGTCAACGTTGCGGTTGCAGTGGCCGTGGCGGTCGGCGTTGCAGTAGCTGTCGCGGTCTTCGTCGCGGTGGCCGTAGCCGTCGCTGTCGATGTTGCCGTCGAGGTTGCCGTAGCTGTCGCTGTCGCAGTGGGCGTCGCAGTGGCGGTTGCGGTCGCCGTCGCAGTCTTCGTCGCGGTCGCCGTGGCTGTAGCGGTCGCCGTGGCGGTTGCGGTGGCCGTCGCAGTTGCGGTGGCCGTCGCGGTCGCCGTGGCGGTTGCTGTCGGTGTCGGACTGAGCACCGGCTTGTCGAATTCCAGCGCGCGATTGTTCTGCGTGTCCGCGATATAGAGATTGCCGCCGGTGTCCACCGCGATTCCCGACGGCAGGCACAGGCTGTCCGCCGCGCCGCTCAAGGCGTCGTAGTCGCAGCCACTATTCGAGGTAAAGCTGTTGCCCTGCCCGAACACGAGATGAGCCGCCTCGTCGTTTGTAAGCGGTGGGCTGAATTCCAGCGCGCGGCTGTTGCGCGTATCCGCGACGTAGAGGTCGCCGCTCCCGTCCACCGAAACACCGTCGGGCGCGGCCATGCCGTTCGCGCTCGGTACTCCGCCTTGGTTGAAACTACCCGAAACGAAATCCGCTTGCCCGACCACGACGTTGGCCGTGGAGCTGGTAAGCGGCGTCTTGTATTCGAGTACGCGGCTGTTGTCCGTATCGGCGACGTAGAGCGCGCCGGTTGAATCCATCGCCACGCCGACCGGAAGGCATAGGCTCGTCGCGCTGGGACTGGCCGCACCCAGGTTGCACGTGCCCGAAGTAAAGCCGCTCTGCCCGAACACCCGATCGGCCGTCGTATCGGTCGTAAGTGGGGCATTGAATTCGAGCACGCGGCTATTGCTCAAGTCGGCGACATAAAGATTGCCGACCGAGTCCACTGCAACGCCCGAAGGAGAGCTGAGGCTGTTCGCGTTCAACCCGCCGTTGTTGCCGGTGGCCGAACTAAAACTTCCCGCCTGTCCAAAGACCTTGTTGGCCGCTCCCCCGACGCAAGGAAATGAACCGCATCCTGCAAAGGGGTTGCCGTACTCGAGCACCCGGTTGTTGCCCTGATCTGCGACGTACAGGTTTCCGCTCAGGTCCACTGCCACGCCGAACGGCATGCACAGGCTGCTGGCGCTTGGGCTCGCGCCGCCGAAATTGCACGAGGACGACAGAAAGTCCGGCTGGCCGATAACGAGGTCGGCCGCTCCGCCGTTGACGAAGGTCGTTACGTTCTTGTAGCCAAGCACTCGGCTGTTGGGCCCGTCGGATACATACAGCCGGTTCGGCGAGGTGCTGGTGTCAATCGCCACCGACTGTGGATTGTCGTAGCCGCGCCCATCGATCAGGTTGTCCCCATTGTCGACGAAATTGATCTGACCCAGCACCACGTCGGCCGTGCTATTCGTTAGCGGCGTGTTGTACTCGAGCGCGCGATTGTTGCCGGAGTCCGCTACGTACAGATTGCCCGACGCGTCTGCTGCGACTCCGCCGCCGAAAGCCAATAGGCAGAGGTCGTTGGCGCTCGAAATAGACAAGTTGCCGGTGTCCGAATTGCACGTCGTCGACGTGAAGCTCCCGCCTTGCCCGAAGACATGGTTAGCGGTGGTGCTGGTATGCGGGCTGCTGTACTCGAGCACCCGGTTGTTGCCCGAGTCCCCGATATAGAGGTCGCCGCTCGGGTCGAACGCTACGCCGTAGGGAGTGCTGAGGCTGCTGGCGCTCACTCCACCATCGTTCGCCATATTCGACGTGAAGCTCCCGGCCTGCCCGAAGACATCGTTGGCGGTCGTGTTGGTCAGCGGGTTGTTGTATTCGAGCACCCGATGGTTGCTGGAGTCCACGACATACAGATCGCCGCTGGCATCCAGCGCGACTCCGTTAGGGCCGTCCAGGCTACTGCCGCTCACCCCGCCCTTGTTCTGAGCAATCGTAGAAAAGCTGCCGCCCTGGCCGAACACTTCGTCGGCGACGGTGTCGGTCGTAAGCGGCGTGTTGTATTCGAGCACCCGGTTGTCGTCTTGATCCGAAACGAAGAGATTGCCATGAGAGTCCACTGCTACACCCGATGGGAAGCACAGTGTGCTCGCCGACGCCCCGCCCAGGTCGCAGTTATTGACGTTAAAGTTGCCGCCCTGCCCGAACACCAGGTTGGCGGCTCCTCCGACGCACGGAAACGAACCGCATCCGGCGAACGGAGTGTTGTATTCGACCACTCGGCTGTTGTCCGAATCCGCCACGAACAGATTGCCGCTCGCGTCTACCGCGACCCCGATTGGATCGCACAGGCTGGTGCTGCTCGGGTTGTTACAACCGGAAGCAAAGGCGGAGGATTGGCCCGAGATAAAGTCGGGCTGGCCAAGCACCAGGTCGGCGGCGCCGCCGTTGACGAAGGTGGCGACATCCTTGTAGCCCAGCACGCGGCTGTTGGCGAAGTCCGAGACGTAAAGCCGGTTTGGCGTCACACTCGTGTCGATCGCCAGGGACAACGGGTTCCACATCCCGTTGGCGTCGACCAGGTTCGGGCTATTGTGCTCAAGGTCGAACTGCCCAAGGACGCGGTCGGCGATCGTATCGCCCTGCATCGCCATCGAGGGAACCACCAGGGCAGCGCCGATGATTAGCGTACTAATCAGCAATGCTGGCCGGATGAATCCTCTGCGAGCGCTCGCGATCCATGCAGCCGCCACGACCCAGGCTCGGGTCAGAATCCTTGCCGGATTAGTCATGCTTCCCCTCTCCTTCCCCTACAAGCTGTACGAAGTCGCGCCATTTTGTAACACGCAGGGTTAAGCCAAGCAATTATGTATTCGGGTCATTCGAGCCGACGTATTGTCAGGGAGTTAAATTGCGCGACTAGGCAGTTACGCCGCGAAAACGAACGCGTCGCAACAAAAACCAGCCGTTTAACCCTTTACCAAGGTTCAGGGCTTATCCCTGCCGAAGGAAGCGTGAAACCCACCGCAGGTTTCACAGAAATTCCGGATTCTTATGTTCCCCGATGTAGTGGACGCATTACATCGCGAGCCCGCCGTCCACCTGGATCACCGCGCCCGTAATGTACGACGCCGCGTCTGACAGCAGGAACGCAGCCATCGGCACGACGTCTTCGACTTTCCCGAAGCGTCCGAGCGGTATCATCGCGAGCGCCTGCGCCCGATTCTCTTCAGGCAGCGCCGCCGTCATATCCGTCTCGATAAACCCGAGCGCCAGCGCGTTGACGCGGACATTGAGCCGCCCCACTTCCTTCGCGACCGACTTCGTCAGCCCGATCAGCCCCGCCTTCGCCGCCGAGTAGTTCGCCTGCCCCGGCAGTCCGATCAGCCCGCTCACCGACGTAATATTAAGGATCGATCCGCGCTTCGCCTTCATCATCATAAACGCCGCCGCGCGCGCGAAGTTGAACGCGCCCGTCAGGTTGACGCGGATAACCTCGGCCCAGTCCTCCTCCGACATCATCACGAACACCTTGTCGCGCGTCATGCCGGCGTTGTTGACCAGCCCGTCGATTTGCCCGAACTCCTTCTTGGTCGCGTTGACCATCTCGCGCACGCTCTTGAGATCGCCGACATCGACCTTGTGCGCGAGCGCTTTCACGCCGATCTTTTCGATCTCAGCCTTGAGCTCGGCCGCCTGCGAATCGCTCTTGACGTAGTTGAACGACACGTTGGCGCCGCGTCGCGCGACCTCCAGCGCGATCGCCCGCCCGATTCCGCGCGTCGCGCCGGTCACGACAATTCCGCGCCCTTCGAGATCTTTCATCATGAACTCCTGAAGCTCAGACCGCGTCAGCCGCGGCCATCTCGCGCTCGAGCGTCGGCCGGTACTGATCGATGTACGACAGATAGTTGTATCCGAACCCGCGCTCAAGCTCGGCGTCGTACTTCGGCGCGTCGGCGCCCAGGTCCTTCGCCAGCCACGTCAGTACCATCCACTCCTCGGATCGCGGCGCCTTGCGCAGCGCGTCGCGCCGGAGCATCACCTGCATCGGCTTAACGTCCGCCAGATGCGCCAGCAGCGGAATCATCTCGCTCTCATTGTTGGTCATCTCGTCGCGCGCAAACAGGTTCACCGCATAGATCAGCATCGTCGCGATACACGCCGCCACAGTCTCCGAAGTCGCCAGCTCGGCGTACATATGAAGGGGCCCTTTCGATGAAAGCGCGTACGCAAGAAAATCAGCGTTGGCGGCGAGAATCGTCGAGATCAACTTGACGGCCCGCGGCGATCCAGCTTCGGCCAACCGCGCACGCGTCGCGTCAAGTCCCGGCTTCGCCAGCCGTCGCATAAACCGCCGCCGCGCCGGCGACAGCCAGTAAATCAATCCCGAGAGCATCTTGGGTCCGGTACGCACGCCATCGAGTCACCCGCCCCTGAGAGCAAAGTAGCGCGCCGCGCGCAACTTTGCGCTTCTCACTGGGTGCAGGGGTCACCCCTGCCGCCCGCCGCGCAGGCGATTATTCTGATCTGGTCCCTAGGGGTTAGGAAAGAGGTGTTACGCGCTGAACGACGACCCGCATCCGCACGTGCGGCTCGCACGCGGATTGTCGAAACGGAATCCCGCACCGTGCAAGCCTTCGACATAGTCGAGCGTCGTGCCCGCGATATACGGCAGCGAAATCTCGTCGACCAGCACAATCACGCCGTCAAAATTCGTCACGCGGTCGTCTTCCTTCCGCGTGTCGAAGTTGAGCGAATACTGAAAGCCCGAGCATCCGCCGCCGACGACGCCGATTCGCATCCCGTGCTCGGCGCCGAGGCCTTCCTTCGAATGCATCTTGCGCACCATCTCGATCGCCTTCGGCGTCAGCTTGACATCGGGCAAGGACTTGAGGTCGACCGTCGCGGCGGGCGCCTGCGGCTGCTCCGCATGCTCGTGCTGATGCTCGCCCTGATGCTCGTGCCCGTGATGCTCAATATTCAATCCGTCAGCCATTTTCGCCAAAAACCTCCGGTAAGCGGCGCTTACAGGTCGATCCCGCGCCTCATCAGAAAACTAATCATAGCAAATAGTCGAGTCAATGTATCCACAATTATCCGCGCGAAAAGTCTAACCGAATGCTAGCGTTTTGTCGTTGCCATGGACTTTCTGCAAGAAACTCTGATGCGCTTCGCTCATGAGCAGGGATTCGTGCTGGTGGGATTCACGCGCCTCCGTCCGCTCTCCGATCGCGACGACTTCTACCGCCGATGGCTCGCCGAGGGCGGCAACGCGTCGATGACTTACCTCGCGAAGGATCCTGACCGCCGCTTCGACCCGCGCCGCCTCGACGCTCGCTACAAGTCTGTCGTCAGTCTCGGCTATCCCTACGCCGCGCACGCGACGCCCAAGGCCGACTGGCGCGTCGAGATGCGCGGGCGAATCGCCGCCTACGCCGCCGGCCGCGACTATCACGACGTCGTCAAGAAGCGCGCACGCGCGGTCGGCAACGTCATCCGCCAGCTGCGTCCCGGCTCGACGACGCGCACCTACGTCGATACCGGTCCCGTCTTCGAGCGCGAGTGGGCATCGAATTCGCGCATCGGATGGTTCGGCAAGAACAAGATGATTCTGAATCGCGATCAAGGTTCGTACTTTTTTCTCGCCGAAATTTTCACCGACGTCGAACTCGACGCGCCGACCGATCCTTACCGCGATCATTGCGGGACGTGCCGGCGATGCCTCGATCTGTGTCCGACCGGCGCGCTCGCTGACGGCTACGTGATGCGCTCGGACCTCTGCATCTCGTATCAGACCATCGAGAATCGCGGCGCGATCCCGCGCGACCTGCGGCCGAAGCTCGGCAACTGGATCTTCGGCTGCGACATCTGCAACGACGTCTGCCCGTGGAACGACGACCACGCTTCAGATCGCGACGTCGACGATCTCATGCCGCGCCTGCCCGATCTGCTGGCGCTCGACGAGGAACAGTTCGGCCTGCGCTTCACCGTGAGCGCCGTAAAACGCGCCAAGCGCCGCGGCCTGCTGCGCAACGTCGCGGTCGCGCTCGGCAACACCGGAAATCCCGACGCCGTCGCGCCGCTCACGCGCGCGATCGAATCCGAGTCCGAGCCGTTGATTCGCTCGCACGCCGCATGGGCGCTCGGCCAGATCGGCGGCCCCGCCGCGCGCCGCGGACTCGAGCATGCGCTCCGCGACCGGGACACGGCAGTGCGAAGAGAAGCGGCCGCTGCACTCGAAACAAACTGATCGGCGGCGCTTGTCAAAGCATCGGCGCAAAGCGACACTGTACGCACGGTAAGTCACACGATGAACGATGTAAGACGGGAATTTGCGACGCTCGCCTCGAAAGAGCCGGTGCCATTGGCGCGCGGCGCACTGCTCATCGCGAAGGAAGAGTATCCTAACCTCGACGTCGACGAGTACCTTGAAAAGCTCGCGACGCTCGCGCGAGAGGCCGAGCCGATCGTGCGCGCCGGCGAGGATACCGTCGAGCGCGTGCAGTTGTTGTCGCACTTCCTGTTCGAGCTGAAGGGCTTCGAGGGCAACGCCGAGAACTACAACGACCCGCGCAACTCGTTTCTGAACGACGTGCTCAATCGCCGCCTCGGACTCCCCATCACGCTATCCGTCGTTTATCTCGAAGTCGGCCGGCGCCTCGGCATCAACCTCTATGGCGTCTCCTTCCCGACTCATTTCCTGGTCAAGGCCGTCGACGAGCGCGGCGAGCTGATCATCGATCCGTATGTCGGCGGCAAGATTCTCGCGCTCGACGAGATTCGCGCGCGCCTGACGCAAATTTACGGACAGCCGGTCGAACTGAATCCTGCGATGCTGAAGGCGCGCGGCGCGCGGCACATTCTGGCGCGCATCCTGCGCAACCTGAAGATCATTTATATGGGCGCGTCGGACTGGACGCGCGCGCTGTCTGCGCTCGACCGCATCATCATGTTGGAGCCGCGCTCGCTTGACGAACTGGTCGAGCGCGGCGGCCTGTTCGAACGCCTCGAATGCTTCAAGCCGGCGCTCGACGACTACCAGAGTTTTCTTTCGCAGGCGCCCGATCATCCCGCGGCTGAGGCTGCGCGCGAAGCCGTGCTGCGCCTGATTCGCCAGGTCGCGCTGATAAATTGATCCGCGACATTCTAGATGCCTGAAGTTTCGAAAGCCCGGGATTTCTTCGAGTCCAGCACCGCGGCGATCGCCGACCACGAGTTGCGCCGCAAACTCGAAAGCGCCAGCTCGCGCCATCTCGATCACTTCGCGCAAGTCAAAGCGGAGTTCCCGCCGTACGAAGAGGAGCGCGACGCGGCGCATCGAATCAAGACCGACGCTATCGCGCATCTCGACGAATTGCTGATCGAGCTGACCTCCAGCCTCCAGGCGCGCGGATGCAAAGTGTTCTTCGCCGAGGATGCCGCGCAGGCGCGCGACTATATCGTAGGACTGGCAAAGGCCAAGGGCGCGAAGAACGTCGTCAAGGGCAAGTCGATGACGACCGAAGAGATCGATCTCAACGACGCGTTCGCCAAAGCCGGCATCGACGCCGTCGAGACCGACCTCGGCGAATACATCGTGCAGCTTCGCGGCGAGCGCCCGTCGCACATCATCACGCCCGCGATTCATCTGTCGAAGGAAGACATCGGCCAGCTCTTCACCGACAAGTTCGGCATCGATTACACGGCGGAGCCTGAAAAACTCACAGCCGAGGCGCGCTCACGCTTGCGCGCGATTTTTCTGGCGGCGGATTTCGGCGTCACCGGCGTAAATTTCGCGATCGCAGAGACCGGCACGCTCATAGTCGTCGAGAACGAAGGCAACGGCCGCCTGTCGAGCACGATGCCGGAGACATTCGTCGCCGTGATGGGCATCGAGAAAGTCATCCCGCGCCTCGAAGACCTGAGCCATTTTTTGGAAATCCTCGCGCGCACGGCGACCGGGCAAAAGTTGACGACGTACACGAGCTTCGTCACCGGGCCGCGGCGCGAAGGCGACCTCGACGGTCCGCGCGAGATGCACGTCGTCATCCTCGACAACGGTCGCAGCGCGATGCTCGCTGATCCTGTCCTGCGCGAGGCGCTCAACTGCATCCGCTGCGGCGCGTGCCTGAACGTATGCCCGATTTACCGGCGCATCGGCGGCCACGCATACCGCTCGGTGTATCCCGGCCCGATCGGCTCAATAGTCAGTCCGAATCTTTTCGGCAGCGCCGCAGGCCACCTGCCGTTCGCCTCGACACTATGCGGCGCGTGCAAGGACATCTGCCCCGTCAAGATCGACATCCCGCGAATCCTGCTTCATCTGCGATGGAAGGAAAGCACCGGCAAGCATCCGCTCAAATGGCCGCGCGCGATCGAGCGGGCGCGCCGTGGCGCGCGCCGATTCGCGAAGACGGCGCAGTATCCGCGGACGATTCGCGCACTTGGAAAATTCGCGGCGATACTGCTGAAGCCGTTCGCGCACAATGGTTATCTGCGCCGGATGCCGGGGCCGTTCGGTAACTGGACCAAATATCGCAATTTCCCGCGGCCACGCCCGCACAAGCGCCCACAAGGCTGAAGATGGCCGAGCTGCACAAAATAATCGCGAACGTAAAGGATGCGCTCGGCAGCGGCGCGCAAAACAACTCGCACGACGCAGACGCGGCCGCGGCGATACCCGTGTCGCCGTCGGCGCAGCGCGCTGAGCTCGTCTCGGCGTTCGCGCGGGAGCTCGAAGAAGTCGGCGGCAAATTTCTCGGAATAGTCACTCCAGCGGAACTGACTAGTCGAATAGTCACTCTCGCCGGCGAGATCGGCGCAAAGAGCGTGGCGATTGGACAAGGCGTCGCCAGCGACATGGGCGCAATCGGCGAGGCGCTCGAGCGCGCCGACTTCCGAATCGTGCGCACGTTGCCGGTCGCGGATATCGAACGCGCACCGATGCGCGCGCGCGTCGCCGACGCCGACCTCGGCATCGCCGATGCCGATTTCGCGATCGCCTCGACCGGCACGCTCGCCGTCGTCTCGAACCCGCAGCGCCCGAGTTCGCTGACGCTGCTCCCGCCCGCGAGCCTCGCGATCGTCCAGATCGATCGCATAATGCCGAATCTCGCTGCTGCGCTCGCCGCGATAGGCCCGGCCGGCGTCGCAGCGAATCGATTGACGCTGATCACCGGCCCGAGCCGTACCGCCGACATCGAAAAGCGCATCGTGCTCGGCGTGCACGGCCCCAAGTCGTTGCACGTGATCGTCGTATGGCCGCACGATGACTGAAGTCCAGCTATTCTCGACCTGTCTCGCTGAGGAATTTTTCCCCGAGGTCAACGACGCCGCCGCCACCGTGCTCGAGCGTCTGCGGCTCAAGGTAACGCCGATTCGCGGCGCGTTCTGCTGCGGCCAGGTCGCGTTCAACGAAGGAATGCGCGAGCAGGCGGTCGACCTCGCGCGCCGATTTCTGAACTCTGTGCAGCCGGGCGTTCCGATCGTCGTGCCGTCCGGCTCATGCACCAGCATGCTCAAAATTTTTTACGGCGACTTGCTCGCCTGCGATCCCGCGCTCGCGGCCAAGGCAATGGCGATTCGGCCGTGGGTGTTCGAGCTGTCGCAGTTCATCGTCAACGTGCTGAAGGTGAAGTATCTCGGCGCGCGCTACGAGCGGGCCGTCGCGTATCATCCGTCGTGTCATCTAATGCGCGAGCTGGGCGTACGCGCCGAGCCGATGACGCTGCTGAGCGCCGTCGCAGGAATCAAAATCTGCGAACTGCGCGATCGCGAGGAGTGCTGCGGCTTCGGCGGGATGTTCTCGGTGAAGTTCCCGCACATCTCGGCCTCGATGCTCGACGACAAGATGGCGCGCATCCGCGAGAGCGGCGCCGAAGTCGTGGTCGCGAACGATTGCGGATGCCTGATGCAAATCGGCGGCGGCCTAAGCCGCGCCGGCGACAAGCTCGAAGTGCGACACCTCGCAGAAGTGCTCGCCGCGCGCTGAGGGCCTAGTGGCGTTCGTGAACGTACAATCCCGGCGCCGGTTCGCCTGCCTTGTACAACTCGCTGCCTAAGGTCTTCGGTGCGGGGCGTTCATTTCCCGAGCGCGCGGCGACCCACTTGATCCAGTGATCCCACCAAGTGCCTTTGTTCTCGACTGCACCCTTCGCCCATTCGTCGGGATCTTCGGGCAGGCGCGTACCGATGTAGTAGCGCGCTTTGAAGTTGCCCGGCGGATTCACGAGGCTTTGGATGTGCCCGCTCGATCCGAGCACGAACTCGATCCTGCCGCCGAACATCCGCGTCGCGCGGTAACATGCACGCCACGCGCAGATGTGATCCGTCATGCCGGCGACGAGATACAGATCGTTCTTCACCGCGCGCAGATCGATCGGCGTGCCAAGCACAGAAATGTCTGCGGCGCCATTTGCCAGCGGATTCCTCAGAAATAGATCTAGAAAGCCCGCGTGCAGCTTGGCCGGAAGATTGGTGGCGTCGGAGTTCCAGTAGAGGATGTCGAATGGCGCGGGATCGTTGCCGAGCAAATAATTGTTGACCCAATAGTTCCACACCAGGTCGTTGGGACGCAGCCATGCGAACACGCGCGCCATGTCGCCGCCGTCGAGCACGCCCTTCTCCGCCGATCGATCGCGCGCAGCCTTGATCGCATCCTCAGTCGCGAACATCCCGGTCATCGACGGCAGGCTCGTGTCGAGCATCGTGACCAGCAGCGTCACCGCGTTGACGCGCTTGTCGCCCACTGCCGCGAGGTGCCCAAGCGCGAGCGACGTCGTGATGCCGCCGGCGCATACGCCGAGCACGTTGCAATCGGGACTGCCGGTGATTTCGCACGCCGCCTTGATCGCGTCCTTGCACGCCGTGACGTATTCGTCGAGCCCCCAGTCGCGATTCTGCGGCGTCGGATTGCGCCAGCTGATCGTGAACATCGGGATGCCGTGCTTGACCGCGTACTCGACGAAGCTGCGGCCCGGCGCGAGATCCATGATGTAGAACTTGTTGATCTGCGGCGGGATGAAGAGCAGCGGGCGCTCGTAGACCTTTTCAGTCGCGGGCGCATACTGAATCACCTCGCAGACCGGGCTGCGAAAGACCACCGCGCCCGGTGAAAGCGCGAGATTCTTGCCGACTTCGAACGGCCGCTTGTCCACCGTCGACGGCATCGCGCCGTTGTTCCACACGTCGCCGAGAAAATTGCGCAGTCCCCAGAACACGCTCATCCCCGAAGTGTCGAACGCGCGCTTGAGCGCCGCCGGGTTCAGCCAGAACGCGTTGGTCGGCGCGAGCGCCTCCGTCATCAGCGTGACCGCGAACTTCTGCTGCTCGACTTCCTTCCACTCGACGCTTTCATCCTGGTTAACGAGATCGTGCATCGCGGCGCGCCACGCGAGATAGGTCTGCATCATGCGATGGTAGAGCGGATGCTGCGTCCATGCGGGATCGGCGAAACGCTTGTCGCCCGCTTCTGGAGCAACCGACGAAACGCCCGCGACAATCTGCCCCAGCTCGAGCGTCAATTGAAGCACGCGCGACGCGACGGTGGCGGGCTGCGACGCGATATGCGTCGCCAACGTCGCGAGCGTGCCGACCACCTGCGTCGCGTCGAGGCCGACGAACGGATTTGCACCGAGCAGCGAATTCAGCGCGGGATGGTTTTCATCGGGAGTCTGAATTTCAGGCTGACGTTTTGCCGCACCGTCCATCTCGCGACCTCCTGTTTCGATCGACCGCTCGCTAGCCTAACAGTTCGAGGCCGTGCTCGAACATCCGCGGCGCCGACAGCGCCGTGTCTTCCCATAACGGATCGTGACGCTTGCCGCGTCGATGCAACATCAGGTTGAAGCATGTGATCACACCGAAGCGGTAGCCCGCGAACGCGCGGAACCATCGCACTTCCGGAATCGAAACGGCAAAGCCGGCGGACTCGGCGTATGCGTCGACGATTTCGTCGGCGTTGATCAGCGATCCGCGTGCGGGATCAACCCCGACCCAGCTTCCGGGGTCTGAAAAAAAACAGATCCAGCCCAGGTCGAGCAGCGTCGCGCCGACCAACGAGATTTCCCAATCGATCAGCGCGACGACGCGTTGGTCGTTGAACAGCACGTTCGACCATTGGAAATCGCCATGGACACATCCGATGCGCGCGCCGGTCGGCAGGCTCGAACGCAGGCGCTCACGCAGTTCCGGCGCGCGCGCGACGACTTTGGGATCGAGCGTGTCGCGATCGAGCAGGTAGTCGAGGCGCTTGAGCTCCTCGCTCAGCGCGAACGGCTGACCCCACGCCTCGCGCCGCGGCTCCCACGGGACGTTGTGCAGCGCCGCCATCGTCGCGATCCCGTCGCGCGCCAGCCGTTTGAGGTGCGCGAGCGGCAGCGTTGACTCGCTGAGCTTGAATCCCTCGACGAATCCGCCGACGAAGTACGGTCGCTCGAAGAACTCGGGCTCGTCGCCGTACCAGATGATCGGCGGCACCGCGACGGAAGTGCCGGCCAGCGACGCCATCACGCGCGCCTGCCGCACGATGTCCGCGGGACCCGAGATCTTCACGCCCGGCGGCGCGATACGCACGACGAACTTGCCTGCCGGCGTCGCATCGCGAGCAGTGCGCTCGAGGATAAAGCTGTAGCTAAACCCGGCGTGGCCCGGCAGCGTCTCGAGCGAATGCGCACGCGCGCCGGCGTCGCCAGTTTTCGCGCGCACGAGCTTTGTCAGTTGCTCGGTAACCTGTTCGATATCTCCGGGCATCGCAATGCCAAGTCGCCCGCTATCCCTTCATCCCTAATTTCGCCGACGCCGGATGCAGACTCGACTTCGCGCTCGGCCGCGCATCGACGCGCTTGAACCACGCGTTCACATTCTTCAGCGATGGATCGAGCGGCTGATTGACGCCAGCGCCAAACTCGAGCGCGCAATACAGAATGATGTCGGCGACGGTGAAGCGATCGCCCGCGATGTATTGCTTGCCTTCGAGCAGCTTGTCGAGCCACTTGAGCTTGTCCTGCACCACCGCCTTCATCCCGGGCGCCGCTTCCGGCAGCACGCGCATCCGGTCCTTGAACATCTGCAACCCCTCCGAGTAGCGGAAGGCGTTGTAGAGAATCTCGGTTATTTGCAACTCGATGCGGCGCTGCCACTGGCGCGCGTCGGCGCGTTCCTCGGCGGTCGTGCCGATCAGCGCTGGCGTCGGGTGTTTCTCTTCGAGATATTCCCAAATCGCAACGGTCTCGCCGATACACTTGCCGTTGTCGAGTTCGAGCGCTGGCAGTTGTCCGCCGGGATTGCGATCGGTATATGGCGGCTTGCGATTTTCCGCCGCCATCAGGTCGACCGTCTTGGTCGCGATCGTAATGCCCTTCTCGGCCAGGAACATTCGCATCGCGCGCGGGTTGGGTCCGAACGAATCGTAAAGTTGCATGATGGGTAGCCTCGTCAAAAAATAGGTTTGCGAGCGGGAACTATACAACAGGCGCCCTAAAAAGCGGGAACGCGAAATTCGGGGGCGTGTTGCGCTGGCTGGAAGCGGTATGTAGGAATTTGCTCATGCGATTCTGTCCGCAATGCGGCGCGCCCCTGCTCGCCGGCGCAAAATTCTGTGTGGAATGCGGCCGCGCGCTCGACACGTCGGCATCAACTGCGGGCGAATCGGGCAGTCCCCGGCGCGGCGCACAACGCGACCGCAACACAGTCAGCATGGCGTTCGTGTTCGTCTTCGTCGCGCTTGCGATCGGAGGGCTGGCCGCGGCTGCGTGGATCTATGTGAAGACGCCGGACGTAGTGCGCGAGCAAATCGCCGTCGCGCCGCCGCCAATTGCCAACGCGCCGAGCGCCGCGGCCCCCGCCTCGAGTACCGGCGCCGCCGCGCCGGATCAGAATGTCGCAGCGAATCCCGCTGCCGGCGGAAGTCAGAACGGCGGCCTGCCGCCGGGACATCCCACGATCGAGCTGCCGACCGAGGCTCGCAGCTTTGTCGACAAGATCGAACGCGACGCGATCGCAAAGCCTAAAGACGTCGCGGCGTGGAACAAATTCGGCGCAGTCTCGATGCGTGCGGCGATGTTCGATCAGAGCTACTACGGCAAGGCCCAGGACGCTTACGGCCACGTGTTGAAACTCGATCCGGACAATCTCGACGCACTGCGCGGCATCGGCGATATCGACTACGACAAGCAGCATTATGATGAAGCAGTCGCCGCATACGAGCACTACCTGAAGAAGAAGCCCGACGATCCCGAAGTTCGCACCGACCTCGGCACGATGTACCTCTACACCGGCAACGCCGATCAGGCCGTAGTGCAGTACAAGAAAGCGATCGCGTCGAAGCCGGGATTTTTCCAGGCGTACTACAATATGGGAATCGCGCTCGCGCAGCAGAACAAACCCGATGACGCGGCCGCCACCCTCAAGCAGGCGATGGCGTTGGCGCCCGACGATACTGCGCGCGACCAGGTGAAGGATCTGATCGCCAAGCTCAACGGCACGCCGGCGGCGAGCCCGTCGATACAGGCGGCGTCGGCCGCGTCGCCCGCGGCTGGATCCGCCAAGACCACAGCGGCGGCAGCGTCTTCAGCTGCGGCAGCTGCGAAGTCTGCTGCTGCGGCGGCGCCTCCCGCGCCGTCAGCGGCAATTGCTGCAAAAGCGCCGGCGTCGCCGGCAGCCGCAGCTTCGCCGGCGTCCAGCGACGCCGATTTTCACGACGCAATCGAAACGATGGTCAGAGGCCTACCGATCGCGGGGCCGAAGGTCACCACCGTCGAATGGCCCGACAAGCTCAAGGCCAAGGTCTTCATGGCTAACTTTCCGATGGACCAGATGCCTCCGTTTGCGAAGACCAAGTTCCTCACCGACTTGAAGACGGGAATCGACACCGCCAAAAAGGACAACAATATTTCCTCGCCGGTCGAAGTCAATATCGTTGACGGCGCCAGCGGCAACGTCATGGAAACCATTACTCAGTAGCTATTTGCGCGAATAGCCAGTCGCGCGTTGGAGCCGGCATGCAGGGGAAGCTGGTCAGGCTGCGCGGATTCGAGAAATCAGACGCCGACGCGATGTTGAGATGGGCGTCCGATGAGGAGGTCGTGCGATGGCACGGGCCGCCCAACTGGCCGGCCTCGCGCGCGCAGCAGGATCGTTATATCGAGCGCGCAACCGCCGCGGATTCCGCAGACAAGGCTTTTGCAATCGAGACGCTCGACGGCAAGCTGGTTGGCGACTGCGGGCTCAGAAACATCGACTGGAAGAGCCGCAAGGCTGAGTTCTTCATCACGATCGGCGAGAAACAGCTCTGGGACAAGGGCTTCGGCACCGACGCCCTTCAAGTCGTGATTCGCCTCGCTTTCGACAAAATGAACCTGAATCGATTGTGGCTCACTGCGCTGGTCGACAATCCCCGCGCGATCCGATGCTACGAGAAGTGCGGCTTCATCCGCGAAGGACTGCTGCGGAACGAAAGCTTCGTTGATGGAAAGTATCGCGACGTCCTCATGATGGCCCTGCTGCGCGAGGACTACGACCGAACCCGAGGTGCATGACGATGGCATCGAAATCCTTCGACCGGCTGAAGAAGGCAGGCGACCGGCAGACGCTCAAGCTGACTCACTATGGACGCAAAAGCGGCCGTCCCTACGAAGTGACTATCTGGTACCTCGTCGACGACGACCGGCTGTACCTGATTTCGGCCAATGCGAATCGCAGTTGGGTGCGCAACGTCAAGGTGCGGCCCGCCGTCTCGCTTCGAGTTGGCGAGGAAATCTTCAACGGCGACGTCCGCTCGATAACCGACAAGCAGGAACGCGACAAGGTGAACCGCCTCACCGAGCGCAAGTATTGGTACGTCGCGCCGATGCTTCGGTTCGGACAATTTCTCATGTCGATGGGAATCGTGCGCGACAACACCGCCACCTTCGAAGTGATCCTGGCGGGCGACTAGGACCCTCAACCTCTCATCGACTCGATCGTATTGGAATCGACCGCTCGGGGTCGCGAATCGCATCACACGCTATCGCGGCCGCGGCGGTGCGAGTTTCGGCGCCGAGCTTACGGTGGATGCGTTCGACGTGCTTGTCCACGGTCCTTCGCGTGATCGACAGAATCGCGGCAATCTCGCGGCTGGTCTTACCCTTCGATATCCAGAACAAAACCTCCGCTTCGCGCAGCCCGAGACCTAATCGTCGTTGCAGTATCTCGGGACAATCGCGCGTGACCTGGTGTTGGAGCAGCAGCACCACCTCGCCGTCCTGGCTGGTCTCGAGCATCCTGATGTTCAGACGCGCCTGATCTGATTCCACAGTCAACGGGGCACGCGGCTTGACCTCGGATTGTCTTCCTTCCAACGAGGTCTGCCAAAACCGAACCCATCGCCGGAGGCGCTCCGGCAGCTTGTCACCCTGCCCCATCTCGTCTTCGAAGAAGCTCGACAGCCATCGGGTCGCCAGCTTGCTCGAATGTTTGATCGCCAGGTCGTGAACAACAACGACCGCCGCATTGGTCTCCCCTTCAAGCGATTGTTCGCGCCGTTCGAGTTGGGTCTGGAAGGACGTCATCGCATCCGCGTTCGCGTACGCCTGTCGCAGATGCGGCCGCAACAGGTTCAGCAAATCGCGTTCGAGCTCGGTGAAATCTCGTGCCTCGCGGCCGAAGGCCAGCGTCACGATGTCGCCGGCCGGCGACACCTCGAATCCGCCGGTCATCAGGTATTCGACTCGCGCTGGCCGATACACCACGTCATAGAGCTCAAGCCGATGAAACTGCCCCTGCGATAGCAGGTCGGACATCTTCAGCGCGCGCTGATCGGTATTGCGGTTGTGCAGGACCATCGGGTGCTGATGCATCAGCCGCGCGAGGACTTCATCCGCATCGGGAACGCGCGCGCCGAGCGAAGGGGTGGCAAAGGTCTCGAACCGCCGGCGCGAAAAGTTGGTCTCATTGAAGCCGCATGAGTCCGCGCTGATCAGCCGCGGAAGCAGTCCAATCACGTGCTGGGGGAAGCTGTCGAGCGTTTGCGCCGAATATAGCTCCGGCAGCAGACTCACCAGCTTTTCGTATTGCCCCCTTTCGATCATCGGCGAGTACGTACATTTCCGTATTGCTCAGGTTACGTCAAACGCCGTAGCACTAGGTCAAATGGTGCAGTGATAACTTTTAGTATCAAAAAGAACGTTCGGGTTATTCGACCCTGTCTTTCGGACTCGAAGCCAAGCTCGAACGTGCCTGCACGGATTTCAGCCTGAGTTTGAGCCATCGAAAGTTAAGGGGAGACTAAGTTGAAAACAGCGCGAGTAAAGGTTCTGTTCGCGGCCCTCACCATCGGGTTGACCGTCGTCTGTGTAGCGGCGTTTGCTCCGAGGGATGCAGCGCGCCGATCCCTTTCCAACGGGAACATCAAGACTGCGAATCTCTACGGCAAGGTGCTGCTTAGCTTTGAGCGCAATGACGGCCAAACCGACGCTCAGGTCAAATTCCTGGCGCGCGGCAACGGATACACGCTCTTCCTTACCCCGTCGGAGAACGTCCTCGCTTTGCGCAAATCCCCCAAGGGATCGGCAGATGTCCTGCGAATCAGGATGATCGGTTCAAATCCCGCCCCGCGCGTCGAGGGCACAGGACAACTGGCGGGTAAGTCCAACTATTTCATCGGCAACGATCCGAAGAAGTGGCGCACCAATGTTCCCAACTATTCCGAAGTTGAACTCAAGAACGTCTATTCGGGAATCGATCTGATCTATCACGGCAGCGCGCAAGGCAAGCTTGAGTATGACTTCCGGCTCGCGCCGGGTGCCGATCCGAATGCGATCCGGCTGAGCTTCAACGGCGAAAATAAACTGGCGCTCGACCAGCACGGCAATCTGATCGTCAGCGTCGGGGGCCAGAAGTTGATCGAGCATGCGCCGTTGATTTATCAGGAGACCAGTGGCGGCGGTCGGCCGACAGTGGCCGGCGGATGGAGACTGAGCGGTGCACATGAGGCCAGTTTCCGCGTGGCGAGTTACGATCGGGACAAGCCGTTGGTGATCGATCCGGAGCTGGCTTACTCGACCTACCTCGGCGGCAGCGGAGTTCATGGTGACGGCGACGGGGGCGGCGGAATCGCGGTCGACTCGATGGGCTCCGCCTACGTGACGGGATTCACCTTCTCGTCCAATTTCCCGACCACCGCGGGCGTCTTCCAGACTGCCAACACTGGCGCCGCGGCCGGCGGCGATGCCCCCAACGCCTTCGTGACGAAACTGAACGCGACTGGCACGGCATTGGTTTATTCGACCTATCTTGGGGGGAGCGGCGTTGGGGGAAACGGGGATGGCGGCCAGGGAATCGCGGTGGATTCCATGGGCTTCGCGTATGTGACGGGGGTGACCAACTCGAGCAATTTCCCAACTACCGCTGGCGCCTTTCAGACCTCCAACAAAGCCGCCGCATTACAGACCAGCAACGCTTTCGTGACAAAGCTGAACGCGGATGGCACGGCCCTGGTTTATTCGACCTATCTCGGCGGCAGCGGCATCACCTTCACCTCCGGCTTGCAGACATTTAGATATGGCGACGTCGGCAATGGAATCGCGATCGATCCGTTGGGCTTCGCCTACGTGACCGGACAAACCAGTTCGAGCAATTTTCCAACCACCGCGGGCGCGTTCCAAACCAAAAACAACGCCAGTGTCGCTAAGCCTTCGACGAACGCCTCTAACGCGTTCGTGACAAAATTGAAGACCGACGGCACCGGACTGGTCTACTCGACCTATCTCGGCGGCTCGGGTGGCGCGGCTGCCGGCGACGGTGGCACAGGAATCGCCCTCGATTCGCTGGGCTTCGCCTACGTGACGGGGGTCACGTCCTCCTCGAATTTCCCCACCACCGCGGGTGCATTCCAGTCCACCAATGGTGCCGCCGGCTTGGACGGTGGTACCAATGCCTTCGTAACGAAACTGAAGACCGACGGCACCGGACTGTCCTACTCAACTTACCTGGGTGGCAATGACGCCGATTCTGGCAGTGGCATCGCGGTCGATTCGACGGATTTTGCGTATATCACCGGAAGGGCCGTCTCGAGCAATTTCCCCACGACTACGGGGGCGTTCCAGACCGCGATCGGTACTACCAACGGCAATGGCTTCGTTACGAAATTGAACACCGGCGGCACCGCCCTGGTTTACTCGACCTATCTCGGCGGCCACGGCGACTTTGAGGGCTTCGGCGAAGATTCTTGTTTCGCCATCGCCGTTGACTCCTCGGGTTTTGCTTATGTTACGGGAGCGGCCGGTTCGAACAATTTCCCAACCACCAAAGACGCCTTCCAGGCCGGACTCCATTCCGAGTTAAACCCGGGCAGCAATGGCTTCGTGACGGAACTAAGCGCGGACGGCTCCGCCCTGATTTATTCGACCTACCTCGGTGGCACTTTCGAGGACAACGGCGCGGCAATAGCCGTCACCTCGGGCAATTTATATGTGACCGGCGTCGCTGCCTCCTCTGACTTTCCAAAAACCACGGGAGCATTCCAAACCACCAAAGGAGGTCCGGCGGGAGACTCCAACGCATTTGTGGCGGAATTCGCGCTGGGCTCGCCGACCCCCAGCGTCACCGCGACGCCGACAGTCAGCGCGACGCCCACCATCAGTGCTACGCCGACCCCGTCGGTCACTGCCACACCAACAGTGTCAGCTACACCGACGATATCAGCGACGCCTACCGCGACGGCCACCGCTACTCCGACGGCAACGGCCACCAGCACGGCGACTGCGACTGCAACTCCGACTGCCACCGCGACTCCGGTGGGGATGGTGTCGGTCGGTCCCGCTTCACTGAATTTTGGAACGAAGACGACCGTCGGAAAACTCAGCAAGTCCAAGACGGTCACGATCAAAAACGACGACAAGAAAGGCGGACTGCCCGTCAACGTCGAAATGGAAAGCGCGTCGCCGTCGGTGTTCGCGATGAAATCGCAATGCAGGAAGACGCTCGCGCCCGGCAAGAGCTGCAAGGTCTCGGTGACCTTCAGGCCGGTGGATGACACGACGGTGGAGACTGGCAGCCTGATGATTTTTGACAACGCGAGCGGCTCGCCACAAAGTGTGGGGCTCTCCGGAATGGGCAAGGCAGCCAAAGTGAAATAGCGCGACCGCTATCCGCTGCCTTAAAGCGACGGCGTTTCAGAAAGCCGGCTTGACGCTCTTCGCCAAAAACTGGCAGCGGCTAGGACGGGTCGCCGCCTTCGGCAACGCGCTTGAGGCTCTCGACCCAGCTCTGATGCCCGCGTTCGAGCATCGGGCGCAGATACCACCACGCGAGCTTCGGCACGAGACCGTTCTGGCATTCCTCGGTTACGACGCGGCATCCGCCACTGCTGTCGGGCTCGATCGTCCAGCCGTGGTACGCGCTCAGCACGCCGCGCGCGTCCCATCCGAGTTCGCGCGCAGGCTCGAAGACGATCACGCGGCTGGTTACGGTGGCGCCAAACGTCTTCCACTTGAATTCAGTAGCGGGCGCGAGATCAGGCGGATTTCCGCGAAGGAAATTTACATTGGCGCTATTGCTGTACCATTCGGGCCATTTGGCAGCGCGGATGAGCCATCGCCAGATACGCTCGGGCGGCGCAGCAATCGCAATCTCGTTGCGCGCGTATACCGATGAGTTGTCAGGTTCGAACCCAGCCGGCCATTTCATCGCGACGATTAAATCAGAAGAAGCGCACGTTCCGAAACCTGGCTCAAGGCAGCGCCGCAAGGATCGCGGCCGGCGCCGCGCTGTCGCCAAAGGTCGCGCTGACGTGTGCGTAGAGATCGACGTTGCCGGGCGCGAAAACAAAACTCCCGCCAAGCTGAAAGGGATTCGCGCCGAGGCGATGCTGCCGGTGGCCGGCCGCCGTCGCGCGGGTCCGCGCCTTGGCATTGTCGCCGCGCAACAGGTGCAGAATATTCGCCGACTTCAGACCGGCCGCGCGATACGCGAGCCGCTGCGCATCCACGAGCAGCGGAAATGTGATTCCAGTCTCCTCGCGAAAGAGTCGGGCATAGCTGATGTCGCCAAGACCGATAGCAGCGAGATTGACGCCCTTCGCTCGAAACTCCTGCTCATGGTCGCGCAACTGCGCGACATGCTCGCGGCAAAAGATTCAACCGTAATGACGCAGGAAGACGACCACCGCCGGTGTGCGTTCCCACAAGGAGCCGAGCCGCACTTCGCGCTCGTCCGTGTCGGGAAGCGAAATGTCCGATAGCGCGAGACTGAACGTCTTAGGCATCGCGTGAACCTTACACGATCAAGTGAGAATCGCCAAAACGGCAGCGCTCAAGCCGCGACGACGTGGAATACCGGGTAGCGCGCCGCGACCTTCTCGAACTCCGCCAGCGGCGCGTCGAGGCTGATGTCGAAATGCGGGCGGCCGCCTGGAGCTACTTGCAGATAGGCCTTCAGAATCTGCGCGCGCATCGACACTGGCACTTCTTCGAGAGTCACCTTTTCGGCTATTCGATGGCGTAGCACCGCGGCGCCGGCGCTGGCGCGCACGTTGCGCACCCAGTCGACTTTCTCGCCCAGCATCGAAACCAGGTATCGTTCAGCACCAATCTGCGCCACCACCAGCTGGACCAGGAGGGGCTTGCCGCTTCGCCGCCCTTTCGTTTCCAGGGCGACCAACAGCGGCGGAAAAACACCGCGCGCGGTAAGCTTTGCTTGTATGGAGTTGAGATGCTTCGTGAATGCACGCGGGCGACCGCCGGGATAAAAGAGCGCTCGGTACCACGCGTGCGGCAACGTCCACGGCAGGGTGAAGAAAATCACCAGCGCGCCGAGCACGCTCGCACCCGCCAAGAGAATCGGACTCATTGTTCGACCAGCGTCTGTTTATCCACAGATCGGCCGGTTTTTCCACAAAGCGAGGCTTTCAGAACTTCGCACTCGAACGCCCCCGCACTATGATCGGCGCGCAAATGACGAAGCGGGAAGCGAAACGGCGGCTCGAAAACCTTGCGCTCGAATCCGGGCACAAGCGGAATTACTACGTCAAGCGGGCACTCGTCGAATTCCTCGATCGCAACGAACATCTCCTCGACCACGCGCCAACACGAACCGTCGGCTTTTCGACACTCGACCAGATCCCATACCGCCCAACCAGATTCACAACCTGATCCGTCTGTCCCAAATATTCGGAGGCCGCAGCGGCCGAAAATAATTCGGGGGCTGGGATTGCTCCCAGCCCCCTGCCGTCACCACATCCGCCGCCCCACCACATCCTGTCAGCGCGCGACTCTTATCGCGCCTTGTTAGTGTGTGGGTCCCGGAGAATCCATCTTCCCCATTTTCTCCGAAGACTGGCTAATTCTTGCTGCGCCGCAAATGGCAAAATCCGCGTCCGCATCCACCTCACCCGCGCCAATCTTCTTCGAAAGCCTCCCCCTCCACATTCCCCGGGACCCTTGAGACTCCTTCCTTATGAGCACCCGCTCGTGGTGCCGCAATTCATGCACTTGTAGCAGGCGCCGTTGCGCACCATGATGCTGCCGCAGTCCGGGCACGGCGGCGCGTCGGCCTGGTTGATGAACGCCTGCCGAATTCCACCATCCTTGCCGTCGCGCAAACTGGCCACTGGAGCCATCGCGACCATCGCCGGCGCCGCATCACTCTTCGCCGTCAAACTCTTCTCCGATTCTATAATTCCAACTTCGCGCTTCGCTTCTTCGTCCAGAAACTTCGACGCCATCCAGCGGAACAGGTAGTCGACGATCGATTTGGCGTACGGAATCTGCGGATTCTTCGTGAAGCCCGACGGCTCGAACCGCATGTGCGAAAATTTGTCCACCAGGAACTGCAGCGGCACTCCGTATTGCAGCGCGAACGAAATCGCCGTCGCGAACGAATCCATCAGGCCCGAGATCGTCGATCCCTGCTTCGACATCGTGACGAATATTTCGCCCGGCGTGCGATCCTCGTACATGCCTACCGTGATGTAGCCTTCGTGGCCTGCGATATCGAACTTGTGCGTGATCGAGTGGCGCTCGTCGGGCAGCTTGCGCCGCTGCATCCGATCGTCCGTCGACGCGATCGAAGCGACCGCCTCCACCGCCTTCTCGATATCCTTCCTGCCGGTGTTGAGCGGCTGCGTTCGCTTCGATCCGTCGCGGTAAATCGCCACCGCCTTCAAGCCCAGCTTCCACGCCGTGACGTACGCCTCCGCGACTTCGTCCACCGTCGCTTCCGCCGGCATGTTGATCGTCTTGGAAATCGCGCCCGAGATGAACGGCTGCACGGCGCCCATCATCTTGATGTGCCCGTTGTACTGAATCGTGCGTGCGCCGGCTCGCGGCTTGAACGCGCAATCGAAAACCGCGAGATGCGCGTCGGCCAGTTGCGGCGCGCCTTCTATCGTCTCGTTCTCGTCCAGGTACTCGACGATTTCCTGCACTTCCTTCGAGTCGTAGCCGAGCCGCTTGAGCGCGCGCGGCACCGTGCCGTTGACGATTTTCAGCATCCCGCCGCCGACCAGCTTTTTGTACTTGATCAGCGCGATGTCGGGCTCGATGCCGGTGGTGTCGCAATCCATCATGAACGCGATCGTGCCGGTCGGCGCGATCACCGTCGCCTGCGAGTTGCGGTAGCCTGCGCCCGTGCCGACCTTGAGCGCTTCGTCCCACGACTCGCGCGCGGCGCGTAGCAGGTCGAGCGGTACGTACGACGGATCGAGCTTGTAGGCGGCCGCTTTGTGGAGCCCGATCACTTTCTGCATCGGCTCGCGATTCGGCGCGTAGCCGGCGAACGGGCCCATCTGCTCCGCGATGCGCGCCGACTGCAGGTAGGCCTCGCCAGTCATCAGCGCCGTGATCGCCGCCGCGTAGCTGCGGCCCTGGTCGGAGTCGTAAGGCATCCCGAGCGCCATCAGCAGCGCGCCGAGATTCGCATAGCCCAGCCCGAGCTCGCGGAACGCGCCGGCGTTCTTCGCGATCTCGTCGGTCGGGTACGACGAATTATCGACGAGGATATCCTGCGCCGTGATCATCACGTCGACCGCGTGACGGAATGCGCGCACGTCGAACTCGCCGCGCTCGTCGATGAACTTCATCAGGTTGAGCGACGCGAGATTGCACGCCGAGTTGTCCAGATGCATGTACTCGCTGCACGGATTCGACGCGTTGATTCGCCCGCTGGCGGGGCATGTGTGCCAGGTATTGATCGTCGTATCGAACTGCATGCCGGGGTCGCCGCACGCGTGCGCGGCCTCGGCGATCATCCGCAGGATTTCGCGCGCGCGGTAAGTCTCGGCCACTTCACTCGACTTGACGAAATGCGTCTGCCAATCGGCGTCATCGAGCACCGCCTGCATGAAGCCGTCGGTCGCGCGCACACTGTTGTTGGCGTTCTGGAAAAACACGGATCCGTAAGCGGGGCCGTCGAGCGACGAGTCGTAGCCGGCTTCGATCAGCGCCCACGCCTTGCGCTCTTCTTCCACTTTGCACTTGATGAAATCGACGATGTCCGGATGGTCCGCGTTGAGCACGACCATCTTGGCCGCGCGCCGCGTCTTGCCGCCCGACTTGATGACGCCCGCGCTCGCATCCGCCGCCTTCATGAACGACAACGGTCCCGACGCCGTGCCGCCGGCAGACAGCTTCTCCTTGCTGCCGCGCAGCGCCGACAGGTTCACGCCCGCGCCCGATCCGCCTTTGAAGATCATTCCCTCGTTGCGGTACCAGCTCAGGATCGAGTCCATGCTGTCGTCGACCTTGAGGATGAAACACGCGGAGCACTGCGGCTTGGCCTCGATCCCGACGTTGAAATAAACTGGGCTGTTGAACGACGCGTTCTGGTTGAGCAGCAGGTACTTGAGCTCGGCGTGAAAAGTTTCGCGCGCTTCGGCGTTGGCGAAATATCCCTGCTTGTCGCCCCATCCACTGATCGTGTCGACGACGCGCGAGATCAACTGCCGGACGCTGGTCTCGCGCCGCGGCGTGCCGAGCGGTCCGCGAAAATATTTCGAGACAACGACATTAGTCGCCGTCTGCGACCACGCTCGCGGCACCTCGACATCCTTCTGCTCGAAGACGACGCGCCCGTCTTCGCCCGAGATGATGGCGCTGCGGAGGTCCCACTCGACCTGCGAATACGGATCGACGCCCGCCGTCGTGAAGAATCGCTCGAGCACGATCCCGCGTCCAGGCGCTGCAGAATTGACCGGCGCACCGTTGCTGGAAGGGGTACGGTCACTTACTTTTGACTTCGAATCCATCCCAAACTCTATCGCTCCCCCGCCCATCACCGCATCCTCCCCGCCCAAGTTACATGCGCATTACGCCCACATTTAGTTTCACTAGCCGCGTCTTCGCTGCGCGGGCGGCTCCTAACCAGCCTAGAGTCGCCATGTGATACGTACTACGCAGCGTGGGCGTCAATATCGCTCGGGCCGTGCGGCTTGTCAAGCCCCGACCCACTACAGGTAGTGTACGACAATCTGTTCACAACCCATATATTAGGTTGTTGATAACTTTTGGTAAATGTTCGCTTCCATTAATAATTGTGACCGACCGACGAATCCACATTAGTTGAACTAATATAAATGCCGATCCAACCATACACTCGGTATGCGTCGCGCAAGCGCTCGCGCTATCGTTCGCAGACAATGCCGAATCGACGCCACAAGGCTCCGGAACAGATCGGCGCCGCGATGCAACCTTTGCTCGATCGGATCGATCGCGAAGGTCATTTCGCGATCGTGCGCCTCGCGAAAGCATGGCCGGAGATCGTCGGCGAAACGATCGCGCGCCGCACTGAAATTGTCTCTCTGAAGTTCCACACAGCTGTGGTGAAAGTTTCAGGCGCGATGTGGATACAAGAACTGAATCTCATGAAGTCGCAAATCCTCGCGCGCATCACCGCTCGAATCGGCGACGACGTCGTGCGCGAACTGCGCTTCATTCAAGGACGATTGAGCAGGCGCGAGAAGCCGAATCTGCGCACAGTGACGCGCGCAACGCGCAAATCTATCGATCTGCCTGAGCTGAAAGATCCCGAACTGCGCAAAGCCTTCGAACGCCTAATCGAAGCCTGGGGCCGCTCCCCGCGCTGACGCCCGCTCGTTCTTCCCCTCTCCCTGTAAGGGAGAGGATCAAGGTGAGGGTCCTTGTACAGCGCGCGTTTCGCGCGCGATTCAAGATTCTGCTCCGAAACCGGGCAAAGGTGGTAAACGAACTCTCCCCACAAACCGTCTTACCATTGTGAATCCGCCCACTGCCGGGTTCGTACTATAGACGAGTGACCTGTCGTGGCTTTCGAAGCATCAAAACAGGACCGCACATTGCACGTGCTAAATCGGCTCGCCTTCGGCCCCCGCCCCGGCGACTTCGAGCACGTCAGCGCGATTGGCCCCGAACGCTACGTGCAGGAGCAATTGCATCCCGAGTCGATCGCGATTCCCGCCGACCTGTCCGAGGCCGTCAACCAACTTCCCACACTTCACATGTCTCCGATCGCACTGTTCATCGAGTATCAGCGGCCTCTAAATCTCGCGCGCAAGGACGCCAAGGCCGACGCCGGCGGCGACAAGAATGCGGTCAAGGACGCGACCAAAGACTTGAGACTCAAGCAGCGCGTCGTAATGCGCGAGGCGGTCGAGGCCCGAATGATGCGCGCGATCGAAGGACCGCGCCAGTTGCAGGAAGTGATGACCGCGTTCTGGTTCAATCACTTCAACGTTTTCGCCGGCAAAGGCCTCGACCTGATTTGGACCGGCTCATTCGAGGAGACCGCCATTCGGCCGCATACGTTCGGCAAGTTCCGCACGCTGCTCGGCGCGACCGCGCATCATCCGGCGATGATGTTCTATCTCGACAACTGGCAGAACACCGCGCCCGGCAGCCCGGGCTCGAAAGGCAAGTTCGAAGGTATCAACGAAAACTACGCGCGCGAGCTGATGGAGCTGCACACACTCGGTGTCAACGGCGGCTATACGCAGGCCGACGTGATCGCGCTCGCGCACATTCTCACCGGATGGGGACTGCCAAAGCCCGGCGGCAGCGGTGGCGCTGAAAATCGCATGGCGGGCGGCGAACGCATGGCCGGAATGTTTCCATTCATGCGACGCCGCCAGAACTTTGGGCGGTTCGGTTCGACTGCGGCCGATCCCAGCGGATTTTATTTCGACGGGACTCGTCACGACTATTCTGAAAAAACTTTTCTGGGGCATCAGATCAAAGGCGGCGGGCTCGACGAAGGCGAGCTTGCGCTGGATATCCTGGCCCGCAGCCCCGCCACCGCGAAGCATCTGAGCTTCAAGCTCGCCCAATACTTCGTCGCCGACGATCCGCCGCCAGCGCTGGTGGAGCGGATGGCGCAGCGCTACCTCGCGACCGACGGCGAGACTCGTTCGGTGCTCGAGACGATGTTCACCAGCGCGGAATTCTGGGATCCGCGAAGCTTCGGCGCCAAGTTCAAAACGCCGTACGAGTACGTGATTTCGTGCGTGCGCGCGACCGGCGTGCCGATTCGCAACTACCGGCCGCTCTACGGCACGATGCAGATTCTCGGCATGCCGCTGTACGCCTGTCAGACGCCCAACGGCTACTCGAATACGCAGGACACCTGGCTGAATCCCGACGCGATGATGACGCGGCTCAGCTTCGCGACCGCGCTCGGCTCGGGGAATCTGCCACTCGAAAATCCGCCGTTCGTGGAAGACGCGGACGGCGGCGGCGAGACACGCCCCGAGCCGCCGATGGTCCGCAAGAACGGCGCCGGCAAAGTGAACATCAATTTCGATCCGGGACCGAAGGGACCCAAGATGACGCCGCCCGACCCGGTGCAGCTCGCGGCGACGCTCGGCAACTATTTTTCACCCGCCACTGCCAGCGCCGTCGAGGCAGCGCCGACGAATCTGCGCGCGCCGCTGATCCTCGGCAGCCCGGAGTTCATGAAGCGCTGAGAGTTAACATGAGCAAGAATTTTCAAACTGACACGTGCATCGCCTGCAATCCAGCGCCCGCGACTGCGCTCAGTCGACGCGCGTTCCTGCGCCGCGCGGCGGTTATGTCCGCATCGGGAATCGTGCTGCTGAGTCCGCATGCGTGGGCCGCGCGCTCGCTCGATTCCACCAACAAGCATCGGCTCATCGTGGTGTTCCTGCGCGGCGCGGTGGACGGCCTCAACGTCGTCGTCCCGCACGGCGAGCCGGCTTACTACGACGCGCGCCCGACGATCGCGATCGGCCGGATGGGCGCGAGCGACGGCGTCATCGACCTCGACGGCCATTTCGGGTTGCATCCGGCGCTCGCTTCGATGGACCCGCAATGGCGCGACGGCACGCTTGCGTTCGTGCACGCGTGCGGCTCGCCGGACCCGACGCGCTCGCATTTCGACGCCCAGGATTTCATGGAGAGCGGTACGCCCGGCGTCAGAACGACGCAGGACGGCTGGCTGAATCGCGCGCTCGCCGCGATTCCGGGGACGCATGGCCCGACCGAGGCGTTGAGTCTCGGGCCGACGGTGCCGCGAATTTTGAGCGGCAAGGTGCCAGTCGCTAATATCGCGCTCGGACGCGCGGCGGAACGCCCGATGCCGATGGACCGGCCGGTGATCGAGGCGGCGTTCGACAAGATGTACGTCAACAACGATCCGATCGGCCGCGCGTATCGCGACGGACGCCAGGCACGCATGCGCCTCATCGGCGAGCTGACACAGGACATGACCGAGGCCAACGCCGGCGCGCCGTCACCGCAGGGATTCTCCGACGACACCGACCGCCTCGCGCGCCTCATCGGCCGCGACCCTTCGATTCGCGTCGCCTTCATGGCACTCGGCGGCTGGGATACTCACATCAGCGAAGGCGCTGCTAATGGCCAACTCGCGGGACATCTGAAGCCACTCAGCGACGGGCTCGCGAGCTTCGCGAAGGCGCTCGGGCCGAACTACCAGGACACCGTCATCCTCGTGATTTCGGAATTCGGCCGCACGATGCATGAGAACGGCAACGGCGGCACCGATCACGGTCACGGCAACGTGATGTGGGTGATGGGCGGTCCGGTCAAGGGTGGCAAAGTCTACGGCAAATGGCCGGGGCTGTCGACGGCGAACCTCTATCAGGAGCGCGACCTCGCAGTGACGACCGACTTCCGCGAACCGATCGCGACGGTACTTCGCTCGCACATGCAATTTCCCGATTCACAGATCGATCGCATATTTCCCGGCCGCCCCCGCTCCAGCGGCAACGTCGACAGCCTGATCAAGGTGTGAACGCAGCGAATCGCCTCTTCACCCCGCGACGTCGACCCACGCAACCCGCACCTTGGCCGCACTGGTTACAGGATCGCGAACCTCGGCCTCACCGACCGGCTCGAAACCCGCAGCGCGAAGGATCTCCTCTGCCGACTCGGCTTCGAGCGCCGGCTTCCCGAGCAGAAAAGCGCCAGGTCGGTAGCAGCTCAATATCAGACGGCCGCCGGGTTTGAGGTACCGGTGAGCGAGGCGATTGACCAGCGCACCTCGACTCTGAATCGGCACCGCATCCGCGAGCACAGTGACGTAGTCAAACCGAATCGGCGGCTGGAACTTCATCACATTCCCCGTCCAGATCCGCGTCGCCCAATGGGGAAGCCGTATGCGCGCCCGCTCCGCAATCCGGTTCGAAAGCTCGAGTCCGTAGGGTTCGATCCGATGGCCTTGCTCCGCGACCCACGCCGTCAAGGTTTCCATCAGCAGGCCATTCGCACAGCCGACGTCGAGCCAGTTGCCGGATCGATCGAAAGCGCGCGCAATTACGCGGCGCTTGCCTTCCCAGCTCGTCATGTCCTCCCCCGACGAGCCCGAGCCGCCGAAGACATCGCCTCGCTCGTCCGCCGAGACGTAATAGTCCTCGAGCAGCGCGCGAATGCGCGCGTAATACTCGTCGTCAGAATTGGATTGATCAGACATGGTTCTTGCGACCTCCGATCAAGCGTTACGTTCCTGTCGACTTGTAGTGGCTGACGCCGACGCGCCATACGCGCAGTGCTATCAACAGAAAGATGATTCCCGATAACGGCGCTGCGTCGAGGAGCCAGCCGGGCGCCGACATTGATGCGCGATGGCCGAGAAGGCGCACGATCGGGAAGTAGGCGACGCATCCGATCGGCACGACGAAGATCAGAAAGTCGCGGAACCATCGCGCGTACACATCTAGTGGATACTGCGCGGCCTCGACGCCGCCGTAGGTCAGGATGTTGGCAATCTCCAGGCTCTCGACGGTCCAGAATGCGAGCGTCGCCTGCAGTATGAGGATTCCCACGAATAGCGCGACTCCGCCGGCGATCGCGGCGGCGAGCAGCGCGACCTTGCGCGCGTCCCATTCGATTCCAAGCCAGTGCGTCGCAATCGCCAGCACGATCACGCCCTGCGTCAGTCTTCCGATCCGGGTGAGCCTGAGCTCATAGCCGAGCAGTTGAAGGATCGTCGAGCGCGGACGCATCAGGATGCGATCGAAGTTGCCGGTCTTGACGAACTGCGGCCCGAACACGTCGAAGCCACGCGAGATGGCGTCGGCGATCGCGAAGCTCACGTTGACGGTTCCATAGAACATCGCGATCTCGGCAAACGTCCAGCCGCGAATCTGGCCGAAGCGGCGGAACAGCGCCCACACGCCGACAAACTCGGTCAAGGTCACGATAAATTCGCCGGCCGCCATCATCAGGAACGATCCGGGATATTGCATCTGCGCGCGCATCGACGCGCCGATATACCGCCGATAAAGCTGGAACGCGTTCATCAGTTAGCCACCCTGTACCTGCAGACGATCCATCGCGGCGCGCAGTGCTCGATGCCCCACGAACCCGAGCACGACCGTCCACGCAATCATCTGCGCGATTCCCCCGAGCGCAATCCATCCGGTGAGTCCGCCGAAATAGATCCGGTACGGAATATCGACCAGGCCAGCGAACGGCTGCGCGAATAGCAGCGGCTGCATCCAGTTGGGAAAGAACGGCAGCGGCACGATGTTGCCCGAGAGGATGAGAATGAAGGGCACGATCAGCGAGTTAACACCGCGCTCGGACAGTGTGACGACGCATCCCAGGTTGACGAACATTACGATCGCGCTCGACAGCAGCACCGTGACTGTGATCGCGGCCAAAAAAAGCGCGGCGGATTCCGGAGTCGCGGGCAATCTCAGCCGCCATTCGCCCATCCCCAGGACCGGCACGACGACGCATGCGAACGAGAACATCATCAGCGCTCGCGGCACCGCCCGCGCGATCATCCACGCCATCGCGCGTGCGTACCAGAAAAAATAGGTGTCGAGCGGACGCAAGCGCTCGTAAGCGACGTTGCCGCTCGCCACCATCTGCGCGATTTCCGGATCGGCGAGCCATGGCAGCAGCGCGAGAAACGCCTGCCCGAGCCACACGTAGGTGACGGCCTGCGCGAAGTTCATCGGCTGATGCGCCGTCGAGCTGCGGAAGAACGCCGCGAATACCATCACCTTGATCAGCCCCCACCAGCATTGCGTGCCGAAACCGGCGACCGCCGCCGCGCGGTATTGCAGCATCAGCGCGAACCGCATCCTGAACACCGTCAGGTATGGACGCAGGCGGATCATGCCTCGGTCGCACCGTGAATGTTGTAGAAGTGCGCGATCACTTCCTCGATTCGCGGCTGCTCGAGGTGGAAGTCGAGCAGGTCATGCTCGGAGGTGATTCTTCCGATCAGTTCCGGCGCCGGCACCTGCCGAGGATCGAACGCCAGCTCGAGCGAGTTGCCTTCGCGGCTGCGCACCTGCACACCGGGAATCTCGAGCGCCGGCGCCTTGCCCGCAAAGTCGATGAACAGCCGCCGCTCAGTCAGCACCTCGGCGCGCAGCCGCTCGAACGACGTGTCCGCGAGGATGACGCCGTTGCCAATGACGATCACTCTCTGCGCCAGCGCTTCGATATCGTGCATGTCGTGCGTCGTCAGGATTACAGTGACGCCGGCCTCGCGATTGAGAGTCCCCACAAACTCGCGCACCGCGAGCTTGGACACGGCGTCGAGTCCGATCGTCGGCTCGTCGAGGAACAGGATTTCCGGCCGATGCAGCATCGCCGCCGCAATCTCGCATCGCATCCGCTGGCCGAGCGAGAGCTGGCGCACCGGTTGATCGAGCAGCCGTTCGAGCCGCATCAGCGTCACCATCGCGTCGAGACTCTTGCGGTACTCCGCCTCGCCGACGCGATAGATGTCGCGCAACAGCTCGAAGCCTTCGATCACCGGCAAATCCCACCAGAGCTGCGTGCGCTGGCCGAAGACCACGCCGATGCGCGCGACGTGCTCGATGCGATCGCGCCAGGGCACGAGCCCCCGCACCTCGCATCGTCCCGACGACGGCCTGAGAATGCCGGAGAGAATTTTTATAGTCGTCGATTTGCCGGCGCCGTTGGGCCCGATGAAGCCGAGCAGCTCACCGCGTTCGAGCGAGAAGCTGATGCTCTTCAGCGCCTCGATAACCCGGCGACGGCGGCGGATGAGTCCCTTGAGACTGCCCCAGGCGCCGGCTTCGCGTTCGGAGACGAGATACGACTTCGACAGTTCTTGAACAAGAATCTGCGGCACGATCAAAGCCTCCAGTGGAAACCGCCAATTCTGACCGATGCGCCCGAACCAATCAACGAGCGAGTAGAACGAATCGGAAGTGCGTGAACGCCTCTTACGACAACAGCAGATTTAATCCGAAATTTTTTGAAACGTAACGCCCACCTGCTCGTGCGAGCGCGGGCGCATGAGGTTTGATTTCCGACGCCGAGCTTTTCTTGGCGGAGGAGTTCAAAATGAAATCAAAAATAGTTACGAGGCTCGCATGCGCACTCAGCCTGGGGTTGATGATTGGAGCCTCGGCCGGCGCGGCGAATGCGTCAAGCACGGGGATCATGGTGGGACCGGTAGTGTCGCCGCCTTACGCGCTGAGCACTTTTGCAGTGAGCGAAGGCGTATACAGCGATCCGGATTCGGTCACGTTCAACGACACCAATATTTTCATCGGCTACGGCAACGGCGGCGCGCCAGATGGCAGCGGCGGCGCGATGAGCACGATCGTCGAGTACGACATGACCGGCGCGGTGGTCACGACGTTCACCGTCGTCGGGCATAACGACGGCCTGCGGATCAATCCGGCGGACGGCAGTTTGTGGGCGCTCCAAAACGAGGACGCAAATGCCAACATCGCGGTAATCGACCTCAAGAGCGGCAAGCAGACGGTCACGCAGTTTCCCTCGCCCGCTCCGCATGGCGGCGGCTACGACGACGTGGTCTTCATCAAGGGCGCGACCTTCGTCAGCGCTTCGAATCCGGCGAACAATCCGAACACCGGGCCGGCGATCGTAAGCGTCGATCTGAAGGGCAAGAAGCTCTCGGTGACGCCGGTGCTGGCTGGCGAGGCGATGGCGACCAACGTTCTGACTGGCTCGACGGTCACTCTCAACCTGCAGGATCCCGATTCGATGATCCTCGATCCGTTCGGCGAGCTTATCCTCGATTCGCAGGGTGACGGCGAGGAAGTCGTCGTGCACAATCCCGGACAGTCATGCCAGAGCGCGTTGGTCGTGCCGCTCACCTACCCGACTGGACCGGGGACCTTTGCCGGCCTGATGGCGGACGACACGGCGTTCGCGAACTCGAACTCGGGATTCATAATTTTTGCGGACAAGGATTTGCAGACGGTTTTCAAGATCACGGCGCCATACTTTTTCATCGGGGCCGCGTACACGGCGTTCCAGGATAACACCGGAACTTTCGGCTTCGTCGGGCACACCGATTTCAGCACGGGCGTCAGCACGCCGATCATTACTGGACTCGCCAATCCGGGCGGAATGGCGTTCATCCCGTCGAGCATCGGAAAGCTGAGTGTGCCGGAAATTCCGAAGTGCCCGAAGTAAGCGTGCCGATCTCGATCAACAGAACTGAACGCACGAAACAAAAAGAAGCGGGCGCGGCCGGGATCGATCGGCCGCGCCCGCTCTCGTTTGGCCGGCACGCGACTCGGGGGATGAGTCCGCGCCTGCCATCACTCAATCAGTCTTGATCGCCGCCCTCTAGCGGCACTCCCGGCAGCACCTGCGTGTGCTCCATCTGCACTGCCTGCAGGCTGTTCGGGTCGAGTCCCAGCGCCTTCAGGATCGACGGCCCAACCTGTGCGGTCTCGACCGGGCTGGTGACTGTCTTCGCCGAGAATGACGGATTCGACAGCAGCATCATCACGTTGACGTCGTCATGCGCGAAGCCGCCGTGCTCCGCCAGCTTCTTCCCGCTGTTGGAGTAGGTCACGCCGATGTTGGGCGTAATCAGAATGTCCGGCGCGCGCGAATCTCCGGCGTTGTAGTACAACGCAATCCCGGGACCGGAGAAAATCTCGCCGATGCCCGCGATGTTGGCCGACAACGGAAGCGCGGGTGACAAGGTCTCGAGCACGCCGACTTCGGTCGCAACGTTGCACGAGCTCTTCAGCCAGAGCAGCGCGACGTCATCTTCGGTCGGTCCGATCTGGTTCAGCTCGGAGTCCGGGATGCACGAGCTGAGGATCGAGGCCGGATCGTTGGGCGACCCGTTGGGCTGATAGCGGCTCGTATCGACCGGCGACTGGCCATGCTTCGCGGTCACGATGATCAGCGTCGAGTCGATCAGATGTTGCTTCGTGAGCTCGCTGACCATCGCGCCGACCGAGCGATCGACAAACTCGATCTCCTGCAGCAGCGAAGGGCTAGGCGTGCCAATCGAATCAGCGTAGCCGCCCCTCGTGCTATAGGTCGGGGACAGAGGCGGAACTCCACCGTTGTGCTGGTAGATCAACTTCTGGCCGATACTCACAGCCTGGAAGTTCATGCCGAAGATGTTCGGCACGTGGGTCTTCGCGGTGCCGTCGTGGTTCTTTCCATCGATCTCGTTGAGGATCGCATTCGCCTTTAGGCCGTCGTAGCACTGGATGTTCAGGAAGCTGCCGGTGTAGTCGTCGTCGGCGGCCACTGCGAATTGATCAGGCAACGGGTTGCATCCGGGTGGAATGAGCGCCGGAAATGCACCGGTCGTATAGTTCGCGGAATCGGAGTTGATTTCCGGCGAGTAGTAGTCATCGACGTTAGTGTCAGTAGCGGTACCAGTAGGCCCGCCCACCGAAGAATACGACGGATGCTTGTCGGACCAGGCCGTGTAGCCGTTGGCGCCGTGGATGACTCCGAAGATCGTGTTCACGCGGACAAAGTTCCACGGGTAGACCGGATTGCAACTCCCGTCGCGCACCAGGCGGGTCGCATCGATCGAGTTGATTCCGCCGTCGCCGCTCGGCGCGCCGCCATTGAGAAACATCTGATTCGCAGCGCCCGTGCCGACGCCTCCATTAAGGTTGATGCCTTCGTCGTACTCAGTGCTCGTGCCGGACGGAGTCCCCGGCGTGCAAGGGCCGCTGCCCAACAACCCATTGCCGGTCGTGTCCATCGGCGGATTGAGCGCGCGGTCGTAAGCGACATCGTAGTTGACGCCCGTCGCGCGCGGCGATCCGCCCGTCATCAGCGCCATCAAGCCGGGAAATGAATCAGACGGCTTCGAGGTCGAGGTGTTCAGGTAGTTGACGCCGTGGTTTGCGAGCGCTGCGAGATTCGGACAGGTGCCGTTGGCCGAGCAGTTGAGAAAATCCAGCGCATGCATCCCGTCGATGCTAAGCAGCAGCACATGCTGAATCTGGTTTTTGTCGCCTCCGCCGTCGCCGCCACCTTGGCCACCTTGACCGCCTTGGCCACCTTGACCGCCTTGGCCGTGGCGATGGCCGTCTGCAAGCACGGCGGAGCCCGACGCCGTCGCCAGCAGGCATACGCCGGCGACGATGCTCACGAGCCGTTTTCTGTTGGTTGGTTTCCTCTGTTTCATGCCGATACTTCCTCCGCGAGGTTTGAGTGTGGATGATCTGGAGGATTTAACCGACGCGATCGCATGCACCGATTACCGCGACGTTAAGCGAAATTAAAATTCCGGCGCGCAAAATGTGAACGACACGAAATCCGCGATCCGGCAAATGTGGAAGTAACGCGCGTAGCTGCGTCGAGCAGATTCGGGAAGCAAGAAAACTCAAGCGCGAGTTTGCGCCGAGTGTTGAGAGTCGCGAATAATCGCGTGCATGGAATATGACGTAGTCGTTCGCAATGGCGTCGTCGTCGACGGCAGCGGCGCCCCCCGCTTCAAGGCAGATATCGCGATCAAGGATCGCAAGATTGCCGCGCTGATTGATCCGGGCGATGCGTCCAGTGCGTCCGCGGGGCGGGAGATCGATGCGACCGGGCTCGCAATCGCGCCCGGATTCATCGATTTGCATTCGCACTCCGACTGGGTGCTCCCGATCGCCGATCACGGGCAAATCCTGAAACCGTTTCTGCTGCAGGGCGTGACGACGTTCGTCGGCGGCAACTGCGGATTCTCCGTGGCGCCCGTGATGCGCGAACGGCAGCGGATGCTCGACGAGTCGGGCCGCCTATGCGCCGAGCGCAAGTTCGACTGGGAATGGGACGACGTCGCCGGCTTCGCCACACATCTGAAGCGGCAAGGACTCGCGCTCAACGTCGCGCATCTGGCGGGGCACGGCAGTATTCGGCTGAGCGTGATGGGATCGGACGCGGGCGATCCGTCACCCGACCAATTGCGCGCGATGCAAACAATGGTCGAAGGCGCGATGGCCGACGGCGCGGTCGGGCTGTCGTGCGGGCTCGGTTATTTTCCCGGCATGATCGCGAAGCCCGCCGAGCTCGCCGCGCTCGCGCGCGTGGCCGCAGCCGCAGGCGGCGTGCTGACGTCGCATCTGCGCGCGTACTCGGAGCGATCGCTGTTTTTCGACAGCCGCGTGCCGCACAACATCCTGGCCGTGCGCGAGATGGCGAACGTCGCGCGCGAGGCCGGCGTGCCGCTGCAAGTCTCGCATCTGATTTTCGTCGGACGGCGCACGTGGCGGACGGTTGACGACACGATTGCCGAAGTCGAGCGTCACAAGAGCGACGGCGTCGATATCGCGTTCGACACTTTCCCATACACCTGCGGCAACACGACGATTCGCGTGATTTTTCCGGCGTGGGCGCAGACCGGACTCGAAGGCCTGCTCGATTCGTCGGACGGCTGGAAGAAATTGCACGACAGTTTCTTGCCGCTCAAATCTTTCATCGCCGATTCGGTCCAGCTCATGTGGGCGGTCAAGCCGGAACTCAGTCATCTCGAAGGAAAATTCTTCGGACAAATCGCCGACGAGCTGAAACTCGATCCGATCGACGCGTACCTGACGGTGACGCGCGAGAGTGGAACCCGCGCGCGCGTGCTGAATCATCTCTACAGCGGCGACGACTTCGGCGACGAGCATGCGCTGCAGGAGGCGATGAGGCATCCGCTGAACCTGTTCGAGATGGACACGATTCTGACCTCGCATGGACATCACAATCCCGCGAGCTTCGGCACTTACCCGCGAATCCTCGGGCACTACGTGCGCGAGATGAAACTGCTGACGCTCGAAGACTCGGTGCACAAGGCGACCGGGATGGCGGCAAAGCGGATGCGCCTGGGCGCGCGCGGCCTCGTGCGCCCCGGCTACGCCGCCGATTTGGTGCTATTCAATCCCGAAACAATCGGATGCGCCGCCGATTCCAAAACCCCGACGACAGCGCCAGTCGGAATCGAACACGTAATGGTGAATGGAACCCCGGTTGTCGCGAACGGCAAGTGGTGCGGCGACCGCGTAATGGCCGGCGAGTGGATCGGGCGAGGATAGGCCGCGCCTAGCGCTCCAAATCCTCCATCTTCTTGTCCATCTCGCGCAGCTTGGCGAGTTTCTGATCGGTCGGCTGGAGCTGTTGCTTGTTCGACGCTTCCGCCATCGTCTTGGCGCGCTCGGTCGGCAACTCGCCGCTAACCTTTTGCAGCGCTTCTTTTGCCAGCCGCCGGACCATCGAGCTTTGATCCTGCGCGACCACCGCGTTCAGGAGCGGCGTCGCCTTGTCGCTGCCGATTTCGCCCAGCGCGAAGACCGCAGTGCCGCGGCCGCGCTCATCCTGATCCTGCCCAAGATACTGCATCACCGGCACGACGCCCTGCGCGTCGCCAATCCTGCCGAGCGCCGCCACCAGGTGCAGCTTGACGATCGGCTCGGTCGATCGCAGGAACAGCATTGTGGACATCGCCGGCACCGCGTCATTGGCTTCGCGCGCGCCGAGGATATCGACCGCCTTCACTTTGACGCGCACGTCGGGGTCTGACATCGAGTCGATCAGAATCTGGTTGACTTCGGGATCCTGGAGATTGCGCAGCTTCTCGAGTTCCGAGACGCGCGCTTCAGGGTCCGCGTCCTTGAGCCCGAGTTTTACGTCCTTGATAATTTTGAACGGAGTTTCCGTCGCCGCGCGGCTCGCGATGTCGTCGACGCCGGGTTTCACCTGGCCTTGATGCGACATCGGATTGGAGCTCAGCGCGCTGCCCAATCCCTGGCCGCCATACTGCGCCAAGGCGAGGTGCGGAACGGCAAGCGCGGCGCCGAGTGCGAATGCTGCAAATAAATTCCGCGTGATAGTCATTTCCCGCACCTCCGTAATGGGCCAGAATTATTGGGGATCATGACAAACATTGCAAGGAAACCCGCCGCTACAGGGAGGCGCGCGAATGTACTCCCCGGTGCGGTGGCGAGCATCGCGCTCGTCGCGCTCATGCTCGTCGCCGGCGCTCTTGCCGCGCCGATGATGGCATCTTCCGCATCGTCGGATTCGAGTCCGCCGGCAACCGATCAGCCCCAGCACCTACATAAGCATCGCCATTTGCCGACTCCCGTGCCGACCCCGATGGCCCTGCCGCCCGAAGTCAAGGCGAAGGTGCCGGCCTACAAGCCCGGGCCGATTCCGTTTCACGACGGCGAGCAGCTCATCTACCAGGCGTCGTGGACCGGGATTCCGGCCGCGCAGGCGCGCCTCGAGTTCCACAAGCAGCAAAAGAACGACCAGCAAAGGTGGCTCGGCGAAATCTGGATCGAGACCAACGCATTTGCCGACTTGTTCTACAAGATGCGCGACTACATGAAGGAGAGCATGGCCGCCGACACGCTGCACACCACCGGCGTGTACCTCGTCCAGCACGAAAAATCGCGGCTCAACTATTACGACGTCACGATGGATCGGCCTGCGCAGCTGGTCACGATGACCAAGAAAAATCACAAAGGGACGCAGAGCAAGGAGTACATCGCGTCGGATCCGTGGGGCCCGATTTCGGGCGCGATGATGGCGCTGACGCAAAACTTCGAGCCCGGCAAGACCTACGCTTTCGACGTGTTCAGCGGCAGCCAGCGCTACGTATTTGCGTTCGTCGTCGACAAGCGCGAGACGATTCACCTGTCGCTCGGCGACTTCGACGCGTGGCGCATCGTGCCAGACGTCTGGTACGTCAGTGACGGCGAACTGCGCAGCGAGGCGCACGGTACTACGCTGTGGATCTCGGCGGACGAGCGCCACCTGCCGCTGCGAATCCAGGCGCAGGCATACATCGGATACGTGCGTGCCGACTTGATCAAGATCGACGGCAAGGATGGGACCGAAAGCGCGCAAAAATGATGTCTGCCGCGTTTGACTGAGCTACTATAAATCAAAGGGGATCGAACGATGCCGAAGAAACTCGAATTTTTCTACGACTGCTCGAGTCCGTGGACCTACCTGGCATTTACGAAGATCGAAGACGTCGCGCTGCGCCACGATGCGGAACTGATCTGGCGCCCCATTCTTGTCGGCGGACTGTTCAACACGGTTAATCCTTCGGTGTACGAAAGCCGCGCCAAACCGGTTCCGGTCAAGGCGAAATACTACGTGAAGGATCTGCGCGACTGGGCAAAATTTTATGGCATCAAGATCGGCAACCCCACCGTGTTCCCGGTCAACTCGGTCAAGGCGATGCGTGGAGCGCTCGTCGCCGACGAGCATCGCGTGATCTCGCGCTACTCCGCGCGCGTGTTCGAGAGCTACTGGACCGACGACAAGGACATTAGCCAGGACGACGTGATGCGCGAAATTGTGCGCGACGTCGGGCTCGACGAGAAGGAATTTTTCACGAAGATCGCCTCGGACGAGTACAAGGCGCGGCTGCGGGCGAACGTCGAGGAGCTGATCGAGCGCGGCGGCTTCGGCTCGCCAACGATGTTCGTCGAGGGCTCGATGTTCTTCGGCAACGACCGGCTGCCACTGGTCGAGCACGAGCTCGCGGTCGGCGTCGGGGGCGCATTGGACAAAGGATCGGGCAGCTCGACTTAGTTTCGAGCCAGAGTCAATGACGCATTGGGTGGAAGGCGAGGCGCGAACGAATCTGCGCGACGACCTCGGGCCTCACGAGGCCGCGAGAGTGCGCGCATTCGTCGCGGTGCGGATGAACGAGCAGGTCGAGGACGCCGTTGCCAAGACGATCGACGAAGTGAGGCATCCGGGCGACGGCGTCCGATGGGTCCCGCGGCGCAATCTGCATATCACGCTCAAGTTCCTTGGACCCTCCGTCGATCCGCATCGACTGCAACAGCTGACTGCCGGGATGCGTCAACTTGCGACGAAGACGGCAGTGTTCGAGCTCGCGGCTGCCGGAATCGGTGCGTTCCCCGGCCTCGAACATCCGCGTGCGATTTGGGTGGGACTGCACAACGTGGAATCCGGCGCGCTCGCGGCGCTGGCCGCGCGGCTGGAGACGGTCGCCGCTGACAACGGATTCGAGCGCGAGAAACGCCGATGGAGCGGACATCTAACAATCGGCCGCGTCGGCGATCGCCCGATCGCGCCCGAAACTCGCGACGCGCTGAACGCGTTGCGAGACCGCGAATTCGGAGTTTCGAAGATCGAGTCGATGACCCTCTACCGCAGCCTGCTGAAACCCGACGGCGCCACATACGAAGCGCTCGCAACTTTCCTGTTTCAATCGCGCTAGCATCCGAGCCAGCGTGACCAATTACAGGAGCATATTCGGACTTTGATCGAGTATCCCAAATATGGGATAATATGACTCCGGTTCTGAGGCGCAAGCCGCTGGACTTCATCGGGAGCTCGCGACAAGACCTCCGGAGATTTCCAAAGGAAGTCAGGATCGTGATTGGAACGGCGCTGAACACGGCGCAACTCGGCGGCAAGCATCCAGCGGCGAAGCCGTTGAAAGGTTTCGGTGGCGCGGGAGTGTTAGAGATCGTCGACGACTTCGATAGCGAGACGTATCGGGCCGTATACACCGTGAAGTTCGCCAACATCGTTTACGTGCTTCATGCATTCCAAAAGAAATCACGGAAGGGAATCGAAACACCGAAAGCCGAAATTGACCTGGTACGGCGGCGCTACAAATCCGCGGAAGCGGCGTACAGAGAATCGAAAACTGCGAGATAGAGCGGAGCAACCACAATGCGCGTGACCAAAGGCAGTGGCAACGTGTTCCGAGACTTGGGTCTCCCGGATGCGGATCTCCTTCAGGCAAAGGCCGATCTCGTGCACCGCATCTCGGTACTTATCAGGAAGCGTGGCCTGTCGCAGGCAAAGTCGGCGGAGGTTCTCGGGATCACCCAACCAAAGATCTCGGCCCTCTTGCACGGCCGGCTCGAAGGCTTTTCGATGGACCGATTGGTTCGCTTCCTGATCTCGCTGGACCAGGACGTGCGGATCAGCGTGCGGTCCAAAGTAAGAGCGCGCCCGATGGTCAAAGTTGCCTGAGGAAATCTGGTGACAGAAAGTCAAGATTTGTTCTTTTCGTAACCCCGGCTTCGGGTTGTCCACAACCCTGTGGATACACGGATAGAGCTATCGACGCGAGTTTGTGGCAAGATTCGCAGCGCAATAAATAAATCACGCGTGAGCAAAAACGATGGCGATAGAAATCAAAAGTAAGGCGCTCGACCTGGCGCTCAGCCAGATCGAGAAACAGTTCGGCAAAGGCTCAATCATGAAGCTCGGCGAGCAGGCGATTTCCGCCGATATCGCCGTCGTGCCTACTGGCTCGCTCGGCCTCGATGTCGCGCTCGGCGTCGGCGGATTGCCGCGCGGCCGCGTCGTGGAAATCTACGGGCCCGAGTCGTCGGGCAAGACCACGCTCGCGCTCGAATGTATCGCCGAGGCGCAGAAGATGGGCGGGACGTGCGCCTTTATCGACGCCGAGCACGCGCTCGACGCCGCCTACGCGCGCAAGCTCGGCGTCAAGGTCGAGGACCTGCTCATCTCGCAGCCCGACAACGGCGAGCAGGCGCTCGAAATCACCGAGACCCTCGTCCAGTCGGGCGCGATCGACGTGCTCGTGATCGATTCCGTCGCCGCGCTGGTGCCGCGCGCGGAAATCGAAGGCGAGATGGGCGAGCCGCAGATGGGTTTGCAGGCGCGCCTGATGTCGCAGGCGCTGCGCAAGCTGACATCGATCATTTCACGCTCGCGCACCATCGTGATTTTCATCAACCAGATCCGGATGAAGATTGGCGTGATGTTCGGCAATCCGGAAACGACCACCGGCGGCAACGCGCTGAAATTTTATTCGTCGGTGCGAATCGACATCCGGCGCATCGGCACGATCAAGAATGCGACCGAAGTGATCGGCTCGCGCACCAAAGTCAAAGTGGTGAAGAACAAGGTCGCGCCGCCATTCCGCGAGGCGGAGTTCGATATCCTTTACGGCACCGGCATTTCGAAAGAAGGCGAGCTGGTCGATATGGCCAGCGACCAGGGCATCATCGAGAAGCTCGGCGCATGGTACTCCTATGGCGGCGAGCGCATCGGCCAGGGCCGCGAGAACGCGCGCGACCTGCTAAAGGCAAATCCAAAGCTGGCCGACGAGATCGAAGCCAAGGTGCGCGAAAAGCTCGCCGCCAAGCCAGTCGCATTGCCGATGGAGGCAGCCGTCGAGGAACCCGAGCCCGTGCCTGCGCAAGCGCCAAAAAAGAAAGGCTAACTTTAATCGCCTGCGCGGCGGGCGGCAGGGGTGACCCCTGCACCCAGTGACAACACTAAGGATGCGGGGCTTCGCGCCTGTTAGGAAGTTGGTTTGAAAAAAATTCCCCTTCCCGAACGGGAAGGGACTCACGCCCGCAAAGTGCGATCACCTTCGCATCGCGCCGCTCGCCCGCCACAAACCCCAACAACCTCCAAACAGGGACGAAGTCCCGCATCTTCTCTTCTTTCACCGGGTGCAGGGGTCACCCCTGCCGAAGGAAGCATGAAACCCACCGTGGGTTTCATTGCGATTGTTCCTCACATCCCAATATGAAAGTGCGCGAGGATCGCCGGCCCGTTGTGTGACAGTATCCGCGATAGCGCGAACAGCAGGCCGAAGAACGCGCCGAACAGGCCGCCGTTGACGCGAATCCAGTCGAGATGCGTGCGCGTCTTCGACTCGATCTGAATCCTGATCTGATCGTCCGACAGCCGCGCCAGATTCTCGCGCACCATCAACGTGATCTGCCCGCGACTCGACTCGACCGTCCGCTTCACGAGGTTGTCGATTAGCCGCTGCGCAAATTGATTCGCGTAGCTTTCGGGATCGTGGAGCTGAACGCCGAATTCGTGAATTGCGCTTTCGATCGTGTCGCGCAGCTCTGGATCGTTCTGCAGCTCCGGCAGCCGCTTGCGCAGATTCGCCGCGATTCGCGCTCCGATCGACTCGGCGCCGAACCGGCTCATCACCGCGTATATTCGCGTGACCGTCTTCGGCAGCATCCGCTTGAGCACTTTCTCGAGCCGCTCGCGCTTCTCCGGTGAATCGAGATAGTCGATCGCCTGCGTTATTATCCGCTCGAGTCCCGCCTGCCCCAGGATGTCGTTGAGCTTCATCTCCTGCAGATACGTGCCGAGGCGGCCGACGAGATCCATGTCGCTCAGCTTGCGCCCGATCATCTGCGGCGTGAGCCATTCGTTCTCGATCGTCGCCGCGATTCCGTCGATCAGCTTGGCGCGATTGCGCGGCAGCACGCCGGAGTTGGGCAGGTACCATCGCCGCTCGAAGATCGTTTTGAGCGCGATATAATCGCAGAGCCCGCCGATCAGCGCCGCCTCCGCCATCGAGACCGCAATCTCCGACGACGTCTTGAAATGCGTGAACATGAGCGCGGCGAGGCTGACGAGGTAGATGAAAAACGAAAACGCCAGCGTCAGGTCGCCCTTATGCATGAGCACAAAGTTGCTGAACGAGAACGGCTCGCGAGTGCGCGTGGATGCGTCGATACTGATGTCCATATGATCCAGTCTGTCCGACGCATCGCCTCGGGCCAACCCGAGCCCGCAGTCCAAACGCTGCCTCTCCAAATAGAACCGCACCAAGCCCCTCTCGCAAAAGGAACCCGAGAGCAAAACGGCGTCCTCGCCATTTTGCGATTAATCCCGGGTGCAGGGGTCACCCCTGCCGAAGGAAGCGTGAAACCCACCGTGGGTTTCACATTTCAATAAAGTGATTTATTCTTTCCGGGCCGCTGCTCTAATAGAATTTGACTTGTATGCGCTGGACCACTGCAAAAATTCGTCAATCGTTTCTCGATTTCTTCGCCGAGCGCGGTCACACGATCGTGCCCTCCGCTTCGCTGATTCCCAAGGGCGACCCCACGCTGCTCTTCACCAACGCCGGGATGGTGCAGTTCAAGGATTATTTCCTCGGCGTGCGCACGCCTCAGCATGTGCGCGTCGTGGACGTGCAGAAATGCCTGCGCATTTCGGGCAAGCATAACGATCTCGAGGCGGTCGGCCGCGACACTTACCATCACACGTTCTTCGAGATGCTCGGCAACTGGTCGTTCGGCGACTACTACAAGGAAGAAGCGATTCGATGGCATTGGGAGCTCATCACCAAGGTCTGGGAAATCGATCCGAAGCTCCTCTACGCGACGGTTCACAAAGACGACAAGGAAGCCGAAGACATCTGGATCGAGCTGAACGTCCTGCCGCGCGAACGGATTCTGCAATTCGGCGACAAGGATAATTTCTGGGAGATGGGCGAGACCGGGCCATGCGGTCCGTGCTCCGAAATCAGCATTGATCGCGGCGCGGCTGCGTGCACTCCCGAAAAAAATCACGCCGGCCAGAAATGCTTCGTCAACGTCGACGGATGCGAACGCTTCATCGAGATGGGCAATCTTGTTTTCATCCAGTACAACCGCGACGCGTCGGGCAAGCTGAATCCGCTCGCGAAGAAGCACGTCGATACCGGCACCGGCCTCGAACGCGTGACGGCCGCGATGCAATCGCTCGAGACCGGCAAAATTCTCGGCAACTACGAGATCGATCTCTTCCAGACCATCATCAAGAAGATCGAGATCGTCGCCAGGGAAGTCGGAAACGGCAGCCCGTACGGCAAAGATGCGGAGCGCGACATCTCCTATCGCGCAATCGCCGATCACGCGCGAACGATGACCTTCCTCATCGCCGACGGCGTCGCGCCCGGCAACACCGATCGCGAGTACGTGCTGCGCCGCATCATCCGGCGCGCCGCCCGTCACGGCCGCTATCTCGGAATCCATCGCCCGTTTCTCGCGATGGCGCATGCGGGCGTCGTCGAGGCGATGGGCGAAGCGTATCCGGAGATCAAATCCGCTGCCGCCAAAACTGCCGAGGTGATCACGCAGGAGGAATCGCGCTTCGGCGAAACCCTCGATCGCGGCCTCGAGCTCATCGACACCGAACTCGCGCGAATCAAAAAGAGCGGCGGCCACACGCTTCCCGGCGATGTCGCTTTCAAGCTCTACGACACCTACGGCTTTCCGGTCGATTTGACCGAGGACGTGCTGCGCAATCATTCGATCGATGTCGACGTCGCCGGCTTAAACCCACTGATG
>Ga0210383_10000183_pt1 | contig 62303 bp, 46 predicted proteins | sample IncBWC14OmetaG_FD_160072 | JGI IMG/M metagenome (GOLD analysis project Ga0210383, IMG submission 160072) | Forest soil microbial communities from Barre Woods Harvard Forest LTER site, Petersham, Massachusetts, United States - Inc-BW-C-14-O ...
ATGGACTATTTCAGGAAGCTCACCGACCTGCTGAAGATCGAGCTCGACGAAGACCGAAGATCCTATCAGGAACTCGCACAATCCTCCTCCCTCTCCGAACGCCGGGCCGATGGTCTCGCCTGGTATCCCGTCGCGATCCGTGATACCGAACTGGGCCGCGGCGATTACCTGAATGTAGAGATCGAAAGGACTACCCATCTCGATATCACTCACCAGCTGCGTGCCGGGGCGCGGGCCGCTTTTTTTTCCAACCATGACGCCGCGACCGACCGGATCGAAGGAACGATCAGCTTTGTCGGCGGTCACCGGCTCCGGATCACCCTTCCGACCGACGAGCTGCCGGAATGGGCACGGAAAGGAAAATTAGGCATCGACCTGCTGTGGGACGATAACAGCTATACCGAGATGTTCGGCGCGCTCCGCAAGGCCGAATCCCTTCGAGACCGCCCCGTTGAAGGCCGTCTCATCCGTATCCTCACCGGGCAAGACCAACCTTCGTTCAATTCCGGGCCAGACGTCACCTCCACCTGGTCTGCACCATATTCTAACTCTGGCGAATTCGCCGCAGTTAACCCGACGCCAAAAACAAGCACCCCCGCCCTCAATCCTTCCCAGCAATCCGCCATCGACAAGATCATGCAGGCGCAAGATCTCGCCATCGTACACGGCCCTCCGGGTACCGGTAAGACCACCACGCTGGTGCAGGCGATCCTCGCCCTCCTGCGGCGCGACGGCGGCCAGCTGCTCGTCACCGCACCCAGCAATACTGCCGTAGACCTGCTCAGCGAGAAACTATCTGACCTCGGCCTGAATGTCCTCCGCATTGGCAACCCCGCCCGGGTCTCCGAACGCCAACAGGAGCTCACGATGGACAGCAGGATCGCGGAACACCCCGGCGCCCGGGAAATAAAAAAACTGAAGCGAAGGGCCGCCGAATTCAGGGACATGGCCCATAAATACAAAAGGAATTTTGGTCCCGCGGAACGCGAACAACGCAAAGCGCTATTCGACGAAGCGCGTAGCCTGATGAAGGATGTAGACCGGATCGAAGGCGACATTCTCTCCGATCTCCTCTCACGCGCCCAGGTGATCACCGCTACCCTCGTCGGCGCCAATCATCCTGTAATCCGGGACCGGGCGTTCGGTACGGTGGTGATCGATGAGGCCGGTCAGGCGCTGGAGCCAGCCAGTTGGATACCGGTTCTCAAAGCCCGGCGCCTCGTCCTGTCCGGCGACCACTGCCAACTCCCTCCCACCGTGAAGAGCGCCTCGGCCGCCTTCGGCGGCCTCGGCGCCACCCTCCTGGAACGCACCATCCTCCTTCATCCCCAATCCGTCGTCCTGCTTGAGCAGCAATACCGCATGAACCGGCTCATCATGGGCTATTCCTCCCACACCTTCTACGAAGACCGGCTCCAGGCACATCCTTCCGTCGCGGACCGCCGCTTGTTTGAAGACGACAATCCACTGTCCTTCATCGATACAGCCGGCTGCGGTTATGAAGAAGAACGGAATGACGCCGGCCTTGGCAACCCCGAAGAAGCCGCCTTCCTTCTCCGCCACGCAACAAACCTGGTAACCGCGCTGGAGACCCGCTATTCCGCCGGGAGTTTCCCGACCATCGGTATCATCTCACCCTACCGGCTGCAAGTACAGCTGCTGCAGGAATTACTGCCCCTTTCCCCCGAGCTCCGGCGCTACACCCATAAGATCACTGTCAATACGATCGACAGCTTCCAGGGCCAGGAACGCGATATCATCTATATCGGTATGACCCGCAGCAATCCCGACAGCCGCATCGGCTTCCTCTCCGAGGTCCGGCGGATGAATGTCGCCATGACCCGGGCCCGTCAGAAACTGGTGGTGATCGGGGATAGCGCAACCCTGGCGCAGACCCCGTTCTACGCAGGCTTTATCGAATACGCGGAACACCACAGCGCCTATCACAGCGCCTGGGAATTCCTCAATTACTAAAATCCAGCGGCACAACTACCTTTAGACTTAAGTTCCTCCCCATATTGAAGACCCCTACGCGGTCCGTAGTATAGTTGACCGGATAATATTTGAACCGGCTCATATAGTCCATATACGGAGTATTGAACAGGTTGGAACAGACAAGATAGACGCTGCACGTAGTGCGTCCGTGGGAAACGATATCCCCGCCTGCACCGACGCTAAACAAGACGTACCCCTTGGTGGCGGTTGTGCTTGCCTGGTATTCAAAAGGCGTGAGTGCCGTATTTAATCCGTTGTAAATCGCGTATTGTTCATAAATATCTTTCTGCTCGAAGCAGTCCAGCAAGCCGGCCTTCAGATAGGCATTGCGGACAACAACACCAACTTTCCTGATCGGGAATTTCAGATCAGCGGTGATCCGGGTGGGTGGAACAAACGGCAGGTATTTGATGGAGTCCGGTGCACCCACCAAGCCACCATAAACCACACTGAGTGTCGAATGCAATTCGATCCAGGGCAGCTCCGGGGGGTGCACATTGAACGCCAATTCTCCCCCATATAATTGCGCCCTGGTCTGCGCATACTTATAGACGGGAGCAGCGCCGAGACCGGCCGCGTTAAGCGAATTATTAATGGAATCACCACCAAATACACTTAAAAGCCCCCGGGCATAGATGAAATCGTGGATACTGTTATCGAATAGGTCCAATTCCAGATCTACGGCGGTTGAATTGACTCCGAAAGCAACATCCTCCTCCACGCTCGTCTCGGGCTTGAGTGTCGGATCTCCTATCTCATACACGACAGTGCCATCATGAACCCCGTTGGCGGCACATTCCGCCACATTGGGCGCCCGCCAGCCTCTGGCGATATTGGCTTTGGCGTATGTATGTTTTGTAAAGGCGTAAGTGCCCCCCAGACTGAATGACACTCCATTAAACCGGGATGTAAATCCCTGAAATTCATGGAAGGCATTTGGCGCATCGGGAGCGGCCGGCGCCTGCGTGGTTGAATCCACCCAATGGTTCAGGCCGTTAAAGGTCCTGGTATCATACCGGATGCCGCCGCTTAAATTCAGGTTGCCTATTTTCTCGTTGGCGATCGCAAAACCCCCGATCTCCAAAAAGTTATAGTTCGGAATAAGCAGCAACGTCCCCAGGCTCTGCGACGACTGATAAACCCCATTGGCGCCGGCGGATAGATTGAACCCGCCATATTGAGGGGAGACATACCGGACGTCATATGTGGCGCCTTTCGAATAATAGTAAATATCCGGGGTGTTCGGGATGGTTGGATCATTCGTCTCCTGGCGTTGGTTCTTTTGCAGCGAGAAAATGGCGTTGATATGCCCAGCGCCGATGGCGAAACGGTTATCCCAGACGACTTTTGAATGCCGGATCCTTTGATTGATGACAAAGGGCGTATACGAGATCTGTTCCTGGTGGGTAGGTATCTCATAGGTGGCTGCTCCGCCGTTAAGGTCCGGATAGGCCACCTGTCGTTCCATGATTCCCGTAGCGGAATCCCGCGTCCCATCGACGATTCCCGTTGCCATATCAAAATAACCGGCGTGGACTTGAGCGTATCCCCACCCGCGGTGGATGCCCAAAGTACCGTCAATATTGAAATTGCTGAATTGAGAATTCAACGCAAACCCGTCATAAGGATCCTGATAGGCGTGCGCCATGATATTGTCGACCCGGGCACTCCATGAAATACCATCCTTCGTACCGGCAATATGCCCCATGACATTGATCAGCCCGTTGTTGGTCTGGTAATTGGCCAGTATGTCACCCTTCGTCTGACCCTCCGGCAGTGGATCCGCGGGAATGAGGTTGACGACGCCGGCAATGGCGTCGGAACCATAAGCCAGCGACGCGGGCCCTTTCAAGATCTCGTACCTGTTCACCGCATTGGGGTCCGCTTCAATCCCGAATTCGTCGAACCACGCCTGATCGACCTGTTCAACCCCGTCGTTGACCGTTAGTACCCGGTTGTATCCCAGGCCGCGGATGACGGGCTTTGAAATGCTTTGACCATCCGTCATGGCCGACACGCCTGGCTCCGTTGCAATAGCATCGATCACATTGGTGGAGGTGTTTTCTAATATCTGGCTATAGCTCATCGTAGTGATGGCGTAGGGAGTATTTTGCTTATCTGTTGCAGCGGAGACCCCGGTGACAATCACATCTTTCAAAGTGGTTGTAGATGGGCTTAAGCTGTAGTTCTTACTGATCGTTCCTTTTACGGCCACATTCTCCACTTGTCGCGCGTACCCGATCATACTGACGGAAACCACATATACACCGGAAGGCAGATCCCGGATGAGATACATCCCATCCCGATCCGAAACGGCGCCCAATTTAAGATCGGGGATATAAACAGATGCGCCAACCAACGGAGATCCGCTTATAGCGTCCGTTATTTTGCCGCTGACCGCATTCTGGGCGTGAAGTGCGGCAGGCTGGACGATCGAAAGAGATAGCAGCAGTATGCCAATTGACTTAAACATGAAAAGAGTTTTGGAAATGAAATGCAGGGACATGATGCATGACCCCTTCATGTACTCAAGCGGAAGCCGCCTTCGGCGCCCGTGAAATAGGAACGCTTATGCTTTGGGTGGAGGAACGACAATTTCGGTATAACCCACTGCCAGGGAACACGGGCGGTACCCATAATGATGCTCAACAGGGACCGGCGGCCTGCCCACCCGCACCGATATCGCCTCAGCCAGCCATTCTCCGATCCGCAGGGACAGGGAATGATTGGCGCCCTTATTCGGGTGGTCATAGTTGGCATGGGTCATCTCGCCCGATTGCCTGATCAGCTTTGCCTCCCGCTCATCATCCATACAGTAAAGCCACAGGACGCCGCTTTCTTCCTTCTGACGGATCACGTCATACAAATGATTGTTGTACCAACATTCTTTCCCCTCTTCTTCCCAGCGTCCTGCAGCATTGACATCGACCAGCCGGACCCGGAAAAAACAACGGTCCGGCAACGCAGCGATCCAGGCTTCCCTGGCCTCCTCCTTCAGCGCCTGTTGCTGAATGACGAACTGGCAGTAATATCCCATCTGCGTATAAAACAGGATGGCAAGGATCGATATGGTGCCCGTTTTTCTCACCGACGATAGTAATGCCGCCACCGGATGATCGTTGCCGCCACCAGCACGATGGCACAGATCTCCGATAGCAATTTTTCCCCATCCAGCCAATCGACCGGCCGGTCCTTGAGCTCAGGGTCCATAAAAATACCGTGGATCACAAATAGCAGCGCCGTGCCATACGAGATCAGATGAATATTCTTCCAGACCCTAAAACCCAGCCGGCGCTTCACCACCTTCTGTGTCGTGACGATCACGACAATGACCGCATAGAGCGCCAGGGAACCCAGCAGCGTCCAAAACGGCTGGTGCGGCGCGGACACCGGCAGTACGATATCCGTAAAGCGATATCTCAGCGACTTGTCTGCCAGCAGGACGATAGGATGCGCCATGGCCACCGCCAACGCGACATAGGCGGTCCAGTTATGGAGGTCATCCAGGCTGACTTTTTTCACCATCCCCGGCATCCGCTTCCACAGCGGCGAACGCCGGTAACCAGTGCTCAGCAATATTCCCAGCAGGAAGTTGAAGCTCAGCACTGCCGTGGCGATCAGCCCCAGCGTAGACGAAAGATCAAGCCAGTCGGATTCCGTCATTCGCCACCTCCTTTTCTGCCATCAGGCTCACCCTCCTCTTCTGCTTTTGTACTAATAACAGGCACCTGCCGTTCATAGATCATTTTATTCAGCGCCGAAAGCTGATCGCGGATGATTGCCTTGAGCCGGTCGAGCTGCACATCAGCCTTCGCACTTAACTCACCCAAAACCTCCCGCGCCTGTTTACTCGGAACCGCATTGCCTCCCGCGGCAATTCCATACAGACCCGAGAGCTTATCGTTGACCCGGATCGGAAAGTTCAGCATGTCCTCACCGCTTTTGGACTTGGTCTGATAGAGGCTTTCTTCCACGGATGTCAGCTGATGAATGATGCTGTCCGATAGCTTCCGGACCGGCGCCGCCGTGCTGTCCAGCCGAGCGTTCAATGCCTGCAGCTGCCCCCGGATGCTCCGGACCTGTAGAACAGCTTTCTGTACGGCATTGTATTTGTCCCGCACCTGGAGAAGGAACCCCACCTGCGCATCATAGTCCGCCTCCGTCAGCGCGTAATTGGGATCGGCACGGATCACAAACGGCACATCCATCGAATCCTTTTCATATCGGATCCTTGCAGTATAATGCCCGGGCGCTGCCATTGGCGTGCCTGCCCCCCCGGTCCATAAAAGCATTCCGGGCACCCTGACCGCGGGTGCATATAACATATCCCAGACAAACGTATTGATACCCGAATGACATTCGATCTTTGTGTCGGCATCTTTCGATCGGGTGCTGAATGTCCGGATCGGTAAATGCTGCTTGTCAAAAACAGTCACAGAAACTTTGGGCGAATCCGGCGCATCATTCAACCAATAGTGGATCACCACGCCGGACGGCGGGTTCTGCCCGGCATTGGCAATCACCCGGTCCCGGAATCGCCGGCCACCGCCCCCACCAAACCGCCAGGCATCGGGCACAGAAAAGACGTGCAGATGTGGTCGCAGCGAATCCGGATTTAATTGCTGCAACAGTCCGAGATCATCCAGCACCCAGAACGCCCGGCCTTGCGTCGCCACAACAAGGTTATTGTCTTTGATCGTCATGTCGGTCACGGGAACAATCGGAAGATTGAGCTGCATCGGCTTCCAGTGCCCGCCATCGTCGAAGCTGACATACATCCCGTACTCTGTTCCCGCATACAACAGCCCCGGCCGCTTCCTGTCCGCCCTCACCACTCGTGTAAAATGCATGGGATCTATCCCCCCCGTGATCAGTTTCCAGCTTTTGCCGTAGTCTTCCGTCTTGAAGATATAGGGTGTATAGTCGTCCAGCCGGAACCTCGTCCCGACAATGTACGCAGCGCCTTTTTTGAACGGATCGGGCTCGATGCAATTCCACAAGGTCCATTTTCCCGCAGCGGGCGGCGTCACATTCTCCCAGTGCGCACCGCTGTCTCTTGTAACATACACCAGCCCGTCATCGCTTCCGGTCCACAGCAAACCGCTTTCCAGGGGTGACTCAGTGGCAGTATAAATAGTACAATAGTATTCCGCCGACGAATTGTCTTTGGTGATCGGGCCGCCGCTTGGCCCCTGCTTCGATTTGTCATTGGTCGTGAGATCGGGACTGATCGCCGTCCAGCTTTCTCCTTCATTGTCTGTCGCAAAAAGAACGTTCCCTGCCGCATACAGCCGGTGCGGATTATTGGGAGAAAAAAAGATCGGGTAGTTCCACTGAAAACGATACTTGAGCGAGTCATCACCCGACCCCATCGGGTTATCCGGCCAGACATCGATCGCCCTGTTTTCGCCTGTCCGGTGGTTGAGCCGCCCAAGATAGCCGTCATAATTGCCGCCGTACACGATGTCAGGGTTCAACGGGTCGGGGACAATATACCCTGCCTCGGCACCCGCTGTTGGCTCCCAATCCCGCGAACTGATCCCGGCTCCCGCCGACCTGCTTTTGATCCGAAGGGCGCTGTTGTCCTGCTGCGCGCCGAGTATATGATACGGGAATGCGTTATCCGTCGTCACCCGATAGATCTGAGCCGTAGGCTGGTTGTCCACCGTACTCCAGTCCATCCCGCCGTCGAAGCTGACCTCAGCGCCGCCGTCATCCGCCAGGATAAGACGCTTCCCGTCCTGCGGATCGATCCACAGGTCGTGATTGTCACCATGTGCCGAAGGCAGGACCGAAAAGGTTTTCCCGCCGTCCAGACTCCGCTCCAGCTCGACATTCAAACAATAAACGATATTGTCATTCTTCGGATCCACATACACGCGGTTGAAATACCAGGCGCGTTGTTTGATATCGTTATCTCCGTTTAGCTTGGCCCAGGTATCACCCCGATCCTTGCTGAGATAAAGACCGCCGGCGGCATTTTCGATCATGGCAAATACTTTGTCGGGATCCGAAGCCGATACCGCTACATTGACATTTCCCCAGACTCCCTTGGGCAACCCCCTGTGAGTTGAAATATTGACCCACGTCTCGCCGCCATCGGTGCTTTTGTACAACCCGCTGCCTTCGCCGCCGCTCTCCATGCTATAGGGCGTACGGTCCTCCCGCCACATGCCCGCATACAATACGTCGGGATTGCCCGGCTCCATCACGACCTCCGAACACGCCGTCCGGTCATTCACATAAAGCACCCGGCGCCATGTCTTTCCGCCGTCGATCGTCTTGTATAGGCCCCGTTCGGCGTTTGGCCCAAAAAGATGTCCCATTGCCGCCACCCAGACGATATTGGGATCCCGCGGATGAATGACGATCCGCGCAATATGCCGGCTATCCTTCAAACCGAGATTGCGCCAGCTCCTCCCACCGTTGTCGCTGCGCCAGACGCCTCCCAGGTCTTCGGAGACGTTGTTACGGAGGGTGCTCTCCCCCTGCCCCGCATATACGCAGCTCCCATCGCTGGGCGATACCGCCACCGCGCCTACTCCACCGCCGAAAAACCCGTCGCTTACATTCTTCCAATTGCTTCCTCCATCCGTGGTTTTCCACAGGCCCCCTCCCGTTGCTCCGAAATAAAAGGTATTCTTATCCGTTAGACTGCCGGCGACGGCATCCGCCCGCCCGCCGCGGAATGGCCCCACCAGCCGGAACTTCAGCGCGGAAAAATAGATCGAATCAGTAGGATCAGCGGCTGCTTTTTTTTGCGCCATCGTATCCTTGCAGAGCAGGGCGGGGATCAGGAGAAAAGTTAGTAGAGGTCTCATTTTATTTTATTATAGTTCCGTTGTATTTCCACCCATTCGGTCCAGGTCTTCGCCGCCGCCGCCTCCGTAAGTTCCAGTCCCCCGACCGCCTGTGTAGTCGGCGGCAGATCGGCATCTTCCAGCGTTGACAGAATTGCCGCGAACTGACCCTGTAGCTGTGAGAAGGATACGGTGCCCGGCGCCGCTCCCGCCCTGCCCCTTGGTCCCCTGCGGGCAGCGCCTTCCAGCGCAGCGAGCCTCCCATCCAGCGATCGCAGACCGCTATCACCAGCGCCCGCCAATTTTTTTGCAATTTCCGCCCGAAGGGCCTGCACGCCATTGTATGCCGTCAGGGCGCTGTCCCAGCCCCGGTATGCCCGCAGCGCCAGGTCGTGCTGCCGTTGCAAATCCGACTTTGCAGTGGTCACCCGCGGGTCCATCCGCACCATCATGGACTGCGTATAGGTCTTTCCGTTTGCGACCAGCCTGACGGTATAAGCGCCGGGCATTACCCAGGGAGAAGTTGATGACGGTGCTGTATTCCCGGTAACCGCGCTGATGGGATAGGATACCGGCACGTTGAGCGGCTGATAGTGCAGGTCCCAGATGAACCGGTGCGGTCCCGCCTGGGCAGAGAGAATTTGCTGCGGCCGGATCCAATACGACGGGATATTGACATCGCCGACCGTATACAACGTATCGGTGCTCGAATAATGCCTTACCAGCTTCCCGGCCGCATCCAGGATGTCCAGCGATACCGGTCCGGTAAGCGCTTCCTTAAGATAATAGTCGATCACCGCTCCATCCGGCGGGTTCTGCCCCGCGGGCTCGTCCCCGGGTAACGGCGTATCGGGCCACGTATCCCAACGCACCCGCACAGCAGGCGATGGTTTGTATAAAACGGCATCCTGCCTTGCGGTCTCCGGTGTCATCTGCCGCAAACAGGCCATATCATCCAGGATCCAGAAGGACCGGCCATGTGTACCCACAACAACGTCATCGTCCTTAAAGACGAGGTCACGGATCGAAGTGGCCGGCATATTCAGCCTCAGCGGCGACCACTGTTCGCCGTCATTAAAAGAAATATATACCGCGCGCTCGGAACCCGCCAGCAAAAGTCCCTTGTGATGCGGGTCTTCCCGTACTACATTGATGGGATCATCCGGCAAACCCCGAACAATTTCGGTCCAGGTTGCGCCGCCGTCGTGTGTCCGGAAAATATGCGGATGCATGTCATCCAGCCGAATCCCGTTGACCGCCGCATAAGCCGTGTTTACATCGCTGTGACCGGCATCGATCAACGACACTTTCGCCCAATCGGCAACACCAGGCGGCGTCACCTTTTTCCAGTTCGCTCCGCCATCATGCGTAACGTGGATCAACCCGTCATCGGTCCCGGCCCAGATCGTATTTCCATCTATAGGCGAAGGAGCCACTGTATAAATGACCCCCCTGCGCGGCATCTGTTTCAAGCTTTCTGTATTGTATATTCCGACACTCGGCGGAACATTCCATGTCTCGCGGCTTAGATCGGGACTGATCACTTGCCATGAGTGTCCGCCATCACGCGTCCTGAACAGCACATTGCCCGCGAAGTATAGGGTGTGAGGGTCCGTCGGTGCGAACAACACCGGCGCTGTACGCAGGAAGCGGTACTTGCCGCTCTGGATCGCCTCAGGCGCGATATTCTGAACCTGCCCCGTACGCTTGTCATACCGGGTGATCTTTCCGCCGTAAATAATATTCGGATCCAATGGGTCAGGAGCCACGTATCCGTATTCCTCAACGCCGACAGGATGCCATTCCCGGAAGGTGATCTGACCATCGTTCCCCCGCGACGCGATCCCGATCGACCCGCTCTCCTGCTGCCCGCCATAGACGTTGTAAGGAAAAGCATTGTCGGTGTTCACATGGTAAAACTGCGCGGTCGGCTGGTTATACCATGACGAAAAGCTGTGACCACCATTAACCGTTACGATAGCGCCCTGATCGCAGGCAATGAGCAGGATATCGGGGTGATCCGGGTTGATCCAGATGCGGTGATAGTCATCCCCGCCGGGAGCGCCTTTGAACGCATTCCAGGACGCCCCGCCATCCGTCGATCTCCAGACGACTACGTCTGCGGTATAAACGATATCCTTATTCTTGGGATCGGCCTTGACCTCGGCAAAATCGTCACCCCTGCCCCAGAAACGCTGGTCACTATTGAGCTTCTTCCAGCTTTCGCCGGCGTCGTCGCTTCTGTAAATACCGCCATATGAAGCATTGGCGGCCACGGTGGCGTATAACCGCGTTGGGTCGGACGGCGCAATACAGAATCCGATCCGGGACAACCCCTGGCTGGGATCGGGAAGCCCCTGCCGGAGCTGCCGCCAGGTCGTCCCACCGTCCGTGGATTTGAAAAGCCCGCTGCTGGGCCCGTTCCATGCTCCATTCTCCCAGGGACCCTGACGTCCTGCCCAGAGATCGGCATAGATGACCTGCGGATTCACCGGATCGATCGTCACCTGAACCGCCCCCGTATTCTCGTCCTTAAATAGCACTTTTTCCCAATGCTTGCCGCCGTCTGTACTGCGATACACTCCGCGATCCGGGTTGGGCCCGTACGGATGACCCAGAACGGCGGCAAAAACACGGTCGGGATCACGAGGGTCGATCGCCAACCCGCCGATCTGCTGTCCCTCCGCCAGCCCGAGATGAACCCAGGATTTGCCGCCGTCCGAAGACCGGTACACCCCGTTACCTACCGACAGATCGGGACGCTGGATACCCTCCCCGCTGGCGACATAGACAATATCGGGATTGGACGGCGCAACGGCTACATCCCCGATCGACCCTGTCGGCTGGTCGTCAAATATCGGGTCCCAGGTCCGGCCGAAATCCGTCGTCTTCCAGACCCCGCCGTTGTTGACCCCGACATAAAATACATTTGGCTGCTGCGGCACTCCACATCCCCCGACAGTGCGGCCGCCACGATGCGGACCGATCATCCGCCAGCGAAGATTGCCGAATAAAGCGGTATCCGGGACCTGGGAAAAAGCGCGATCGGCCGTCAGAACGCTCCAGAGCGCTAACGCGCCCCCGGCGATCCGGTAAAAACAAGGGTGAAGCAGTGTTCTCATGTGAAAGTAGTTCTAGTGTCCGGGAAAGTACGAAATTTTCCTCATCTTTTGCGTTCCTGGATCAGTTGCGCAATCGTCGTATAGCCAAAATGGTTAGCCCACTCCAGCGGAGTTGCCTTCCAGGTATTGTCACGCCAATGCGGGTCAGAGCCAGCCGACAATGCCAACTCAGCCAGCTCCGCATCGTTTCGCTCCGCGGCGATATGCAGCAGGGTCTTCTCCTCCGTCCCATATAATTGTTGTATTTGCTGCCCGTCTAACCTCAGCAGCTGACGGGCCTGGTCCTTCCAACCCAGGTCCCAGGCATCCAGTACGGTATAACCGGAACCGCCTTCTACCAGCCATGCTGCGGCATGCGGCTGCCGGCAGTGCACGGCCAGCTGGATCAGGCTCATCCCGTTTGTCAGCAAACGGTTAAGGTCATACGCCGGGTGTTCAATCCCTAACGCCGCCAACGCTGCCCCGTCACCCCGGCCTACCGCTTCAGCTAACCGGACCTCCACCGGCCCCGGCGGCTGCGCCAGCAGCCGCTCGATCGTCAGCCACCAGGTCCAGCCCTCACCTACCGATCGGAATCCCAGCTGCCGGTAAGTGGGCCTGCCGATCTCTGTCGAATTCAATACGGCGTAATGATAACCCCGCTCCCGTGCATAAAGACAGGCTGCCAGCGTTACGGCCTTGCCAATCCCTTTGTTGCGCGCCGGCGGCACGACCCCTACATGGTATATGCCCGCCACCCCCCACTCACCTGCGGTCAGGAACACCACACTTTGACCCACCACCCTTCCGCGAATCGAAGCTACGAACCGTACCCACTGCCCCGGGAAAGCCGCGTTCCCGGGCCCCGGGACCACTACCCGTGAATAAGGAAGATTCGGCACCCCTGTCAGCAGGCGGTCATTATCCCGGACGATCGTAAGTCCATTCGGAAACGGGTGATCCGTCTGCACCTGTGAAAGGTCGAGCCCCATCCAATATGGCCGCCATCCCGGCTGAAAGCCCCTTGCCAGCAACCCAACGCCCAGATCGGTGGGCCGGGCGGGATTCAGCGACCAGCATCCCGCACCCCCGGGGGGATGACGTAAATAGAAGGATATCAGTGCATCCAGTTCACTTCCCGCATTCGCGGCCGTGAGGTCCGGAAAGGCGATCATCGACGCACTATGCGGCGTGCCCGTCGTATAGAAAAGCCCGTCCGATTGGATGATGTCACCACCCAGGGCGATTGCCTCCTGCCGGAACAGTTCCTGGTGATTATAGGCGACAGCCTGTTCGAGCTGGTCCGAAGTCGCATTTTGTAGGGACAGCATTGGCGGAGTTATCCCCATAAAGCTACGTCAATTCAGGAGATGAGACGGGGTGGAGAACAGATAACGTTTTGAATAATATTTTTCGATCGCCAGCCCGATCGCTTCCGTCTCGTCCGTTGACTCTTTTTCAATATCCGACCATTCGTCTTTCGTATTATAAACCAGCGCCATCGAATTCCCTCCGCGCGGGTTCTCTTCGCCCAAATTCCTTTCGTCGTCAGGGAACTGGACCAGGAAAATGACCACCGAATGGACCAGGATAGGCTTGATCATGACCAGGCTCCACTCGCCGGCATACACATACTCGATCTCGAAGGCATGATCGAACGGGAGCGTTTCCTGTAACGACGACGCATACGGAATATTCCTTAACCTGTTGAGTTTTAATCTAAATCCTGACATAGCTGCACGATTGGGTTAAATAATGGATGTCTACGGCATAGCCGTGATTGGTCACAGGTGGGGCGTCGGGCTCTAAAACACTTTGCTTCAGGATATTGCAGGACACAGTTGAGGATGCCGGGTCGTTACATCAGGTCAATTCAAAAGAAGTTATATCAGGCAAATTAATAGCTTTACGAAAAATGGAAGTAGAATTAATTCTACAAGCGGTTCTTATTTATTGTTGAACATTAACAGGATGCAACCACAAATCCTTCTGGCTGACGATCACACCATGATCCGCAAAGGGCTGAAGATGCTGATGCAGCTGCAGCTTAATTTCGTGGACGTCTCGGAAGTTACGAGCTGTAACGAGCTGATGAAGGAGCTGACCAAAAGAAAATATACCCACCTCGTACTGGATATCATCCTATCCGACGGCAATAGCCTCGAGATCCTTCCCGCAATCCGCAAGCTATACCCGGAACTGAAGATCCTGGTTTATTCAATGCAGCCGGGTGAAGTCTATGGCAAGGCCTTGTATAAATATGGGATTGAATATTATCTGCCCAAAACTACCCCTGAGGAAGAGACCCTCCGCTCGCTCCAGCGGTTCCTGCTCAACAAACAGCCGGTGCGCGATGAAGCGACTTCCAAATACCAAACTAATCCCTTCGCGACGCTTGCCCCGCGCGAGCTGGAGATTCTTCACTATCTCCTGAAAGGACTCGGTACCAAGGAGATTGCTGAAACCCTGAACGTCAAAATGAATACGGTCTCCACCGTCAAAAACCGAATCTTTGAGAAAACCGGGACGAAAAACGGGAAAGAATTGATCGAACTGGCTTCATTGCACAGTATCAACTATTAGGACCAAAAAAGCCGCCCTTACTCGTTGATAACTACCGAATGATCCAAATAGTCCTGTGTGGGGTGGTAAATGAACAGACAACTCCCGCCCTTTACCGTATGGATGATCTGAGCGCTGATCGTCTCAGGCAGCGCCGGACAACCGAGGCTGGTACCCGTCGCACCGAAATTTTCCAGGTACCCCTCCCCTACGTAGGAGCAGCCATGCAGGACGATATTCCGCTTCATCGCCTGATCGTTATACCCATGATCAACCCCATCCAGCCGCAGCGAAAGTCCATTCTTGCCGACATATGTCGTCTTCGTCACATAGAAGCCCAGGCTGCTCTTGAACGATTCAGGTTCATTGGAAAAAGTCTCCGCATATTCCGAGCCAGAGTTCTGGCCGTGCGCGACATAAGTACGATATAGCAACCGCCGGTGGCGAATGTCGATCACATACATCCGCTTTTCCGAAGAAGACTGACTGAAATCCGCGATCGAAAGGACACTTCTTTTCCGGACACTACCCCTTTTTACCAGATTATGATATCCCCGCCAGGCATATTCAAAAGCCGTTTCACTCAACCCAACCCTATCAAGGCCCATAGCGCGGTAGATATATTCCGATTCATTGATCACCCGCCGCATCTCCACGGCCTTGGCTACAAGGACCGCTCTCTTTTCGGCCACCGCACCGTTCCATTCGACTACCGCTGCCTTCTTTTCGACTACCGCTGCCTTCTTTTCGACTACCGCCGCTTTCTTTTCGACGACGGCCGCTTTCTTTTCGACGACGGCCGACACCGCCATAGGTTCGGCAGGAGCGGAAGGTAAGACCGCCGGTTTAGCCACTTTTCCGGATATATACGGGAACGATGCAACCCTGGATTCGCGGTCCACATATGCATGCACCGGCCAGATCTTCAGGTGGTCAATATATTGTCTGATCACGGTGGAAGAAGCAAAAGGCGATTCAACCCCCCTGTCCAGCAACGTACCGCCATCATTTGCATGGCCGTCCATCATTGCTGGTGCCGTCAGTACCATAGTAGATACGGTAACTTTGAACAATAGGTTGGTTAGGACTTTCATCGGTTTTGGATTTTATGATCGGATATTCAGATTTTCTACAGGTTCATTTCCTGGAATGACCTCCTTGTATAACGACAAATCGCGGGAAATAGTGTCGTTCCGGGGATTTCGGGACCTTGCGGTTGCTTTCGCATCGCTCGATCGCGTCGGCGGCGATTAAAAGTTCTCGCTTTTCCCCGTGCCGGACACTCCGTCTTGCTTCATGCTGATCGGGATCACCGGGCTATCTCCTCCTTTTACCTTTCCCTCCAGCTCGCAATAGTCCCTTTGTACCTCCAGCAGCTCTGCATTCGCCTCAAGTACCTCGCTCTCCAATTTCATGATCTGCCTTTTCTTTTTTGCAAGTTGATGGCTCCTAAACAGGAAACCCGCCATCATGGCCAACGCCAGCATACCCGCCAATAAATAGATGTCTATGGAAAGATCAAAATCCGGCATAGTGATTAATTTTGAATGAGTTTCAATGACCGGACTGATCAGGATTATCCGCAGGAAAAAGTATACGGATGAGTTCAGGGTAGCATTGATTCATAGAATACCGTTTGATTACTGTAAAAATACCCCGGTACGACGACCCGGTCTGCTCATAATACTCAAAAAACTCCGCGAGCGGACAATCAAGACCTTTAAGGCTGCAATATGTCCGTTTACATATTTAACAAAACTGTTATGTAAAAAAATGCCATAATGTCGCCCATATCCGTTTTTTTTCTACTATTTTTAGTCTTCAAGGTTAAGGCATGATAAAGAGGTATATCCTTCTCATTCTCTGTCTGATAACACTAACTGCGACACCCGCCTTCCCCCAGCTCGAATTGGCTAACGGATATGCTATCCGACATTTTACGGATGAGAACGGCCTGCCACAAAACAGTATAAACGACCTCCTTTTTGACCGCAATGGGTACCTGTGGCTTGCATCCCAGGTGGGTTTGGTCCGTTTCAACGGCAATGCATTCGACCTTTATTACCCCGCTGACAAACCGGAAATGCAATCGAATGTCACTTACCTGGCAACCGACGACCAGGGTGCGATCTATTTTCAAACCGACGACCAGAACCTCTATCGCTATGCCGCCAATAACAGCCACCGGGTCAACGCCCTCAATACCGCTGCCCTGAAAAAACCTACCCTCATCAATGCCAGCCGGCAATTCTTCGACTTCACCCCTTTTCTCCGGAGCGTCGTTCCCGGCCCGGAGGTCGACCGCCGAAACCGGATCTTCCGTTACTTGTTCGATCACAATGCAGATTTTTTCGTTGCCGATTCAGGCCGGATTTACCTGATCTACCAGGATAGCCTTCTCTTTTACAATGGCAGGGACCTGCTTCCGCTGGCGAGTCAAACCAACCCCGCGACCAAATTTTTGCAGATGGACCATCGGCTCTACTCCCTCGATGGCTATAACGTCACCGCGATCTATGAAAACGGGCGACAAACCTACGGGCCCAGCCCCGTGACGGGCGACCTGCATGGCCCCCCCGCCGCCTACACCCTTTTTTCCCGCGGCAACCTCATCCATCTCCTCGCGAACCACCAATTATACCGGATCCGACCGGATGACAACGGAAGACTACACGCAGACTTCATTGCTAATCTGAATTTCATTCCCAATATCTCCGCGGTGGAATACAACGCCGGGCTCGATCTTCTGCTCATTGCCACCCCTACCGAAGGATTCTATTTTCTCCGGCGGAACAATTTCGCCATAAACGGCTGGTCCGCCGGGCTGCGGCAAGCCCTGATCCGGCATCCCTTTGGCCCCCTGGTCCTGCGAAAGAATAACGAGATCCTGACGGACTGGTTTGCGTTCCGCCCTGACGGCTGGTTCCAACGGGCAAAAGACACCGGCTCCTTCTGGCAGCGATGCCTCTATCTCGACCGGTACGACCAGCTTTGGGGCGCCATAAACAGCCTGCCACGCAGACTGACACCTGACTTGAACCCGGAGGAGACCCTGCCAGACCTCGATGCCAATATCATCGACTATCAGGAAGACAGTTTGGGGCAGCTGTATTGCCTGACCGAACGATCGCTTTATCGAATGGTGCAGGGCGGCTTCCACCGGCTTTATACCCTGCCGGCCGATCAACCCATGAACCAAAGCTTTTCGCCCGCAGGCCTACATCGCTTCTGGATCGCGACCAACAACGGCCTTGTCCTCTATGACGAGCGCACGGGTGACGCCCGATGGATTCCGGAATTGAAAGGGACCCAGACCCGCGCCATTCACATTTGCCGGGACGGTTCCATCCTGGTTGGGACCTACGGCCAGGGTTATTTCTATTTCTACCGGGGCCAGTGGCACGCAATGCCCCAGGATAAAAATAACTTTCTCGTGACGGCCCACTGTTTTTTGGAAGACCGTCACGGCACGATCTGGATCTCCAGCAATAAAGGTCTGTTCAAAGTCCCCAAAGCCGATATGGACGCGTATGCGGGGGGGGCCGCCAGTCAGCTTTACTACTATTATTATGGCAGGCAGGACGGACTGCCAACCAATGAGTTCAACGGCGGCTTCTGCTCCAGCGGCGTGATCACACCGGAAGGTTTTGTCAGCCTTCTCTCCATGAAGGGGACAGTCTGCTTCTATACCGATTCCCTCCAAACAGATTTCCCACCCGGCGCCATCGACATGACCCATATCGAGATCGATAACCAGCCGGTCGAACGGTCCGATACCATCAAAACCGCCGCAGGCTACAATAACATGTCAGTGGAGATCTCCTGCCCTTATATGGGTGACCGCAATAACCTCTATCTCGAATACAACCTCAAAGGCCTCAACGAAGAATGGAAAGAAGTTCCATCCGACGGCGTCGTCTCCCTCAGCCGCCTGGCCCCCGGGACCTATGACCTCCGGGTCCGGAAAGTGAATGGCTTCGGTAAAGACAACTATCAATACCGTGACTGGTCGATTATCGTCCCGCCGCTCTTCTACAAGACGACTTCATTCCTGCTCGTGATCATCGCGGTAGCCCTGGTCCTCGGAGTCCTACTGGTCCAGAAAAGACACGAGCTCGCCGAAAAGAAAAGAGAGGTCCGCAGAAACCAGCAGACCCTGAGCGAGACCGTTATCCAGCTGAAGGACACCGTTGCCCGACTCCAGGAATCCGAAAAAGCCCTGGTAAAAACGAGCGCCCAGCGGGAAAAGCTGATCTCGCTGGTCATACACGACCTCCGGTCGCCGCTCCGCTTTCTGACCATGCTGGCCGGCGATCTGTACGACAATCAGCCCGAACTGACACCCGCGGAGATGAAGGAACGCGCCTGGTTAGTAAAGAAGGGAGCCCAGGATATCTATAATTTTTCTGAGGACTTCTTACTCTGGATCACCAGTCAGAAAGACAATTTCAGCATTAGCAGCCGCCATTTCCGCATCCGCCCGCTGCTTCAGGAGATCTACGATTTTTACAGCGAACAGGTCCAGCAGCGTGGTAACCTGCTTTCCTATGAAACAGGAGAAGACCTGCTGATCTATTCCGACCCCCATGTACTGATTACGATCATCCGCAACCTGGTCGACAACGCCAACAAATATACGAGTCAGGGCTCCATCCGCATTACCGCGACGCGGCAGGGAGACTATGTGCAGATCTGTATTTCCGACACCGGCCAGGGAATGAGTCCCCGCCAAATAGCCACCTTCCTCGGTGAAGACAATCTGGAGAACGTCAACAGCGGCAGCCAGTTGGGGCATAAGTTCATCTTCGACCTTACGCGTCGCCTGGGCGGTGTGCTGTCTGTTGAAAGCGAAGAACAAAAAGGGACGAAGATACGCCTCCTCCTGCCCGCGGGTTAAGCCCCCATACCCATCTGTTTTTTGTACTTTCCGGGCGTGATCTGATAGACCTTTTTGAACGCGAGGATATAATTGCTGATGCTGGAATACCCGATCTCATAGGCGATCTGACTGATCGACTTGGCATTGTCCGCGATCATTTCCTTTGATTTTTCGATCCGCTTGTTCCGGATATATTCCGAAATAGTCATCCCATGGATCGATTTGAACAGGAAATTCAGCCGGTGATAGCTGGTGTACGTCTTCTTCAGGATAGAGTCCACCGTGAACGTATCGGAGCAATAATATTCGGAAATATAGGATTCCACCTCCCGGATCAGGCTCAGGTCATCCTCATTCTCGATGTCGGACACCGGGTTCATCCCAAGGAGGCTGCGATGCCGGTTGCACAGGAAATATTCCAGTAGCCCGAGCGTATCGTTCTGCAGCCGCAGCCAGTCGCTGCGGTCCGCACCCTGAACCGCCAGCGCGGACGAGAAAAGCGACATCTGTCTTCGGCCAAGCCGGCTGGTAATGACGTTGTCTTCCACCTCCAGCAGCTGCTCGATCTTTGCAAACTGCACATTTTCCCCAACGAAAAGCCGAAGCCAGGGCTCGGGAAGAAAGATGGACAACGCGGAGAACTGAATGGGCGCGGCAGACCGGAACAGCAGCGGTCGGGTCGACACCGACATCAGCCCCATTCCCGGACTCGCAGGCTGACCCTGCTGATCGGATCGATTGGCAGGATGGACCAGCAGTTCGCCCTTGAAATGGACGAACGTCAGAGTAATTCCATTTTCGCTGGCTTCCGGCAGCGCCAGCTCTAATTGTGTAGTAGAATCTTTTACAGTAGCTACTTTCAGGCCTACCGGCAAGTGCACCAAACGCCAGTGCATCGCCGGATCGGTCTTTTGCGGAACAGGATCTTGGAGTTTCATAGTAAATTATCGCGGGTTAGAGTTTAGGGCGTATTCTTTTTCCGTTTTGCCCCGCATTTGCCGGGCAGAACTATTCGGCCCGGTAACCGGGCCGAACTAATGCGGGTTCAGATAATGCCAGGGAGAAAAACCATACTCCTTCTTAAAGGCCAGCGTGAAATGAGAAGGGTTGGAATAACCGATCTCCGTGGCCACCACTTTCACCGGAATCTTGCTGTCCAACAGCTTCCTGGCATGCTCCAACTTGTTCTTCTGGTAGTATCCGAATAACGTTTCGCCGTAATATTTCTTGAATTTGGTTTTGAGACTGGTAGGGCTCATCGCCGAGATCCGGGACAGCTTCTCGATCCCCGGAAATTCCGTTTTGTAATGCAGACAGAGATACTGCTCGACACGGGAAAGACTATGCGTATCCTGGATGCTTAGCGAATTCCCATCCCCCCTCAGCTTATCCATCACGAAGAACTGCTGCAGCAGATATTCAACTAAAATAGAAATATTCCGGATCGTGAACAGCTCCCGGAACGGATGCTGAACGATCTCCGTCATGAAATCTTCCAGCAATAACCGGTACTTGAAGGTAATAGGCCAACTCAACGAATGCCGATTGTCGGTAGAGTGAAGGATCGATTGAATGGTCCCCGCATCGAAATCCTGGATCAGATGCTCCAATCCCGACCTCCGGACCCGCACGACCAGCGATCGGATAACTTTATCCTTCGGATAAGTGGTCACTTTCCCATAGGCAAGATCGGTAATGCAGACCGTGGACTGTGCCCCTTCCGGCGTTGCGCCCACCGCCGTCACCCCCTCCTGATCGACTTTTCCCGCTGCCGGGTCGATCTCGTCGAAACTTAATATATAGGTGGATTCGCCGCGCGAAGGCAGGAAATTAAAGACCAGATCCTCTGTAAGCATAGATACATTCACAGCCAATACTTCGATCCCGGCAGCCAGTCCGGCTACGGTTACAAAGCCTTTGCCCGTCTTCCCCGAAAGATACAACACTGAATCAGATACAATACAAGACTTGTCTTCTGCGATCACCTCAAAACATTTCAGAAATGATTCTGAATTTTCAAGAGATACATAGCTCATTATTACGTAAAATTTATTCTCCTGTTTTCTCCATTTTTGTTTTAGTACTCAATTTTTCACTTTCACCGACAAGGTAGATTAAAGGGGTTCCGGTCCCTATAGCAAAAAAGTGAATTGAATGTAGTTTTTTTACTATAAAACTTCCATATAAACCCTTATTCACCAATTTTCCCTTGTCTTCCTTCGCTATATAAAAACAGAATTTGAGTACCGAAATTGTTATTTTATTAAAAATTTTACACCGTTATCCGTTTTTTGTGTTTACCCAAATCCGAACCGTATGAATAACTCTACCAAAAGCTGCGCAGATACCGATTTGCGCTCCCTCCTCAAGCAACAGCATAAGACTGTTTATTCCATTTGCCGCCTGTTTGCCCGCACGTACAAGGAACACCAGCGCCTTTTTATGGACATTATTTCCGCAGCCTCCCAGAATATCCGATTCCGGAAAGGCGGTGTGAGCAAACAGACCCTGATGTGGCGCGCCTGCGTCAATATGGCCGCACTTCATTCGATCACGTCTACAATGGAACAAGCTGCCGACCGGGAAATTAAATTTAAATCTCCTGATTACCAACGTTCTATGACTGGACTGTCGGAATCGATCGGGAATGCCGGCGACTATGATAAGTTCCTCCTCTTCATGGATTTCGAAAGCATCGACTCCAATGATCTGTTTGGCTCCGTCAACCGTCCGACACCTCAGGCTGCCGGTTCCGTTCAGGTTATTCCTTACTTAAAGGGTAAATTCGCATGGAGCTAGACAAGTTGCACCAGCAATGGAACAGCTTTCCGGAGATGTCCATGGAGGAGCGGCCCGTTTTGTCCACTGACCTGGAAAAGATGGTTGTCAGGAACCCCCTGACCGACGCCTTCTATCTGCAAAGGAAACTGGCTGCCCGGATCATCGCCTTTACCCTGCTTTGGCTGGCCGGCGGCTGGCTGCTTCGGACCCAATGGCTGGGAGACCGGAAGGATATCTATTTTTATGCCGCCTTCTTCCTGCTGCTTTCCTACGCCATATTCTTTCATCTCCGGCTTGTCCTGTTTGCCGACTACCCGACCCTGCTTGGGCTGCCGCTCGTGCCCTTCCTGGGTAAGGTAGAGATCATTTTGGACAAATACATCGCTTCCTTCAAGCTGGTTTCTGCCATCGTCTCGTTCAGCCTGCTCGTTTTCTTCGAACAGTGGATGGCGCGGTCCAACCCGGCATTGATGGACGCCTTCCTGCAGCGGGACTGGTCTAAATGGCTGCTCCTCGTTTTCCTGATCATCTCTTTTGACATCCTGCTCATACATACGGTCATCCCCAAATACCGAAGGCTCCTGGAAACCGTACGCAAATACCGCCAGGGGATTACCGCCGCAAAAGCCCGCAATGAAATCTGGACGATAAAGTAAAAACAGTGTGAAATCCCGTTGACCTACGGCCGGATATCAGACTTCTGGCGCTGGAGCCGAATTTTATCAATCGCGGAAGCCACAGAAAAAACTTTCCCGGCCTGCAGGCTCAGTATAAGCAAAACCGATTATATTTGATTCCCTATACCAAGAAAATGCAGAATATTCTTATCGCGGATGATCATTCCATTGTACGAGCAGGCTTAAAACTCCTGATTAGCAGTTCGATCCGGGATGTGTCCATCGATGAGGCCGAAGACGGGGAAGCGGTGATCAAGAAGATGAAATCTGCCGCTTTCGATTTGTTGATACTCGATATCAATATGCCACACACGGAATCTTTCAGTCTGACAGCCTATCTGCTAAAGGAATATCCCGGTCTGAAGATCATCATCTTTACCATGAACCAGGAAGTGTTCTTTGCCAAACGGTTTCTGAAGATCGGTGCACATGGCTACCTGAATAAATATTCCAAAGAAGCCGAGATCAAATACGCCATTCAGAAGGTATTGAGCGGGAAACGCTATATCAGCGACAACCTGGCAGAGATCCTTTCCGGCGAGCTGACCCGCAGGAAGAAGGACAACCCCTTCGAAGACCTCTCAGACCGGGAATTTGAAGTCGTACTGCAAATGCTGAAGGGAAGCTCGGTTTCCGAAATCGCCAATACCCTCAGCCTTCACAAATCCACCGTTGGCACGCACAAGACCCGCATCCTTGATAAATTGAAAATCTCTAACACCGTTGAATTGATCAATCTCGCCCGGCTCTACGAGATCATCTAACGCAACCCCCACCCGTCCGGTTCCAATTTCCTCCAACGACCCGCTCAGCCGACCGGTTCCGGATTCCCCTTCAACTTACCGGTTCCAACTCGAAGAATTTTTCCAACGCCTTCCTCACCCCGTCATTATTGTTCGTATCGGTCACGTATTTCGCATCCGTCTTGATGTCATCCGGCGCATTCCCCATCGCAACACCCATTCCCGCAAACCGGATCATCTCGATGTCATTGTAGTTGTCCCCCATCGCAATGATCTCCTCCGGCTTCAGCCCCATGCGCTGACTGACAAACTTAACCGCATTCTCCTTGGAGCCCGCCTTGTCCATGACTTCCAGGTAAGTAGCCTTGGAAGGATATATGTTCAGCCGCCCGTCATAGATCGACCGGAGATGCTTCTGTATCTCCTGGATCGCCGGCGGCTCGCTCATCACCATCATCTTGTTGGGAGCAATCTTCCGCGCCGCCCAATCGTTGACCAACTCCGCCAGCGGTGCAACCTTGATCTTCACATCCATTATCTTCTGCTCGTGTTCCGTCCAGGCGTCGTTGACCTCCGAATACCACTCCCGCTGCAGATAATACGCGATCGTCGCCTTAAAAGGCCGCACCTGCTCCGCCACTCCCACCACCGTATCCAGATCGATCCGGATATCCAGGATCGACTGGCCTTTCTCCACAATATAGCTGCCATTCAAGGTGATAATCGGGAGGTCTTCCGGAATCCCGATCTCATGGAACGTAGGCAGAACCGCATTCACCGGCCGGGCGCTGACAAGAACAACCGGGATCCCCCTGCCCGTCAACGTTCGTATCGTCTGCGCGGTCGCTTCACTGACGGAATGATCGCTCCGCAGCAGCGTGCCATCCATGTCGAGAAATACAGCTTTGTACATGGGTGAATAAGATGTTTGGGCCGCAATTTAAAGAACTACACCCGGATATAAATCTTTTTCCTATCGAGAAAAAACCCTACGCTCCAGCAGATCATCATGTAGATCACGGAGAAAAGGAGCGAACCCCATGCCCCGGGCAGGAGGGTCAGGATACCCTGACCCGACCAGTCCGCGAAACTATTTTCGCGTCCGACAGGAATAATAAAGAAGATGACAATCAGGATCTCCGAAACGATATACACAAACAGCGGATTCTTTCCAAATGGCACAAAAAATGACGTCCACTTCACTTTCTTCCGGAATTCGATAATGTAGGTCAGGAACGAAAGCAGCACGATATCGATCCCTACCGTGAGGCAAACATAGGAGCTCGTCCAGAGCTTCTTATTGATCGGGAAGACCAGATTCCAGAACCAGGCAAGCGCCAGGAACCCGCATCCCCACAAAAGCAGTTTGGCAAGTCCTTCATAGGTCTTACCCTGCTTGCTGACAAAGACGCCTGCATAATACCCTACAATGACATTCACCACCGCAGGGAACGTGCTGAGAATGCCTTCCGGGTCAAATCCAACTCCGCCGTTCTCCCTTCCATGATAGACATGCCCATCTCCCAATACCGCCATGTCCAGCCGGTACCCCGCGTTCGTCACCATCCCGAACGGATCGCCGCCCGCCACCGGGAACAGCAACAGGACGATCCAGTAACCTAACAGCAATACGACGCTGATTACCACTACGGTTCGGGTCGGGCAATAATAGATCAGCAACGCTGCGATCCCGTAGCAAAGGGCAATCCGCTGCAACACCCCCAGTATCCTTGTATGCCCAATGGAATTGAACGCCCAATGTCCGTCGGGCTCCTGGTGAAACCATGGGAACCAATAGATAATGAGGTACCCGATCAAAAAGATAATTACCGTTCTCTTCAGGATCTTGCCAACCACGGCCGCCTGGCTCATCGTTTCCCATTTTTTCATGGCAAACGAAAGCGCATTTCCGACCGCGAACAGGAAGGATGGGAATACAAGATCCGTAGGCGTAAAACCATGCCATCTGGCATGCTGCAGCTGCGAAAAAGCGACCTCATCGCTGATCTGTGTATTCACGATGATCATAAAGCAGACCGTCATCCCACGGAAAATATCAAGGGCAAGCGAACGGTTACCGGAGACAGGAGTTGATACATTCATAAGCGCGAAATATACCGAAAATTATCAAAAAGCCACCAATATTTCGTCATGCCCTCCGTTATAGAAACGGCAAACGCCACCCTTTAAATCCATTTCCATCATTGTTGAGAACCAAAACTTTATATAGGCTCATCCTGGCGAATCTGCTCGCCGTTCTTACATGGACCTCCAGTGCCCAGCAGGCGCCTGCCGTCGCCCGGTTCAAAGAAGGCAATCTTCCCGGCAATTTCAATCTTATTTCCAACCAACTTCATAAAGAATCCCTTCGTCCGGCCCAACACGCTGGAAAATATTATCTCGTCTTACAATTCGACCGCCTTCCCGATCAACAGGAAAAAAAAGAGCTCGCCGATCTGAATATCCGTCTTTACGACTATATCCCCCGGCATGCCTACCTTGCAGAGGTCGATAGCACCTTCTCAGCCGCCGACCTCCGCCGCTACACCGTCAACAGCGTTGCTCCGCTTCCCGCTGCCTTCAAACTCTCCCGCCGCATCCCACAATACCCCGACGCCCTTATTGCCGTAAGTTGGTTCGGTACGCTCGATTCCGGGGAAGTTCGCCGCCGGATCGCCGCCACCGGCGCCGCCATCGTCCCAACACGTATCCGGCCGGCGCATACCATCTTCATCCAGCCTGCAGCTTCGGCAATTCTGCAACGGATCAGCTTGCTCCCTTTTGTCAGTTACCTGGCGCCACAGCCGATGACACCCAGGGCACTCAACTACAACAACCGCGCAACCCACGGCGCCGACGCGCTGGCAGCACCCTCCGGCAGGAACCTGAAAGGTGACGGCGTCGCCATCGGGATTGGCGATGACACCGATCCCTACACCCACGTCGATTTCAGCGGTCGCGAGATCGACCGGTTTTCCGCCCCGCCGGGTTCCGGTCACGGTGTCCATACTTCCGGCATAGCCGCCGGCGGCGGTATCCTCAACCCCTACCTTCAGGGTATGGCACCGCACGCCACCCTCATCAGCCAGTATTTCAGCGATATCCTGCTGGAAGCGCCCACCTACATCGGAGACTACGACATGACCTTGACTTCCAACTCCTATACTGACTACGATGGCGGCTGTATCTACGACGGCCAATACGATTACCTCGCCAACTTTACCGATGCCCAGGCCTGGACCTATCCTGCCCTCCTGCACTGTTTTGCTGCCGGCAACGACGGGGCTTTTACCTGCTCGCCGTTCCCGATCCAATTCTCCACGATCAAATCGGGCTTTCAGTCGGCTAAAAATATCCTGACCGTCGGAAACATTTACAACGGCAACTATACCATCAATAATGCTTCCAGTTGCGGTCCGGACGGAGATGGACGGATCAAGCCGGAGATTGTTGCCGGCGGCACGAACATCTATTCCACCTGGCCTTTTAATAACTATATCTCCGCAACAGGTACAAGCATGGCTTCACCGACGGTAGGCGGCACGCTGGCCCTGCTGGTGCAACGATACCGCCAGCTATATCCCGGAACAGACCCGCCCTCCGCGCTCCTGAAAGCGCTGGTCTGCAACACGGCTACCGATTTGGGCAACCCCGGCCCGGACTTCACCTTTGGCTTCGGCAACCTCAACGCGCTCGCCGCGGACCTGTCGCTCGAGACGAACGAGTACGCTACCGGCCAACTCACCACCGGCGCCAACAATACCTCAACGATCACCGTACCCGCCGGGACACAAGAGGTCCGGGTTATGTTGTGCTGGACCGACTATCCCGCCGCCCCATATGCCGCTACATCGCTTGTCAATAACCTTGACCTTACCGTCACCGACCCCGGCGGCACCGTCCACCATCCGCTCATCCTCAACCCCGATCCTGCCCACGTCAATGATGCGGCTGTCGAAGGGATCGATACGCTCAACAATATCGAACAGGTCGTGATCAATAATCCTGCCGGCGGAACCTTCACCATCACCGTAAATGGTACGGATGTCCCGCAGGGACCTCAACCCTACGCCATCACCTGGCAGGTCATCCAACCATCCGTCCGGCTGCTCTATCCCTACGGCAACGAAACCTGGGTCCCCGGCAACACCGAGAACATCCGCTGGAATGCCTATGGAACGGGCGCCAATACGTTTACAATCGATTATTCGACCGATAACGGCAGCACCTGGACGACGATCAGCAATTCGGTTCCCGCCACCTCCAGCGGCGTATATCCCTGGACGGTACCATCAACCGTCACCAACAGCGCCCTCGTCAGGGTGACCGCCAACACGACCGCCTATACCGACCAGTCGCACTATCCGATCACCATCCTCGGCCAGCCGACACTGACCGTCACGAATCCCTGTCAGGGTTATGCGCAACTCTCCTGGACCGCCGTGCCCTCCGCCACCAGCTACGATATTATGCGGCTTGAAGGAGACAGTATGGTGGCGATCGCGAACACTGCCGGGACCAGCTGGCTTCAGGGGAACCTAAGCCGCGACAGTAGCTACTGGTTTTCCGTCCGCGCCGTGAATGGCTTAAGTCCCGGAAGAAGAGCGGTAGCCGGCAATGTCATTCCCTCCGGCGGGTCCTGCTCGCTGATCAGCCTCAACAACGACCTTACGATCGACTCCCTGATCGGTCCGCTTACCGGACGGCAGTATACTTCCACCCAGCTTCCGGCCAGCAGCAATATCGCCGTGGAGCTGAAGAACCTCGGCACCATTGCATCCGGAAGTTCCTTCACCCTTTCCTACCAGGTCAACGGCGGCGCCACGGTCACCGAGACCAGCAGCTCGACCATCGCTGCCGATGGAACAGTTGACTACACGTTCACGACTCCCTATGACTTTTCGGCTCCCGGTACCTACAACCTTCAGATCTGGGTAACCTATCCCGGCGACCCTCAACCCGGTAACGACACCCTCTATACCACCCTCCGAAACCTCAGCAACAACCCGCTGACCCTGAATCCCGCTTACACCGAAGGGTTCGAGACGGCCGCCGCCGCGTCCTATACCTCGCCCACCAAGGGTTTCATTGGCGATGACCGCTGCGATTTCAACACCGACACCGTGAACGGCAGGGTAAGCACCTTTATCAATACCGGCTTTGCGCGGACAGGCAATCGCTGTGCTACACTGGACGCGATCCACTATAGCCTGGGGCCGACTTCCGACAGTCTGATCACTACATTCAATCTTTCAAACTATTCCGCCAGTGACCAGATCTGGCTGGATTTCTATTATCAGAACCAGGGGATCACCTTTAGCCTCCCCGGCAACCTGGTCTGGATCAGGGGCAGCGACCAGTCTGCCTGGATACCCGTCTATGCGCTCGATTCCAACGCCGCCAATATTGGCGTTTATCAGCCTTCTTCACATATCAACGTCACGGGGATCCTCCAGTACGCTACGCAAACGGTCAGCAGCAGCTTCCAGATCAAATTCGGTACCGAAGGCTACACGTCTACCACCGACGTCATTCCCGACGGTAATTTGAATAACGGCTATTCCTTTGACGATATCACCCTCACCCGGGCCACCAATGATATCGGCATGGTAGCCCTGCTGGCACCGGATACCTCCAACCTCTGCTCGCTCTCCAATGCCGAGACGATCAGCGTCAAGGTCCGGAACTACAGCATTAGCGCGGCTACCAATATTCCCGTCACCTATTCCATTAACGGGGCTACCGTTTCGGAGACGATCCCTTCTATCAACGCCGGCGACTCGATCATCTATACGTTCACCCGGAAGGCCGACCTCTCCGCTTATCAGGCTTATAGTATAACCGCATGGGTCCATTATCCCGGCGATACCTATCCCGCCAACGACACCCTTTCCCCGGTCAACTTCCAAACCGTCCCGCTTATTTCCACCTTCCCCTACCTTGAAGGCTTCGAAAACAATAATGGCTACTGGTATACGGGCGGCATCAACAGCAGCTGGCAATGGGGAGCCCCGCAAAAGACCATCATCAACCGGGCAGCCAATGGTAATAATTGCTGGGTGACCAGTCTGACCGGAGATTACAACGACAACGAATTGTCTTACCTGTACTCTCCCTGTTTCGATCTCAGCAGCCTGCACCAGCCCGAGCTGTCCTTCAGCCATATCTTCCAAACCGAAGACGATTGCGACTGCGATTACCATTGGGCAGAATACAGCACCGACGGCGTGAACTGGACCAGGCTCGGAACAGTCGGGAGCGGCACCAACTGGTACGACAACGCGATCCGCCAGGCCTGGCAAAAATCCTATACCAAATGGCACGTCTCCAGCTACCTTGTTCCCGTGAATTCCTCCCACGTCCGGTTCAGGATCGTCATGAGCAGTGACCCCGCTACGACCTACGAAGGAGTAGCCATCGACGACGTACATGTCTTCGACGCCGCTCCCGTATATCAGGGCCCCGATATCTTCAGCGGCCTCGCTCAGCCCGTAAGCGGAAACAACTGGATCAATTTCAGCATGGGCGGCGGCCAGATCGCCGCGATCAATCCGAATGGTCAGGACCTCGGGCTCACGAATGTGAAAGTCTTCTTTAACAACACCGGCGCCGTCCGCCACGACACCCTTCAATATTACCTGGGCCGCAACATCGTGATCCAACCCTCCAATCCGCCATCCGACAGCGTTTCGGTCCGATTCTATTTCCTCGACAGCGAGGCGGACACCCTCATCAATGCTGCCGGCTGCCCGTCCTGCACGACGATCGCCGATGCATATCAGTCGGGCGTAGCGCAATACAGCAGCCCCGTTCCTGCGCTGGAAGACAGCACCCTGGCCAATGACACGACCGGCCTCTGGCAGTACCATGCACGCCCCGGCCAGGTGAGCATCATTCCTAACGACAACGGGTACTACGCAGAATACTCGGTGACCGGGTTTTCCGAATTCTGGATCTGCAATCAGGCCCCGGTCCAGCCGGCAAACTCGATCCCCGCCCTGCTGACCTTCACAGCGGTGAAGTCCGGCGACGCCGCCCTGCTCCAATGGAGCGCCAGCCATGACCAGACCCTCCGGAGTTATGTCATCACCAAGAGCACCGACAGCGTCCATTTCAATGACATCGACTCGCTGCCGCCCCTCTCCGACAGCAATTCCGTCCATACCTATCAATACACCGACCCCGGACTTACGCCCGGCACCACGTGGTATCAGCTGCGCCTCATCGACATCAACGGAAACATCAGCTATTCCCCGGTCCGTTCGGTAGTCGTAACGGGTGACGGCGGTGTCATTACCATTTATCCGAACCCCGTCACGGACGGAACCCTCTATATCAACAGTGCGGTGAATTGCCGCCGCATCCGGCTCATGGATGTGATCGGCCGGCTTATCGTCGACGAAGATGTGCAGGGCTATCTCCAAACCCTTTCCGTCCATAATCTCGCTCAGGGTATCTATCTCGTTGTCGTCGACACCGATACGGGCCGGCAAGTGCAAAAGGTTTTTGTTAAATAGGGGGGCCCCATCCCGCGAAGACCCCTAACCTTCCCCGGAATCCTCCAAACCGGGCGGAGCCCGGTTAATAGACATTAAATACCTGTTCCGGGGAAGGGTTACTTTCGACCCCAATCCTTCCCCGGAATCCTCCAAACCGGGCGGAGCCCGGTTAATAGACATTAAATACCTGTTCCGGGGAAGGGTTACTTTCGACCCCAATCCTTCCCCGGAATCCTTATATTTGGGCCCCAAAAAAACAAAACATACCAAATGAAGTTCAACAGAGTGAACAATGTGACCGGATGGATCGTGGGTCTGATTGCCTGTACCGTATATGTTATGACGATGGAGGCCACCGGCAGCTTCTGGGACTGCGGTGAGTTCGTCTCCAGCTGCTATAAGCTCCAGATCCCCCACCCTCCCGGCGCCCCTATGTTTATCCTGTTGGGCCGCTTCTTCATTATTCTGTTCGGCGATAACCCGCATACCGCCGCCCGTGGCGTCAACTTCATGAGCGCGATCGCCAGCGGCCTGTCCATCCTGTTCCTCTTTTGGTCTATTACCCACTTTGCCCGCCGCATCGTCGTTAAAGGCGCGCCCAACCACGGGAATCACAACAGCGGTCTCACACCTGACCGTCGACAAACATTTATGATCATGGCGGCCGGCGTCGTCGGCGCGCTCGCCTATACCTTCTGCGATTCCTTTTGGTATAGCGCGGTGGAGGGGGAAGTGTATGCATCGTCCGCCTTCTTCACCGCCCTCGTCTTCTGGGCCATCCTCAAGTGGGAAGAGCAGGCAGATAAGCCCGGCGCCGACAGATGGATCATCTTCATCTTTTTCATGATGGGGCTTTCTATCGGCGTCCACCTTCTGAACCTCCTGACGATCCCCGCCATTGTGATGGTCTATTACTTCAGGCGTTACAAGGCAACCGTCTGGGGGACCATCCTCGCCTTCCTGATCGGCTGCGTGATCACCGGCCTCGTGCTGAAATTCGTGATCCAATATACCATCAAGGGCGCCGGCATATTTGATATCTGGTTTGTGAATTCGCTCAACATGCCTTTCTTTGTCGGCTTCGGCTTCTTTTTTGCACTGCTCGCCGCCACCTTGATCTTCGTCAACCGCTGGGCGGTTCGCAACCATTATTACTACCTCAAAATGGCCGTCTGGTCGGTCGGGTTCATGCTCCTGGGTTATTCTACCTATTTCACTACGATGATCCGCAGCAATGCCGATCCTGCCGTGGATATGTTCAACGTTGACAATCCCGTGAGCCTGGAAGCTTACCTCGGCCGTGATCAGTATGGCGACTGGCCACTACTCGTGGGACCTGACTATAACGACCCGGCTCAGAACATACCAGGGTCCGACCTATACGTGAAAGGAAAAGACAAGTATGAAGTTGCCGGCAAGTCCGTCGTCCAGGACTGGTCCGGGGCTCCTAACGCTCACTTGTTCCCGCGGATGTATAGCGGCACAAATGACCGCAATGAGATCGACACCTATAAGCGGTTCGGACAGGTTGACGGAGATGACCAGCCGACGATGATGAATAATTTCCTTTATTTCTGGAACTATCAGACCGACTGGATGTTCATCCGCTATTTCATGTGGAGCTATGCAGGGAAACAGAACGATCTTGAAGGCTTTGGCAACGCCTGCGACGGCAACTGGATTACGGGTATCTCTTTCTTCGACGACGCCCGCCTTGGTGATCAAAGCAAGCTGCCGGATAGCATCCATACCAACAACAAATCCTATAACCGCCTGTACATGCTGCCCCTCCTCCTGGGCATCGTTGGCCTAGTCTTCCAATTTATCCGTCACCGCAATGACTTCTGGGTCGTCATGCTGCTCTTCTTTTTCACCGGCTGGGCCATCGTCATTTATCTGAACCAGGCCGGTCTGCAGCCGCGCGAACGAGACTATGCCTACGCCGGCGCCTGCTACGCATTTGCGATCTGGATCGGACTTGGCGTAATCGCTGCGCAGGAATTTCTCTCGAAATACGTGCTTAAAGGCCGCAGCGACATGTCGGGCTATGTGTCAGCCGGGCTTTGCTTCCTGGCCGTGCCCGTACTGATGTGCAACCAGGAATGGAATGACCACGATCGCAGCAAAAAGACCCTGGCACGCGACCTCGCAAAGGATTACCTCGAAAGCTGCCCGAAGAACGCCATCCTGTTCTCTTTCGGCGATAACGATACATATCCGCTTTGGTACGCGCAGGAAGTGGAGGGCATCCGCCCCGACGTTCGCGTTATGGTCAGCACCCTGTTGACCAGCGACTGGTATATGAACCAAATGCGTTATAAGATCAATGAAAGCGCACCATTCGACGTCATCTTCACACCCGGGCAGATCATGGGCGACCGGCGGAACTTCAGCATTTTTAATGACAAAATGCCCGGTTTTGACCCCAATAAATACTACGACCTGTATGACATCCTGAAAAACGTCGTCGGAAGCGACGAACCCAAATACACCGAGATCCAGGAAAATGGAGAGCCCATCAATGTGGTCCCCACCCGCCATTTCTCCGTCCCCGTAGATGTCAATGCCGCTCGCAGCATTGGTAGCGTGCATCCAGGCGACAGCGTCGTCCCTGAATTGCACATCGACATTCCGGCGGACAAACGATTGTTGATAAAGAATAACCTCGCCATGCTCGCAGTCATCGCAACTACCAAATGGCAGCGCCCGATCTGTTTCACTTCTCCGCAGGAATTGGGCAGCCTCGGACTGCTCAAATATACCCGGCTGAGGGGGCTGGCCTATCAGCTCGTCCCGGTGGAGAATCCCAACAGCCGCAATGTTGACGCCGTTGATAACGATGCCTCCTACCAGACGATCATGGAGAAATTTGCCTTTGGTAATGCTTCCACGCCCGGCGTCTACTATGATGAAGAAAACCGGCGCCACCTCAACGCGATCAAGGGCGCCATCGCCGAGACGGCGCAAAGCCTCGCCGCTGCCGGCAGGAAGGATTCCGCCCGCAAAGTGCTGGAATACTTTGACCGGAACGTCCTTCAGACTAATATGCCCTACGGCATGACGTCGAACCGGGGTAACATGCACAACATTTTCTCCTTCCGCTTCCTCCAGGCCTGCTATGCGGCCGAAGATTGGACCCTCGCTAAAAAAGTGAATGCTTCCCTGAAGAAAGACCTTCAACAGCAAATGGCATACTATAAGTCGCTCGGCGACAATATGGCCGACGAACAGCTGGCGATGAATGCCCAGACGTACCTGCAAAAAAAGAACGGCAATCTGAATGAGAAGCAATTCGATTTTGCCCAGGATATCATGTCCACTTTCGAGCTTCTTTACGACATGAACGAGATGGAAAAACAATACTCCAAGAGCGCTCCGGCTCCGCCAGCCGCCACGCCACTCAAATAAAAAAAGAGCCAAATGGCTCCCCCCGCAAGGCTTCGCCTTGCGGACATAAGACGAAAAAAGACCGGGTCGATTTTTATTTGACGATCCCGGTCTTTTTTTTTGCATATATCACTCCCCCTCCCTATCTTTGTCTATCATAATGGTAGACATTCGCATGACAAGCTACTTCTCTCATATTTCGTCTTCCCCATCCATCCGAAACAGCCGCTGCTGTTGTTGCTGTTGATCCTGTCTATCACTCCCCCGGCCTAAGACAGCCACAATTATCAAACTCATGATCACATAAGATGGACAATAGCACAATAAAAGGGAAAACTCAAATACTCGACCAAATTAGTGGATTATCCATACCGGATGCGCTCACGGCACTGGTAGCCGGTTTCCCCGGCCAGGTGACTTTCTCAACGAGTTTCAGCCTTGAAGACCAGGTCATCACGCATCATATCCTGGACACCGGGCTCCCCATCTCCATCTTTACATTGGATACCGGCCGCCTCTTCGCCGAGACCTACTCTGTCTGGAACGCCACGAACGAACGATACTCGACCCGTATAACGGCATATTACCCCGACAGGGTGCTGCTCGAACCCTGGGTGGCAGGCAACGGCCCCAACGCCTTCTACGAATCGGTAGCCAATCGTAAAGCCTGCTGCCATATCCGCAAGGTTGAACCGTTGAAAAGAGCATTGCAAGGCCAGGCCGTATGGATCACCGGACTGCGCGCGGAGCACTCCCCGGAAAGACAAGACCACCGGATCGCCGAATGGGACGATACCAATAAAATCATTAAATATAACCCCCTGTTACACTGGGATACTGCTGCAGTCAAGGCATACATCAACCGACATAACATTCCCTATAACCCATTGCACGATAAGGGATTCGTCAGCATCGGCTGCGCCCCTTGCACCCGCGCCATCCGCCCCGGTGAAGATTTCAGGGCCGGCAGATGGTGGTGGGAAAACAACACCGCGAAAGAATGCGGTCTGCATGCAGGAGGTCGTCAATCCGACCTTCAACCGGACCTCCACCCCGATCTCCGTCCCGACCTCCAACCCGAAAAATTATGACCACCACATCCATATCGACCACATTTGATTACCTGGACCAGCTGGAGTCCGAAGCGATCCACATCCTCCGTGAAGTCGCCGGCCAGTTCGAACGACCTGCCCTACTGTTCAGCGGTGGAAAAGACTCGATCACCCTGGTCCAGCTGGCACTGAAGGCCTTCCGGCCTGGGAAATTTCCATTTCCACTCGTGCATATCGATACCGGCCATAATTTCCCCGAAGCGCTGGCCTTTCGCGACGAACTGGCCGCCCGCATCGGCGAACGCCTGATCGTCAGGAACGTGGGGGACACCATCCAAAAACGACAGCTCACCGAGCCCGGCGGAAAGTTTTCCAGCCGCAACGCTCTCCAAACCTTCACCCTCCTGGATACGATCGAAGAGTTCGGTTTCGACGCTTGTATCGGGGGGGCGCGCCGCGACGAAGAAAAGGCCCGGGCCAAGGAACGGATCTTCTCTGTCCGCGATGAATTCGGCGGCTGGGACCCGAAGCGGCAGCGCCCTGAGCTTTGGAATATCTATAACGGCCGGATCAGCAAAGGCGAGAACGTCCGGGTATTCCCGATCAGCAATTGGACGGAACTGGATATCTGGAACTATATCCGCCGCGAAAAAATCGCGCTGCCGTCCATCTATTTCGCCCACGAACGGGAAGTGATCCACTACGAAGGGCAATGGGTCGCAATCTCCCCCTTCATCCGACTGGACACCGATGACCGGGTGGAACGCCGCCGCGTTCGTTATCGCACCGTTGGCGACATGACCTGTACCGCCGCAGTGGAATCCGCAGCCACCGGGATCGACGACATCATTCGTGAAATCACTGCCACCCGGACCTCCGAGCGCGGCGAGACCCGCATCGACGACAAGGTCTCCGAAGCGGCAATGGAAGACAGAAAACGCAATGGCTATTTTTAAAAAGGATGCCTTCGGGCTTTTAAAGACAAACATGGATTTACTCAGATTCATTACAGCAGGCAGCGTAGACGACGGGAAAAGCACCCTGATCGGCCGCCTGCTCTACGACAGCAAGAACATCCTGACCGACCAGCTGGAGGCCCTCGAACGGCAAAGCCGCAACAAAGAGGACGGAGAGATCGACCTGGCCCTTTTGACCGACGGACTGCGCGCCGAACGCGAGCAGGGCATCACGATCGATGTGGCCTATAAGTATTTTTCCACACCACGGCGCAAATTCATCATCGCCGACGCCCCGGGGCATATCCAGTATACGCGCAACATGGTGACCGGCGCCTCCAACGCTAATCTCATTATCATCCTCATCGACGCCCGTAACGGCGTCGTGGAACAGACCCGCCGTCACTCCATAATCGCGTCCCTTCTCAATATTCCCCACGTCGTCATTGCAATCAACAAAATGGACCTGGTTGGCTATTCGCAGGACCGATATAACGATATCGTTATTGACTATGCGGAGGTCGCCCGGTCCCTTCAGCTGCAAGATGTCGTCTACCTGCCGATCAGCGCGCTGAAAGGCGATAATATCGTCGAACAGTCGGCCAACCTCTCCTGGTACGAAGGTCCTGCGTTGCTGGAATTGCTCGAGAAGACCGAAGTGCAAAAGGACATCGACTACTCGAGAGGCCGCCTGTCCGTTCAGTATGTTATCCGGCCCCAAACAGAGGCGCTGCATGATTACCGCGGCTATGCCGGCAAGATCAGCAGCGGCACCTGGCGGAAAGGCGATCTTGTCACCGTTCTGCCCTCCGGGCTGACTAGCCGCATCCGCGGGATCGCCACCGGCGGCCAGGACGTCGATACCGCATTTGCTCCCCAAAGCGTGATCCTGCAACTGGAGGAAGATATCGATATCAGCCGGGGCGACCTGCTGGTCAACGGCGAACGCCCGCCGCAGCTCGCGCAGGAATTCCAGGCGCTGGTCTGCTGGATGGACTCCAAACCCCTGAGCGCCGGCAACAAATATTTGCTCCAACTGGGCAGCCGGACCGTTCGTGGTCTGGTCAGGGACATCGAATACCGGCTGGACGTCAACACGCTGGAGCGGCAGCCTTCACCCAGCCATGCTGCCCTCAACGACATCGTCAAGGTAACCCTCCGCACCGCCGCTCCCCTGCCCTTCGACGCCTATACCGACCTTCCCGCCAACGGCGGGGCGATCCTCATCGACGAAACCAGCCACGTCACCGTCGGCGCCTGCCTGTTACAAACCTTATGAATCATTCTAACAAACATATTATCGCAGGGAACCCCCGCTCCAAAACCCCCGGAAAAGTGATCTTCATCGGCGCCGGCCCCGGCGACCCGGAGCTGCTAACTATAAAAGCCCTTCGCTGGCTCCAGCGAGCCGATGTCATCATCGCCGACCGCCTGGTAAGCCCGGAGATCCTATCCCAATATGCCACGCCATCTGCACGCATCATCGCCGTCGGCAAACAGGGCCACAGCGATGCCAGCACACCGCAGTCGGTAATCAATGACCTGCTGGTCGAACACGCCGCGGCCGGCCATCTCGTTGTTCGCCTCAAAGGCGGCGATATTTCGATCTTCTCCAATATCCTGGATGAGCTTCGAACGCTGACGGCGAATGCTATCGGTTATGAACTCGTACCCGGCATTACCGCTGCCCTCGGAGCCGCAGCTTACGCCGGCATCCCGCTTACAGCACGCGGCTATTCCACTGCCGTCCGGCTGCTCACCGCCTGCCGCAACGACAGGTTGGATGACCAGTACTGGAGTGATCTCGCCCATACAACCGATACGCTCGTCTTCTATATGTCTTCGATTTCCGTTGACGAGCTGGTCGGCAGGCTGTTGAATAACGGTATCCCCGATGACCGCTGGATCACCGTCATCGAACAGGCCACAACCCCCAACCAGCAACTAACCAACTATCGGGTCCGCCAATTCCTCGCCGCCGCAGCCGGCCGCTCCTGGCAATCCCCTTCCCTGGTCATCATCGGGAAAGTAGGCGCCTTACAGCCCGATTTTGCCTGGCTGCCCGCTACAACATCGACCTCACCTTATTTTCCGCCGATAACGTTTGCAACGCCCGCAACAACTAAAAAAGTCCCGCTATGCTGAATTCACCCAAATTGACCTTAGTGCAGGAACTCATCACCGGCGCTTCCCGGGAAGAGCTGATCTGGTTGAGCGGCTATCTCGCCGGTATAGTGGCGCAGCGTTCCGGCGAGACCGCACCTGTCCCTTCTGAACCCACGGCGCCCGCCGTCGGCCGCATCACAATTGCATACGGCACCGAAACAGGGAACTCCAAAAAGCTCGCTACAGAGTTCGCAGCACGCGCAAAAAAGAAAGGGATCCACGCCAGGCTGGTCGGTCTCGAACAATATCGCCTCAACGACCTGCAAAAAGAAGAATACTTCCTCACCGTGATCAGCACGCAGGGCGACGGAGAGCCCCCTGCCGCCGCAAAGAAGTTTTATGACCACATCCACCAGGGGAGCCTCCGGCTCGACCACATGAAATACAGCGTTCTGGCCCTTGGCGACACCGCCTACCCACTGTTCTGTAAGGCCGGCGAAGACGTCGACCAGCAGCTGCATAAGATCGGCGGCCACCGGATTGCCTCCCTCCAAAAATGCGACACCGACTTTGAAGCCGACGCCGGCCGCTGGTTTGATAACATTCTTCAGCAGCTCAACGGCGCCGAGACCGGGACCGCTGCGCGAACCGCGAGTCCGCAGACCACCAGTCCTGTTGTCGCTCCGCGAACCACCGTAGCGCTTCAGACAAAGAAAAGAACGCACACCGGCACGATCCTCACCAATATCAACCTCAACGACCGCGGTTCCGCCAAACGTACCCACCACGTTGAGATTTCGGCGGAAAGCGTCGATTATCTTCCGGGCGATTCCATCGGCATCGTCCCTGAAAACCACACGACAACCGTTGACGCCATCATCGCGCTGACCGGTATCGACCACGGCCACCGGCATTTCTATAAAACCGAAGACTGGGCCATCGCCGACCTGCTGAAGAAGAAGCTCAATATCATCTACCTGCCCGAACGGGTGGTGAAGAAATACGCGGCAATCGTCCGCCAGGATATACCCCAAACCCGAATCGGGCTGCTTGACTTGCTGAAGATCTACCCGGTGAAAGATAGCCGCCAATTCCTGGAGGTCATTGGTATCCTGGAGCCCACGGCCCCACGGCTCTATTCCATTTCCTCTTCCCCGGAAGCCCATCCGGGGGAGATCCATCTTACCGTAGCCCTCGATACCTTCTCGGTCAACACCGAGGAGAAACACGGGCTTTGCTCCGACCACCTTTCGCAGCTCGTCCCCGGCCAGACCATCGAGTTCTATGTCCACCACAATGCACAATTCAGACTGCCCGAACCGGAAAAGGATGTCATCATGATCGGCCCCGGAACAGGCATCGCGCCCTTCCGCGCCTTCCTGGCGGAAAGGGATAGCACAGGCGCGACAGGCAGGAACTGGCTGTTCTTCGGCGACCAGCATTTCACCACCGACTTCCTCTACCAGTCCGAAATCCAGGATTGGGCCCGGACCGGCGTACTAACGCATATCAATACTGCCTTCTCCCGTGACCAGGCACACAAGGTCTATGTCCAGCACAAGATGCAAAAACATGCGACCGAACTCTACCACTGGCTTCAGTCCGGCGCCCACGTCTACGTCTGCGGGGCAAAAGAACCCATGAGCGTCGACGTGGAAGATACCCTGCTGTCGATCATCCGGCAGGAAGGGAACCGGAACGCAGCCCAGGCTGAATCTTTCCTCGACGACCTGAAAGAATCCGGCCGCTATTTGAAGGATGTTTATTAATGAATATGACTGACACAAAGAATTTATCAGCCGTCGAACGGATAAAGCAAGGCAGCGACGCCCTCCGCGGAACGCTCGCAGAAGGGTTGCAGGGTGAGCTCAGCGGCGCTGTCAGCGACGACGACCAGTCCCTCGTGAAATTCCACGGTATGTATCAACAGGACGACCGGGATCGCCGTGAGGAACGCGCGGAAAAGAAGCTTGAACGCTTGTATTCTTTCATGATCCGGCTCCGGGTACCGGGAGGGTTCTTTACTCCCGCCCAATGGATCGCCACCCATCACGTCGCGGGCGAGAACTCCACCGGCGTGATCAAGATCACCACCCGCCAGACCATCCAGCTCCACGGTATCCTCAAAAGCCAGGTCAAACCAACGATCTCGGCTTTCAACGCAGTAGCCCTCGACTCGATCGCCGCCTGCGGCGACGTCAATCGCAATGTAACCTGTACGGCCAACCCGCTGCAATCGCCCATCCACGAACAGGTCCATGCCTATGCGGCTAAGATCAGCCGGCTGCTGCTTCCAAAAACCAACGCCTACTATGAGATCTGGCTGGATCAGGAACAGCTGACCGACAAGAAGCAGGAAGAGGACCCCCTTTACCAGGACCGCTATCTTCCGCGGAAATTCAAGATCGGCATTGCGATCCCACCCAATAATGACGTAGACGTGCTTACCAACGATCTGGGTCTTATCGCCATCATCGAAGGCAACGAACTGAAAGGCTTCAACCTCGCAATCGGCGGCGGCCTCGGCACCACCCACGGCAATTCCGAGACCTACCCCCGGCTCGCAACCGTGATCGGATACGTGCCCGCAGGCAATCCTGCCGCCGATGAACGGCTTCTCAAGGCCATTTACGAAATCGTCACGATCCAGCGCGACTACGGCAACCGGTCCGACCGCAAACTGGCCCGCCTGAAATATACCGTCGACAAATACGGGACGGACTGGTACCGGCAGGAACTGGAAAAGCGGACCGGCTTCCTACTCGAATCGCCGCGGCCCTACGAATTTACTGACCGTACCGAACGTTTTGGCTGGCAGCAGGATCACAAAGGCGGCTGGCACTATACCTTGTTCGTTGAGAACGGCCGGGTCCTTGACCACGAGAAGGCGGCGCTTAAGACGGCCCTGCTCGAAGTCGCCCATACCGGGAAAGCGAATTTCCGGTTTACGGTGAACCAGAAGGTCATAGTATCCGATGTCCGGAAGAAAGATAAAATACTGGTCAACGGCATCCTCGAAAAATTCAACGTCATCCGGTATACAGAGGCTGCCTCCGCGATCCGCAAAAACTCCATCGCCTGCGTAGCCCTCCCTACCTGCGGCCTGGCGCTCGCGGAGTCGCAGCGCTACCTGCCGGCACTGATCACCCTTATCGAAGGACTTCTGGCAAAGTACGAGCTGGAGCGGGAGGAGATCATCATCCGGATGACCGGCTGTCCCAATGGCTGCGGACGGCCCTATGCGGCGGAAATTGGTTTGGTTGGCACCGCACCGGGGCGCTATAACCTTTATCTTGCCGGCGACCACGAGGGTGCCCGGCTCAACCGGCTCTACAAAGAGAGTCTCGACGAGGCCGCGATCCTTAAAGAGTTGGACGTACTGTTCTGGCTCTACCGGAAAGAACGCATCACCGGCGAACGTTTCGGCGATTTCGCCCTTCGGCAACGGTGGTTTAAACAATAATTTTTAGAATTCAACACCGATCCAAACTGGCGGAGCCCAGTTAAAGACATAATGGTCTGGCGAAAAAAAATAAATTTTTAAATATTTTTTTTTCCGCATGGCTTGATCGGTTTTATTTCGTTTCTTTACTCTACTAAATTAATAGACTAATGAGAATTAGAATCCTGACTGCCGCCCTCCTGCTCGGCTCGCTGCTTTGGACAACGGCGACACCCGCGCAAACCGCAGATGACATCCTGAACATCCTAACCAAAAAAGGCACCCTCACCCAACAGGAAGCCGACTCGATACGCCGTGAATCGACCGTCCGGCAGCATCAGTACGATGCGACCGCGGACTCTATTCCCCTCCGGCTGGGACGTTCGCTCAGCCTGAGCGGCTACACCCAGGCGGTTTACCAGAATTTCGAGCACCCCGTCACCGGCAAGATCACCGATGGCTTCAGCATCAAGCGTGCCCGTCTCGATTTCCAGGGGCATTTCTCGTCGCAGTTCGACTATCGCCTGCTGGTCGACTTCGTCGGGCAGAGCGGCGCCAACGGCACCGCACCTACCGGCGGTCAGCAGATCTCTCCCTTCCTGGTAGAGGCCAATATTACGTATAAGCCGTTCACCTGGCTCAACGTCAAGGCCGGCCAGATGATCATCGAATTCTCGCAGGAGAATGTCACCCAGGACCGTAACCTCGATCTGATTGAGCGCAGTCAGGTCGTCAATGCCCTCGTAGCCCGCAAAGGTGACGCCGCCAATGGGCTCGTCGATTCCGTCGGGAACCAGAATGGCCGCGACATCGGTATCCAGCTGAACGGCAGCCTCTTTCGTACCCAGGACCGGTACTTGCTGGACTATTACGTTCAATTGCTCGATGGCGCCGGTATCAATTCCCTCGACAACAATCAATCGAAAGATATTGACGCCCGGCTTGTCCTCCATCCCCTGCGCATCTTAAGCCTCGGCGGTTCTTACTATGACGGGTACGACCGGTTCACCGGTACCCCGACCAAAGATCAGCTGCGCACCCGTTGGGGTCTTGAAGCCGACCTCGAGCTGAATAACCTCTCCGTCAAAAGCGAATACATCCACGGCCAGGATGCCACCACTAACCTCAAGACGGGCACCAACGCGACCCTCCACCAGGGCTGGTATGGCCAGGTCGGCTATTTTATCCTCCCGCGCCATCTGCAGGGAGTATTCCGCTACGACTGGTACGACCCCAATACCGTCAAGAGTCAGGTCAACAGCACTTACTATGACTTTGGCCTGAATTACTTCTTCAACGTCTGGACAAAAGTGCAGGTCTACTATTCCGTCCGAAATCAGGAAGGCCCCACTATTAACAACAATATGCTCGAAGCGCAATTGCAGTTGGCCTTCTAACCATCAAAAGTCCACTGATCTAGTAGGCAAATTGATCCAAAATCGCTACCTTTATGGTCTTGGAAAACGAAAATAAAAAGCCCATACCCGATAAGGATACCGGCAACAATCTCTTCCCGGTTTTCGTCAAGCTCGAAGAGCTGAAACTGCTGATCGTCGGCGGCGGTAACGTTGGCCTCGAGAAATTGCAGACCGTGCTGCAAAACTCCCCCTCAACCGCCATCACGGTCGTTGCGCCCGAGATCATTCCGGCCATCCGCGAATTGACCGCCCGGCATCCGAATATCCGGCTGCTGGAACGTCGGTATCATTCGCAGGATCTGGAATATGCCGACATCGCCATCGTGGCTGTAAACGACCGGGCCGTTAGCGAAACCGTCGCCCGCGAGGCCCGGTCCAGGAGCATTCTCGTCAACGTCGCCGACACCCCCGATCTTTGCGATTTCTATCTCGGTTCGGTCGTGCGGCGGGGTAGTCTGAAAATCGCTATTTCCACGAATGGTAAATCCCCGACTATCGCTAAACGGCTAAAGGAAGAGATCGGCAACATGATCCCCGATGAAATGGACGCCGTTCTCGACAATATGCAAACGATCCGGACGCACCTCAACGGTGACTTCGCCGACAAAGTCCGGCGGCTCAACGAGCTGACCAACGTGCTCGCCTCGCCCGCCTCTCTCGCCGAAGCTTCAGCGAAGGCGAGCCCCCAACCCACCATCTCCGACACCATCGTCCCCATCGACCTCACTACCGTGCGCACCGCCAAACAGGAAAAGCAGATCCTGCTCCCCGGCCCCGGCCGGCGCAAATGGCAGCAGGTGGTGAAATGGTGTCTATTCGCCTTCGTCTTCATGATCATCGGTCACGCCATCCTCTCACTCGTCCCGCTCGGCGGATTTGCCGATTTCCTCCGCGAGATTCCAGGCGAATTTGACCTTCGCGCATTCGGGATTATGACATTGGCCGGATTCCTCGCCCAATTTGTCGACGGCTCGATGGGCCTGGGCTATGGCACCATCTCTACAACCTTCCTGCTCGCTTATGGAGTCAGTCCCGCGATCGTCAGCAGCCGCGTACATTCAGCCCGCGTCTTCTCCAGTGGCGTCTCCGGCTACAGCCACCATCGGTTCGGTAACATCAATAAAAAATTGTTCAGGACGATCGTTATTCCGGGCGTGATCGGCGCGATCCTCGGCGCCACCCTCGCCTATTTCGGGAAAGAATATTCCAACTACGTACGTATCCCCCTTTCGATCTATACGATCTATCTTGGCTATTACATCGTACGGAAAGCATTCGCCCGCCGGAAAGCAGGGGATAAGGTCAGAAGAGCCGGCTGGCTCGCTTCTATCGGCGGCTTTATGGACGCCTTCGCCGGCGGCGGCTGGGGCACACTCGTCACCAGCACGTTGATCTCCAAACGAAAGAATCCCCGCTATGTGATCGGCTCCGTTTGCCTGGCCGAATTCTTCGTCGTTCTGGCCAGCTCCATCACCTTCTTCATCCTGCTCCGCAGCATCCCGCTGATTGACATCGCCGGGCTGATCGCCGGCGGTATCATCGCCGCCCCAATCGCTGCCCGCCTCGCCGGCAAGCTCCCCGCGCGAACAATGTTCATTGCGGTCGGGTCACTCGTCATCCTGACCAGCTGCACGACCCTCTGGAAATCTCTTCAATGGGTCATCCATCACCTTTGAACGCCCGCCACCAGAAGGCTGCATCCGCGAATATCACTATTGTCCACCCGCCCCGCTACCATAAACCCGCCATCCGGCCGCAGTACACCCACATCATCGGTCGCAATAAAAGCACAAGACCAGACATTGGCCAGATCAATTACATTGATCAATCCTTCCCCACGGGCCCGCACCTCCAGCGGATCATCTTCACTCCGGACCAGTACTTTCATCCACTCCGGACAGCAGAATACCCCCTCGCCGGCCGACCAGGCCTGCGATAGCAGTTCCGTCATCCCGTATTCCGCATGCACCGTCTTCACACCCAGCCGTTCCCGCAGAACGCCATGCAATTCCTCCCTGGTGATCTCCTCCCGCCGGCCCTTCATCCCACCTGTCTCCACGACAACCGTATGCTCCAACTTGAGCGAATACCGCTCCGCAAAATCAAGCAGCGCAAACGTCACCCCGATCAACAGGGTCTTTTGCCCCGCCGCCTCCAATCGCTGCAGAAGACCATACAACGCGGCATATTCATAGAGATAAAAACCGCTGTCCGGATGGCCGCTGGAAGCAATCAGGTCATTGACCATATATACCAATGAAGAACCCGACCGCTCCAGATACGCCGGCAAGAGCCCGATGACACACCAATCGCGGACCGGACCGTAGAAGTGCTCGAAAGCGGTCAGGAAACTCTGCCGGTACAGCCCGGCGTCCCGGACCAGGTGCCTGCTCGTGACCATTCCGGTCGTCCCGCTGCTCCGGAAAACGATCTCCGGCTCCCAGGCGCCCGTCCGCACCTCGTGCGTCTTGAAGAAACCAACGGGAAGAAAAGGGATGTCTTCGACCCGGGCGATCGAACCCGGCCGGACGCCCAACGCATCCGCAAAATCCCGGTACAGCGGGTTGTGTGCATACTGGAACTGGAAAACGGCAAGCGCCCGGCGGGTAAGGTCCGCCGCCCTAATGGTATGAAGGTCAGTAACCAAGTTTTGTTAAAAAAGTCCTATTGACCCCCTCAAAATTAAGCCCTTTTGGACAAAATTAGGTAGTTTGCAGGTATCAAATCAGTTTCATGAAGCTCGGTTCCTTTCTGATACCCGCTGTACTGGTAACATTGATCGTAATTACGTTGGTGGTAGTGAGCTGCAATAAGAACAATTCCGGTAAGCCAGCAATCTCCCTGGAATCCATCAATACGACTGTTCAGGCGAACGACTCGATGCGCGTCACCTTCAAATTCACCGGCGGCAGCCAGATCAGCAACGGCCTTTTCTGGTCCATCCGAAACCGGACCAACGTGAATCCCCTGACCAATCAGTCCGGCACTGATACGATCAATTTCAACCTGCCCACCTTTTCGGGCAATAGCGGTCAAATCTATTTCTCCCTCCCTTGGAATGGCTACCTTAACGAGACGAGCACCGAGAATGATACCTTTCTCTTCAAGTTCTTTGTTCAAAATGCCGACACCACTTTGACCAGCGACACGGTTAATTCGCCCCAGATCGTCGTCCTTTACCAATAGCCCGTTCACGATAGGTCAAACATTAGCACCATCATAACCGGAAATTATCGTGTTGAGAAAGATCGTCGATTTCATCGTCTTCAGCAGCCTCTATGTTGCCATATGCGCTGTGGTGATGATTTGGCAAACCAGCCGCCTGCTCCTCGGCATCCCCCCTCCCATCCATTTGCTGGGGTTCGTCTTTTTTGCGACGATCTGCAGCTATAACTTTCACTGGTACCTTACCCCCGGCTCTGCCAGCCCCTCCCGCCGGGTCCAATGGACCCACCACCATAAAAAACTACATATCGTCCTTTATCTCATCGGAGCGATCGGTTCGATCGTCTACTTCTTCTACCTCACCCATTTTATCCTGGCCCTTGGTTTCGCCGCCTTGCTGACCTTCCTCTATTCGGCGCCTAAACTCCCCCAGCCCGTCTTTCGCTGGCTCCGACACATCGCTATCGGCAAAACCTTCTTTCTGACCTTCGTCTGGGTCTATGTCACGGCGGTACTGCCGGTCATCGTAGCTGGTACTTCCCGCCAACCATGGAACGGCTCGTTTTACTGGTACATTGCGAGTCGTTTCTTCCTGATCTATGCCTGCTGCCTGATATTCGACTACCGGGACCGTGAAGACGACCGTGCCGAAGGCATCGTCAGCATGGTAACCGTACTCAGCGAGCGGAATTTCGACCGCCTTTTCATTGTTTCAATGATCCTTTTCACCCTCTCCAGCATCGCCCTCTCGGGGTACCACTATCCGGCTTTGTATATCATCCTGCTGCTGATCCCCGGCGCGATCCTCGCAGCCCTATACCCCGAGACCAAACGCAACTATTCCGACTATCTTTACTATGTCGTGTTGGATGGGATCGTCATGCTTTCCGGGCTGCTCATGGTAATTTTCAGGATTTAGTACATTTGGACCATGAAAAAAACGTCCACCCCCTCCCTATTGACAGCGAAGTCCTGGGATTTTCTCAAACGATACATCAACAACGCCTCCCCGGTAGGTTTTGAAAGCAGCGGACAAAAACTTTGGCTGGACTATCTCACCCCCTACGTTGACACGCATTTTACCGATCCATATGGAACGGCCGTCGGTGTCATCAGTCCCGATTCCCCATTCAAGGTCGTGATCGAAGCCCACGCCGATGAGATCAGCTGGTTCGTCAATTATGTGAATCCTGAAGGTCTGATCTACCTCAAACGCAACGGCGGCGTCGATCACCAGATCGCTCCGGGGATGCGTGTCTTTATCCATGGTAAAAAAGGCCGCGTGCCCGCCGTTTTTGGCTGGCCCGCCATTCATACCCGCATCGCCAACCCCGACGCCAAAGAGCCCCAGCCCAAGGTCGACAGCCTCTTCCTCGACACCGGCGCCCGCAACAAAAAAGAAGTAGAAGCCCTCGGCATCCATATCGGCGCCGTCGTCACCTACCAGGACGGCTATACCGAGCTCGCCTACGACTACCTGGTCGGCCGCGCTTTCGACAACCGGATCGGCGGCTTTATGATCGCTGAGGTTGCCCGGCTCCTTAAAGAAAAAAGGAAGAAGCTCCCCTTTGGGCTCTACCTCGTCAATGCGGTCCAGGAAGAAGTCGGGCTCCGCGGCGCCGAGATGATTGCCCGGCGGCTCCGCCCCAATATCGCCATCATCACCGACGTGACGCACGATACCACCACCCCCATGATCAACAAAATTATCGAAGGCGATATCGCCTGTGGTAAGGGCCCATCACTGGCTTTTGGGCCCGCCGTACACAATAAGTTGCTCGGCATCGTCCAGGAGACTGCGGAAAAAAATAAGATCCCCGTGCAGATGCGGGCCGTTTCGCGCAGCACCGGAACCGACACCGACTCGTTTGCCTATGCCAACGACGGCTGCCCCTCCGTGCTGATCTCCATTCCGCTCCGCTATATGCACACGACGGTCGAAATGCTCCACCGAAACGATATCCAGCAAACGATCCGGCTCATGTACGAAACCTTGCTGGTCCTGACACCCCGGACAAATCTCTCCTATCTCTGATGACTACTCTCTTCCTTTATATTGACCCCGGCAGCGGAAGCTATCTTGTCCAGGTGCTCATCGCTGCCATCCTTGGAGGCACCTTCTGGATAAAGAAGTTCTGGCGGAAACTAAAGTCATTCTTTACGCGAATCTTCGCTCCGCCCTCAAACCGGGGAAAAAAGGAATCATGACCAACCAAACCGGCCACCATACTCCCGCGCTGCAGATCCACCACCCTGCTTCCTTCAGAGACCCTGCCGGTTTCATCTTCACCGTCGATGGGGTCGTCTACCGGCAGGTGAACCGATCCTACACCCGACAATATGAACAGTTAATTAAGTCTGGCCTCTACCAGACACTCACCCAGGAGTCCCTTCTAATCTCCCATACAGAGGTCGCCGGCCCGGCCCAAACCCCCGACCACCACCTCACCCTTCTCCCGGAACAACTCACCCGTATCACCTACCCCGCCGAATGGTGCCCCGAACAGCTGAAAGCCGCTGCCCTGCTCACCCTGCGCATCCAGCAGCTCGCCATGACGCACGGCATGTGCCTCAAGGATGCTACGCCTTTTAATATCCAGTTCCACAAAGGTCGGCCCATCCTGATCGACACGCTGTCATTTGACCTGTACAACCCCACACGACCGTGGATCGCCTACCGGCAATTCTGCGAATGCTTTCTTTTTCCGCTTTATATTCACCAATACGCCCGGACCGGGACCGCTTGGGTCGCTACCGCCTGGCCCGAAGGGATCCCGGCAAGCCTGACCGCCCGACTCTTGCCGTTAAAAAGCCGTTGGAACACCGGCGCGTGGCTCCACGTCTTTCTTCAGGCCCGGATCAGTTCCCGCGAAACCACAGCCGCACCACGATCCCTCTCCTTTTCCGAAACAAAGCTCGCCCGGCTCATCGGGCACCTGGAATCCATTGTCAGCCGCGTCTCAACCAGTCCCGCAAAGCCTTCTGCCTGGAGCAACTATTACAGCGAGACGGCACTCGGCCAATCCTATCTCGAAGCGAAGGAGCAGCTGTACCGACAATACCTCCACCAGATCCGATTTACGGACGCCCTCGATCTGGGCTGCAATGAAGGCCGGTTCGCCAAAATCCTCGCCGAAACCGGCGCAAGCGTCATGGCCGTCGACTCCGACTGGCTATGCATCGAGACTCTTTACAATAAACATCTGCCAAACATTCTTCCTCTTTGCATCGACCTGGCAAACCCCACCCCCGCCAGCGGTTTCGGTAATACTGAACGCTCCAGTTTCACCGACCGCGCCTCGTCCGGCCTGGTCATCGCACTGGCACTCATCCACCACCTCGCGCTCCGCAACAACATCCCTTTACCGCTGATCGCTGACTACTTCAGCCGCCTGTCCAACCAATATCTCCTGATTGAATTTGTTCCCTTGTCGGATGAAAAAGCAAGAGAATTGATCGCCCGCAAGGAGACCCCCACTGTCGGCTATGATCCTGAACATTTCGAATCGGCCTTCAATCGCCATTTTCGGATCGAAAGGAGAGAACGCATCACCGGAACCGATCGCGTCCTATATCTTTTAACGAAATTTGATCGGACATGAAGCGCCTCCGGACCATTCCTTTCTTTGTCTTCCTCCTGCCGGTCTTCTTCGTCCTGCACGGCTATCGCGGGAACATCGGCTATATCCACCCCGGCGAAGTGATCCTGCTGGCCGCGGTTTATCTCGTAAGCGCCGCTGTCGTCTTCGGTCTCGCCTTCCTGTTGTATCGCAATGCCGCAAAAGCTGCCCTGGCCGCGGCTTTCCTCCTGGGCCTTTATTTCTTCTTCGGCGCGATCCAGGATTTCCTGAAGACCTATTTACACCCGCTGTCCCGCTATGCCGTACTCCTCCCCGTCTTACTCATCGCTGCCGTTGCGTGGCTCATCTTTCTTCGCCGTACCCACCGACCATTCCCGCAATGGTTCTTATACCTGAACAGCCTCTTCCTACTGTACCTCCTTGTCGACGCCGCCACGATCGGCTTTCACTCCGCCGCCAGAGACCGCGAGCGTCATCCGATCACTGCATCCAACACGCCGGTAACCTTCGCCCCCTACGCCGGTACCGCAAAACCCGATATCTATTTCCTGATCTTCGATGCATACGCCAGCTCCAAATGTCTGCAGGAACAATATCGCTATGACAACAGCGGATTCGACCGGTTCCTGACGGAAAAAGGTTTCCATATCCAGCGCGCGAGCCGAAGCAACTACAAATACACGATCCTTTCCATGCCTTCGATCTTCAATATGAGCTATCTCGACAAGCTGAAGGACGTCAAGGGCGGTCCCGTCGCAGAATATTATTATCTCAGCGACCTCATAAAAGACAACGATCTCCTGGACTGGCTCCGTTCCATCGGCTATGATGTCGTCAACTGCTCCATGTTCGACCTGCACGGCCATCCGTCTCCGATAACCGAATCACTGCTTCCCTTACAAACAAGACTGATCACCGATCAGACGTTTTACTCCCGCTTCTACCGCGATATAGGCTGGAATTTCTACCAGTTCACGATCAATCCCCTTTCCGAAAGAGAGATCGATCTCAGCCTGAACAACGACAACAAGCTGATCGAACGCCTCGAAACCGCAAGCACTGCGCCCTCCCCTCATCCCCGCTTTTTCTACGGCCATTTCAATATTCCTCATCCGCCGTATTACTTCGACAAGCAGGGCAACAGGCGCAAGGTCCGGGCGCCTTACAAATCCGAAGACGAAGACAACATACAGGACTATCTGGATTATCTCAACTATACCAACCAAACAGCGAAAGAACTGATCGACACCATCCTGACCAACTCCCACGGCCAGGCGGTTATCATCTTCATGGGCGACCATGGCCTTAGATACCATGACCGGCTGGGATACAACCCACTGTCCTTCGTTGAGAACCAGAATGCCGTTTATTTCCCCGGAAAGGACTATCACCTGTTTTACGACAGTATTTCCGGTGTGAACCAGTTTCGGGTGGTCCTTAATACCCTTCTGGGGCAAAACCTTCCCATGCTAAAAGATTCCATCGTAAATGTAAAAGATAAGAAATAATTTTGCCCATTCAAATTCAAGGCTATGATCCGTCACGACTGGACAATAGAGGAAATCAGGGAGATCTATAACACCCCGTTGCTGGACCTTATTTACAGCGCGGCCTCCGTCCATAAACAACACAACGATACCGGAGAAGTACAGGTTTGCACGCTCCTTTCCATCAAGACAGGGGGCTGCCCGGAAGACTGCGCCTATTGCCCGCAGGCCGCCCGTTACAATACCGGCGTCGGCGTACAGGCTCTACTAAAAAAGGAAGAAGTCCTGGAATATGCCGCTAAGGCCAGAGCGGCCGGATCAACCCGTTTCTGTATGGGAGCCGCATGGCGGGAAGTCCGTGACAACAAGGATTTCGACCGCGTCCTCGAGATGGTGCAGGGAGTGAACGAAATGGGGATGGAGGTTTGCTGCACGCTGGGCATGCTGACGGAAGAGCAGGCCAGGCGGCTCGCCGGCGCCGGTCTCCATGCCTACAACCATAACCTCGATACCTCCGCTGATTATTATACCGAGATCATCAGCACCCGCACATATGAAGACCGGCTGAATACCCTGGACAATGTCCGGAAAGCTGGCGTTACCGTCTGTTGCGGGGGGATCATCGGCCTCGGTGAAACCCACGACGACCGCATAGGGATGCTCCGTACCCTGTCCACGATGCCCGCTCATCCTGAAAGCGTTCCCATCAACGCCCTGGTCCGCGTCAAAGGAACACCGCTCGAGGGCAATCGCAAGGTCGACGTCTGGGATATGATTCGGATGATCGCCACCGCCCGTATCCTGATGCCCGCCTCCATGGTCAGGCTTAGCGCGGGCCGCGCGGAAATGAGCCAGGCCGAGCAGGCCCTTTGTTTCCTGGCGGGCGCCAATTCGATCTTCGCCGGTGATAAGCTGCTCACCACGCCCAACCCATCTTTTGAAGAGGACAATCTGATGTTCGAATTACTTGGATTACGCCCGCGGATAGCATTTAAAGAAGGAGAGGTCCATCACCACCCGATCCCTGCGTGAGTCCGGTCCCGGATCTCCTCACAGATATACGTATTGCCCGCCAGCACTTCATCGATGGCCATCACCATCTCCGTGCTGGGTGAATTCTTGGTTACATACCCATTGGCCCCATTGCGCAGCATCTCGTTGACATAGCTCCGTTCTGCCTGAACGGAAACTCCGATGATCTTCATATCCGGCGCAAATTCCCGGATCGACCGCGTAGCCTCTATCCCATTCACCGGCTTCATGTTAATATCCATCAGGATCACATCCGGTTGAAGGCTCTTTGCCGCTTCTATGGCTTCCTGGCCATTGGCACATTGCGCAATGACCTTCAGCCGCGGGACCTGGTTGAGCACCCAGCTCCATGCCTGCCGTACGTGAGAATGATCGTCGACGATAATTAACTTGATCATGGATGGTTTTTTGGCCGGTTCCAAAATTAGCGTTTAAGAAATAATAAAAAAGCAAATGCCGTAAATTGGACGCCGATTACCCAATTTCCCCGAAAATCCTGCTGCCAGTACTTAGGTAAATCAAATGATTACACTTATAAAATTCGCCTTTCGGACCCAACCGGGCAAAGCGAAGTCCTACCGAACCGGCTACACCAACGCCAATTCAAGCACCTGCTGCATCGTTTTAACGTAATTGATCTTTAGCCCCTTTATAAAGGTGGAATCGATCTCCCGGATGTCCTTCTCGTTCTGCCAGCACAGAATGATCTCCTTTAGCCCCGCCCGCTTCGCCGCCAACACCTTCTCCTTAATACCTCCTACCGGTAGTACCTGACCGCGCAGCGTGATCTCGCCCGTCATGGCCAGATAGGGCTTTACCCGCTTCCCCGTAAAGGCGGATGCCATCGAGCTCATCATCGTCACCCCGGCGCTGGGCCCGTCCTTGGGTACCGCCCCCTCCGGAACGTGAACGTGGAGCGTCTTTTTAGAAAAAATATCCGGATCGATATCGTATTTCCGGGCATTGGACTGAAGATACGTAAATGCGGTCACCGCGCTTTCTTTCATCACGTTCCCCAGATTCCCGGTCAGCTTCATTTCCCCCTTGCCATCACTCATCGATGTCTCCACGAACAGAATATCGCCGCCGACATACGTCCAGGCGAGCCCTACCGCCACTCCCGGCATATTGGCTACCTTATAGATGTCATTGCTATACCGCGGCTTGCCCAGAACCTTTTCGACGTCCGCCTGTGTCAACGAAGCCTTCAGCTTTCCCTTCATGGCATATTCCTTTGCCTGATAACGCATCAACGAAGCGAGCTGCCGGTCCAGATCCCGCACCCCGCTTTCCCGGGTGTAATCCTGGATGATCTTCTCCAGTACCGAATCCCCGATCCGGAAGCCCATCGCCAATAAGCCGTGCGCCTCTTTTTGCTTGGGAACGAGGTGCCGCCGCGCGATCTGGACCTTCTCTTCTACCGCATACCCATTTAAGTCAATGATTTCCAATCGATCACGCAACGCAGGGGGGATGGAGTTGATATCGTTTGCCGTGGCGATGAACAATACTTTACTCAGATCATACTCCATCTCCAGGTAATTGTCGTAGAAGGTATGGTTCTGCTCGGGGTCCAACACCTCCAGTAGTGCGGACGAAGGATCGCCCCGGAAATCGCTCCCTGTCTTGTCGATCTCATCCAGGATCATGACGGGATTGGAAGACTTGACCTTCCGCAACGATTGCAGTATCCGCCCGGGCATGGCGCCAATATAGGTTTTGCGGTGTCCGCGGATCTCGCTTTCATCATGGAGGCCACCCAGGCTGATCCGGACATATTTGCGGCCGATCGCGCCCGCAATGCTGCGTCCGAGCGACGTCTTCCCGATCCCCGGCGGCCCGACGAAACAAAGGATCGGGCTTTTCATATCCCCCTTCAGCTTGAGCACCGCCAGATATTCCAGGATCCGCTCTTTTACCCTGTCCATCCCATAGTGGTCATGATCCAGGATCTTCTTCGCCCTCCTCAAATCGTATGAATCTTCCGAATAGTCGCCCCATGGAAGTTCCAGCATCAGATCGAGATGATTAAAGACGACGGAATAATCCGGTGTGCTGGGATGCATCCGCTCCAACCGCTCGATCCCCTTGCGGAAGAGCTCCTTTGCCGTGGCCGGCCACTTCTTGGTCTCCCCTTTCTTCTGCATCTCCTTTACCTCCCGCTCGTTGCTGTCCCCGCCCAACTCATCTTTAATGCTCTTCATCTGCTGCTGCAGGAAATATTCCCGCTGCTGCTTATCAAGCTCGGTCTTCGTCTTGTTGGTCAGCTTATTCTTTAGCTCCGCAAACTGAAGCTCACGCTGCAAAAGCTGCATCAGGAGGTCCGCCCGCGATTTGATATGATGGATTTCAAGCAGCTGCTGCTTCTCATGCAGCTCCGTATTCAGGTTGCTCGAAATGAAATGAATCAGGAAGGAAGGGTTCTCAATATTCTTTAAGATAATGCTCGCTTCCGAAGGAATGTTCGGCGAAAGCTGGATGATCTGGGAAGCCAAATCTTTTATATTGGAGACATAGGCTTCAAAGTCCTGTTCCTTTGGCGCTTCTTCTTCCTGTAAAAGGACGACCTGTGCCTTGAAGTAAGGGTCCTCTGCCGTCACCGCCCCGACCTTGAACCGCCGTCGCCCCTGGAGGATCACCGTCGTTCCGCCGTCAGGCATTTTGATCAGCTTGATGATCCGCGCCACCGTGCCGACATCCTCCAGATCCGTTACGCCCGGGTCCTCGATACTGCTGTCCTTTTGAGCCAATACCCCGATCAGCTTATCCGACTTATAGGCATCATTCACCGCCTTGATACTTTTATCCCGCCCGACGGTAATGGGGAGAACCACCCCGGGGAACAAAACCGTATTCCTCAGCGGAAGGACCGGCAGCTCCTTCGGGATCTCCATATCGTTCAAACCATCGTTATCTGATTCATTCAAGGGTATGATCGGCATGAAATCCAGATCATCCTCGGCACGCATGAATAAATTCTCTTTCATTTCAGGGACAAAATACCACGTGTAAGGGAAAATTCCTACTCTTTTTTAGTTGAAAGGTATAAAAAAAGGCCCCCCTGAAGTCAAACATTCAGGAGGGTGTTTCAAATATTGCCATCCGAAGGCCGCCTAGAAAATGCGAAAGCCCGCATACAGCTGCCACCCCTCATTTCTCCACGTCGACTGATTCGTAACATCATTGAGATTGGTAAGCCCTACTACATACCGCGCCCCGGCCATCACCGGACCGAGATTTAGCTGCGCCCCTGCAACCGCCGCCAGATCGCCTTTCTTGAAGGCATCCCCGGCATTGTTGATCAGATGCTCATCCTGGTTGACCAGGATACCGTACTGCGGGCCTGCCAGCAGAGACAGGATCGGGATCGGCCGGTAGCTGAGCAGTACCGGGATCGTCAGCCAGTTCAATTTTCCCTTCACGTCGTTGACGCCATCCGGCACCACCGCAGAGAAATTACTGCCCGTACGATAGTTTGTCTGATTGAAGTTCAGCTCCGGCTGAATACCCCACTTGCTGTTGACATAGATCTGCGTGAATACGCCCGCCATGTACCCGAATTGGAATTCCTGGTTAAAGGACTCGCCGTCGACCTTGAATAGATTGGCGCCGGCTTTAATGCCTGCATGAAAGCCTTGCGCCTGCGAGGACAAACCTGCGATCACGAGTAGGATTGACAATACAAATGCGTTCCTCTTCATAATGGATTTGATTTGATGAATGAATGGATTGCATGTAGTATTTCAATTCATAGTTTTTCTGCTTAGACCAGTTAGACCGGGTCGCCGCCCTAAAGTTTAGTCCGGCGGCCACCCCCGCCAAAAGTTTATTTTAACTTTCGATCATTGATCTGTAATCCGAAGTACATCTGGAAACCATAGGTCCGCCAGGCATCAGTGGAATTGATGGCGTTGATATTGTTCAATCCTTCCTGGTACCGCAGCCCGAATTTGATCTTGCCGAGGTTCAGCTGACCGCCAAAGACGAGGGCGAAATCACTATGGGAGAAAGCGTTGGTTTGGGTTCGCACCAAATTCTGTGTCTGCGCGATCGCAAAACTATATTGAGGCCCGAACAGGATGGACAGGATCGGAAGGGGTTTGTAGGCGACCAGGATCGGAACGGAGATATAATCCAGGCTGACCAGTTGATCGCTTACGGCTCCATAGTTGCTATAGATCTGATTGAAATTCTCGGACGTCTTACACAACACCTGATTGAACAAAATTTGCGGTTGCAAGGTAAAATACTTGCTGTAGTTGAGCTCTGCATAAGCCCCGCCGCTAAAGCTCACATTGTAGGTATTGTCAAAGGATCGGCCGCCAACCTTGAAGAAGTTGCCGCCGGCCGTTAGACCCCATTCCATTGATTTTTGAGCATACGAATGAGTAGCAGTTAGTGTCAGCAGCAGCAGGGTAGCGAAAGTTAGTTTGGATCTCATCATTAATGATTGTTTTTGATTTTGCTTTTAATCCGTGAAAATACAGCTAGTTATTCTATAGGTTTGTTAAAATTCACACCAGTTCGATCACCGTTATCTCCGGCATGATCCCTACACGACCGGGATAGCCGATAAATCCAAATCCCCGGTTCACATACAACTTCTGTTTGCCTTCCGCATACAACCCCGCCCACTCCTTATAGACATACTGCACGGGGCTCCATTTGAATCCGGGCAATTCCAATCCAAATTGCATTCCATGTGTATGTCCTGACAACGTCAGATCGATATCCGGATATTCCTTTCGAACCTGCGCGTCCCAGTGACTCGGATCATGACTCATCAGGATCTTGAACGGATATTTCTCCGCACCTGCATAGGCCTCATCCAGCTTGCCATATTTGGGGAACCGGGCCTTGGCACTCCAATTCTCAATACCGAGGAGCGCGATTTTTTCGCCTCCCCGCTCCAGCACCACATGCTCGTTCATCAAAAGCCGCCATCCCATTTCCTCCTGTATCCGCATCAGGTGATCGAGGTTGGCCCTTTTCGCTTCCGCATTCTCCCACCAGGAATAATCTCCATAGTCGTGGTTGCCAAGCGTGGAATAGACCCCCATCGGCGCTTCCAGACACCCGAAAATTGCCTGATACTCCCCTACTTCCAACGCGATATTGTTCACCAGGTCACCGGTGAACAGGATGATATCCGGTTTCTCCGCCAGCACCATATCGACCCCCCGGCGGACGGCAACCGCGTTTGTCAAGCTACCTGAGTGAATATCAGATAGTTGCACGATCTTTAGCCCTTTGAACGACCCCGGCAGATTGTCGAAAGCCAGCTTAACGCGGCGGACCCGGTACTTGTACTTGTTGCTAAAGCCGTACACCAACGTAGAATACAACCCGGCCCCCACCCCAAGACCCAGCCAACTCATGAAGATAGACCGGGATACGCCCTCCGCCGGGGCAATCGGCGCCGGGCCCGAAGCGGCCATTAGCCGGCCTGCGAACCATTGAATTACCCGCCGGACATCGTCGAGTAGAAGAAAGACGCCAACCAGGATCTTGGCCAGGTAAAAGCCGATCAGGATGAAGAAAGCATATCCCTGCAGCCAGGTAAAGCGCCGGTACAAATAGGGAAGAAAGCATAAGATCACGATCGCCAGGATCGAAATCACCCAGTAACCGGTATGGATTGTTGACCGTACCCGGGGCGAAGCCCCCTGAGAGACCGTCTTTATCGCCTGGAAGACATAAAGATCAAGCACCACTACCAGGATCGGCACGATCCAGACAAACCGCCAGCTACGCATGTGAAAGAAATTTATATCCCATAATTTATGTGGAGGTCTTACATTTGTCCTCCTGCCGGGATTTCTTGTTCTCCCGACGGACGGATTTTCATGTTCACCCCTCCATTGGGTTTTCCCGGAAAACTCAGGCGGGCAAAGTTCGGAATTATCCCCGGTGGGCAAAACTAAATTTTGTCGTCTACCCGATTGGCGACAATTTTGACCAAACTGGGCAACCGAAGGTTGCGAAAGACATATATGGCAAAAACTATTGGTGTAGCAAATCAAAAGGGAGGGGTGGGCAAAACTACTTCCGCGATCAATCTGGCAGCCAGCCTTGCCGTATTGGAATTCAGAACTTTGCTCGTGGACGCCGATCCCCAGGCCAACAGCACCACCGGTGTCGGGTTCGATCTGCATAATGTCACCCAGAGCCTCTATGACTGCATGGTCAACCACGTTCCCGTAAAGGATGTCATCCTCAAATCGGAGATCCCGCACCTCGACGTCGTCCCCTCCCACATCGACCTCGTAGGATACGAGATCGAGATGATCAACTATCCCAACCGGGAGAGCGTTCTCAAAGGGATCCTGGAACCCATAAAAGACGAATACGATTTTATAATTATCGACTGCTCCCCCTCACTGGGCCTCATCACCGTTAATGCGCTCACTGCTTCCGATTCCGTCATCGTACCTGTCCAAACCGAATTCTTTGCCCTGGAAGGTCTTGGCAAACTGCTTAACACCGTCAAGATCGTACAAAGCCGCCTTAATCCCAGGCTGGCCATCGAAGGTATCCTGATGACCATGTATGACGGCCGGCTGCGTCTTTGCAACCAGGTAGTCAGTGAAGTAAGAAAACACTTCGACGAGATCGTTTTTGATACGATCATTCACCGGAATACAAAGATCAGCGAAGCCCCCAGCGTTGGTAAACCGGTGATCCTGTATGATGCCCTTAGTAAAGGCTCAGTCAACTACCTGAACCTGGCGAAAGAGATCTTGCAGAAAAACAACCTGACCAGGATCAGGCAGGAAGAGCGGATTTTGGAATAAAGCAAATTAATCATGACAACACCCCATAAAAAAGATAAAGAGGCGCTGGGAAAGGGCATTCGTTCCCTGCTCCAAAGCATCGACGCCGACCTTAAGACAACTTCAGGCGAGCTCAAATCCTCCGTCGTCGAAGCGGTAACCAACAATCTCCGCATCCCCCTCGACCAGATCGAGACCAACCCGCGGCAGCCCCGTCATGACTTCGATGCGCAGGCCTTGCAGGAACTGGCCCAATCCATCCGGCTGCATGATATCATCCAGCCGGTCACGGTATCGAAGCTGCCAACCGGCAAATATCGCCTCATCTCCGGCGAACGCCGTTATCGGGCCGCAAGGATCGCCGAATTAAAGGATATCCCCGCTTATGTCCGGCAGGCCGACGACCAACAGCTGCTTGAGCTGGCGCTCCTGGAGAACCTACAGCGTGAAGACCTTAACGCCATGGAGATCGCCCTTAGCTACAAGCGGATGATGGAAGAGCTTAACTACACACAGGAACAGGTAGCCGAGCGAATGGGAAAAGAAAGAAGTACCGTCGCAAACTACATCCGGCTCCTCAAGCTGCCTCCCGATATTCAGGTGGCCGTTCGCAATAACCAACTATCAATGGGCCATGCGCGTGCCCTCATCAATGTAGATACCATAGACAAGCAGCTCTATCTTTTCAATGAGATAAAGAAAAAAGGACTCTCCGTCCGGCAAACGGAAGAGCTCGTCCGCCAGCTGTACAAGGAAAATACCGCTGTTAAAAATTCGGTAAAGCCAGCTCTCCCCGAAGCATTCAAAAGAATTGAGGATAACTTAGCATCGCATTTCAGCACCCGGGTAAAACTCAATCACAATAAGAAAGGCGAAGGCAGCATTTCCATTGAGTATTACTCGCTCCAGGAGTTGAACAAATTACTGGATCAATTGGGTGTCGCCGTTAACTAAGAATCCGTTATGCACTTGGTCCGATATTTATTGATCTTTGCCGGCTTTCTCACTATAAATCTCGTATGCCGGGGGCAGCAAGTGGACTCCCTATCCCATCTGTTTCCTCCCGCCGATAGCGTCCATCAAAAGGGTCATTCCAAATCTCCCTACGCGCCCGACTCGCTGGCTAAGAAAAGGCACGATCCCCGCAAGGCCACGATTCGCTCGGCAATCATCCCCGGCTGGGGTCAGATCTACAACCATAAATATTGGAAGCTCCCAATCGTGTATGCGGCCATCGGCATCCCCGCTTATACCTTTTTCTGGAACCGGATGTGGTACAACAATTGTCAAACAGCGATCTCCATCATCGATACCTACGCGCAGCAAGGCATCAGCCCTGTCCCCGATAGCGCCATCGCCAAATTGCCGGGGAATATAAGATACCTGGTAAACTACGGTGACGAAAATTCTCTGCGCACCTACCGGAACGAATACCGGAAAGATGAAGACTACTCCATCCTGTTCTTCCTGCTGTTCTGGGGTCTGAATGTCGTCGATGCCACTGTCGACGCGCACCTGATGTATTTCGATGTAAGCGACCAGCTCAGCATGCATCTGCAACAACCCTCCCCCGGCTTCCTGGCGCCGGGGACCGGCGCAACCGGCGTCAGCCTCATCTTCGACTTTCACAAGCCGCGGTACAAGCCGCTTTCTTTCCAGTGATCCGCCCAATCGCCCCCGCCTCATTCAATCAAATAATTATTGTACGTTTGCCGCTAAATTGATCCCTCGCATGAGAATCGCCCTTATCGGCTATGGCAAAATGGGTCACGCGATCGAAGAGGTCGCCCGCACAAGAGGACACGAGATCGTCCTCAAAGTCTCCATCGAAAATGTCGAAGACAACACGATCGAAAACATCCGAAAGGCGGACGTGGCAATCGAATTTACCGGCCCTCAAAGCGCTTTTGATAACATTATCCGCTGCCTGGACGCCGGGGTTCCCGTCATCTCCGGGTCGACCGGCTGGCTGGACGAGCTCGAAGCGGTGAGACAGTACTGTCGCCAGAAACAGGGCAGTTTCCTGTACGCCAGCAATTTCAGCGTCGGCGTCAACATCTTCTTTGAGGTCAACCGGCGTCTGGCGGCTCTGATGGCGCCCCACCCGGATTATGCCGTCAGGATCACCGAGATCCACCATACCGAAAAGAAGGATGCCCCAAGTGGAACGGCTATTACCCTCGCGGAACAGATCCTCGAAAAAATTCCCCGCAAAAAAGGATGGGTCAATCATATTAGTAATAACTTAGACGAATTGGAGATCCTGAGCGAACGCACCGATCCTTCTCCCGGTACCCACCGCATCGAATATAATTCGGCGATCGATACCATCGAGATCACCCATACCGCCCACAATCGCCGCGGGTTCGCCATGGGGGCCGTGCTGGCAGCCGAATTCCTCCAGGGGAAAAAAGGGATTTATCAGATGAGCGAAGTCTTAGGATTCTGATTCTAACAATAACACAGGAGATAAAGAAATGCTTTCCAAAAAGACCCAATATGCTTTCCAGGCATTGATGTACCTGGCGGAAAAAGAGAATGACGAGCCAGTACTGATCGCCGAGATCGCCAAGAAGAAGAAGATCCCACTGAAATTCCTCGAAAACATCCTGCTGGAATTAAAAAATGCCAATATCCTCGAAAGCAAAAAGGGAAAAGGCGGCGGCTACTTCTTTGCCAAAAACCCAAAGGATGTACCGCTCGCTACCGTTATGCGCTTGCTCGACGGCCCCATCTCCTTGCTGCCCTGCGTCTCCCTCTACTTCTACGAGCGATGCAAGAATTGTGATGAGAAAAGCTGCGGTCTCCATACCGTTATGTCCCAGGTCCGCGACGCCAACCTGAAGATCCTCGAGAAAAAGACGATC